>Ga0209636_10001971_pt1 | contig 20752 bp, 14 predicted proteins | sample DeeMarSWOR152_54_FD_187464 | JGI IMG/M metagenome (GOLD analysis project Ga0209636, IMG submission 187464) | Marine sediment microbial communities from White Oak River estuary, North Carolina - WOR-1-52-54 (SPAdes) (version 2) | ecosystem: Environmental > Aquatic > Marine > Intertidal zone >...
ATTACTCATCAACAAAAGGATAAACTGAATTTAGTTTTGTATAGAACCCAGCCTTTAAATGATAGCGGAAATTTAATATCAATAATTTTTGAAGCAGACAAAAAAGTTACTGTAATTGATCAATTCAAAATTGAAAAATTTAGAATCAATAATTATCCATCTATCCAGGGAATAATATCACTAAAAGATACACCAATCACACAAATCCCGGAAACCTTCAAAGTATATCAAAACTTTCCCAATCCATTTAATCATCGAACTGCGATTAGATTATCAGTCCACAAATATTCGAATGTGAAGTTAACCGTATACAATTTGAATGGAGAGATCGTCAGGACAATCGTGGATGAACCATTAGTACCTGATACTTACATATTTTACTGGAATGGCACTGATGAACGAAGTCGGTTGGTGAGTTCAGGCATCTACTTATGTCGTGTAAATTGTGGAAGTGAATTAGAATCTTTTAAGCTATTGTTTATAAAATAAAAAAGAGTCCCCCTTTGAAGGGGGATTTAGGGGGATGTTAATAACATAACAAATATGTAATTTTAACCAAAAGGCATCCACAGTCATTCTTATATAATTAAAAGAGGTAGACATCATGCGCAGCACATCCATTTCAATATTTATATTATTTTTAGTTTTGATTACCACCCCAGCGTTCGCCCAGGTTTTTGTTAATCTCCCCGATACATCAGCCTTTCCAGATGATACCTTACGAGTTCCTGTCAATGTTTCGGATTTGACGGCGTTAGATATTTATTCTTATCAATTTAAAATAAAATATGACTCTACCGTCGTAAAGGCTGTTGGAGTTGATTCTACAAAAACATTAACCGAACAGTGGGGTACCACCTGGATTAATTTAGAAGTCTCTGGAGAAATCGCCGTGGGAAACTATGGTGTTGATCCACTGCAAGATTCCGGTGTATTGATTTATGTTTTATTTGAAATGATTGGCGAGGTCGATGATTCAACCCAGGTAGTATTTCAAAATATCGAATTTAATGCCGGGCAGCCACCGACAATCGCCACAAATGGTTCCATAAAAATTCTCCACCCTCCCGTTTCTGTTTTATTTAATACAAACATTGCTGTAAAAATCCAAATCATGATTGATGGGATTGAAAAAAATTTACCTTTCGACACGACCTGGGTTTATGGATCAACTCATATTATTGGTGCCAGTTCACCACAATATCGAACTACCGACATCAGATATGGTTTTAATAGTTGGAGCGATGGGGGTGATACACTACATTCAGTCATTCCGATTTCTGATACAACCTTTACCCTGAATATGAATGAAGAATATTTGTTAACGGTTAAATCAGAGTATGGCACAATTCAGGGGGCAGGCTGGTATGTTAAGGGAACCACTGCAAACTTTTCAGTCGATTCTCTGACCCAGGATAATGATAGCACCAGACATATTTTTTATAAATGGAACGGTACTGGAAACAGCTCATATACAGGAAACCAGCGAACTGGAAGTATTATTATGAATGATCCAGTAACAGAAATCGCTGAATGGAAGCTTCAATACTATCTCAAGATTGAATCCCTCTATGGAAATCCAGTCGGACAAGGGTGGCATGATCAGGGTGATACCGTGGTTATTGGAATCGATTCTTTAGTATCAGCAGTCGAAGGCACAAGATATATTTTCGATTCCTGGATCGGTAATGGACAAGCCAGTTACAGCGGTAACAAGCGGGGCGCCGAAGTTGTCGTGTTAGAACCACTTACTGAAAAAGCATTATGGCAAACTGAGCATTATTTGTGGATCAAATCCAATCCAGAGGAAATTATCCATTTCGAACAATCTGGCTGGTATTCAAAAAATCAAACGGCTATTACCGATACAGCAAAGCAAATTCTGAACTTACCAGATGTTATTTATCATTTCCAGAGTTGGTCTGTGGATGGACAAGCTGTTGCTAAGAATCCGACACAAATTTTAATGGATACATCTCATATAGCAGAAGCGCTTTATCAAATTGATAGTGTGCTGGTAACGATTACGACCAATATTGGCGCTGGAACTTCTATTTATGTTGATGGTGTGAATTACCCTGTCCCCTATTCCAGATTTTGGACATTTCAATCAGAACATACCATAAGCATTGATACGGTGCAAATAGCTCCGGATTTGAAGACACGCTACCTATTTGAATCCTGGAGTGACCATGGAGAGCAAAGCCACGTCGTAAAAGCTGATACTGTTTTACAATTGACTGCATTTTTATCGACCCAACATTTCTTATTAGTTGATACCCATCCGTCAGGTTTAATTGATTTTAAGGAGACCGGATGGTACGATCAAAGCGATACAGTTGATCTACCAGAAGTTCCAGCACAGGTTATCGTCGGACAGGACACATTCAATTTCAAAGGCTGGCATTTCGATAATTTGCCAGTTTCGGGCACAACTAATCAAATTATAATGGATAGTTATCATTCGGCAATTGCTTTGTATAAAGACCTATTTTTTATCAAAGGTCAAATTATGGATCGGAGAGGTAACCATGTTCCTGAGATTGAGGTGATTCTGTCAGGCACTTCTCATGATACAGTTAAAGTTTCATCCGACAATGAATATTGTTTTAACTTTCTAACACAGGGAAATTATCGAGTTGCTCCCCATCTGGATGGTTTCCAATTTGAGCCGCCATATCAAGTATACGCTTCATTACAAAGCAGTTTCTCGCAACAGAACTTTTTTGCTATTGATACGCTCAAACCGGATGTCAGGCTTATTTATCCCAATGGCGAAGAACAACTCCAGGGCGCTACAACCGATACGATTATCTGGCAAGCCGAAGATAATATGGGGATTGATTCAATTGTAATTGATCTCAGCATCGATCATGGTACTACCTGGCAGACCATTGCAAAATTCAATGCTAATGGCGAAAGCAATCATATATGGACTATACCTGATGTTTCCAGTTCCCAATGTAAAATACGTGTTAGAGCCATCGATTTTGATTGGAATCAAGCCTTTGATGTCAGCGATTCACCTTTCTCTATTATGAGCCCGTCAGTAGTTGGCGATGATTTGACTGAAAACATACCCTCAACATTTGAGGTCCAGCAAAATTACCCCAATCCATTTAACAGTTCAACAATAATCCGATTTCAAATACCAGAAGCCTCAACAGTCAGGATTAAAATATTTAATATGATGGGGCAGGATATCGTGACTTTAGTTGATCGAAAAATCAATGCAGGGAATCATTATGTCAGTTGGGATGCTAAAGATCGATCTGGGAAATTGGTGAGTTCTGGGGTTTATTTTTGTCATGTAGAAGCTTCAAGTAAGGTTATTATTAGAAGATTATTATACATCAGGTAATGTCTGTATAATACCGGCACAAAAGCTTCCAGTTTGTGTGTTAAACTTTAGCTAACTTCATATTTTCAGTCACAAGCACGAATATTATTTTGCCCTGAATCATTTTATCAAATCAAAATGCTAAATAGTAACCACTAAGGGGGTTGGATAAAATAAGTTATCCATTTTAACATCATAAGTCTTGATCTTTCAGTATTGATAAAATTTGAAATGTCCAGGTTATTTAATCCCACCTGCTAAAGTCTTTTAAATATGCTTGACTTATAATATTTTTTTTGATAACTTATATCCACAATGAGTTATGAGCTGAATCCTCAATAAGTAAAAGTCCATTCTAAACTTCGGAACCAGAACCTGAATTAGACTCCTGACAGAAATAAACCATTGCACGGGGGAGAATCAGGTTTTTTTATTTTTAAGACACCCCTTTTATATTCCAAAATATTCTGCCCACAAATGAACGGACGAAAGGAGCTGGCTTATGAACCGATTAATTCCAATTCTGATCACGGTTATTTTACTATTCACTGTTCACTGTGCCTTCTCCCAGGGCATCTGGAAAACCTACACTACTGACGATGGACTGGCTGGGGATACGGTTTATTGTATTGCTCAGGATAAGCTGGGCAATATGTGGTTTGGGACATGGGCTGCTGGCTTGAGTAAGTTAAGCACTAATGATGTCTGGACTAATTACTTTCCTAAATCAGCAGATAGCGTAATATCCATAAGTGATATTGAAATTGACAGCCTAAATAATAAATGGCTGGTTTACGCTCACCTGCAAGATCCTTTCCATTCTGGACGTGGAACTTTTGTGGTGAAATTCGATGACTCAACATTCACCTATTACAGTCCTGGAGGAAACCCAAAGTATGATCCGAAACCGATCTGCCTGGGACAGGATTCATCAGGACATATCTGGTGCGGCACCACCACGGGACTTGCCTATTGGTTTGATGGTCTCAACTGGAATCATGTTGAGATTATTCCAAATTCAGATTATTCCTGGATCAGCGAAATTAAACAAGATCGTAGAGGTAATCTTTACTTTGCCCATGATAAAGGCATTTCAACTATCAAAGATGGTCGCCCGATGTGGATTTGGGGAGCCTGGATCTATGTAACAAGTGACCTTGCTTTTGATAGACAAAACAGATTATGGTTTACCCTGCGTCATGAAGAACCATGGGGACTGGGTATGTTTGATGGCAATAATTGGCGCCTCTGGTCTACGTCGGATGGTTTACTTGAAAACGATGTTCGGGCTGTCGCCATTGATTCAAACAACTATGTTTGGATAGCTAATGGTTCTTACGGTTACAATTTTTTTGGTGTATCTCAATTTGATGGCATTACGTTTACTCACTTTAATCATGAACAAGGATTAACTAATGATAATGTCTGGAATATTTACGTCGATAAAATAGGACAGATCTGGTTTGCCACCCGAGGTGGTGTTTCTGTATTAAGAGATACTACCACTTCTTCTGTAGAATTGATGGATGAATTTGCTGCCTATGAAAAACAATTTAACTTATTTCATAATTATCCCAATCCCTTTAATATGAATACTATCATCAGATATAATCTAAACAAAGAAGTTAAGATAGTTCTTACAATTTATAATTTAACGGGGAAGGAGGTGATAACCTTAGTTAATAAACAACAACCAGCAGGCTTGTATCAAATACAATGGAATGGAAAAAATAATTTTGGAAAGGAGGTGAGCAGTGGCATATACATAGTAGTGCTAAAATACGGTAATTTTAAAAAATCAATTAAACTTACTTTAATCCGTTAACTCTTAAAGAGAAGGAGAATGCCATGAACCGTTTGATGCTAATTTTAACATTTATCATTGTCCTCTGCCTGCCTTATTCCGCTCTACCACAGGGTACCTGGAAATATTACACCCGCGCCGATGGGCTGGCCGGGGATTCCGTTATTGCTATTACTCAGGACAAGCTGGGCAATATGTGGTTCGGCACCTATCTCGCAGGATTAAGCAAATTAGATACCACTGGCGTCTGGACTAACTTTTTTACCAGTCGCGATTGTACTGTTAGTATCACTGATTTTGAAGTTGACAATTCAAATAATATTTGGATGATCCTATTTCAATTGGGAATTTATTATCAGGGTTACTATGTGGTGAAATATAATGGATCAATTTTCTATTATTATGAGGATCCTGATGGAGAACCATTACGCACTCCCAGCCCAACTACCTTAGGTCAGGATACCTCAGGATATATCTGGTGTGGTTCCACCGAAGGAGGAGTAGTTTATCGCTTTGATGGCGAAAGTTGGCAGTGGAGGTATATTCCAGGAGCAGGGGCGGCAGGTCATGGTCTTATTAGTGACATCGAGACCGATCGCTATGGCACACTGTACTTTGCTCATCACGGCGGGATCTCGACATTAATGAAATGGATTCGGTACTTCTACTGGGCTTTTGATATTGCCTTTGATCGCCTCAATCGCCTCTGGTTTTGCTCCTATGAACCGGGCTGGTTTTTTGGGATGTTTGATGGCGAAAATTGGCACACTTATATTACTGACCAAAAAATTGTTTCTCGTGTTGCTGTTGACTCCACCAATAATATCTGGCTTAACTATTATATTAATGGTGGTATTCAAGGCGCTGCCAAATTTGATGGTGCCAATTTCACGTTTTTTAATTCTGAAAATGGATTGGCTCAGGATCGTGTAAATGAGATCTATGTCGACCGAAAAGGGGATATTTGGTTTGCCAGTGATGCTGGTATTTCGGTTTTACACGATACAACCACCACTCGAGTTAAACAACAAAATATACCTATCGATGAAAAAATGTCATTTGCGCTCTCTAAAAATTACCCCAATCCGTTTAACTCGAGCACTATTATTGCGTATAGTTTGAGCCAGGCAGGAGCAGTCGAATTAAAAATCTATAATTTCTTAGCAAAGGAGGTGAGAACACTAATCAACCAATATCAGGAAAAAGGGGAATATGAAGTTATCTGGAATGGTAAGGATAAAAACCTGAAGGAGGTGGTCAGCGGGATTTATATTGCGGTATTAAAATGTGGTGATTTTAAAAAATCCATTAAACTCAATTTAATTCGTTAAGAAAAATTAGGAGAGTAGCAATGTTAACCAAAGAATATTTTAAATTCGTAGCCGGGGGATTGTTTCTATTAATGGCATTATTGATTTTTCAGTCTTATCTTTTAGCACAGAGTTATTTTCCTCTTGGCATTTTTAATTATGATGTTCGGGGACGAGAATATCGCCTGTCTCAGGCAAACGAGACCGCTCTCATTATCAATCTAAATGCTAACTATCTGTCGGAGATGTCACAGCGAGCACAAAATGATCTGATTGTCTTTAGTGATACCTTAAGCGCAAGAGTCTTCAGAACCGATGTAATTTATGATTCCGTGTGTTGGAATACCCATAACTATTATCCCCTTATGCATCCGGTACAGGTACTCAATAATGACAGGCTCGATCGCTATATTTCAGAAAACCAATATCCTGCTGACATTCATTATGCCGACATCTGGCGCTTTGTGCATTGCGTTGAAAGTATCTATGGCACGCATTCGGGAGTGGGCACGATTCGGGTTGCGCATCAGCATTTTACACATCAGCCGGATCATTGGCCCTTCATCCGACGGGCCGGTTATTGGATCCAATACTATTTTGGCGATGCGGTGAAGTCGGTGGTCATCGATAATAGTGCTAGTGATTATTGGACCCCTTCAGCTCTGGAAGATTTTTTCAGTAATGATACAGGTGTTGGTGATAGTCTGGATGTGTACCAGCACGAATACTATCCCTTCTATGATGCCAGCAATCCTGCTGGTCCGGCCTACATGGGTGATGCTTTTCAAAATCTTTTGGATGAACGATTTATAGCCGGTTGCGAATTAACCCGATCGGCGCTTAACGCCAGTGGCAATACCCACACCACGCTGGAAATGTACATCCAAACCAATCGTGCCTATATTAACGACACCTATTTTCGGAGGCCGACCCAGGCAGAAATCTGGTTACAGGCGTTTCTGGCGCTGTCCCGAAACTTTAAGGGCATTCATTGTTATGTTCATCGAACTGCTCCCCCTGGCTCTTATGAGGGCTATCCCGCCTGGTACGACTCTGGTTTGGTGACTATGGACGTACCCCGAAGCCCAATAAATAATTCATTCAATCATCAGCCGTATAACAATGTCGCTCAGCTATTCGCTCATCTTAGTTCATTGGGGCCGCAATTATTATCCCTTACGGTGGATACAGCTTTTACGTGGACTGGTTCCATACCTCCGGCTTTTCCACTAATTCAAGAAATTACTGGTTACGTATTAGATGGCAACCACCCAACTATCGAAGTCAGTATTATGGATGATCCTGGCAATAATTATGATTATTTCCTGCTGGTCAACCGCCGCTGTTCCAGCGACAATAATGGTACACCAGCAGCGCCACAAACTATTACCGTCCGCACCAATAAATCAGGGCAATACCAGATCAAAGATTTATACTCTAATGAACTATTTGTCTCCAGTGATGGTTATTTCCGCAACATCACCATTGGTCCTGGACGTGGGCGGCTGTTTGAATTGCGGCAGATGTTTGTGAATAATGAAAACTGGGCGAATACGATTAATGTTTCCAGCGACATCACGGTGCCCCAAAATCATAGCTTGACCATTTCAGCAAATAGTACAATTAAATTTTATAGCGGTGCTGAACTGAAAGTGAGCGGAAGTTTAAAGGCGAGAGGGACTTCTTCACAGCATATTCTGTGGGATTTTTATTGCTAAAGGCGAAAAAAAGCATATCAAAAATTAGGTTCAAAAATCCTGATAGCTTGCATTAAAATCCGATTGAATTCCAAAAATTTCTCTCCCCAAATTTTTCCCTTGACTTTTGATAAAAAATTGCTATTTTTTAATTTAACATTTTTTAACATTTAACCTTCTTGTTTCATCGAATTCCATCTTGTGCACTTCATAAAATAAGATTTATGCTTAATCTTATTAAGCAAAATCAAAAAGGAGGTGATGCATTAATTAATCGACATATTTTTTTTATTTTCTTAAATAACTAATTCACTAAGGCATTCATTTTTAAGCGGAGCGAAGCATGAAAAGTAAGCCAAGGGTATTTGTTTTAGTTGTGGGGATAATCTTGCTAATAGGAATCGCTGCCAGCGGTCAAACAGTCGATGTAACAATTCCAGAGATGTCTGGTAAGGCAGGCGATATTGTTATGGTCCCAATCGTGGTCAGTGACCTTACCGGATTGGGCATTTTTTCATATAGTCTAACGTTAACTTATGACCAGGAAGTGTTAGATGCAACTGGTGTTACAGTTACCGGAACGCTAACTGAGCCCTGGGGCAGTGCTACTGTATCTGATCAACCGGGAAAAATTCTCATTGCCGCTGCCGGTGCTTCTACTCTCACCGGTTCAGGTGTCTTACTTTATATCAATTTTGATGTTATGGGTACCCCTGGCGATTCCACCTCTTTAGCCTTTACCAACTTTTTGTTTAACGAAGGAACGCCAGGTGCGAATACCACAGATGGGATTTTTTTTATACCTATCCCTGATGTTAAAATAACCCATAGTCCGGTTTCAGGTGCAGTGACGTCAAATTCAGTTCGGTTTGTAGTCAGGACAGATACCGTTGCAAATGTAAAAATAATTATGAGTGAAGATTCCAATGACTGGAGTAATCCGATTTACACAAACACAGTTACCACCGAAGCGGGAAAAGATTATTTCTGCCTGCTTGATGCAACTGGCTTAACGCCTAACACGACTTATTTCTATAGCCCGGTTATCTGGGGGCTACGTAAAGATGATTTCATCGGAAAGGTTAAAACTTTTCCAGAGGATGGAGAAGCCGCCGATTTTTCATTTTTGTTCGGCAGTGGACAGCAGGCAGTATATGATGATCTCAACTCCGGTATCGGAAATATTTTTCCGAAAATGGCTCTGGAGGGAGCGCTGTTCTTCCTGCACCAGGGAGACTGGGTCTACCCGGATACGACCGATAGCGAACAGGGGGATTCTCTCAATTACTTTGCCAAACATTTTGATTTAATTTATGAGAGCTACAAAAGTCGGTATGATCCAACATTCCCAATGGCAGAAATGCTTAAAGTTACCCCGGTAGATTATGTTTATGATGATCACGACTGGGTAAACGATAATTGCGACCGCACCTATATGGATCAAGGGGGAGCAAATACGATCCAGGTTTACCAGGAAGCCTTCCCGCATTATTCGTTACCCGATGCGTCCAATGGTATCTGGCACAAATTTACCTGTGGCAATGTTGAAATCTTCATGGTTGACAATAGAGCCCAGCGGGATCCCAATTTAAACGCATTGCTCTGGTATGAAGATCGGTATATATTTACTGCTAATTATTTGGATAACCATACTTTTCTTGGTGATCAGCAGATGAACTGGTTGATAGACCAGTTAAAAGCATCAACAGCGAGCTGGAAATTTATTTCTTCGGGAACGCCTTTCAATCCCGCGATACGAGGGTGGATTGAAACTGCCCTCTTGTTACAGGGTAGTAGATATGATCCGCTGTACATTCCATTTCTTGATGAATGGTGGTCAATGGCTAAAGTTACTAAAGAATTCATTGATAAATGGGCTGGCTTTCCCTCTGATATATACAAATTATTAAGGGGAATTATAGATAATCAGATTGAAAATGTCATTTTTTTAAGTGGAGATACTCATACGAGTGGTATCGATGATGGAACGAATTCGTTAATTCCTGAACTCATGGGTGGACCTTTAGACCGCACCAATTATGTATTCCTTGATATGAGTAAAAAATTATTTAACATAGAGATATGGAATAAAGGTGGACATGTGGATACGCCCGATTTAGCAAATGCTTACGGCAAAGTCAGTGTCTTTGGTGCAGATTCGGTGCGGCTTGAAGCAGTGAGTGAAACCGGTAATATACTGGCAAGGCATTCAGTTACCCCAGGATATATTCCTCGGCGAGTAGCTGGGATTGTTGTGCCTGGTGGCATGGATTTCGGAAGCATTAAAGCTGATAGCCAGAGCGTTTCGGCTGCCATAGCAATCTGTACCAGTATTGATAATTTTGAAATATCTGATATACAGGTAACACCATTAAACGGCAAGTCCCAGATTGTTCCACTGGAGACTACTGCTACATTAGTACCTGGAGAATCAAAAATTTTTCCGTTCGCATTTATTCCATCACAGGGAAACGAGTTCGATTCGACTCAAGCGTTAGTTACATTCATTTGTAATGATCCTGCCGGTCATAAAACGATTTTTGCCCAGGGTGTAGCCTGGCCAACTGGAGTTGAAACCAGACAAAATTTTTCATTACCCTCAACTCACCAATTGGACCAGAACTACCCCAATCCGTTTAATCCGAAAACGACGATTAAATTTTCACTCCCCGAGCCAGGCTATGTACAGATGTATATTGTAAATGTGTTGGGACAACGGGTGAGAACCTTGATTGATGCGGATATGAAAACGGGATACCACAAAACGGTTTGGAATGGTATAAATGACAATGGACTTGAAGTGAGGTCCGGGATATATTTCATCGTCATGAAATGCGGTGATATTACGAAATTGAGGAAGATAATGTTGGTGAGATAAATAACTAATAAATGAAATATCGATACTATACCGATTGAGGGTTAATTTGTAACTGAATATTTACTGATTCCATCCGCCTCAGGCGGATGGAATCAGTATGAGTTTTTCATATTTTAATCCTAATCGAGTATAAATATTTCACTAAAGATTTTTAACTATTCAGGTTATTTGTAATATGAAAAGCAAAAAGTAATTAACTGTTCGAGTCAAAAACCTGATTGATCTATGCCGCAAGTTGTCAGAAAAATTTTCAAAAGAACACTTTGCCGATTCAACAGAAACCATATTTCCAGGCAATGAACAAGAATTTATTAGCAGAGCCATTGCCATCATGGAAGCGCAATTGGAAAATTCCAGATTCGCTGTCGATGATCTGGCTAAAGCATTAGCCATGAGCCGTTCGCAGCTCCACCGTAAACTTGCCGCACTTACCAATCAATCCACCACGCAATTCATCCACAAGGTCCGATTGCACAAAGCAGCGGCATTATTGAAGCAAAGCGATTACACCATCTCAGAAGTTGCCTACAAAGTTGGATTTGATGATGCCGGCTATTTCATCCGTATTTTTCGAAAGTACCACGGCAAATCTCCACGTGAATTTATGAAAGGGTAATTTGGTATGAGGGTAATTTGATGATTAGATAATTAGTGTCTGTCCGTAAACGATCTAATTTGAGTTCTTCAAAACCTTCTATGACATACGATTTCGCAAATCCGTTTGATACGATTTTCTGTTTTAATTCAAAGCTGTAATTAACGTTCAGAAAAATCTCAACACTTTCTTTTTTGGGCTCGACAATCCAATATTCATTCACACCTAATTTTTCAAAAAAGTCAAGATATTATTAGTTTGTATGTTATGATTAATTATCAAATCCAAGAGCAAAAAGTAATGCAGTTTTGATTTCGTCAAGTTTCGATTCAGATAATCTGGCAATGTACGCACCAACTTTATCTTTTGACACGGTCTGAATATGATCTAAATTAATAGCGCTAACTGTTTTCATACCGTCATGCTGATCTAAAACAACTTCAGTAGGAATGTCTCGGATTGTTGATGTTAGTGGAGCGATGGTCACTTCACCCAGGAATTTCAGAGCGGAATTGCGGGTTAAAATAACGACAGGTCGTTTTTTATCTGGAGATTTAAAAGTATACCAGCGAATTTCACCTCGTTCCATCGTTAATTTCCCCAGACCTGTTCATCTTCCCAAATATCAAACTCACCTGCTTTAACAGGATATTTTAGATAGCCCTCATGATGCTTTTTCTCACGTTTTTTAATTCTCAATCTTTCAAGATAATATTGAGCTGATTCTCGAAAAAAAGCAGAGCGGGTCGTATTGAGTTCTTGAATTGCTTTATCGACTCGATTAAGCAAATCTTCATCTAAAGTCATTTGAACTGTCTTCATAAGAGTCCTTATTTTTATCCACATCGTTATAGCTATTAATATAAGCATAATAATATATATTTTTTAAAAAAGCAAGAAAATTTTTAAAATAATTTCCAACTGATCGACATGAATAAACGGATAAAAACAATTTTTCTTTGCAAACTCAGCGATCTAAGCGGTTAATATATCAGGAGAATTGGTGTATTTGGTAATCAGGATGCTGCTTATAGAAATAAGTTTTTTCCCATTTGTTGAAATTGTTTAAACTAAAGATATGTTAAAAAAAACAAATATCATTTATGTTGCTATTTTCCAAATTTTTGATTATATTTTTTGTTAATTATGCCAGCAGCTTGAACATCTATACTGAGGAGCTTCAACAATGCCAATTTATGAATATGTCTGCCAGGGTTGCGGCAAGCGAGTTAATTTTTTAGTTTTGAACAGAGAATCTTTCTCCCCAAAATGTAACAAATGTGGAAGCACTGATCTCCATCGTATTATGTCCCGTTTTTGCGCGGTTCGGTCTGAAGAGAGTCGGATGGAAAGTCTTGCCGACCCCAGCAAATGGGGTGATTTAGATGAGAACGATCCGAAAAGTATGGTTAAATTTATGAAGAAAATGGGACGTGAACTGGGTGATGAATTAGGAGAAGATTATGATCAGTTAATCGAAGAGGCTGAACAAGAAGCCGCTAATGCAACAAAAGGTGGAGCTGATTCCGAGGAAGAGATAGTTTAAATTTTTGTGATATCGTAACAAACATGTTGCATTATTCAGCAAATATAGTTACATTTTAAAGGTCAAATAAGGTAATCATTTTTATCAAGGAAAGAAAGGAAAAAATAATGCCATCCATGACTCCTTGTCCGAAATGCAATGAGTATTCTTTCCATAAATCACATACCAAGAATTTTTATGAAAAGACGAGAAAGAAGTTATTTCGACAGCAACCTCATCGTTGCCATAAATGTGGATATCGCGGATGGATTGCCAGAAGTATTTTAAAACAAAAAGCTACAACCAAACAGATTCTTGTATATATTGGTGTTTTTCTATTAGCTATCATTTTTAGTATGCTGTTAAAAAATTTTTTATCCTGATTATGGATTGAAGAATTTATTTGCTTTCCCAAATCTTCTTTTATTCAAAGTAGCGCATTTCAAAAATGTTTAAGTTCTCTGAAGAGTAAAAGACTCAAGACTTAATATGCCATTACTCTATTATTATCTAATCTTAAACTTCCTTACAATTAAATCAACAATAAAATATTCATTCAATACAGGCACAGATTGTTTAATATAATTAATCGACCTTAACATTGTTACATAACAACAACTTCTAATGAATTTGGTCAATGCAAAAAATTTATTAAACCAGATGTGAATTGAGCGTTTAAGTTGTTACAAAATTAAGAAAATACTTGCTTTTTTATAAAAAATGTTTATATTCTTTTATACAGGTGAAATCAATGAAAGTTATTTCTTAATTATAATGAACTCGTTAATTAACTAAAAATAGTCTGACCATGAAAAGAATTAAATTTTTCTCTTTCCTTATTTGTTTATTCCTGATGACAACACAAATTATAGCTCAGGGACCACAAATACAAACCAGGACATGGAAAGATGGTAATCCATCCTTCCAGAACACTTCCTTGGCTAATAATGTTCGAATTGATTCAATCGTCAGTTTAATTGCCACATCAGGATTTATAGAAGAGCCTGAAATTTTTCAACTGATTCTCAATGTTATTGATTCGAGTTGGTCCTGGCCTGGAGAGATCAATCTTGTATCAGTAGCAGACATTGAATATTATATTGATAATAATGATAGTATTCATTATGTGGTAACAGATGTAGACGGTAGAAAAATTATAGATGTGATTCTATCCAGCCCGGAGGCGAAATGGACATTTGAGGGGCAACAAGTAAACTCCCCTCGATATCTGAAAAATCCAGTTGATACTTATGTATACAAGGAAAATAATCAACCGATTTTTTTGATTACGGATCAAGGGAGGCATCGAGTTATAAAAGTCGATCGAGTTAATAATATAATCAAATGGCAATACGGTGATGAATCGGAGGGGAGTGGCTTTAATCAACTTTATTATCCTTCCGATGCAGTAGCACTGCCTGCTTCTGGTCAGGTGTTGATTTGTGATAAGGGAAATAATCGAGTAATTTTAGTAAATGAAGCTGATACGACAATTGCCTGGGAATGGGGACAGGGTGAATTGAATAGACCGGTGGATATTGAATATGATTTCAACACCAAAGAAGCACTAATTACGGATCAAGGTAATAATCGAGTAATAAAGGTTGATAGTCAGACCGATTCTATCACCTGGCAATATGATATTGGGTTGAATACGCCCATTGATGCCGACTTTTTACCTAATGGTAATATACTTATTTGTGATAAAGATAATAATCGTCTGATTGAAGTAGACTATAGTAAGCAAATCGTATGGCAATTAGAAAGCGAATTAGAAAATTTAAATGATGCTGATCGGTTATCGGATAATAAGCATCTGATTATTACAAATGGTCAGCCTTATCGAATCGGTTACATTACCAAGGAATTCATTTCAGAGCCCAAAGATTTAGGTGTTGCCGTTAGTTTCGGCACCCTCTTTTGGTTTGCTAATACGATTCCTGGTCTCACATCAATTCAAATGCAATTACGCTCTGAAAATACCCTGGCTGATTTGGTCTCAGCTCCATGGCGAGGTCCTACTGAGGGTGTTCCTGTTTATACGATCTCGGGTTTCCCGATTAATCCTGCACACAATGGGCATCGATTTTATCAGTTTAAAGCAACATTGCAAACAAGTGATCCATTATTCACACCGGCTTTAAACAATGTAAAAGTCACCTATAACTATTACAATACCAATACAACTGGCAATGTTACCAGCAATGTAATCAGCGACTCTGCTGATTTTATCATCACCAAATGGAAATCGCTAAAATTTAATACTATCTTACCACCAAACCCGATAAATCGGGACAAAGTTGAAATTAAAATTTCTATTCTGGATACTGATGATGATACATTGCGAAGTTTCATAGCAAGTAAAGCAGATCCTACCAATGAAGTGGCACTCGATAATATTGAGAGTTTAAAGTCAAAACAAAGCATTAAATTGCAGGCACAATTAAGGACAATCAGTACCGCCGCAACCCCAGTACTTAAAAATTGGGAGGTCAATTGGGAAGCAACGCCCTTAACGAATGCACAAATTAACTTTGTAAAATTGGTAAATCAGGAGTTTAAATCCACCTCATATTACCGAGTTCCAGAATTTGGTCAAGAATATATCGATTACGTCAACGTCAAATTAATTGATCCAAATTTATTGCCAATAAAAGAGTCGGTTGACTTAAACATTACTTCAATATTAAGTCAGGACTCCGAACCAATTAAGTTAGGCAGAAAAACCCAGGGTTGGTATATTTTAGAAACGAGTCTTCCTGCAATTATCGCTGATACGGTAATTAGTAATGATGGAATTTTGCAAGTTCATGATCGGGATTATTTAGTGGTGTCTTATACTGATCCCATAACTCCTACCGATCAAGCAAGTGATACGGCTTTAATCGTTCAAAATACAGCAGGAACTATTCAATTTCTTGTTCAAGAACAGGAAGGAGAAATTCAAATCCAGGAAAAATATTATACACAAATTGATACGGCGTCAATAGGAGATACAATTTATGTCCATATATATGGTGAAAAGGATCGAGATCTCACACAACAACAAGATAAGTTTTCAATTACTATTTTTGATGATTTTGAGACAAGAGATGAGGAAACTTTATCAGTCGTTGAAGTTCCTGATGATTCGGGAGAATATACAACAGGGGAATTTATCTCAACAGGGCTACGGTTGGTAGCGAGTAGAACTGCGATCTTTTATGACAGCCTGATGCAAACTTATGGTGGAAGCAGAATAAGTGTCAGATATGACGAGACCATTTCAAAGATACCTATTCTTCAAGTTGTTGGTGATCAACTACCTATTCCAACAGAAGCATATACCGGAACAGGCTCACTTGATTTCGATTTGGCACCCAATCCTTATTATAGTAATCGGCACAATTTATTGAGAATTCGTGTGGCATCTGCAATCGGTGATATAACAGTCGAAAAGATCGAAATTTATAATTTTGCAGGACAAAAAATAAAAAACATCGATGGCTCTCAACTGAATTTTTATTATAATTATCCGATAGCTGTTCAACATTATAGTTATGCAGATGGGTGGTGGAATCTGAAAGATCAAAATGGAATTTCAGTCAGCAGTGGTACATATTGGGTGAAGGTTGTTGGGAAGGTTGTTGATTCTGATGAACACTTATCACATATTAAGAAGTTGCTCATTATCAGATAAAATTAAATTTGAACTTAATCAACATGGATACATGACATGATAAAGAATAAAAATATAAACATGATAGTGGCAAGGCGCTTCTCATTGAAGGGAACCAGTTTATTGAGTATATTATTAACAGTTTTATTTTTTATGTCGGTTTTAACAATGCCTGCCTATCCCCAGACAATGAATGGGATCGGGAAATATGGGGCATCATTTTTACAGATCAGTTCATTTGCTCGACAGGTAGCGATGGGAGATGCGTTTACTGGCTTAGCTAATGATGTTAGTTTTCTCCATTATAACATTGGCGGTTTTGGATATGTTCAAAAGCCAATGCTTGGTATAAATTTCCATAACTGGATTGAAGATACCCAGCAGGGCGCGATTGGTGTTGTATTTCCAACTCAAGTGGGTGTATTTGGAGGCGAATTAGCTTATTTTAATGAAGGAACTATTGCTGAGATTGTTGACCTCGAGTTTCATCATTCTGGTTCGGAGATTAGCAGCCACGATTGGGCACTTACATTGGGTTATGGTTCCTACGTTAATTTCTTTCAAAGAAAGATATCTTTCGGCGGAGCCCTAAAAGTAGTGAGGCAAAATTTAGCCGATCAATCAGCAACTGCCCTGGGATTAGATTTAGGTGCTTTGGTGCGAACGAAATATATTTCTTATGGTGCAACAATTCAGAACCTTGGATTGACAAAGCTGGAATTTATCGATCAAAAGGATAACTTACCAGAAACATATCGTGGCGGAATTGCCTTTCATTTCCCTGTTGGTAATAATCTGTACTTTAACACAGATTTTGACATGGCATGGCTGGTTGATCAGAAAGTAAGGGCTTATCTGGGGAGTGAAATGATAATTAACAATTTAATAGCTATTCGTGGTGGCTATAAAATCCATGACTTTGAAGCCAATCGTTGGGGATTGGGTTTAGGCATAATAATTCCGATGAATTGGTTCTATAATTCCCAAACCAGACTTGATTATTGTTACAGCCCTTTAGATGCATTTGATAGCGCGACTCATCGCTTCTCGTTAGTATTCGATTTCGGAAAAATCTTAATACCAGGTATAAGTCCTCAATATGAAGATGAGATTGCTAGGCTAAAAGAACAACTAAAGAAAGAGCTTGAGGCGGCTGAAAAAGCAAGACTTGCGGCTGAGGAAGCCGAAAAAAGAACGCAAATATTAGAACAGGAAATGGCAAAAAGGCTACAACGGATTCAAGAAATCGCCAAAGAAAGTAAGGGGAAAATCGAGATCGTTACCCCAGAGGCTGTCAAACCTGGTGATAGTATTCTGGTATCCATGCGCATCAATTTTGATTTTGATAAAGCAGATATTCGACCGGATGAATATGAAACCATGCACAAGGTGGGAGAAATATTGAATACTTACCCGGAAAGTAAAGTCCATATCTCAGGACATACCGATTTTATTGGTCCTGATGATTACAATATTCGATTGTCACAAAGACGGGTAACCAGCGTTATCTCATTTCTAACAATCAGAGAAAACGTTTCCTACGATCGTTTCTTTATGCCCATTGGATATGGTGAGCTACGACCGGTAGATACAAATACTACGCCTGAGGGTCGATTCAGAAATCGACGCGTTGATTTTATGATTTATACTTCTCAAAACGCGCCTGCCATACCAGACGGTTCAGCGATTAAATTAGTTGAAATTGTCGATGCAAGAACCGTGAAAATTATTTGTAATGGCAGAGTAAAATTTATTGATGAGATGATGGAGAATCCGGATCGAATAGTAATTGATTTTCCAGGCATTTTCCTTCTCGAAGAACAGACCAATTTTGAATTACATCAGGGTCCATTTATCCGAGCAAGATTAGGTTATCATCCCGAAGATAAATTCTCAAGAGTCGTTATCGATTTGAGGTATCCGATTAATTATACAATTGAAACGGAGGATAATTTGATTTATGTGAGGATGCTATAAGATCAGTTCAATTGGATTCATACACCATTTTTCCAATCCGCCAGCTAGCGGAAAACAGCCCAACAGATAAGATGTTAATTATTTTTCCATCTGTTGGGTTGTTTTTATCTGTTCGATTTTTTCTATCTTTCCTGACGTATTCATAACGCAGCACGAGGCTGCAAACAAATTTTCTTTAAAAAATTTTGTTAAAATAACAAAGTTTTGGGGTGTAATAGCATAAATATCAACCACTAATCCACTAAGTTCTTAACCAGCAAAAGAATAAGGACAAAATAAATTTTCAAAAAAGTTATAATCAGTATTTATACTTTTTCATTCAATGCTCCAGAAAAATATAAGCGTAGTGTTTCTTTGGTAACTTCGTGGCTTTGTAGTTATGAATAATCCTGGCTTAAATGTATAATAGTTATTCTGGGTTTAAACTGAAATAGAAATCATCTTCTTTTTCGATTGGCAATTCAACTCTCTTTCCGATTCGATTTGATTTATAAATAGCAGTAAGGACTTGCAAAGAACGTTGTATTTCATGAATATTTACTGCGGGCTGTTTCTTCTCAATAACAGCATCAACAAAATCTTTAATAAGCCTTCGATGGCTCGCTGGTTCAAATTCATAATTTCGGTTTGATAAAAAATCCTGCACCTGTTTTTCATATTTTAGGTCCAAGTAATAAAACTGCCAGGATTCATAGGCAACCCCATACGGATCATCTGAAGAAATAGCTTCTAATTTAGTGCCAATAACTTCCAGATGGCTTCTTTGATAGTGCGCATTCACAGTCGCGTTGACCGCTCCTAATGCTCCGTTTTTAAATCGAACAATAACACTTCCGGTATCTTCAATTTCAAGATTATATTTTAATGCATCCATTTCGGCGGAAACAGCAGATATATCGCCTAAAATCCAGATGAGTGTATCTAATCCATGACAGGCAAGTGTGAATATTATCCCTCCACCTGATTTCTCCCAGGTGTTCCTCCAATCCACATCAAAATAGTCCCGGGTGCGATGCCAGAATAAGTTGAACATAGCATAAATAATTTTACCAAACATATTGTTATCAAAAAGGTCCTTAACCTGCTGCACCCCGGTCCCGAAACGCCACTGGAAGGCGCCACCAAAGCAAAGCCCTGTTTTTTCAACCAGTTTCTCTACCTCATCCAGTTGTGCTAAATTTAATACTACCGGTTTTTCACACAATACGTGTTTACCAGCTTGTAAACTATCCTTAATTGCCTGAAAATGGTGAAATGGAGGAGAGCATATACTAATGATTTGAATATCATTCCGATAGAGTAATTTAGTGGAATCAGTCGTTGCAATTGGTGCATTGAATTGTGCAGCACGAAATTTTGCCCGTTCAATATCCACATCTGTGAACGCCATCAGTTTTACTTTGTCACCCAATTGTTGAAAGGAATCAGCATGTCCTTTTGCAATACCTCCAGAGCCAATAATCGCAACGCCTAATTGTTCCATTTAACTTTCCTTTTTCACTTCTAAATGGGCTAATTTTTCAGCAAAATAGATAATTGCTGAATGATCCAGTTCTCCTTTACCATCTACGATTAAAGCCGATAATATCTGTTCAATCAGTCCGGTGAGAGGAAGAGGTACATGTAAATCAGTCGCTGTGGCAAGGGCATTTCTGATATCTTTGTTGTGCAATTTAATTTTAAATCCTGGTTTAAAATTTCGCTCGATAATAAGCGGTACTTTAGCATCCATGACATGACTGCCAGCCAAACCGCCTCGAATGGCTTGAAATAGTTTTTCGGGATCAAGTCCAGCTTTTTGCGCCAACACGAATGCTTCAGACACGGCTGCGATATTCAATGCTACGATAATCTGATTGGCTAATTTAGCAAAACCGCCAGCACCAACATCACCGACCCGAACCACGCTTGTCCCTAACACATGAAAAATATCCTGACAAAGATTAAAAACCTTTTCTTTGCCTCCCA
>Ga0209636_10001972_pt1 | contig 20752 bp, 21 predicted proteins | sample DeeMarSWOR152_54_FD_187464 | JGI IMG/M metagenome (GOLD analysis project Ga0209636, IMG submission 187464) | Marine sediment microbial communities from White Oak River estuary, North Carolina - WOR-1-52-54 (SPAdes) (version 2) | ecosystem: Environmental > Aquatic > Marine > Intertidal zone >...
ATGTCCTGCATGCATGCATGCAGACTATCTGAGAGCGATACAATTGACCCACGATGTTTTTGTGGAGTATGAAGTATGTACTCGGAAAATATATGGATTGAAGAGACTCAGCAAGGAAAACTATGATATTCTCCTAAAGGATCTCTCACAAGTTTTTGAAAGAGTCTCAAAGATGCTCGGCGTTAGAAAGAAAGATCCAGACAGGACTATGCTTCGAGACATAAGAAATGCAATACAAATTGTAGCAAGGATCATTGAAAAAGCTCCGGGTGCTCTTACTCAGAAGGACTGTGCCAGAATTTTCGAGGAGTTTGCGAGCTCGATGACCTAGCCAGTTGCTTATGAAACTGACGGTTTGAAATTAAATATACATTTAATTTCACTTCGAGCTTTCCAGCCTTCCAAACATGGAAAAGCAATGGATACATATCATGCAGTGTGAGGGGGGTAAATTAATCGTACGATTAATTTCACACACTCTTAGACTCGCTTGCTCACCCTCTGCAGCATCTTCCTCAAAACAAAATCCTAGCTCTGGAGCGAAAGACGATGCTAATTTTACATTAGCATGCGCGCGCGCAAGCGATTTGGTGATCTAGTATTCGTTTACTTCCTTCTTTTTTGCCCTTTGCCTTTACCATAGCCACGTTCTGGGCTGCATGGGTTTGGGTTTCTGCCTGCTCTTCTTCCACCCTTCATTCCTACGCCCTTTCCTCTTCCATCTCGTGGCCTTTTTTCTCCTCTTGGATTTGTGTTGTCTGACATGAAATCACCTCTTCTAGAAGAAGAGATGACGTGCCTTAAATATTTCGTCTGCAAAAGGCGTCAACTGAGATTTTGGAGATGTTTGCATTGGTTAAATCACGCGGTTATTTGGTTCCTTTTCTGCTTCAATCACTCTGCCGGAGAAGTTCAGAAGGAATGCGTCAGGGAAGGCTTGCCAAAGTCTCGCTGTCGCCTTAAATCCTGTACAATGGCAAGGAGAAACTAAATTCAACTCGAATTTCTCCAATCCGTCAATTGTTTGTCGAAGATAACCCTCAGAGCGCCCGACAAGATGAGTCCCACCTGCAAATCCACATATTTTGTCGAAGTGACCCAATCTTTGAACCTGCTGAAGAGTGTTCAAAAGTCCTGCATGAGCGCAGCCTGTGATGACAAATGGACCGACTTCTTTCACGTCCATCCATAGCGCTTGGTCATCAAGAATTTGATCATCAATCTCCTCGCCATCAACGATTATTATTCTCCGCTCATCCTTAGAGGGTTGGAATGCACATTCGAAGGCTGTCACTCTCTGAATCTGCCCTGTTGTTAATACTCCTGGTACTACCTCTGTTGGCTCAGACGTGAGCACAACCTCTCCTCCAGCGCTCTCAATTTCTTCAATCCCCTCAATCTTGGGAACTCCATGTCGCCTACGTTTTCCTGTTTTGCCTTCAATGAATCGAGATTGGAATGTGTGAGGATGTGCATAGACCTTCAAGCCACCTGTTGCGTCTGCAATCTCATGCATGCATGCGGTGGGCGTTATTCTCTTTCTCCCAGTATTCTCAATCCTTCGACACCTTTCACTACTTCTATTTCGATTGGAGTGTTTGGGTTGATAAAGTTGTATATTTGCGCTAAGAGTTCGTTGAACTCATCATTCTTGTATGCCCTTAGGGTATCGTATGCGCCCAAGGCGTCGATTTCGTATCGTATCTGCCACTCCTGTCTACCCATGTGAAAAACAGTGAAGTAACACCCCAAGTACTTCCAACCTTTTGGTAGGGATTCTGCAAACTCTTTTTGATGCTTCAAGATCCATTCTCTGAAGTCATTACTCTTTCCCTCTTTTACATTGAAATGCACGATCTTTTGATACATATCCTCCACGTTACCCGAATTATCAACAATTGCACAAATAAAAATTACGATGATGCGCGTGGAGCAAAAAGTGCGCGCGCTGAGTGAGTGAGTATAAGAGTGATAGGGTAAGTGTGTAAACGTTTGTTTGGGTTGGGTTGGGATAAAAATTTAACCTTTTTCTTCTTTCCTTACTTCTTACTTCTACCTACTTACACTACCTCTCTCTCTGACGGAGACACACAGACAGACAAACAGACAAAGACAGACAGACGATGCGCAATGAAGTTTAGTCGGCTAGCTACATGAGCTTAATCTGAAAAATCAAATCATCTTTCTTTTTGTCTATTGTGATATTGGCTACATGATTTGTGTCAATCATCTCCTTAGAGAGTATCGTCTTGAGCCGTTGCGCAAGGGAATAGTTCACGATTTCGTCATCCTCATAAAGTATAGCTCCCTTTTTCCATTCTATTTTTAATGAACCCTTTTTTGAATCATCTATCGGGTTTTGAATGCTCAAAAGTCTTTCAAGTTTATTAGCCAAGCACCCGCGCGTATCTGTGTCCAAATTCAATTGGCTTGTTTTCAACAAGAGACTATCTAAAGGAACTGACTCTAGACAAGTTCCTTTAGCCTTCTCTACTTTCTTTGTAGAGAATCTATATTTATGCCATCTTTCATGCCATCTATCAATTGTTGTTAATGGCAAATATTTGTCAAGAATGTATGGTTTTTTTTCGACAAATATTCCAATTGCTACATGACCTCGAGCATGAACGAAATAGATGTCTGTTTCAGGATATATGTTAAACAACAAACTTGCGGTCAGTTTTGCGTAGTCTCGGCAAATAGCCAGTTTCTTATCAAGCAGAAAATCTGTTGAAATGCTGAAGCTGAAAATGTCAAAGAAATGCTTTGGTGAGATTTTTCTATAATCGATAATCAGAAGAATAACTATCACTAACAGCGTTGCACTTGCCGTTCCGAATATCACAAATAACCACCACAACCACCAAAACTGCCACCAAAACTGTAGGATATAGTTCAGACAAAAGAAGACAAGAGAAATGACCACTAAAACTCCCAGAATAAATGACAGCGGATACCTTTCATACCAATAAATCATATTGTTGTTATGCCATTCTGATATATTTGTCAATGTCTCCTTTTTTGAATCTGCCTTAAGCCGATTTGCCAGTTCCTTTATTCGGTTGTTTTCCCTCTCTGCTAAAGTTGGACAGTATCCTTTCTGACAAGCATTTTTGTAACTCTGTTCCCGCTTGTCTATCCGTTTCTTCTTGAAAGTCATTGATTATTGATAGGTTTTCAGTTAATATTTATTTTGTCAAGCGCGCGCTATGAGAACTATGGTTTCTTTATGAAGCGACCACTCTTCAAATCTCTATATCTGGCTTGACCTGTTCCCCTCACCATAACAGTCTCGTGTCTCCACCACACAGAAGGAACACGAACAACCATTCTCTCACCAACAACTGGAATACCGATTTTTTTAGCCTCTCTCTTCAACGCTTCCAACTGCTTATCTGTGGGAATCCACTTTTCTCCTGCGCATATTCATAGAATTCTCTGAAATCGGCAATAGGCATCATGGGTCCGAACTGACCGAACGCCCATTTTCCATGACGGCCGAAGATGTAATAACACAACCAACAACTGATGTCCCCATCGCTCCATAGTATTTCAGCTATGAAGTTGACCTTTTCAGGGAGATCCGTCTGTTGTCCCCAAACTATCCTCTTGACTTTAAAGTTGTGTGTCTTGGTTAGGTCAGAATTCCACCCAACCAACATGAATGCGTGCGAGTTTCAGGAGGAAGAATTGACATAATCATTAATGTTCGGTAGCTTAAAGTCATCTTTAGAAGCCTGCATTTCCTTCTGAAGCTTTTGTGCTAGATCTCTGATTTTCGTTTTGTTAAAGCGAAAGACAATGTTGAAATCTGAGGTTTTTTCAAGGCGTTCTGGTGTTGAAAGTAGTTCAGACATCATGGACAGGGCGCCTTGCTTGGCAACTTCTCCTAAACCAGTTTTTCGAAGCTTACCTCTTATGCGTCCGCTAGCGTATACCGAGTAGCTGATGTATTCCTCCAAAGATTCTGTGAGTTTGCTTGTTCGCAAAAAGTGCTCTCGAAATGCAGGTCTCAAGAATTTTGTAACTTCCTGGGCAAAGTCGCTTATGGCCTCTGGGGGGATGCTGTACGCGATCTCCATGGAATTCAACGCTTCGATATCCTCTTCCTTTTGAATTTCAGCGTTCCACAATTCTTTCAGCGTGTATAATGTGATCCTGTAATCCTTAGGATCTGTTTCCCTTTCGACTTCCCCGTTAACCGACATCTCTTTCAAATGAGCTGCCAAGGTCGAACGACTAAGCCCGGTTTCATTTAGCAACTCCGAAAACTTCTTTCGTCCCCCTTTCAGCGCTTTCCTTATTGCATGACGAGAAGCAACCCTTCTCCGAGAAGACCTTAATCCCCTGCGATAATCAGTCATCATTACATCACCGAACTCAGTATGAATTAAGATAAATATAAAAATTTAGTTCGCTTAATACTACTTAATTCGACACCCAAAACAATCAGAAGGAGAGTCCCTGAAGATAGCCAGTGCTAAAGTCGACATTCGGAAGCTGAAGGAATTCGCCTTTAACGAACTCAGGATAAATTGCCCACTTAGAGAAATATTGCTGTCAGAGTCAGATGAGTAGAGCTTATATGAGTCTAAACGATCTCCGCCTTGTTTATCGTGAAGGTTTGAGTTTTTATTTGGCAGTCAATAGAAATAGTAAAGGTATGAAGAGGGATTACTCAAAGATCTTCGGAAACATAGGTGTCAAACTTGTGAACATTAACATTCCAGAAGAGCGTTCAGAATTCAAGAGTAACATAAAACGGCTGCTTGAAGAAACCACTTATGATAAACAAGCAAAGAAACTTGAACATATTTTTCATGAACAGAAGGCAAGAGTCCTTGACTTTTGAGGAAGTCTGAGTTGCAGAGTCATGAAAACCAATCTTCTGAAGGAAAGGAGCAGACAATGAAAAAGACAGAAGATGGACGTCTAAAAGAGATCAAGAGAATGAAGATCCTTGACGACTCCTTGGTATTTTTTGGGAAAGGCAAGATAGGTTTCAAAGAACCTAAGGACATGAAACATTATATCATGCAGTTTCTGAAGGATGGCATAGTGGATCTTCATGAAACTATCGGAAGGGAAGGAGGAGGAGAAGAAGCATCAAAGGATGGGAATACTTGATCTGAAGAAGTTTGCCGAAGCGAAAAGGGAGATCTTTGAGAAGGAACTTCTAAGCATTATAAAAGAAACAGACATAGGCAATCCATGCGCGCGCGCGGTTAAAATCTTTGTTAGGAGAAATGGACTTGAGCCCTTTTGGGTTCTAATCCCCACGGGCCCGCTACAATTTTATAGCGAGTCCTTACGAGAACAAAATTATCTGTGAAAAAGGACTTGGTGCATCATATATAGAAGATGGATGGGAGATTATTAAATAGCTAAGCAATGGAAAATTCCTGATTAAAAGACCGATCAACACTCCGTAGAAGATTTTAACATCATCCAGTTTCCTCATGACAACGATACAAGGTTCGTCGTTAGTATCAGGGTAAATAATTATAGTATATATCATTAGTGATTATATAAACACTATCTATTTATGTTACACAATTACATATACTTTCTTTGGTGGTGTATCATGCCCAAGTTGAAGACTGTGAGAGTTAAGCAGGAACTAATGGACAATGTCGAGAAAGAAGTGGAGAAAGGTAGGTACAAGAGCCTCTCTGAGTTCGTTTCCGAAGCTATTCAACTTAGGTTACAGACACTAGCTGAGAAAAGAATATCGGAACGTCTGGAACGCACCCGCATTATTGGAGTGAGAGAGTATACCTGTTCTAATGATTTCATTCACAATGTTAAAGTGGTTAAATATGACGATAGTTCCGTCTGGGTCACGTGTCCCATGTTCGGTTGGTTTGAAGAAGCTGGCAGGGGCGGGACTCCAAAGCTCGGATGCAAAGAAAGAAAGAAGCGCTGCTCATGGTTTGTAGGATAGTATGGAATTAGTGAGAACTTATCAAGCAATAAGCATTTTGCAAACTACGCATGAAACATGCGTTCTGCAATAATCTCGATCTTACATTTGAAGTAAAGTGGTAGCGCCTTTATGTAGACTTATGGGTGCACAAAATTCTTGAAACATCAATTCGAAGCTCGCTTAAGGCAAGTTCATCAGGCGAAAATCCCATGGCTAAGCCTAAAAGCTGTGGATAATGCAATACAGGTATACAATAGTTTTCACTGAACATCTTTTCGATTCGCCCTTGATTGGTGTCATACATCATGTGACAAAATGGGCAAATAGTTATCAGGGCTTGAGCCCCAACGATCTTGATATGATTTAGTTTGTCTCTAGTAAGCTGAAGAGGAACCTTATCATTTATACCCACTGATGGCGCCCCACAACATTCAGACTCATCCATATAATCTAGACATGTGGCACCTGAAGCTTCAACCAGACTCTTGAGAATTTTCGGGTCTTCTGGGTCATCAAAACTTGCGATTTTTTTAGGTCTCAAAAAATGGCAACCATTATGTTCAGCAACCTTAAGCGACACAAGCGGCCTAACCACAGAATTCTTAACTTTTTCCAATCCCAAATCTTCAGCTAACACTCGAACTAAGTGCTTCACCTCTATTGAACCTTTAAACTCCAATCCTACTTCATTTAGTCTAGTGTTTATTACTTCTCGAAGTCTCTTGTCTTCTTTCAACATATTGTTAACTTTCCTTAACGTTCCAGAACAGCCTGGACAAAGAGTTAAGATGTTTAAGCTTTGCTGTTCTGCTACAGCTAGATTTCTGGCAGACATTATAAGCATCATTTCATGATCGACAGGGTCCATTGGAAGGCCGCAGCAGTTGAAGTCCGGCATTTCCACAAGCTCTATGCCAAATTTTTGCAAAACCTTTCTTGCTGAAACTTCATAGGATGCAACGCGGTAGGGTATTACGCAGCCAAGGAAAATTAGGTACTTATTTCTTTCCGTCATTTTTTTAAATTCTCCTTCTTTTCAAGAAATTTACGAAAGCGCACCTTGCGAAGTATTTTGGTAAGTCTCTCAGGGTTGCCTTTTGGTAGTGGTGGTAGACCCATGTCTTCTCTTCTTTTTATTCTTAATTGGGTGATTCGGTAGGCATATCCAGTTTCAAGGATGCTTGAGCCTAACTCTTTGAAGACTCTGGGAATGTAGTCTTGCTGAGCGGCTAAGTTCCGCAAAACTTGTATCACTTTAGCAACTTCCACGTTTTGTGGGCAACGGTCAGTACATGTGAAGCAGGAGGCGCAGAGCCACAGTGTATCAAGTGATAGAACCTTTTTTCTTAGTCCGAGTTGTGTCATTCGAATAATCTGTCTTGGACGGTAAGTCTCGCTAAATCTAGCAATTGGACAGTCTGACGTGCACGTCCCACATTGGAAACAATAGAGTAGCTTTTCTCCGCCTGGAATCTTGCTTATTTCATATTTAAATTTCCTATCAATTTCCGAAGACTTTACGAGTTTTTGTCCTGTTTCCGTAGTTTCGGTCATTAAGCTTTACCTCCATCTTTCTTCAGCGGGTTTGGTCCAAGCTTCTTTATTTGTTCAACCATGTCCTTCACTATGCTAGCGAACCTATCCCCCTCACTTGCCGAGATCCATTCTAACCGTAGACGTTCTGGTTCTATTCCAAAATTCTGTAAAACTCTTTTAAGAAGTGTTATCCTCGCTTGGGCTTTGAAGTTTCCGATAATGTAATGACAGTCAGAAGGTAAGTGGCAACCTGCGACAAGTACACCGTCTGCGCCGTCCTTGAAAGCTTCTAAGATGAAAATCGGGTCGATTCTGCCACTGCACATGACACGAATTATACGTATGTTGGGTGGATATTGAATTCGACTGACACCAGCCAAATCTGCCCCCGCGTAAGAACACCAGTTGCACAGGAAACCTATTATTTTTGGTTCAAAAATTTCATTTCCACTCATGCCTTTAATTCCTCCATCAAAGCGCCTTTTACTTGAGCCATAATCTCCTCGATAGTGAAATGCCCCAATGTAATTGCTTTCATGGGACACGCTGCTACGCAAACTCCGCAGCCTTTACATAATGCCTCAATTACATGCGACGTGACTTTTCCATTTTTTTCTTTCATTTCTATAGCGTTATAAGGACAAAGATGTTCACAAAATCTGCAGCCACCACAGAAATCTTCGTCTACATTTGCGATTGCTCCTTCCATCTCTAGCGTTTCCTTTGAAAGAATTGTTGCGGCTCGCGCTGCTGCAGCACATGCCTGCGATATGCTTTCGTCAACAAATTTTGGTGAATGTGCCATTCCACATAGGAACACTCCGTCAGTTTGAAAATCCACAGGTCTAAGTTTCATGTGTGCTTCAAGAAAGAATCCATCCCTCGTCAATGGAACTTTAAGCATTTCTGCTATACGTTTGTTGTCTGGGTTAGGAATGGTGGCAGCACTTAGAGCAATAATGTCTGGTTCTAATTCGATTTCCTCTTTTAATATTGGCTCCCAAAATGTTACTTTGAGCTTCCCGTTCTTGTTTGCTACTTTGGGCTTTCTCTCATCGTTGTAGTTTATGAATAGTACGCCTTTCGCCGCTGCCTCGCGATAATAATCTTCCTTGAAACCATAGCTTCTTACATCCTTATAAAACACGTAAATTTCTGTTTCAGGGCTTATCTCCTTAATTTTCAGAGCATTCTTTATTGCTTGACCACAGCAAATTCTTGCACAGTTAGGCCGCTCTTTTGTTCTAGCCCCAACGCATTGAATCATGACAACATTTTCCGCGTTAAATTCACCCTTTGCGAGTTTCTCTTCCATCATGTGTTGGGTCATGACCCAGGGAGTTTTCTCATACAGATATTCTACTGGTTTATATTCCGTTGCGCCTGTGGCTACTATCACTATCCCATTTTTAACTTCTTTTTCTTCGCCATTGTTGTGGATTATTTTTGACTTGAAATTGCCGACGAAGCCGCTGACTTCTATGACTTCAGCACTAGTATAAACATGGATTTTGTCGTTTTCCATAACCTCTCTAACTAGCTTGTCTAAGTATTTTCGGGGATTCTCACCTTCAAGCGTGTAATGAATTTGGCGTAGATGTCCGCCAAGTTCTTTTTCCCGTTCGACAAGATGTACTTCAAAACCTTGTTTGGCAAGCTCTAGAGCAGCAGTCATGCCGGAAACCCCGCCACCGATAACCAAACCAATAGGTGTCATGTTAATTATCGGTTTTTTCAAAGGTTTTAATAATCGTGCTTTTGCGACCACTGAGCGAACCAGTTCTTTAGCTTTCTCCGTCGCCTCCCTTGGTTGGTGCATGTGCACCCAACTGCATTGATCTCGTATATTTACCATCTCAAACAAGTAGGGATTTAAGCCAGCCTCTCGCACAGTTTCTCTAAACAATGGTTCATGAGTTCTCGGTGTGCAGGAGGCTACTATAACGCGGTTCAAACCGTGTTTTTTAATTTTTTCTCTTATAATCCCCTGAGTATCCTGAGAACAGGTGTAGAGATTCGCTTCGGCATAAACCACGTTTGGTAGTTTTTCGGTATATTCCACAACTTCTGGAACGTTCACTACTCCACCAATGTTTATTCCACAATGACAGACAAACACGCCTATGCGTGGCTCTTCTTGACTTACGTCTCTTTCTGGCGGATATTCTTTGCTAATTATTTCTTTTCCTCTTTCAGATTCGATTATTCCCATTGCTTTGGCTGCTGCGCCACTTGCTTGAGCAACACTTTCTGGAATATCTTTTGGGGCAGCGAAAGCTCCACAAACGAATATGCCTGGTTTTGAGGTTTCGATAGGGGAGAAGACGCTTGTTTGGCAGAAGTCATAACTGTTAAGCTTTATTCCCATTACTTCGGCAAGTTTTTTAGCGTTTTTAGGTGGCTGCATTCCAATGGATAGGATTACCATATCGAATTCTTCGGTTCTAGGTTCGCCGTCTTTAACGTAGTGCAAGTAGAGATTGTTTGTTCTAGGGTCTTCTATAACACTTGCAACCCTTGACCTTACAAACCTTATGTTATACTCTTCTTGGGCACGGTTGTAATAATTGTCAAACTCTTTTCCGTAAGCCCGTATATCCATGTAAAATATTGTGCAACTCAGTTTGATGGGTACATGTTCTTTGGCTATTATTGCTTCTTTAATGCCGTACATGCAGCAGGCGGCTGAGCAATAATTGTTGCCGATTTGGGCGTCTCTTGAACCAACGCATTGAATGAAGGCTATCTTTTTTGGAATTTCACCGTCTGAAGTTCTTAAGACTAGTCCGCCGTATGGTCCTGAGGCGCTTAAAATACGTTCAAATTCGGTGCTTGTAACAACGTTTGGAAATCGCCCATAGCCATACTCGCTTTTTAGTGTGGCGTCAAAGGGTTCGAAGCCGGGCGCAAGAATAATTGCCCCTACTTTCAAGGCTACTTTGCTGTCTTGTTGATCGTACTCAATTGCCTTTGCCTTGCAGATCTCTTGGCATGTTCCGCATCCTATACACTTTTCACGGTCAATTATGAACTTTAACGGCACTGCTTGAGGGTAGTCAACGTAGATGGCGCTTCTATTACTCAACTTTTCATTGAATACGTCTACAGCTTCTACAGGACATTTTTGGGCACATAACCCACAACCGTTACACTTTTCTTCATTTATGTAACGACTTCGCTTCAGAACTTTTGCTTCAAAGTTTCCGGCTTCGCCACTTAAGCTTACGAGCTCTCCATTTGTAATCAAACTTATGTTAGGGTGTCTTCCAGTTGCCACAAGTTTGGGAGCCAAAATGCACATTGAACAGTCATTAGTTGGAAATGTCTTGTCAAGTCGTGCCATCACGCCTCCTATGCTTGGTGACTGATCAAGCAGATAAACTTTGAAACCAGAGTTTGCAAGATCTAAGGCTGCTTGGATTCCGCCAACTCCTCCTCCAACTACAAGCACAGCGCCAACTTTCTCTTTAGCCATCTTATTGAACCTCCAACGCCTTATAAAGCGGCGCTGTTTTCTCAATATGGTCTAGAATTATCATGCCTTTCCTGCGCATGTCTACAATGTGGCGAAGAACTGTAGTAGGCTTTGCGTCCATAATTGCTGCAAGCTCCTTAACTGACAGTGGCTTTTGCTTGGTTAGAATGTGTATTTTGCGCTGAAAAAATTCCTCTTCTACAATTTCATACAGTAAATCATCAAATTGTTCTTGGGGAATCGTTTCTCCATAAACATTCGCGACCTGTACTAACTCCTCTTCCCTTCCCGTGAGAGTCCTTAAACGAAAATCTGCTGCAGCGTTCTTAGCTGCTAAGACATTTAATAGAATTTTTTTATCTGGCTTTTCTCCAGACAAGGGAGATTGTCCTAATTTTATGACTTGGTTTCTAAAATCGTCAACAATTGTTGCGAATGGTTCAATTTCAGTTGCGTAAGCCCAGTCTAGCCGCAGACGGTCTGGCTCGAGACCGGTCAAAGAAAGGAGTTTCTTCAGCATTTTAAATCTATTTTCAGCTTGCAGATTTCCTTCAATGTAGTGGCAATCAGGTGAGGGACAACTTATTACTATGACGCCATCTGCGCCTCTAGCAAAAGTATCCAGCACAATAACTGGATCAATTCTGCCCGCACACATCACTCGCACGACATGCATCTTGGGGTAGCCCTTTATTCCTGGGGGGCTTGCAACGTCTACCCCCTTAGGCAAACTCCAGTTGCACACAAAACCGATAATTTCAGGTTTAAACATTATCCAGCTTCTCTCCCTAAAGCGGTTGTAACATTAGCCAAAATTTGAGCTTCTGAAAATTGCCTCATGGTAATTGCGCGCTCGGGACAACTTGCACTACAGATGCCGCAGCCTTTACACAAGCTTTCGTCGATTTGCGCAATTTCCGCTTCGTTCTTCTTGACAGCGCCGTACGGACAAACCACTGCACATAGGTTACAGCCTGTGCATAAAGCTTCATCAACCACCGCCTTATCAGCATCACACAATCCTTCATTCCCGAGGCATTCGCTGCATGGACCACATCCGAGACACCTCCGAGCTTCTAAAACAGCAGTTTCTTTGCTTTTAGCTAAATGTTCATCAGCCTCTTCAAAGCTTACTTTCTGTCTGCCCAAATCTATATGTAGGCTTTCGTATCTCTCAGGCTTTTTCGTTATCACGCCCCAGTCTTTGACCCAAGTTGTTTCCTCAACTTCTTCGTCTCTTCTAGCCTTCAAATCTTCTCCATTCAGATAACGGTCGATCGACACTGCTGCACGCCTGCCTGCTCCTACAGCCTCGATGACACTAGCAGGACCAGTTGTTATGTCGCCTCCCGCAAAAACATCTGGGATGTTTGTTTCCAGTGTCAATGGATCAACCGAAATTGCACGTGCATGTTCGTCGAAAAGAACAGAGGGCAGAAATGAGGTTTGTGGCAGTTGACCGATTGCAGGAATTACGGTATCTGCCTCAAATATTTGTTCTGATCCTTTGATGGGCACTGGACGTCTTCTACCGCTTGCGTCAGGCTCCCCTAATTCCATTCTTAAACATTCAACAGCACAGACTCTGCCTTCTTTGCCAATAATTTGTTTCGGTGTAGCAAGAAATTGGAACTTAACTCCTTCTTCTTCGGCGGCCTCTATTTCATTGGGAAGCGCTGGCATTTCTTTGAGCGAACGACGATAAAGAATCCTAACGTTTTTTGCTCCAAGCCTCAGTGACGTGCGTGCGGCATCGATAGCACTGTTGCCTCCTCCGATTACTGCAACTTTTTCGCCTACATCAATGATTTTTCCTAGAGAAATGTCTCGTAGGAACTCGACGGCGTGAAAAACGCCCCCTAGATCCTCGCCTGGTACTCCAAGTTTTTGGCTTAGTTGCGCCCCAATTGCTATGAAAATTGCTTTGTAGCCTTCGCTTCGTAGACTGTCAAGTTGAATTTCTTTGCCAAACTCCGCTCCTGTCTTGATTTCCACACCTAGATCTTTGATGTAGGCTATTTCATTGGCTACAACAAATTTTTGCAGACGGTAGCTTGGAATGCCATATCTCATCATGCCACCGGCTTCAGGCATACGTTCAAAAACTGTAACTGGATAGCCGAGTTTTACAAGCTCGTATGCGGCACTAAGTCCAGCAGGTCCAGCACCAATTATCGCCACTTTTTCTTTATGTGTTTGGAGTATGGGATCTGGTTTTATTCTTCCTTGTTCACGTTCAATGTCTGCGGCAAGTCTTTTTAAATAGCGAACACCCACAGGCTTGTCTATTTCTTTTCTTGTACATGCATCTTGGCAAGGGCTGAAGCACACTCTGCCGCATATTGCGGGAAAGGGCATGGTCCTTCTTATAAGTTCTACAGACTCCTTGAACTTGCCTTGCTGAATCAGAGCAACATACCCCTGAACATTTACATCCGCAGGGCATGCGGCACGACATGGGGGTAGCCTCCGTTTTTGTGTTTTTGTTTGACTAATAGCTGTCAACACTTAACCTCGCTGATACGGGCTTCAAGGTCCGAAAAAAAGAGGATATTGGTGGCTTAGGATTTTTTGCGTGCGAAATGACGTTGTTTGATCGTCCACACTTTATATTGCTTTGGCCCCATCAAATCCCTTAACTCTTCCTCCAATGTAACAACATTGTTAGGTTTGATTTCTGCGATCCATCCAGTTTCATAGGGATCCTCATTGACTATAAGAGGCTTATCTTGGAGAATTTTGTTGATTTTGACAATTTTGCCACTCACAGGAGCGTAAAGATCGAACTTGAACATCCACGTTTCAACAAACCCTAGGGGGCTTTCTCTGCTAACTTCGGATCCAACTGGTTCAGCCAGTATATTGGCTATGCCTTTTAGGTGTCTTTGGGCGTAATCAGATAACCCTACTCTTATGTTCCCTTCTGGGGTTACCATCGCCCACATGTGATTAGAACTGCAAAGTAGTCGTTCTTGAACAGCGGGGTACTTAACCTGCTTCTCGGCGGCATTTTCATTGTTTTGCTTCAGTTCTTTAAGGCGTAGTTGAATAGCTTCGGAAACGAATTCGGAGAGGCTTTGATATCTTCCTGTTTCAAGAGTTCTCTCAACTGCTGTCAAGAGTTCTTGTCTGACACGTATAGTTTTCCATTTTGTCATAGACTCTTCTCCTGCTCTATTGTTTGGTGGCTATTTTCTTGTATTTCTGTAAGGTCAATAAGGTATTCATCAGGAATCAACATCTTTGGATTCAGGTTGAATCCTCACTATCCAATGAGACGGGTCTGCATTCAATATGAAAGGGTCATCAATGACTTGTTTATTAACTTCAACTATCTTTCCATTTAATGGAGAATACAAGTCATACGTGAACCACCAAGATTCCGCTACACCAAAGGATGCATCTTTAGAAACACTTTCTCCAATAAGGTCGGTTCGGACGTTAACTATTTCTTTTAGTTGGCTTAGGAAATGTTCGGTTATTCCAATTTCGACAGTTCCACTAGGAGTCATTTTAGCCCACATGAATTTGTCTGTGTAGAATAATTGTTCCTGCAACTGAGGAGTTCTGACGTCTCTGTCTCGTGCTAGATATTCTGATACTCTTTGTTTTGCTAGTGTTTGTAAGCGGTATTGGATGGCGTCTGAAACGAATTCGGAGAGACTCTTGGATTCACTTTTCTCTACTTCTTTCTCGACTTGATCGACGAGTTCTTGTTTAACTCTTACAGTTCTCCATTTTTCCATATATTCTATCTCCTTTATTTCCTGAGAGTACATATAATATGGGGTGGATAAATACATAATGCTTATATTGTGAGGTATAGTATTTACTATAAATATGTGGGATAGGCCATATGGAAACCAGAAAATTGCAAAAAGTTGGTTATTCAACATTGTCAGTGTCGCTGCCAAGCAACTGGGTGAAAGATAACAATCTAAAACGCGGAGACACCGTCTTCTTAACGCCGGAGAGAGACGGATCAATTAAAGTAATTCCAAGTCAGATTATTAAACCAAAAGATGAGGCGGAGGAATACATATGCAACGCTGACTTATGTATTGACCCAAAAATGCTGGAACGAATAATAGTCGGCAACTATATTCTTGGCCGTGAAATTTTCTCAGTAATATGTTCCGATAGAATGAGTTCCGAACATATCGAAGAAGTAAGAGGAATAATACGCAAACTGATAGGATTAGGGATTGTAGAAGAAACACCAGATCGCATCACACTCCAATGTTCTGTTGACCCAAGAAAATTCAATCTGGACATGTTACTGCGAAGACTTTCAGTAATCTCGTTGACAATCGTTAAGGAAGCGGTACAAGCACTCGGAGATTCCAACAAATCGCTGGCGCAAGATGCCATAAACCGAGAGGATGAAGCTGACATGATGTGTTTACTTGCCATGAGGTTGCTGATTTCTGCACAAAGAAAGAGAGAGGTAGCTGAGGAAATTGGACTAACCGATCCTCTGCACATCCTATACTTTGGGCTAATGTTGAGATATCTCGAGTTGGTTGCTGATTACGCTGAAGAAATAGCCCGTAGAGTCATTGCGCTACTAGGGAAATATAGAGATCGACTACCCAATTGGGTGATCGAAAAATTAAGTAATCTAAACGACCTAGCCCATGATTTGGTCATAAAAGCTGTGGACGCTTTCTTTATTGGTGACATCAAGATTGCGAACAGCCTTTTGGAAATGCTGACATTTATTGAATTGGAAAGGGATAGGTTGATGACAGAGTTACCTGAAATACCACATCTGAGAGGTATATTGTGGGACATCAACAGAATAGCTGACAATGGGGCAGGAATTGCATTGATTGCCATAAATAACACTCTTGAAAAAAAGACTAAAATATGCTCAAAACGCTGGTCAATAAGCTTCAAAAAAGAAGAAAGAAAATAGAATGTTTGTTGATTCTAAATTAGTGGGACGCCTATAGATTTCAGTATTCTTGTGCTTAGATATGCTACCCATATTCCAATTAATATGCCAAGGGCTTATCTTGGAATACGATTTGTAAACCACCCTACAATTGGAGTGAGGATAATTCCTCCAATAAGAATGGGTATTACAATATTCCACAGAAAAGTTTCGAATCCAATGAGTACCCAAACACAATCGTTGCGGTAAAGGATGTAAATGACTCTGTAGCTTCCAAAGTCCAACGGCTTTTTGAGGCGCTGTCCTGTTTGGCCTGAAGTTGGCGTGCATGTTGAGCCCGCCACTATCTTAATCATTACAGTGATAAATTCTCAATTAAGAGGCTGTATCTGTTCTGGGAATATTTTGTGATTCGCAAATATGGATATATTTTCTCTTTTCTACATGCTTATTGAAGAGGACCTCGAAGATGCGAAGGCTGCAATTTCATTTCGTTTTTCCACCAATTTATGGTATATACGATACTGGTAAAGGCGTGATTTACATTTTCGGTGAACATGACGGCAAAATTGAAGACATTTTGAGTCATGAAGTGTTACATTGGACTGTGCAGAAACTAGCGGGAAAACGATCAAGTTTAGATTTAGATAATATTCCACCAAAATTGCTGAGAACGTAGTTAAAGAAAAAATTGTTTTGTTTCTCGTTCTCCTCGTTTGTCAAACAGTTTATTAGTTACATCGGAAGAGGATGTTCTGCAAAGTTTATGAGGCTGTATAAGTTCTCATAAGTGGTTGTTACATGGTTTCCATTGACCCCTTCGGTGATTTTCGGAAAAATTGCGAGAGAGCTTTAAGAAAAGCTTTTACTAAACTTTACCCCTGTATTCCTGTTGAGCCTTTTTTGTTGGATTTACCTCCCAGCCCTAAGTTTGGAGAAGTGGCTTCGGCAGTTTTTTTTGAACTCGGAAAGAAAATGGAAGAACCACCACGAAAATTAGCAGAACAAATCGTTGACGCTATGGAAGTGAGGGATTTTCCACTTATAAACACGGTAAAGGTTGCTGGTGAAGGGTATGTAAATTTTTATGCTAACTTTGCTGAGCTTGCGAAGATAACAATTGATTCAGTTCGAGCTTTAGATACTACTTATGGCTACGTTAAAACGAAGAAGCCAGAAAAAGTTATCGTTGAACATACAAGTGCGAATCCAATATCTCCTATCAACATTGGTAAAGCGAGAAATCCTGTTTTGGGAGATGCACTTGCACGCATTCTAACTGCACGTGGACACATGGTTTTTCGACATTTCTACGTTGATGATGTGGGGCGCCAGACTGCAGTCGTTGCCTATGGATATGAAAAGCTAGGAAAGACTCCCTTTAAAGGAAAATCGGACCACTTTATCGGTGTAATCTACACTATAACTAGTTGTATTATAGAGATTAACAGATTAAAACGGGCAATAGACAAAGAGGGAAAGATTGTATCGGAAACTGTTCAACAATTACGTAGGCAACTGGACGATTGGACTTATATTGTGGCTGAGCTAGAGACTAAACATCCAAAGCTTTTCAGTCAACTTCTCGAGAAAATAAGCAAAGACAAAGACACCGAAATTATAGTAAATAGTTTAAACCGTTCATATGAAGCTGGTGAGGAAAAAGTCAAAAAACTGGTTCGCGAAGTTTGCCAGCTTTCCCTAGATGGCATAAAAGAAACACTTGCCAACATAGAAATTTTCTTTGATTCTTGGGATTGGGAAAGCGATTTTGCTTGGAACAGTGATGTTGCTAAAACCTTAGAAGCATTAAGAAAGACTGGCTACGTTTTTCGGAAAGGTCCTGTGCTGGAATTTGATGCTAACAAAGTTGCTGAAGACTTCAAGCTTAAACAAAAACTTGATTTGAAAAACGATTATGAAGTTCCTTCTTTAACATTAGTGCGGGCAGATGGAACAACGCTCTATACAACACGAGATATCCCATATACACTATGGAAGTTTAAAAAAGCTGCAAAAGTAATTAATGTTGTCGGAATTGAACAAAAATTACCACAACAACAATTGAAACTGGCGTTATGGTCCTTGGGACATGTCAACCAAGCGAAAAATCTTGTACATTTTGCCCATAATCTAGTGACAATGCCAGGATACAAAATGTCTAGCCGCAGAGGACGTTATATAACCCTTGATGAAGTAGTGGACGAAGCTATAAAAAGAGCTTATGAAGAAGTTGAAAAACGATCGCCCCAACTATCCAAAAAAGAAAAATTGAAAATCTCAAAAATCGTCGGAATTGGAGCTCTCAAATATGCTCTCATCGAAGTGGACCCAATAAAGCCTGTAATGTTCACTTGGGACCGAGTAATAAATTTTGAGAGAAACAGTGCTCCTTATATTCAATATTCTCATGCGCGAGCTCGTAGTATTTTAAGAAGGACAAGAAAAGAACCGGAAAAGTCAGACTATTCGCTACTAGTAGAACCGTTAGAACGTGACCTTATTCTGGCGTTAGCCCGCTTTCCGGAAGTTTTCATTAATTCCGCAGAAAATCTGAAGCCTAACGCGATCGCTGACTATGCGAATATTTTAGCCGACAAATTCAACAGCTTTTATAATGCTTTGCCAGTAATAAAAGCGAAACCAAAAACATTGAGTGCCGCTAGACTAGCACTGGTTGAAGCGATTAGCATAGTACTCAGAAACTCATTAAGCTTGATCGGTATTATAGCCCCAGAAAGAATGTAAATGCAGCCCCAACATTTTACAATTCTTTGTTATTTTTCACCGTTATTAAACATTTGGCGGGTCCGTGGAAGTGTGCCCACTAAAGGGGGCGGACACTATTATTTTTCAATTGGAGGAATTTTTGATTTGAACTCATTTAGCGGTCCGTCACACCGCGGATTCGAATCCCACCCCCACCCAACCCCAACACACACAATTGGAAAACCAGATATTTGTTCCAGAGCTGACTTCTGAATACACAAGACTAGAAAATAATACTAGAACTTGTAAAACGCACTAAATGAATCTAAGAGCTCACCCATATTATTTTGCTCTCGTTTACATAATTGTCTTTCTTTTGGTGCTTGCCAATTTATTACGCGCGCGCATTTAAAAAATGATAAAGGCTTATTATGTATACTGCATTTGGGAGAGAAAGATGAAAAAGTAGTTCGACACAATGTTCTGGAAGGTCAGGCAAAAAGCATATTTGGAGTCTGGTACTTCATAGTGAAGCATGAAGAGAGACTGGGTCAGTAAGCTGTTTGTTGAACGTTCCGATTTGTTCTTGAGACTTCTAAACCAGAGATGGTTGAAAACTGAAGAACTCGTTGATGGAATGACCCAAGTGCTTGATGGTTTTGGAATCGCGTCGGGTCATTTGCTTGATCTGTGCTGTGGGAATGGTCTGGTCTCAATCTACATGGCAAAGAAAGGGTTCAAAGCTGTTGGAGTCGACATGTCCCGCGCTTTTCTAGAAGATGCAGGGAGAAAGGCAAGGGAGCATGGAGTCGCGAACCTAGTGACTTTCTTGGAAGGCGACGTTAGAAAACTGGAAGATGTTGTTAGTACAAGGTATTCGCACCCCTTCGATGTGCTTGTTAACGCATGGACGTCTATCGGATTCTATGAGAAGGAGGATGACCTGAGCATTTTCAAGCAAGCTAGACAACTTTCGAGGGAAGGCGCAATCCTGTTTGTGGCAGAAACGATGCATACCGAATATCTATCTATCAAATTTGCTCCTACTTCTTATACAGAGCTGGACCGCTTTGTCATATTGGAGAACAGAAAGTATGAGCCGATAACATCGCAAGCTAGCACTTCTTGGATTTTCTACAATAAGCGTGGACAAGATTTGGAGTTCATAGATAGAGTTGACATCACACACCATGTCTACAGTCTCAGTGAACTCTCTTCCCTTCTGCTAAAGGCTGGATGGGAAACGGTTGCTTCTTATGGAAACCTGGCAACACTTCAACCAATGAGCCCATTAACGCACATGAACATCGTAGCCAAAGCCGTATGACCGTGAATATGCACGATCAAGACACAATTCTTTTCACCGCAGCCTTCAGAACTTCCAAGCCACATTCGAGCAATCTGATTGAGATACACAACATCAAAAGAACTTACACAGCTGACTGAAAAATAACAAACTGTTTTTAGGAAGAGGCTCTCTATGGTGTCTTAACAGCCAGCGCGCTAATAGCAGGTTGGAAGATCATTTCTTAACCATCTAAGAAGGTAGGTACTATGGCACTAATATTATGAGCTTTTAGAAGTGCATTTGCGCTCCTTAATTTAGTCTTCTTCGTATTCATCTTCAGCAAGTTCAACTGACACTGTGTCTTTATGCGTAGGGCGTTTTCTCTTTTCCGGCGTCATCTCTCTTCCTTGCATGAACGCGTTTTCGGCGGCAGAGATTTCATCTTCTTTCAACATTTCTTCTCTCTGTTTATCGTTATAGATGTCTTCGGTTTCTGTTTCTTCCTCGCTCGCTCGCGTGTGTCCCTTCTTTCTTCTTGCTCTGCTCATACAATCACTCAAGCTAATTAAAGAGACATTGTAAAATATAAAGAGCGCGCGCTAGAGATTTGTTTAACCATGAAGTGAAGGTTAGCGTGCGCATTATGTCGTCATTGAGGTTCTTCAACCTTGAACTCCTTTGAGAGCTTCTCCATAAGCTTCTTCTCCCTGGGAGTCAGTTTCTCAGGGATCCGAACATTAATCTGAACGAGTTCATCTCCTCGGCCGTGGCTGCTTCTTATTCCTTCTCCTCTCAGTCGAAGTATGGTGCCGCACTGTGTTCCAGGAGGGACTTTGACTCTCCTCTCGCTTGTTAGCGTCGGAACTTTTATCTCAGCCCCCAGAGTAGCTTGGGCAAGATTGATATTGGCTTCGTATATGA
>Ga0209636_10001973_pt1 | contig 20747 bp, 24 predicted proteins | sample DeeMarSWOR152_54_FD_187464 | JGI IMG/M metagenome (GOLD analysis project Ga0209636, IMG submission 187464) | Marine sediment microbial communities from White Oak River estuary, North Carolina - WOR-1-52-54 (SPAdes) (version 2) | ecosystem: Environmental > Aquatic > Marine > Intertidal zone >...
AAGGATCAAGAGACAGCCATGATGATAATGATGACTTTAATGTTTCCCATGATGTTCCTCAGTGGCGTGTTCTTCCCGATACAACAGATGCCTTGGTACATGCAAAGTATCTCAAAAGTTCTTCCACTGACTTACCTAGCCGATGCTTTGAGGAAAATTATGGTGCTTGGAGCGGGGGTATCCATAATTAGCACCGAGCTCTTGGTGCTCATAGGATTTGGAGTCGTCATGACAACGATAGCAGTACCCGTGTTCAGGAGAGCCATGACTAGGTAGGGACGTGTACTGAACTTCACTCACCAACCAATTTAGGATCACAGAGGTTATAACATGACTGGGAAACTGTTGATAGAATGTAAACACTGCGGTTCAATCATACCAAAGGAGAAGAGAAAAGAGCATCTAAAAAAGGCTCATAAGATATCAGTCAGTTTTAAGGGGTGGATAGGCAAGCACTTTAGAGAACACAAGTGGGGATATGGTTGGAAAAAGCCGCGAATAATATTGATTGAATAGAAGAATGCGCGCGTTTCTTCCACAAGCCATAAAAATCGAAACAGGCATGCATGCCACATTTCTGGGATGAGGCTCGCCTGCGATTGGGAGCGAATCAGACAGAGGATTGGATCCGGTTTGAAAGTTGGATAGGATGGGATGTGGCGGTGAGTAATGATGGTGGAATCGTCGCGGCTACCGTGACCAACGCTTCGTCTTACAAGGCGTTGTTTTTCCGATCCGATGGTGCCCTGATTGGCGAGTTCGACTTGATGCAGTTCAGTCCGCTCATCTCGATGTCAGGAGACGGGGGAATAATCGCGGTTGGAGGACCCGGCTGGGACAGTCTCTATGTGTTCGGAGTTTTGGACGATTCAACGCCCCAGCTAATAGAGAGCGTGTGGCAGGAGCCAGGCAACGACGCGGTGACCCATGAGGATGCGGTGATGGTTTATACGAACGTCACTGACAGCGAAAGCGGGGTGAAGCAGGTGGCGATCCATTACAGTCTGGACGGGGAAACGTGGTTTGTAGTAAACATGACGAAACTAGAAGGTGCTACGTGGAATGGGGCGATTCCGTCGTTTGCGTATTGCACGTGGGTAAACTACACCATCACGGCGTAGGACATCGTGGGCAACATCATCACGAGTGAAGAGGCGTTGGGCTACCAGTATCAGTACCACGTGATTCCAGAGGTCGCATCGTTCCTCATGTTACCATTGCTTATGACGGCGACGTTGCTGATGGTGGCGATACGTAGGAAAGCAATTTGTAATCGCGCATCAAAAGGTTAGATTTTCTTCCAGAACGCCTGTAGGATTTTTTCGGTTTTTGTAGGTGGATCCGGAAACAAAATGCGTGCGCTATCAGGAGAAAAAAAGGGAAGTTTGCGAGAAAATAGTGGAGATATCTCCACTAACCAAGGTTATATTTTAAACATGTTTAGTCACAAACAATAACTGTTAAAGTTCATTTGCCTAATTTGGCTATCAAAGTTGGCAAATCAGTTATTGACTCAATTATGTGTGTAGCACCTGCATAATTCAACTTTTTTTCTGCATAACTGTTTATTGCCAAACCCACAGCTGCTGCATTCAAGGCTTTAGCGCTCCTCATGTCCACAATGCTATCACCTACTACGATCACTTCGTCAGCATTAACATTCAAAGCCTTTAGGGTAGCAGCGAGATGTGACGGATCAGGTTTTACCTTTGCGACAGTTTCTCGCGTGGCTATTACGTCGAAGAATTGTTTTAGGCGAAAGCTGTTAAGGATGTAGTCAGTCGATTTTTTGCTGTTAATTGTAAAAATAGCCAGCCTCAGGTTCATTTTTTTCAAAGCTTTCAACATTTCAAATACGCCTGGCAAAAGTGAGGTTTCACGAGCGGCTTTAAGTTCATGTTTGCTAGCTATGGAAAAGATGTGTTTTTGGATTGTAGAGAATTCTTGTTCCTTTCCGCCATTGTTTCTCATGTAAACTTGGGCTTTTTTCAGCATTTCAAAAATGCTTTCTTTTATGGTAAATATGGAAGCAGGGAAACCTTGGTTTATTAGGAATTTTATAACTTCGGCCCTTACATTTTTGTAGTCAAGGTTGAACTCGGCAAGAGTTCCGTCGAGATCAAAGACGACAGCTTTTATGGTCATGTGATGACGCTCCAAATGTTTCTGATAGCTGGGCGATAGTGCATGGTTTTGTCTGATATAGGTTTCGGTTCAGAAGATTTTTGAGAAATTCTCTGAAGAAATGCTGAGTCTTAACCTTCTACTACATATCTGTAAGCAGTGTATTTCCCTGCTGTAGCGCTGTCTCGAGTAATTTTAACGATGTCACCTGCTTTTGCACCTATGGCTTTTACAGCTGGATCAGAAGTTCTTATTCTTGGCAGTTGATAAGGCTGAACACGATATTTGGCTAGCAGTTTCTCTCGTTCTTCTAGTGGTAGAATTTCGTGTTTTGCCACAAGCTCATGATCAAAAAGGTTAAAAACTGGGAAAATTCGTGGAATAAGTTCTATTCTGTTTTTCCGTGCGTTTTTTTGGGCAGCTTGTGTGTAACGTCCACTGGTTACTATTATTCCTCCTTCCACCTTTTCATCTTTAATTATCTTCGCCAGTTGGTTAATATATTGGACTCCTACAGTGCCTTTGGAAGGAATACCATAAATTATGACTTCACCCTTGGATGTTTTTACAAAGAACCCAGTGGCGTTTTTGAATTCTTTCTTTTTCAAAAGATTATAGCCTCTCAGCTTTATGAGGACTTCCACTTTTTTTTCTTCTAATGGCGTTGCGGTTTTATTACTCAAACATATAACCTCTTGATTAAGCAGGGTACTGAAGAGACATCGCCCAAATAACCCTTAAACTTTACGCTTCGTTTGTTCTTTTAAATTGTTTGTTATGAGGATTCTGTTTTGTGTTTTCTCTGCGCAGTGGATAGACCGTTCTATTAGGTCCCAAATATGAATTGCGGTGGTGTTGTGGATAGAATTTATGGTTTTCGTGGAGGGTATGGTGGCAAATAAGTTAAGTGTCCGCTTCTTTCTATATGCGTCTCTAAACATGTTTGAAGAATCCATACGAAATGCTTATCTAATCAAATAGGCTTTCTACAATTTCTTACAAAAAGAAGGCGTGATCATGAAAGCAGTTGAAATTGCTATGATAGGTGTTTGTGCAGCACTTTATGCTGTTGTGGGTCGTCTAACAGATCTAGGTATAGTGGCCCCAGTTGTAGGAGTTGTTGCATTTTGGCCTGCGGCAGTAATTCCAGCAATTTTTGCTGTTTTGTTTGGACCTTGGACAGGAGGAATAGGTGCCTCAATTGGCATATTCATAAGGGATATGCTTTTTCATGGAGACCCGTTTCTAAGTCTTTCGGCAGGCATTACATCTAATTTTGCTATGTTCTTTCTTATTGGGTATATTTCGCGAAAGGAGCTTGATTGGAAAAAAATTAGTTTTGGTATTGCTATTGGTGTGGTAGTGACTGTTGTGGGCTTTCTGCTGCCAACTATTCTGCTACCAACAGAATCCATAGGGTTTACAGGTTTGTCTGCAGCAGATAGTACTCTTTTGTTTTTCGCGACAGTTGTTGGAAGTTGTCTTTTGGTAGTTGCTATTGCTTTCTTTTGGCCTAAATGGCGTAACTTCGGAGTAGCCTCAATAATAGGACTCGGAGTAGGGAGTTCAATAATAGGTGTTGTGTTATGGATTTACAGTCAACTGTTCTTTTCACCTACTGGTGTCTTCACATCTGCCGTTCCGACATACTTTATTCTTTTGTGGTTTGTATGGACGTTTGCCACAGAAATCCCATTTATCATTGTCCTTGGGCCTCCAGTTATTAGAGCGTGCTACAAAGCTTTTCCTTCTTTGGCTCCGAAACTTGGAGAATGAGTATTTACGATCGTTGCCAATATACCATTTAATAACTAAGGTAAGTTAAATTGGAAGTGCTTGATGCTATTAGGAAACGGCGAAGCATTCGAAAGTTTAAGGGTGCACCTTTGTCGGAACAAAAAATTGCGAAGCTTATAGAAGCGGCACGTTTGGCACCGTCTGGTTGCAACGTTCAACCATGGCGATTCATAATTGCAAAGGATAGAGAGCTGAAGAGAAGATTATGTGAAGCCTCTTTTAATCAGAAGTTCATTGAGGAAGCGTCTATAGTCATCGTCTGCTGCGGCGACCTCCTTTCATGGAAAAAAACGAAAGCATATACTCAAGAGATATTAAAGAAAGAAGACATCCGCTTAAGCAGAGAATGCAATAACGCTCTGATGGAAAGAATTGATAAAGCAGTCTCAGCAGGAATGCAGGAAAGAATTCCCACAACTCTGCTTAACGTAGCAATTGCCATTGAGCATATGGTTTTGGAGGCTGTAGAGTTAGGGCTTGGCTCTTGTTGGGTAAGGCTTTTTGATGAAAAGAAAGTTAAAGCGCTTTTAGGGTTGCCTGAAAATATTCATGCAATTGCTCTTCTACCAGTAGGCGTTCCTGACGAAGAGCCAGAAGCCAGACCTAAATTACCTCCAGAAGCAATAACACTGCCCATAAAGACACCTCCGAAGAAGGGTGCATAATCCATGTCAAAAAAGGCAAAAGCATTTTGCCCTGCAGGTATTACCAGTTTTTTTGAGATCTGCGACAAAACAGCAGATGGAAAAACTATTTCTGATGAAGAACGAATTGGTGCTCGTGGTGGAGGTTTTGTATTAGAGAAAGGGGTTCTGACAGAAGTCAACGTAACAGAGTCAAAAAAACTCTTTTTAGAAGTTTATATAAACGACAAACCTGCACCCTACGCCGAGACAACGAAAACCGTCGCAGAAATGCTACTTGAAAAAATTAATGAACAATATGAAATAACTATCCGCCATAAAGTTGTTGTTCCTATTGGCGCAGGCTTTGGTTCAAGTGGTGCGGGTGCATTAAGCACAGCGCTTGCATTAAGTAAAGCCTTAGACATCAGCCTAACAATCCTACAAGCAGGCAAAATAGCCCATGTGGCAGAGGTTAGATGTCGAACTGGCTTGGGCACCGTAGGACCAATAGCTTTAGGTGGTTGCGTAATCACAGTAGAACCTGGAGCCCCTAGCCACGCAATTATCGACCGCATTCCGACAACATCAGACCATAGAATTGTAACAGGCTACTACCGACCAATTCCAACAAAGAAAGTATTAGCATCAGCTGGAATACGCAAGATCGTAAACAAGTGCGGAAGAGAAACCGTTGATAAAATTCTTACCCACCCATCTTTAGAGAATTTCATGTCCGCAAGCAAAGACTTTGCCCGAAAAGTCGGATTCACAACACCATTAACTGAGAAACTGATCGATTTAGCTGAAAAAGAAGGAGCAATCGGTGCAGCTCAAAACATGATTGGTGAAGCAGTTCACGTATTAACAACAGTTGACACAGCTGAAAGAATAGTTGAAGCTTTTAAGAAAGTTTTACCATCTAAAAATATTCTAACAGCAAAGATTGACAGTCAAGGCGCACGTTTACTGAGATGAAAATATTGAGCAAAAACTTCAGGATTGTGGCTGTTGGTGGGACTTTCGACGAATTTCATAAGGGTCACCGAGCTTTGCTTAAGACAGCCTTCGAAGTCAGCGAAAAAGTTCTGATAGGTTTATGCACAGACGATTTCGCGGAAAAGATGAAAAAACCTCACGAAATTGCGCCTTTTGGTGTAAGATTAGAAGAGTTGAGAGGTTTTCTGAGGAGGCTTGGGTGGCTTGGACGTGCCGAAATCGTGCCTTTGCACAATGCGTATGGACCTGCATTAACCAGCAAGCAAATAGAGGCAATTGTAGTGAGCAAAGAAACTGAGGCAAGGGCTCGTGAAATAAACGAAAGGCGCATTGCAAACAACTTTCGCCCTTTAAGCGTTATTGTTATTGAGATGATATTGGCAGAAAACTGTAATCCTATTTCCACTACCAGAATTCGCCGCTTAGAAATTGATCACGAAGGAAGACTTTTGAAGCGGTAGACTAACCGCTTTAAAAAGAAATTCAAAGCCTAATACTTCTATTATCGAAATATTGGAATAGACTGCAAAGATATCGTAGTTTGCGATTTTATGAGATATCACGTAGAAAGAAGATAGGATAACTGCAAAACAGAAATAGTTATCAAAAAAGCGTGCTTGGAGGGGAGAGGCGAGTGGAGGGGAGAGAAAGGAAATTATTTCCTTTTTAAATGAGTAACATCTAAATATAGATGTCTCACACTCGCCATTATGAATACTCGCATGATTTACCTATAATCTTTGTTATCAAACGAGAACTATTTCAGCTATCGTAAATAATGATAGATGAAAGTATTGTTATAATTGATACAAATGGAAATTTGGGTCTTCGCATAATTTACCTTGGAGCCCTTGAGCCACGGAAATAGGTGTAAGAAAACTTTTTCGAAGACCCTCTGTACAAGTTCAAATAAGTACTAAAAAAGATTTATTTACAATTCAGAATCGAAGTAAAAAAAGTCAGTCAACTGATAGAAGCAAGGTTTCAATACGTCTGCTAATAAGGCAACGTTAATTATCCCTAATCTAGAAATCCAGAATCTGAATCAAATATTCATAATCGATTTATAGATTCCATGTGGAGAGATTTCTAAATCCACAATATCTGTTTGCCTCGAGGAATTGCTAATGCCAAAACGTTGCTTCGAAAAGCTTCTACTTGAAGCAGTAGATGAAGGGTTGTCTTCATTAGGACAAACTTCTAGACAAGCGATTTACTTCCATCTAGAAAAAAGCTTCAGTATTAAGAAACAGGAAATCCCGTGCAAAATCGAAGTTTTCGCAGATGCAATGGAAAAGATTTTTGGGGGTGGAGCTAATTTTCTTGAAATTCTTATTATGAAACGGCTTCATGAGAAGACTGGAGCGACTTTCGAGTTGCATGGCTCTACGGGTTTTGTATTTGCCGAATATGTAGCTGAATTGAGAAAGAGCCTTCTGAAAAAGAATAAAACCAGAAATATGGCGGAGAAGATAGTTCAATGCGAGGAAATAGGAATAGAGGCTTAATTAGGGAGTCTGAGAGAGAGTTACGTGACTCTTTACAGAAACTGAGCTTGATACTTTCCGCATTGGAAGATGGCGTTGACATTGTTACCCATGATTATTTGATTCAATATCAGAACAAGTTTTTGAAAGATAGATTTGGTGATTTGACTGGAAAGAAATGCTACGTTGAGTATATGGGGCTTAAAAAGCCTTGCTCTAATTGTCCAATGAGAAATGCCATCAAGCACAAGAAAACATTTCGGGCTGAACTTACAGGAAAAGATGGAAGAAATTACGAGATTATTTCTATGCCGCTCGAATGTTCAGATGGGCATGTGGAGTCTTTGGAAATAGTTAGAGATATTACTGAAAGAAAAATAATTGAAGCAAGACTTTCGGCGTTAGACTTTTATGGTAGAAAAATAAACACCACGAATAGTCTTCAACAAGTTTACGAACTAACCCTAGACGCTATGGAACGAACGTTAGGTTTTGAACATGCAGCATTTCTTATAATAGACAGGGGTAGCCTTCGGATTGTACGCCAACGCGGCTATCCAACACCGTTGCATCTGAATCTGCCTTTAGATGGAACAAAAAAAGGTATAACAACCAAAGCAGCCAATACGCGTAGCCCCATTCTTGTCCCTGACACGAAAAAAGACAAAGATTATGTTGAAGGCGTTCTAGGCATTCAGTCCGAGCTAGCTGTTCCGATTGAGATTGAAGAGAAAATTCTTGGCGTCCTAAACGTAGAAAGTAAGAAATTTGCAGCTTTCGACGAAAAAGATGTGACGCTACTTCAAATTTTGGCTTCACATGCTGCAACCGCTATCGGCAACCTAGAAAAACGAAAAGAAATTGAGAAACGCTCTAACCAATTGGCTTCATTAATGAAAAGCTCAACTAAAATGATTAGATCTACTGATTTGCGCCAACGACTCCAGACAATAGCCGAGGCAATTGCAGAACTGGGATGGCGAAGAGTTGTCATCTCTGTCAGAGACAAAGATATGAAGATAAAAAGCCCTGAGGATATAGTAACTGCGGGTCTAACGAAAAAAGAAAGAGAATTTTTATGGGACAACAGATCACCAGGTCAGGTGTGGCAGGAGCGCCTTGGACCAGAATACGACCGTTTCAAAATCGGTGAGTTCTACCACCTTCCGTGGAATGATCCTTGGGTTAGGAAAAGATTTTCCGATGGTACTATCCCAAGCAAACTTCAGCAAGAAGAAATGGTTGACTGGGATCCACAAGACTTGCTCTATGCTCCACTTCACTTAGCTAATGGACGCATCGTAGGCATATTGAGCATAGACGATCCGTCGGACGGGAGACGGCCTACCAAAGAGTCTTTAGCACCTCTAGAACTTTTTATACACCAAGCTGCTGTAGCCATCGAAAACGCTCAGCTCATCCAAAGTTTAAACATAGCTAAAGAACAGTTGAAAGCTGATGCGGAACAACTTGAGTCGAAAGTAGAGAAAAGAACTAGGGAGCTGAGAAAATCTCAGGAGCAGTTGCTCAAAGCTCAAAGATTAGCAGCTATAGGTGAACTAGCTAGCATGGTCGGTCACGACCTGCGCAATCCATTGACAGGAATCGCTGGTGCTACATACTACTTGAAATCTAAGATAGGTTCAAAGTTTAGCAAGAAAACAACGGAAATGTTAGAGCTCATTGAAAGGGACATAGAATACTCGAACAAAATTATAGATGATCTCCTAGAATACTCAGGAGAACTGCAGTTAGAGTTTTCAAAAACCACTCCGAAACTAATCATACAGGAAACATTATTATTAGTCAAAATTCCCAAGAACATCAAACTGTTAAACTTGACTCAGAGCAAACCGAGAATAAAGGTTGATGTAGAGAAAATAAAAAGAGTTTTCATTAATCTTGTCAAAAATGCTGTAGACGCCATGCCTAACGGTGGCAAGCTTACAATTACAAGCAAGGAATCGAATAGTGACTTAGAAATAATCTTCACCGACACAGGGATAGGTATGCCCGAAAGAATTATGGAAAAACTTTGGACTCCTCTCTTTACAACAAAAGCAAAAGGAATGGGATTAGGTTTGTCCATCTGCAAACGCATCGTAGAATCGCATGGGGGCAACATTTCTGTGAAAAGTACAGTGGGAAAAGGCTCAACCTTCACTGTAACACTTGCAATCAAACACAAATTAACAGGAGGTGAGAAAATATGGATACACACGCCAGAATTCTTGTTGTCGACGACGAAGAAAGTATAAGGCAAGTCTTAGCGACTATATTGGAAGAAGAAGGATACGTTGTCGACACTGCTGAAAATGGAAAGAAGGCAATCAAAAAATCCAATGCTAAATTCTATAACCTCGCTTTGATAGATATCCGACTTCCAGACATAGAAGGGACAGAACTTTTGACTGCGATGAAAGAAACTACTCCGAAAATGGTTAAAATAATCGTCACTGGTTATCCCTCGTTGCAAAACGCTGTAGAAGCTGTAAACAAGGGCGCAGATGGCTATGTACTTAAGCCATTCAAAGTGGAAAACGTTCTTAACACAATCAAAGAACACTTGAGAAAACAACAAGAAGCTAAAAAATACAGCCAAGAAAAAGTCACAGAATTCATTGAAACAAGAGCCAGAGAATTAGGGACAATGGTCCGCAAAAAAACGCCTTAACACAATGTATTTTTTCATTTAGACTTATTTTTGGCTTTTTATTGCAAAAAGATAAGGTATCACATTTTTAAACGTAGTTCTGGTAATTTCGTAAAGATTTTTTCCAAGCATCAAATATCTGAAACAATATTAGCAACCTTGTAAATGATTATAAAAAGATAATAAAGGAAAACGGTGTTCTCGTTGGTCTTTGGAATAGTATTTGCAGTCGCAGTGCTCATTTCAGGAATCGTTCTTTTGACTTTCTCCAGCGACAAGGCAGTTGAACACTCGGTTTATTTTGCTTCTGCGTTAGGAATTTCTTCTCTTATGATAGGCCTCATATTAGTATCTATTGGCACGGACCTGCCAGAAATCGCCAATTCAATCGTTGCATGTTCAAGTGGGCACGGAGACATTGATGTAGGGGATTCTCTTGGGTCTATTTTGACGCAGATTACTTTGATATTAGGGATTATTCCTTTTATAGGTAGAAATTTCAAAGTGAAAAGAAAAGAAATCTTAGTGATAGGCGCCTTCGAGGTCTTGGCGCTCATACTAGCTATATCCGTAGCGCTAATCGGATTTACAAGAGAAAAGGCGTTTTTACTTATACTTAGTTGGCCAATTTTTATTTTTATAATAAAAAAAACCACAGCAAAGGACATTGTGAAAAAGAAGCAGTTCAAATCCCAAACGAGTAGATATTGTCTCTTGCACTTGGTGATAGCTGCTCTAAGTTTTGTCGGTGTTGCAATAGGGGCGTTAGCGGTTATCAAATCAGTGATCATACTATCGAATGAGTTGGGAATACCTGAATTCCTCATCAGCTTCTTTGTGGTCGCAATTGGTACATCGCTTCCTGAGCTTGTGGTTGATTTGACAGCGATCCGCAAAAGACAATACGAACTTGCAATAGGGGACATTATAGGAAGCTGCATTGTCGATGCTACTGTTTCCATTTCGATAGGGCAGTTACTCTTTCCAACAGCGGTATTTGTTGAGTCTCCTGTGCGTTCTCTCTCACTCGCTTTGTATGCGATACTTGCCTCCACAGTTGTGATATTAACTCTTGCATTAAGAGAAAAAGTCGACAAAAAGGCAGGAGCGCTATTTATTATCGTGTATTCTTTTGCTTATATGCTGTTATATGTAATCTAAGAACTGTCTTATAAGACTCCACATGTTGCAAGAATCTTCTCAAAATTTTTTTCGTTATTGCTTTTCTTGTACGTTCTCAAAGTGTTCACTAAATTGTCTTTGTTGATGTCGCCAAGTTTTCTTTGAATTAGTTTGGCGACAGGGCTTCCTATGAATAGATATTGGCAAATAGAAGTAACATTGGAGACACTTCTGGAAATGCTTGCAGTTTCAAAATCCACAAGACAAGGCACATTGTCTGGTTTGACAATAATATGCTTCGGTGCACGACTCAACTCACCATGATCTAGTCCCAATTTGTCTAATCTCCAAGCATGTTCTAGGACCAAACGCAAAACGCAACGAAGCCTCTTTCTTGTATCTTTTCCTGTCAGCATTTTTATCCATTCTGGAAGCAAAGCACCTTCAACATACTCCATCAATAGAAAGTTTTTGGTGATTCCGAGCAAACGTGGCCCAACATCTATTTTGTTCGCTTTTTTGAGCATTTGCGCTTCATGTTGCATTGTTGATCTATTTGCGTCTGTTCTGCGAACCTTCAACGCGACTTTTCCATCTTTTCTGTAGGCTTTTACTACTATGCCTACGCAGCCTTTTCCTAAAACTGGTGTGTTGTGGACGTGTTTTTGCCCTATGAACTCAAGCGCTTCGATACTTAATCTTTTTAACTCGTTGAGGCGATGTTTGAATTCTTCTGTTTCGGGTGTTGGATAGCAAATTATATATCCGTGTTCTTTTTCGCTAAGTGATTTTAGAGTGGTTTTTTTGCTTTTTTGCAATTGACCCTCAGCGAGTGTTTACTGAATAAAACTTCGTAGAAAAGTTTTATGCATATGGCTTAGCCCTCTATAGGTCTTATTTGTTCCAAATAGGGCTTTATAAGGCTCAAAAAATATTTGAAAAAATGAGGATTGTATAGGCGAAGGCTCCAGTTTAACGAAAACCCAACTTTTTAATCGCAGAAAACGCAACTCTTAACAACATCAGCTTCAGATTAGAAGGCATTTAAAACACAAATGAAAGGAGAATAGAAAACGACATGCCAACGTGGTTGTGCACAGAATGCAAAACCGAATACACGAGCAGGTGTCGTCAACCAAAATGTTCAAAATGCGGAGCACCCAAAGAAAAACACGTAAAGACGGCATAAACCCATGACTACAACAAACTCAGCCAATTTTGTCGGTTACTGTGGTCTCTACTGCAACGCTTGCGGAATCCGCCAAGAAAAGATAAAAACTGCTGTCAGCAACCTACACGACATAATTACCTACTATGGCTTCGACAAAATCATGCCAGAACTTGCCAACTGGGAGCCAAGTTTCAAGCTCTACAGCGAGTTCAACCAAGTCATGAACGGCTTAGTCAAGATGTTTGGTGATTGTCCAGGCTGTCTCCAAGGCGGCGGAGACCCAAACTGCAAAGTCCGAACATGCACAAAACAAAAAGGCTATCGTACTTGCGCCGAATGCAACGAAGCTGAGACATGTGAACCTTTAGCTCCCTATCGCAAAGGCTACAAAGGACTTACATCCGCGCTTCAAAGCATCAAACAAAATGGAATTGAGAAATACGCAGAAGAAATGCAGAAAAAGGTAAACAAGGGATACAGCTACTTAGAAGAACACAAATGACTTCTCGTCACGCTATCCCTTTCTTTTTGGTCAATGAATGATGTACAATGGCAAACTAGATTTGTGATTGCCTTTGTGGCTCTGTCGTAAACGTTTTCTTATATTGCTTTTTAATGCAATTTTGACTTAACACTCAGAATTTGCTAGCATTCCTTAAAGGCCTTCAATGAAAAAACGCTTGAAACAACTACGAGAACTTTCGAAATCTCAAAAATAGTTAAAAAAATTCGACAAGACTTGCGCGTGCGCAAAATGCAGATAAAAGAGAGTAACATAGACAACTATAGAAAGCTCGCTTAATTTCACTACCGCCAATCAAAATGGTTACCACCTCCTAAGAAAATATTTTCTATGAAACGCAAAGACACAGATGAACTTGTAGGTATAATTGTCTACAGTTACCCTCCACTATCATGCTTCGGTCGAAACAAAGCTCTTTCAGGGAAAAAGTTGACAGCGAAATGGCTTAACAAAAACCTCTCAACAATTAGTCGTGTGATTCTACATCCAAAATATCGCTCCATGGGCTTAGGCGCTGCATTAGTAAAAGAAACCTTAGCAAAGACTGGAATACCTTCTATCGAAGGATGTTCCTCTTATAGTTCCTAATTTTTTTCTTTCATTAGAAGCTGTACCCAAAAAGGTGTATTTTTCCTATAGAATATAATTCCAGAATCCTAATAAAACACCAAACCTTCGATTATCTTCAAAACAATTCTAAATGGCGGCTAGCATGAAAAGCTATTTACGGGTCTATCTGTTCCTTCTATTGTTGATTGTTATGTCGCCAAGTTTTCCAATAGTCTTTTGTGAAGAATCAGCATATCAGGTTCAAGACAGTTCGTACCACGATGACCATTTAAATGATCCATCAGATGATTTTCCCAACGACTACACATCTTTCACCATACCCTTTGACAGTGACAAACAGATTACAATAGCACCTGTTATAACTTGTACATCCCTTGAAAACAACATATGGTATCCCCATTATCATCCATGTAAGATGGCTCAAACGATTTTAGTTGACAATGATTGGAATGATGGAAATGCGAGTTATACGTATATCTTTGAAGACTGGATCGATTACGACTGGAACGACATCGTTGTGAATCTCTACGCTTCAACATCTGACGGAATATTTTCAGACTTGTACCTATCTTTCCGCGAAGCTGATTGGAAGAACCCTTTCAGCTTGGAAATAACTGCTGAAGGAACGTGGATAAAAATTGAGTGGAACAGCACAGACTACCCAGACATGCAGTCATTAACAGTTGACGAAGGGGAGACCGTTGAAGTTGATTTGTTTACAGAGTCTAATCAATACGATAAGGCACTTGTAAGGTTTCTAATTCCGCCTGTTGCCAGTTTCTCGTGGTATCCTCAACAACCTTATGTAGGAACAACTGTTGTGTTTGACGCTTCTGCAAGTTATGACCCTGATAAAGAAATTGAGACATATTCTTGGATTTTTAGCGACGGCACTTCAGTTGATACCGACTACCAAGGAGTTATTCACAATTTCATGTTTCCTGGAATCCACAATGTGAACTTGATGGTTATTGACAGTGATGGATTAACACATATGGTTTCAAGGCATGTAAGTGTCTCAGCTATTATTGGTGGAGAAACAACTTCATTGGATAACACTCTCATTAATATTTGGAAAAACACAAACATAATTTTGATAATTGCTTTCGTCACTATTGTAACTCTGATACACAGAAAAAAGCAGTAAGCAACTTCGAATAATCTTTTCCTATCTTTTAGCGTTCTTTATGTTTTCTAAGAGCCCAAAAAACAGCGTGCAGATTGAAAACATATCCATCCCAAATAAGTTTTTTAGTGTAAACTTGTCAAGACTTTCTATTAACTTTATAACTGTTGCGCTCCATTACTATAATAGCTGATAACAAATATTGATAAGGCTGAGGGTTTTGAAACTAATAGGTTTGATCTCGGATACACATATTCCAGCTCGTGCAAAAGCCATTCCAAACAAAGTTTTCAAAATTTTCCAAGATGCCTCTTTGATTATTCATGCTGGAGACCTAACACGACTAAGCGTTATGGAAGAATTAGAGCAGATGGCATCTGTCATCGCTGTACATGGTAACATGGACACACGCAAAGTAAAAGAGAAATTGCCTGTGACAAATTCTGTTCATGTTTATGATTGGAAAATTGGAATAACTCACAGCATAAACTTCTTCTTTCAAACTAGAAGATTTAAGGACATCGTTGAGAAGCAAGGTTTTCATGTTTTTGTGTGTGGTCATACTCATCGACCAAGTTTGAAATATAAGAGTGGCATGCTGCTTATTAACCCCGGAAGCCCCACCAACCCGATTCCACCATTTATAACTAGGCCTTCTGTCGCATTGTTGAGAATAACAAAGAAAGATATTGAGCCAGAAATTGTGAACCTTTGATATATGTAAGAAAGTGAAACACTTTATGTTTTTGCTGTTTAATGCCAGTCCATTAACAGTTTGTTGTAGGCATCGTTAGCACCCTATCCATACCCGAAAGCAATGGCAAAAGTTAAAATCTGGCCAGTTGTGCCTGTAGGCATTAGAAAATTTGGCAGCGTCAGTATGGCTATTGCGCGCCACGCAGGCAACAAAACACCTTTTGTCTCGCTTAATCTTCCAATAATCTTTGTCTTCAACCGTCACAATAATTTGCTCAAACCGCTTCAACCACAAGCATCCTCTGTCCTCAATCATTCTTAACTCAACATTGCATCTCTAGGCATTATATGGCGATTTGGAACAAGTTTCACTTTCACTTATGTCTCCCACCTCTGTGGATTGTTGTCGCGTCGACTACTTTAAACGTAGAAAATACGAAGAATCGTTTTGCAACGAGGTGTATTCATATGACACGTCCTGTAGAAAAGTGTCAGAATCCATGGAAAAGCGAATGTAGACACACCGACATAGAAGTTTACATAATTCATGAAGAACAGCAACTACCAATTTGCACAAATTGTTGGCGTAGAATTGCAGATGAAAACCATGAATGGAGAAGATAAATGATGGGCATGGAACGCTTTAACCTAAACGTAGCCCGTGCTTTTATAGGTCGCTATGTCAACTTACATCTGAAAGACGGCTCGGTTCTAGTTAACGTTTATGTGGCCGATGCCAAACGGGAAAAAGACAGTGGCAAACCAGCAGTTCTTTGCATTACGCAGTCAAGAAAACCTCCATTAAGAGTCTTTTTAAGAGAAATTGAATGGATGGAACAGTTGAACCCTTACCTTTTAGTAAACGCTTAACTGTGAAGAAGGCAAAAATATTTAGCTACAGAGAAGGCTTTGAAGATTCGCTGGAACTATGCTTAGAAGAAGTAGTTAAGTCAAAAGGCAGGCAGGACGCTCTTCAACGAATACGCTACTTGCTTGGCTTGGTTAAAGAACACAAATTTGATAGAATAAAAGAAATGCTAGGCGCCCTAAAATAATTACAAAACTTCCAGAATTTTGCGTAGACTTCTTAGATTTGGTATTTTCACTTCAGGTTCTACAGGAAAGGGATCAAGCTCGCCTGGAATCGCATAGGGATTCTTCCTAAGTCCAACATTCTCAAGCAAAATAGTCTTTAAACCCACTTTTTTTGCACCGTGAATGTCCGCTTTTAAGGAATCACCCACAAAAACTGCGTTCACAGCTTCTATACCTAGCGTTCTTAGTGCTTCTTCAAAGATGAGTGGATGAGGCTTACGTACACCTAATTCACCGGAAATAACTATTGCATCAAAAAATCTGGCTAAGTTGAAGCGGTGCAGCATCTTCCACAAACCAGGCGCGTAGGCAAAATTTGAAACTAGTCCAAGTTTGTATTTCTCTTTTAGTTCAGTGAGTAACAAGGGCACATAGTCTTCCATCCTTACATCCTCAATAAAAGCGTCTAAGAAGGCTTCTACAGCGCGAGTTATTATAGAGTTTTCCTGATTAAAATTGTGGTTGAACTTTTTTACTGTCTCAATAACCCGCAAACGAAAGTCAACTTCTCTAAGAGATTGTTCAGACTCCAGATACATCTGACGGCGCACTTCAAAATAAAAATGTTTGAATTCCTCAAATGATGTTGAACTAATCACGTCGTCATGTAGTAAGCTTTTTAGAAGTTTTTTCAAACATTTGTCGTAGTTCCATTTGTCAGTTAGTATTAGTGTGTCTCCTAAGTCGAAAATTACAGCTTTTAATTGCATGACTCACTCCTCAATTCTTAGAGGGGAAATGTTATCGACTTATTAAGCCTATTCGACACGTCCATATAAAATATACATTTTCTTTGTAAAAAAGGTATATCATTTTACATGAAGTTGACAAATACTTTTAAATATTCCTTGTGGCAAGTCTAAGAGTGCTGTGGTGAAAAAGTTATGGTTTGCACAGTAGTAGCTGGCGGTTTTTGGGGAGACGAAGGCAAAGGTAAAGTCATATCCTATTTGGCTTTGAAGGACAAGGTTGACGTCTGCGTGCGCACGGGCTCTGTTAACGCTGCCCACACCATATATTTTGAAGGCAGACGATACGCACTGCATATGGTGCCTTCAACATTTGTTTATGACAAGTGTCGCCTATTAATTGGCCCAGGAGTTAACGTTCATGTTCCCCAACTTTTGAAAGAAATAAGAGAAACTGGTGTTGAAGGACGTGTTGGAGTGGACCGGCAAGCTTCTATCATTGAGCCAAAACACTCTGCAATGGACAAAAGTGACAGCCACCTGAGAAGTCTTGGTACTACAGGATGGGGTGTTGGTCCAGCTGTACAGGAAAGAGCAAAGAGGTCAGCTAAGTTAGCGAAGGATGTGCCAGAGTTGAAGAGCTTTCTGGCAGATGTTTCAGAGGAAGTGAATGCTGCTATTGATGCGAACAAAACCGTTGTTTTAGAGGGTACACAAGGTTTGATGCTTTCGCTTTATCACGGATCTTATCCTTATGTTACGAGTCGTGACACGAGTGCTGCAGCCATATGCTCTGAGTCAGGTGTAGGTCCAAGCCGAGTCGACACTGTTTTGGTTGTGTTTAAGGCTTTCATTACGCGTGTGGGTGCAGGAGAATTGCCTGGAGAGCTGTCTAAGGAGGAGGCTGTGCGTCGAGGATGGTTCGAAACTGCTGCAGGAACAGGGAGAGAACGCAGATCCGCACCGTTTAATTTTAATTTGGCAAGAAGAGTAGCGAAGATTCATGGTGCTACAGAGGCTGCAGTTACTAAGCTAGACATTCTATTTCCAAGCTGTAAGAATGCAACTAGTTATGATCAGCTGCTTCCAGAAGCAAAGGACTTTTTAGCAAAAGTTGAGAAAGCCACAGGTGTGCCTGTGACTATTGTCGGCACTGGACCTGGCGCTTTGGATATAATTGATAGAAGGAGTTCTTTGTGAGCGTGTGAGCAGTGCTCTTAGACTTCTCCAAATTTGTTCGGGTCTGAATAAGCTAATAGACGCCAATTGTGAATGGTTTTTTCTGCTTAGAATTTCCTTTTCAGCCCATGTTATTATGAACGTGTAATGAATTAACTCATGTAATTTTCAATTCCACAGTTCTAACGCTGTCTTCAGTTCCTTATACGTTTTTGCATATTTCTCCAGAGGTATGTCTTGCATTTTTGCGTCAACCGCTTGCCTCATTGCTTTGGCTCCCGCTATCGTGCTGCCTCTATGACCGTGGATTCCTCCTCCTGCTTGGATTATGAAGTCTTTTCCGAAAATTTCAATTAAAGCTGGGACTAATCCGGGGTGAAGGCCTCCTGAAGCTACTGGTAGAACATGCTTCAAACCATATATTTCGCTTTTTAATGCGTCACAGTTTTCTAAAACCTCTTCTCTTGTTTCAGACATTTTTCCAACAGCCGTTCCCACGTGAAGCTGATCCACTCCAATTATTCTAGATACTTTGGCAATCACCCGCATAGAAATTCCATGTTTTGGGTCTTTCGTAAACGCTGCATGTCCTGCTCTGTGAGCGTGAATTACTAGGTTGAAGTTTTGGTTTCGTAATGTCTGCAAAGCTGCAAAACCACAAGTAAGAATGTCTACCATCACGTATCTTCCACCATGGTCTTCCACAAACTGTGCTCGCTTCGTCATCTGACTTGTTTCTGAGGTCACGTTGACCATGTAAACCTTCTTTTCACCCGTCTCTTCTTCAGCTCTATCTCTACTTTCCAAAGTTCTTATGACACGATCTTCAAAACGGTTAAACTGTTGACTGCTCAGGTTTTCATCATCTTTCACAATATCACACCCCCCAACCCATGCCTCAAAGGCAACTTCAGCATGGTGTTTAGTTTTCAAACCAATTTTTGGCTTAATTATCGTGCCAACCAACGGTCTATCTTTAACCTTCAAAAGCTCTCGAACTCCACTAACACCATATTTTGGACCCTTAAAACTTCTGACAATCTTTGAAGGAAAATGCACATCATTTAGCCTAAGCTTCTGCAGGTCACCCAAACCGAACACGTTTCCAGCTATGCTGCTGAGAATGTTAGGCATGTTAGCAAGCTCAAAGAGGTCAACAGGATAGGCTATGCGAATGTTATTGCCGTTAATTTCAAAAACTGTGGCACACAATTTTTCCACATAAGGTTTCACTGTAGTTAGTTCAGTCCATGTCCCTATAGAGCTCTCGGCAGCAACCCCTCCTGCAGCTACTTTAATATCGATTCCTCTTGGCTTTACGTAGAAATCACAGATTAAATCGTCTTCTTTAGGGCTATGTGAAAGGTTGACAAAGTCTATGTATTTCACGTTTTTTCCTCCAACATTCCAAGTTTCCTCGAGGATGCTTATGGTTTTGTGTCACAAATATTCTGCTTTGCAGCTTTCAGTTTTTGATATAAAATGAGTATTATTAGAGTTTGTGTTTCGCAAAAAACATGACATGATGCTCTTGCACATATTTCGAACTAAATCTAAATGCACTCGCATAAGAAAGAGGGGTATAGCGGTTAGTGTTGGTCTCTAACAATGTTTAATAGTTGTGGTGGTTATTAGAAAAGAGAAGATTACGTGCTATGAGTATACATGATTGAAGTTCTGAAGCCAATCACTGTATACTTAGAAGAGAGGGTTGATAATGGAGATTAAAATTGGAGACAGGGTGAAGATTCCAGCAGATGGAAAGTTTCATCCAGAATCGGGGCACTTCGGTAAGTGCGTGTGGATTAGCGAAGATGGAAAAACAGTGGCAATACAATGTGAAAGGAGTCATGAAGGCAAAAATACTGTTTTCATGGTAAAGATCAATTCTAAGAAATGAACGATACAAGCAATTGTCTCCACAGTGCGCGCACATTCTTTCATTATTGATTTTATCATGCTCATACATGAGCCTGTTCATGTCGGATCTTTATACCATAACATTTAAGACATATGTTTCTAATGAACAAGGCTGACAACAACTGGTGTAACGAATGTCAGGAAAGGAAAAAACCGAAAACGAGGCATCTGCTGAAAAAGCTGAAAGCGAAGAGGCGGCAAAGGAAAAAGAAATCGAAAGCCGTAAAACACCTCCCAAAGTTCACAAAGACCAAAACACAGTCTACATTGGAAACAAACCTCCAATGAATTATGTCATGGCAATCATCACAGCTTTCAATATGTATGACACGAATGAAGTCGTCCTGAAAGCGCGAGGTCGCGCCATAAGCACAGCTGTTGATGTTGCCGAAATCCTCCGCAACCGATTTTTCAAAGACGCCAAAATACACGGCATTTCCATCGGAACCGAACAAATCACACCCAGAGAAGGCGGAAATCCCAGAAACGTCTCAACAATGGAAATTACCATTAAAAAATGAGAATCATTTTAGAAAACAGATGCCTATCTATAGTTCTGAAAGTCTTCGTAGAGCATATGAACAGTAAGCCAGCTGGATAAGCAAGGTTCAAAAAAGAAAAGAGTGATGACCACGCAATGGATTCCTTTAGACACTTCACGCTGATGGGGATATTCTTGATTATTCTGCGCGGACCAATGCAAGCATACACACAAGTTTAAATAGATCAATATGTCAACTGATTGGATACGCGAGAATTAGAATTCCATGAGAATGCTAGTTTTTCGTTGACTATTGCATGGAGGTGTTATTCGATTGTCGTATAGAGAGAAGCGAGAAATGCATAAGGCCGTGTGCGCCGATTGTGGTCAAGAATGTGAAGTTCCTTTCAAACCTGACGGAAGCAGACCTGTATACTGCCGAGAATGTTATTCTAAACGAAGACCACAAAGAAGAAGATATTAAGCTTATTA
>Ga0209636_10001974_pt1 | contig 20738 bp, 19 predicted proteins | sample DeeMarSWOR152_54_FD_187464 | JGI IMG/M metagenome (GOLD analysis project Ga0209636, IMG submission 187464) | Marine sediment microbial communities from White Oak River estuary, North Carolina - WOR-1-52-54 (SPAdes) (version 2) | ecosystem: Environmental > Aquatic > Marine > Intertidal zone >...
CGAGGGGGGGGGTGAGGTTGCCCGGCTGTGCTGTACTAGGTGTGTTGAAGGCTTATGCTAAGTTGGATTTTTAAGTATCAATTCGTGTCCTTCTGATGAGAGGGTTTGGATAAGGAGGTCGGAGGTGAAAGCTAGGACAGCCGTTTTGCTGGTCTTTGTCGCAGTGGTGCTTTTCTTCTGCATCACCAGGGGCAGCGTGCGCCAGGTTGTCATCAATGAGGTGGCCTGGGGCGGAAGTCCGTCCAATGTGGCGCACGAATGGATAGAACTGCTGAACACGACTGACAAGGAAATATCTCTCGAAGGATGGCGGCTGGTTTCCTCAAACGGGAGCCCGGATGTTCTCCTGAGCGGATCGATCCCTGTATTTGGCTTTTACCTCCTTGAGCGAAACGATGATCAGGCGGTTCCTGGAATGAAGGCCGATCTCATCTACCGCGGGGCGCTGAGAGACGGAGGAGAGATTCTCTACCTGCTTGGACCGGACGGCAAAACGATTGACACCGCGAACCAAGAAGGAGGCAGCTGGCCCGCTGGGGCCAATGGATTTGGGGTGCCTCCCCATTGCTCAATGGAGCGGGTCGATCCTGGGTGCCCAGATGTTTCGGAGAATTGGGCAACCTGCCAAGGTGACGATGATGACGAAGGAGATGGGTATTGTGGATCTCCGAGAGCCGAAAACTCGGCTTACAATCTGGTGCCTCACGTCGAGTTCTCAGTCAGCCCTTCTCCCGTCTCTCCCCATGAATTGGCTTTCTTTGACGCGGGGACCTCATCCGATCCGAACGGAGAGATTGTCTCCTTCGCGTGGAACTTTGGCGACGGAACGACCGGCAAAGGACAAACCGCCAGCCACACGTACACAAAGATTGGGACGTACACGGCCACGCTAACAGCGACGGATGACAAAGGTGGAGTTGAGCAGAGGACTAAGGAGGTTCGAGTTGTCACAAACGACCCGCCGATTGTAGATTTCAGTGTCAAGGCGACCTCTCCGGCCCGAATGTTGCAAAGCCTCGATGAACTTGAATTCATCGATGAATCGTCAGACAACGATGGTGAGGTTGTTGCATGGACCTGGCGCTTTGGAGACGGCGCATTCGCAGAGGGGCAGACCGCCTCGCATACCTACGACAAAGGCGGAGAGTTTATCGTCGGGCTGGCCGTGACCGACGATCAGGGAGCGACTGCGGCCCAGACCCAGCCGATACGCATCGCGAACCGGGTTCCAGTGGCCCGATTTACCGCCACGCCCGAGCTTCCCAACGAGGGGCAGGAGGTCCTACTTGAAGCATCGGGCTCCACCGATCAAGATGGCAGAGTTGTTCGCTACGAGTGGGACTTTGACGGAGATGACCTGATTGATCTCTTCACTGAACAAGTAGAGGCCGTGCATGCTTTCCCCGAAGGAGGGGCTCATAGCGTTTCACTGCGTGTGGTGGACGATCTAGAAGCGATGTCACTTCCTTACTCGTTGAAGATCTACGTTAACCGAAGCCCAGCCGCGGCATTTCAAGTCTCAAATTTCTCTCCCGATGAAGGTGAGGAGGTGAAATTCACGGATTGTTCGAGTGACCTCGATCCAGAGGGAGAAATCGCTTCTTGGCAGTGGGAATTTGGTGACGGCGAAAGCTCCGATCTGCTCTCCCCGAGCCATGCCTATCAGGTGGATGGGTCGTACACAGTGACCCTTACCGTAACCGACGCCAACGGGGCCGAAGGGAAAGCGAAGGCTGAAGTAACCGTGAGCAACCTCGCGCCGGTAGCAAAGCTGACAGCAAATGGAAAGGCAGGAGAGTTGGACGTGCCGACCGGAGGTACGATCCAGTTCGATGCCTCAAACTCCGAGGACCAAAGCCCGAACGGGCAGATCGTTCGCTACGAGTGGGACCTCGATGGTGATGGAAGTGTCGACGAGTGCACCACCGTCTCGAGTCTAGTGCACAGCTATTCGGATGATGGCGTCTATGCAGTTACCCTGCGGGTGATCGACGACGATGGGGCAACTGCGCTCGCCGATCCAATCACTGTGCAGGTGTACAACCGGGTTCCGGAATGTACGTTCGGTTGGCTACCAGAGGTCCCCACTGACGCCGAGGAGGTGACCTTCCGCGCCACTGGGAGTGATCCAGACGGGGAGATCATCTCTTGGAGTTGGGCCTTCGGTGACGGAAGCACTGCGGACGTACAGAATCCTGTTCACCATTTCGCCGACGATGGCACATACCCGATCACCTTGACCGTGGGCGACGATGATGGGGCAGAAGGAAGCTGCACCGCGGAGATCACCGTTAAGAATGCATTGCCCATCGCTGCCTTCAGTTTTTCTCCCTCCTTACCTCAAGTGGGTGAGGCCGTCCGTTTTATCGATCGCTCCGAGGATCCGAGCCCGGCTGGGAGGATCGTGCACGTGGCGTGGTCGTTCGGGGACGGGACAAGCTGCCCAGGAACACCGGCTGGTTGTGAGGTAGGTGGCGTCCACTCTCCCACACATCGCTACAATGCTCCTGGGACGTATACCATTATCCTGGTTGTAATCGACGGGGAAGGCGCCCTTGATCGCACCACCAGGACCCTCATTGTGAGCGAATAGCTTAGAGAGAGCAGGTTCTAATCTCCAGAGAGAACCCCTCTGACCGTTCGGTCCTCCATCGTTAGAACAAAAAGCTCCTGTGGTGGGGAATGCGCGTTTGGGGGTTAATGCAGGCCTTGGTTAGGCTTGCTTGATCTCTTCATGTAGAAGTTAGACTGCAAGGTGGTAACCAAATCCTCGTACAGTGACTACAAGCTTGGGTTTGGACGGATCCTCCTCCAGCTTCTTTCGCAACAGATACGCGTACTTCTGGACGTCCTGAGTGGACGCGTAGTGGCTATTGGGCCACAGGTGCGCACGAATCTCTTCGTTTGAGAAGACCTTCCCCGGCTCGGAGGCCAGCAGTTTCAATAGAATGTATTCCTTTGGAGAAAGCAAGACCTTTCTTCCCTGCACCCACACCTCCTTGCTGGCGTCATTGATCGTGAGCCCCATCTGTGCCATCCGTCGCTGGTAGCGGCGCAGGACAGCTTCGAGACGCGCCTTCACCTCTTTGAGATCAAACGGCTTTGGGATGTAGTCGTCGGCTCCATAAGAGAATCCCTTCACTTTGTCATCCACTCGCCCAAGAGCGGTGAGGAGGATCACGGGCGTGTCGCGTTGTTGTCGGATCTTCTTGAGGACCTCCCACCCGTCCATATCGGGGAGCATCACATCGAGCAGGATAATGTCAGGCTCTTCCTCAGCGAAGCGCTTCAGAGTTTCGGTTCCAGTGGCGGAAGTACTAACCTCGTAGCCTTCTGTCACAAAGAAGTTCTGCAAGATTTCCACAATATCAGGCTCATCCTCGCAGATCAAGAGTCGCATTAAAGCCCTCCAATGTCTTTCCAAACAAATAATACACTAAGATTGAGCCAAATGATAGGTTAAACTTGGCTTCCTTTCTTCGCGGTCAGGACACTGTCAGCAGGTTGTGAGACGACTGTCTCTGTAGCTCCCTTCACTAGTTTGCAGGATCACAAATCAATTGATGCGCTTAGGGACAGGATTTCTGAGAACCTAACGTCTCAAGGCTCCAGATTGGATGTTTAAGAGGCTGGCTTCATCCGGTTTGTCATACGAAGCAAAAGGGCGAAGAGTCAATCAGACGTCTCTGACTTGCTCTCTGATTTCTGATTCCTGCGCAAGAAAGCGGGAACATCCAAATCCTCACCCGGCTCAATTCGTTCCCGCCGTGGTGGGCTTTTTCTTCTTTCCTCCTCTTCAATCGTCTCCTGAAAATCGGCGGCGATTACCGTGATCTTGATGCCATCTGTGAAGCCTTCTTGCACGACCGCGCCGAAGACAAGATCGCACTCGGTTGCTGCCACACGGCGGATCAAATCGGCTGCTTCTGTGACTTCGCTTAGGGTCATGTCTTCTCCGCCGGTAACATTCATAATCATTTTCCTTGCCCCCCGGATTGATCCCCCTTCCAAAAGAGGGTTGGTGCTTGCCAGTTTCGCCGCGGTTACCGCACGTTGTTCACCACTCGCCTCTCCCATTCCCATCATCGCCTCACCGGCATCGGCAAGAACGTTGCGAATGTCGGCGAAGTCCAGGTTAACAAGCCCGCGAACGGTTATCAGGTCGGAGATCCCCTGCACCCCCTGATGAAGGATTCCGTCGGCCAGCTCAAACGCCTTGGTCATTGGCAACCCCTTAGCTGCTGTCTCCAATAGGCGATCGTTGGAGATGGCTATCAGAACATCGACCGCCTTGTGGAGTCGGTCTATCCCCCTCTGGGCTCGAACTTGTCGGATTGTTCCTTCAAAGGAGAATGGCTCAGTGACAACGCCAATCGTCAGGGCACCGTTCTCCTTGGCAATCTCGGCGACCACTGGTGCAGCGCCGGTCCCGGTGCCTCCACCTAATCCAGCAGTAACAAACACAAGATCTACTCCCTTGAGAAGCGAGGCGATCTCCCAACGCGATTCCAACGCGGCCTTCTCGCCCTTTTCCTCGTCCCCACCGGTGCCGCGGCCCCCTGTGATGTCCAGACCGAGCTGGAGAATCTCATGGGCGCGGGAGATTCCCAAGACCTGTTTGTCCGTATCAACAGCGATCAGCCTGACACCTTGGAGATGTTCTGCGCGCATGCGATCAATCGCGTTGACCCCGCCGTCGCCGATGCCAAGCACGACGATGCGGGCGTTCGTCCCCCGATGGGGCCGTTCCTCACGCGCCCGTTCGATGAGGGGAGGCTCGCCGATCACAAGCCGACGTGGGCCGATCACCCGACCGATCGTTTCTTCCAGCTTGGCCTGCTTGCGTTGGCAGTACTCCTTTTTGAACTCGCTGTCCACCGAGATTGTGATCTGGCTTTCATCCAGGATGATCGCTTGCGGATCCTTGGGCAGGCAAGCTCGCAGGATACGGTCGTCGATTGCCGCTAGCACCTCACGCCAGAGTTCGCGTAGCCCCCCTTGGTGGGAGGGATGGCTTCCTGTACTTTCGGTATCGGACATTCTCTCCGCTCCTGGTACGATTCTCTACAGATCAGGGCGGAAAGTCAACAATGCCGCATGAGCAGGGGAAGGCAGCAATGTTGCCAGAAGATTGACAAGTCTCTACCATTGTAGCAGGAGAATCGAATGAACGTTTCCTCGGTCTGGGACGTGCTGAAGTGGGTCTTGGCTGTGCTTGCTGCTGGTTTCATCGGCCAGTTCGGCCGGGTGATGGCGATGCGTCTGATCGAGCGTCGCCGCAACAAGAGAAAGGCTCGTTCCCTCGAGTCAGACACTGAGATCACATCCGCACCATCAGAACACTTGGTTGAACGGGAACGGCTGAAGACCTTACTGAAGTTGGAGAAGAAACGTGCTAAGGCAGAACTAAAGAAAGCGAAGAAAGAAGCAGAGGATTCATAGGCTCTTTCGACGAGTATTAGGAAAAGAACCGCTTTTTAGCGAGTATCACTCTTTGCTCTTGGTGGCCGAAACAACTTCCCTCCCGTTGTAGTAGCCACAGTGCGGACAGGCCCGATGAGGAAGTTTTGATTCGTGGCAGTGTGGGCATTCACTTGAAGCGATAGGTCTCATCTTCTGGTGCGTGCGGCGCATGCGCGCCTTCGATCGCGAGGTTCGATACTTTGGTACCGCCATCCTACCTCCTCAAGGTCTTGAGCAAACCCAGCTGGAGAGCCAAAGTTTAGCTGCTCTCATCAGATGGCGCAAGGTCAAGGATCAAGGTTACCGGCCCGTCGTTCACCAGTTCCACTGCCATCTTGGCCCCGAAGGCCCCGGTCTTTACGAGAACACCTTCTGCTTTTAGGGCATTCACGAACGCGTCGAACAGTCGTTGTGCCTCCTGTGGTGGGGCCGCTTCGCTGAAGCTTGGACGGCGTCCTTTGTGGGTGTCTCCATAGAGGGTGAATTGAGAAACGGCCAAGATTTCCCCCCCTATGTCCAGTAGGGAAAGGTTCATCTTCCCGGCCGCGTCCTCGAAGATGCGAAGCTGGCTGAGTTTTCTTGCCAATCGGCCAAAATCCAGAGCGTCGTCTCCCTTCCCGATGCCAACAAGCAACAGGAGACCTTTGGAGACGGAGGCGATTGTTCTTTGATCAACGCGAACCTCGGCCCGATGTACTCGTTGCAGGACGATGCGCACTGCTAGTCCTTGCTCTGCAGCTGTTCCGCATACTCGATCAGCCGTTCCATGTCCTCTTCGCTGAGGGAGGACGTCCGCGCTAGCAGGCGAAGCTCAAGACGTTCCCGCGTTATCTCGGCCTGAATCCGCTGGTGAAATGCCCGATCGACGAGACGAATAGCTCGCCGGTTCGCCTCCGGATCGATGTAGTTGACCCGCCACTGAGGAAACGCATTCAGTAGACCCTTAGCGATTTCTATCAAACGCTTCAGATGAGGCTGCCGAGTCTCAAACACGCCGTTTACCTGGTTTACGAGGTCCTGATTGTCCGTGAAAAAGATGACCGACTGGGGAGAATAGGCAAGGGCATGTCGGCACCCTTCGATCAGCGCCCGGTAATGAGCAACCTTGGAAGTGCTGTTGCCAAGCAGAGTTGAGACCTCTTCGACGACGTTTCCGTCTTTGTCGGTAATGGCAATCCCAATTCCTGCTTCGCCGGGTTCACCCCGTGCCGTACCGTCCACTGAGACAAAAAGCTTGTCCATCCTTGTTGGTGGGCCCACCAGGATTCGAACCTGGGACCGACCGGTTATGAGCCGGTTGCTCTGCCTCTGAGCTATGGACCCAATGACCTTAATTGGCACTATAAGTGGGACAAATGCCTCTGTCAAGGAAACGCTTGGAGCACTTCGTATAGCAAACTGAAGGTGCTTACGCTGTCAGCTATGCTGGGCTTCCTCACCGCCATGACACTCACCTGGAGTTCTTTCGCATTTCGTATCCACGCCACGAATACGCTGCATCGATTCTTGCCCGGTGTTCTCCTCGGCGAGGAAGTTAAACGGTATTGACATTGTGTTGCGGGGTTTATATACTTGAAGGCGTCTCTCCACAAATGTTGGTTGGGTCTGGCGCGGATGCAATCTCGATGCTGCGTCAGGAGATCTTCAGGATAGTTTGTTGTTCCTTTGTGAATCGCCACAAGGGCAGCAGAAACGTATCAAGCCAAAGGAGGGTAAATAGTGAGAAGGATACTGAGTCTTGTTCTGTTGGCGGTGCTGGTGATTGGGATTCTCGGATTTTCTCAATCAGCCGTCACGCCGCGCGCTGTTGGCATGCTGCTTTTCTACAATGACAGTGGAGCAACGGCGAAGAAACTGTCAATCGTCTTCGACAAGAGCGTCGTCTTGACGAAGTCCGACTTCGTCGTGACTGGCGGGGACCCGGTTACTCTCATCGCGCAGTACCAGACGTTCGTCTTCATCGACGTGATGGTAGTGCCCGGGGGGACGGTGGAAATCACGTTGCGAGGTGACTCGGCGGACGCGAAGGCGACCTCGGCGTATTGGTACGAATAGCGCCTGAGCAGTAGTTTTGTTGAGAACAAGTGCTGTGTTTTAAAAAGGAGGGCCGTAGATTGAGAAAGTTACTGCTTGTGTTAGGTATGAGTTTGTTGGTTTTTGGGCTGGTGGCGGTCGCTCAAACGACCGTTCCCGAGACTTCCGGAGCAACCGTCGGCGGTACGGTGACAGTAGGCGTGAGCCAGACGTTTATCGACATGGATCCTCGTATCGCCAACTCGGTGTACGACTTTTACGTGCTGGATTGCGTGTTCGACGATCTCGTCGATTTGGATCCGGAGACCCTGGCTCCCATCCCCTTCGTCGCCAAGTCGTGGGAGACGGCTCCGGACGGATCGGAGACGACGTTCTACATCAACGAAGGCATTACGGCAACCAACGGCGAAGTGATTGACGCCCACGACGTGGCGTACACGTTTAACTGGATCATCGATCCGGCGAACGGCTCGCCGAACGCGTCAGAGTACGAGTTCCTGCAGGAAGTCGTTGTTATCGATGATTACACCTGCAAGTTCATCCACAAGCCGGACTGGGTTCCGTACTGTCCGGGCATCGTCAGTGAGTCAACCGCGATCGTGCCCATGGACACGTGTGAGGAGATGGGACCGGACCAGTTCAACCTGGAACCTGTCGGCAGCGGGCCGTACAAGTTCGTGGAGTGGGTGGCCGGTGACCGCATCACCCTGGAGCGAAACGAAGACTATTGGCTCGTCTATCCAAACCTCGACAAGATCGTGTTCCGGCCGATCCCCAATCTGGCGACGATGATGCTCGAGCTTGAGGCAGGAGGCGTGGACATCGTCGACAACATTCCGGCGCAGGACGTTCCGCGCTTCCAGGCCGACCCCAATGTGGTCGTGCAGCAGATGCCGAGTCTGAGTTTCTTCCACATGGGCTTTAACCATTCGCATCTTCCCAGCAGCGACGTTCGCTTCCGCAAAGCGGTGTACATGTCGGTGGATATGGACGCTGCGGTCTTCTCGATCTTCCAAGGCATAACCGGCGTTCGAGCGTACGGGGTGACCCCCGCTGCGCTGTGGGCGAACGACCGCGAATACCTGCAGGCCAATGCCATCGAGGAAGACGATGAGGAGGCCGTGCGGCTGTTTGACGAGCTCAAGGACGAGGGAATCATCCCCGCGGACTTCGAGACGACGATTTACTGTCCGCTCGATCCGCGGCGGGTGCAGCTGTCGACGATCGTGGCGACCAACCTGCGGGAGAACGGCATCACCGCGCACGTGCAGCCGCTCGACTGGGGACCGCTGCTTGACCTGCTCTATCGCAGCGAAGCCGATCCACTGGGAGAAGACTTCGAGATCTACGTGATGGGATGGTCCGGTGGTCCCGACCCCGACAACTTCATCTACTACCTGTTCACCACCGACAACGCGGTGGTTGGTACGGCGAACAACTTCTCGTGGTACTCGAACCCGGAGGTCGATCGGCTGGTCAAAGAGGCGGCGACCACCTCAGGGTGCGACCAGGCAACAAGAGAGGCGCTGTATGTTGAGGCGCAGCGGATAGCTTTCATCGAAGACGTTTGTGACATGCCGGGCTATCACTACATTGAGACGCAGGGTGTGAACGCAAGGGTGAAGGGCTACACGCTCAACGCACTCGGCGACATCCACTTCTGCAGGCCGACCATGAACGTGTCGGTTGAACCGTAGAGCAACTTCTCGTATGCTGTAAAAAAGCCTGGGCTTCCGATCATTCGGCGGCCCAGGCTCTTTTGTGAGGCATCTCTAAAAACATGTTCGGGTATACGGTACGACGAGTGCTGCAAATGGCTGTCGTCCTGTTCGGTCTGACCGTGCTTCTGTTCGTTCTGCTGAAGACGATGCCAGGCGACCCGGCCCGGATCATGGCCGGCCTAGGTGCCACCCCGGAGAGCATCGAGGTCATTCGGCAACGGCTCGGCCTCTACGACCCCCTCTATGTGCAGTACTGGCGCCTGATCAGCGGACTGTTCAACGGCCAGCTGCAGGCGATGACTTATCACAAGCCCGTCTGGACAGTAATCGTGGAGCGGCTTCCCGCCACGGCGGAACTTGGTGTTGCAGCCATTATTCTCGCGCTCTTCATCTCGATCCCAGCTGGACTCCTGTCGGCGATTTATCGCAACTCCCCGCTCGATTACGGAGTGACTACGATTGCCCTGATGGGGATCTCCATACCCGTGTTCTGGTTTGCGTTGATGCTGATGCTGGTTCTTGGCGTGATACTGCATATCCTTCCCGTCTCGGGGCGAGGAGAAACGCTTTTCGGGTGGTCGTTTCTTACCGTTGACGGGTTGCGGCACCTGATCATTCCGTCGGTGGCCCTCTCATCGGTGTTGATGGCGCTGAACGCACGGTTGACTCGCGCGAGCATGCTCGAGGTGATGCGCCAGGAATACATCAACACCGCTCGCGCCAAGGGGTTGCGCGAACGGGTGGTCCTGATCAAACATGCGTTCCGAAACGCGCTGGCGCCTGTGGTCACCAACATCGGAATTCAGATCGGAACGATCTTCGCTGGGGCGGTCCTCACTGAGACAACGACCGCCTGGCCGGGGATTGGACGGTTGACTGTCGATTCCATTCTCCGGCGAGATCAGTCGGTCGTGTTCGGCTTGGCCCTGTTCATGGCCTCCTGTTACATGATCTCCTATCTCCTGGTCGACTTGTTGTATGCGTACATCGACCCGAGGATCACCTATGACTGACAACAATCGCAACGCCGTACTGCGAGATTGTGTTTTGTCCCTTCTTCTTCCCGGTCTTGGTCATATCGTTCGCGGTTGGTGGCGGAAGGGACTCTTGTTCTGGTTATTCTTGGCCGCCCAAGGTGCAGTTCTTTATCTTGCCGTATTGCGAGGCCGGTTGGCGTGGCTGGCCGGTCCCTCGGAGTATTGGTTCTCGACTATGTTGCTGCTGCTCTTTTTCGCAATTCTCTGGGGATGGGCATTGTTCGACCTGCGCCGGCTGATCCGTGCACGCGACGAGGAGAGCTTTGTTCAAGGATACTGGCAGATCGTTGCCAGACGTTTCTCGAAAGACCCTAAAGGATTGGTCGGTCTGGGAATAATCCTGATTGTCTGCTACGTGGCGCTGTTTGCCCCGTTCATTTCGCGGGGGAATGCGCTCAAGATGGACCTGGTGAACTTTCTTGCCCCCCCTGCGGCGGAGCACCCTCTGGGATTGGACAATTTCGGACGGGACGTCCTGGACCGGATCATCTTCGGCTCTCGTGTGGCCCTAGGTATTGGAGCGGTGGCCACGCTTCTCAACATGGTCTTCGGCGGCTTTCTGGGATTGATCGGCGGATACTTCCGCGGCGTGCCCGATGCGCTGATCATGCGGATTCTTGAGATCGTCAATTCCATCCCTTTTCTTGTGTTGGCTCTCCTCATTGTGAGTTTGTGGGGAGCGGGCATTGTCACACTGATCATCGTTTTGGGCATTTTTGGTCTACAGCCGGCGCGGATTATCCGCAGCGAAGTCCTTTCGGTGCGGGAGGAGGACTACGTGTTGGCCGCGCGGGCCGTAGGTGCGCCTACTCTTCGGATTCTTACCCGTCACGTGTTGCCCAACGCGATCGCCTCGCTTCTCGTCGTCACCACAATGACGATTGGAGTGAACATCATTGTTGTCGCGGGCTTGAGCTTCTTGGGGTTTGGGGTAAGACCGCCGACGCCCTCGTGGGGGGCGATGCTCCAGGAGGCACAGGAGTTCATGCGGAGCGCGTGGTGGATGGCTGTTTATCCTGGTCTGTGTATCATCATAACCGTCTTCGGGTTTAACATCTTGGGAGACAGCCTGCGCGACGTCCTCGATCCGAGGCTCAAGTAAATCGAATCTTGGCAAAATCGGTCTCTTCGCGTTTTTCTTCCACCGAGCGTGTGAAGAGAATCGCATTGCCTTGAGAGAAACTCACCTTGATTGGTTCGTCCAGATGTAGGCTGTTCGCCACTTCGCTAGCTAGGGCGCGAAGCGGTCCTACTGAGCTTTCCAAGTGAACTATGGTTGATTCACCGTGGTACTCCAACCCGGCCACCCTTGCTGGGATGATGTTCACCTCGCTGTCTTCGAGTCGAAGATGCTCTTCCCTGACAAACAGGGCAACGCGATCTCCTTGATTCACCGTTGCGCCGCGGATGGTGGTGTTGAAGAAGACGTTACCTACCTGGACTTGAGCGCACTCCTTCTCGATGGCAATCACAACCCCTTCCAGCTGATTCGACCGGCCGACAAACGATGCGACAAACTGGCTTTGTGGATGCGCGTAGACTTCCTGAGGAGTGTCTATTTGCTCAATGCTCCCAAGGCTCATTACAGCGATCCGATCAGAGATTGCCAACGCCTCTTCCTGATCATGCGTCACGTAGATCGTGGAAAGGCGAAGCTCGCGTTGAATGCGGCGGATCTGTGTGCGCAGTGACTCACGCAGTTTGGCATCGAGCGCCGAAAGCGGTTCATCGAGAAGCAGCAACTGAGGGGTCGGGGCGAGAGCGCGTGCCAGGGCGACCCGCTGCTTTTGTCCCGCTGAAATCTCCGCTGGCATCCTTCGTTCCAGCCCGGCTAAATCCACCAGCTTCAGCAACTCACACACCCTCTTGTTCTTGTCGATTCCTGGCCGGAATTTCAGGCCGTAGGCGATGTTTTTCCACACATTCATGTGTGGGAAGAGAGCATAATTCTGAAAGACCATTCCAACTCGGCGGTCCTCTGGTGGGACCGCAAGGACGCTTTTGCTATCGAATAGAATGTCTCCGCTATCGGGCTGCTCGAACCCGGCGATCAATCTTAGAATCGTTGTTTTTCCGCAACCTGACGGGCCAACCAGGGTAACAAACTCTCCTTCTGCTGCGGCAAAGGAGATCTCCTTCACCGCCACTGTCTCGCCAAACCTCTTGGTCACTGCTGAAAGCCTCACCTGGACCATCGCTCGCCTCCGAAGAGCCGCTCTCCAAACCGTTCGATAATGATGAACGCTCCACCGGTTACCAGGATCAATAGGCAGCTCATGGCGCTGGCCCCGCCAAATGACCTAGCCGCACGCAGATCGTTCACCACCACAGGCATCGTCTTCAACTCCGGCCTGGCAAGCATGATCGTCGCGCTCATCTCTCCGAGTGAGATGGCAAAAGCGAATACCGCTCCCACCAGAAGCCCTCGCCGGATGAGGGGCAACTCGATGTCTCGAAACGCCTGCAGTCTCGTTGCTCCTAGGCTTCGTGCCGCCTCGACTACTCTTCGATCAAGGCTCTCAAGAGCAGGGACGACAGCGCGGATGACAAACGGATAGGCCAGGATAGAATGGGCAAGGACAATAGCAACCAAGCCGCTTGAAAGTTGCAGCGGTGGCCGAAGGAAGGCCGCCAAGAGCGCCGCCCCCAACGCCACCGATGAGATCCCGAGCGAAGCCATCACCAAGGTGTCGAACCCTCGTCGCCCTCGGAAGCGATAGCGGGCGATGACAAAGGCAATTGGCAGGCCCACCAGGCTTGCCACTCCCATTGCTGCTAGGCCGACTTGGAAGCTATTCAACACTGAGCGAAGTGGTGCGGCTCCGATGAGGGCCTCGTGCTGCGGTTGGAAGATGTAGGAATACCAATGCAGAGTGAGGACCGTGCGACCCGCCCACTCTCGGGTGAAGGAGTCAACAATGATACTCACCATCGGCCCGAGAAAGAGGACGCCGCTTGCCGCCACGAAGAGCCATACAGTGCCCTTTCCCAGCGTCAGTCGTCGACGCAGAAGCGGGATCGTCGGTCGAATGGGGGCGGCTTCCAGCTCTTGCGTGAAACGTCCCTCAAGACGGATGTAACCATAGGTAAATAGCAGAGACAGGACAATCTCAATGATGGCTAGTGCAGCGCCTGTCTTGTGTTGATAGAGGACGATGAACTGGGTGTAGATCTCAACCTCGAGAGTTGAAAACCTCGCCCCGCCCAGAGCAAGGACGATGGGAAAGCTCAAAAAACAGAAGATAAACGCTAAAGCGGCGCCGGTCATCACGCTTGGCAGAAGCATCGGCAGGGTTACCCCGATGAACCGACGCACCCTCCCTGCCCCGAGTGTCTGAGCGCTCTCCTCGTAGGCAGGATCGAGCCGCTCCCACTTCGCATGAACCATCCTGGTGATGATCGGGGCGTTGTAAAAGGCGTGGGCAAGCACAATTCCCTTCAGGGAGTAGAGAAGCCTGAGTGGTGGGCCCTCCAGGCCAAAGAGGCTCATCAACAGCCGGTTGAGGTGGCCGTTGTTTCCGAAAAAAAGAATGAACCCCACGGCCACGGTGATTGAGGGAAGGACGAACGGCACGATGGTGAGCGAGCGCAGGGTATCCTTAAAGGGAAACCCGTAGCGGGTGAAGATGTACGCCCAGGGAAGACCTATAGTAATCGCAAGCAAGGTGCTTAGGAGGGCTTGCTCGGCCGTGAACAAGATCACGTGGCGAAAGTAGGGCTCAGCAAAGACTTCCTGGATGTACCTGAACGTGAGGCGGCCCTCCTCTACTACCCCCTCCTGAAAGAGACGCAGGAGAGGGTAATAGAAAATTAGAGCCAGGAACACTAAAGGTAGGCAAATAAGAGCGATCCGGCCTGCTCGGTTCGTCTTCAGCCACCCACTACTATCCTGGACCATTCGCGTAGCCAGCGGTCTAAGTTCTTGCCAACCTCTTCTGGGGCGACCATCACCGGGTCCGGTGGAAAGACGGCATTCTGGTAGAAGAGCACCGGTAACAACGTCTCGCGGTTGGCGGGAAACATCCACTCAGTGCTTGGAATCCTCTCTTGCACCTGGGGTGAAAGCACAAAGTTCAAGAATTCCTTAGTCAACTGAAGTTGCTGAGTTCCTTCAACGATTCCCATGAAGTAGACACTGCGATACGCCTGGCTGTTCGGCAAGAGAATCTTATAGCGGTTGCTTCCCTCCTCAATTACTGAGTAGGCCGTGTCTGTCGAGAAGCTCACCACGATCGGCGCCTCACCCGCGAGGAATAGGTCGTAGGCTTCGCTCCAACCCGAAGTGACGGTAAGGACGTTCGGCAGAAGCTTTCTCCAATACTCGAGATACTCTGGGTCACCGTACTGATGAATCGTCCAGAGGAGGAAGGCAAGCCCAACCGAGGAGGTGCGCGGATCTTCCAGAATTATCATGTTTTCGTATGTTGGCTCGAGTAACGCTTCGAAGGTCCGTGGCAGATCCTCAACGGCCAGGACCTCGCTATCGTAGACCAAGGCGATATAGCTATGCTCATAAGGAATCAATGAGTTAGTCACGTCGATTAACAGATCCTGCCGCACTGAAGCAAGGTTTGGAATATCATCCTCGGTGAGGGGGACAAAGACGTCATGATCTAGGGCCGTGGAGAGATCGCCCGCTTCAACTCCGATGAAGACGTCCGCACCGGGCTTGCCCGCCTCTTGTTCCGCAATCAGCTTGGCCAGCATCATGCGTGCGTCGCCCGTTGCAACGAATTCCACGTCCACTTGGCGGTCTTGCTCAAATGCCTCCTCAATGTAGGGGGCAGCCCCCCAGGAGGCAAAGCTGCTGTAGGTGTAGACAACAAGCTTTTCCGCCCCTATTCCGGTTAGTCCGTACACCGCTGTGCCGATTACGGCTATTGCCAGGAGTCTCCTCCACATCTTGAATCATCTCCTTTCTAGTGGTCGTAACCTCGGTCAGGAAGCTCATTCCCGTCGAGCAGGACCCCACCTTCGGTAACTCGGCCGATGACGCTGTAGCGCACTGCCCGATCGATAGCGGAGATCGCGCTCTCTGGAAGGGTGAACAGGAGCTCGTAATCCTCGCCCCCGAATAGCAACGCGTCGAACCACCTCTCCTGAGGGAGGTGCTCTCTTAACGCTGGGCTCACGGGAAGTCGCGCCTCCTCTATGGCGCACCCAACCCCGCTTTCGCCAGCGAGCAGATGAAGTGAACGGGCCAGGCCGTCCGAGATATCGATCATGCTGTTCGCCACTTTCGCCAGCAGATACCCCCAGGCGATGCGGGGCGGAAAACAGAAGAGGTCGTTTGCGCGTTCTGTGAGTTCCGTGGCAAAGCAGTGAAGTGCGGCCTGCGTACGTCCGAGTTCGCCGGTGACGCAGAGGAGATCCCCAACTTTCGCCCCACACCGCAAAACAGGATCCCGCGCATGTCCAATCGCCGTGCTCACCAGGGTCAACTCCTGATGACGGTCGAGATCTCCTCCGAGAAGACGGGTCTTTGCAGTCTCACAGCACGCCGTTGCCCCTTCCAATACACCCGTGACACACCGTTCATCGAGGTCTGGATCGCCGAATGCGAGCAGCACCCCGAGCGGTCGTGCCCCCATCGCTGCCAAGTCGGACAGGGAAACGGCGACACTCCGCCACCCGATCGTCATCGGCGTGGTTCCTTCCGGGAAGTCGCTTAGGCGATGGAGCATATCTGTGGTCAGGACAAGATTGGTGTCTTGAAACGGCACGACTGCCGCGTCATCCCCAGTTCCCGGAATGTGTGCCCGGATGATCTGGAGAATCTCCGATTCCCTCATCGTGGACGACCCGTGGTCCGTTCTGGGCCGCTTGGGATCTGTTAGATATCCCTCCGCTGGCATTACCCAGATCAGGTTCGAAGGGTCGAGGCCAAACCTCCTCTCAGCCCAATTGTTGAGCTCCCCTGTGGCCCAGACTATACGATGGTTACTCGGGGGAATCAAGCGCCTTTTAGAGGGTTTATCGATCCGCGCTTATGAGACTAGGTGACACGCAATCGTTTGTAGCCGGGTTGGCGATTTGGGCGGCGGTTTAGCCTCAGACAGGACTCGATTGTACTTTGCCCTACGAAGGAAGGAAGTTGGTCGTTTCATCGATCTTGGCGACCGTGTGCGCAATAAGGCTGCAAGCGTTTTCTAGGTCGGTTAAATGCACGATCTCGCAGGGAGAGTGCATGTAGCGATTCGGAACGGAAATCAGTCCCGTCGCTACGCCAGAGCGTGAAAGTTGTATTGCATTGGCGTCGGTTCCAGTCCCACGTGGAGCCCCTTCAATCTGGTAGGGAATGTCCGCCTCTTTGGCCGTCTCCACGATCAGCTTGTGCAAGAGTGGATTGATGTTCGGCCCCCGAGTGATGATCGGACCCTTGCCCATCGCAAACTCACCGACCTTCTTTTTCTCCGACTCCATCACTGGTGTGTCGGTAGCGAAGCCGACATCGACGGCGATCCCCACTTTTGGATCGATGCCGAAAGCGCTGGTTTTTGCACCGCGGAGGCCGATCTCTTCCTGCACTGTCGCAACTGCATAGATCGAAGCTTTTGGATTTATCGTCGTAAGAAGGCGCGCGGCTTCTAGAACCACGAAGGCTCCGATACGGTCGTCAAACCCACGTGCGACGACAAGATCATTGCGCAGTTCGGCGAACGCGTAATCAAGCACAGCGGGGTCACCAATTTCAACCAGTGAGGCCGCCTCCTCCTTGTCTTTTGCCCCGATGTCGATCCAAAGGTCTTCCATCTTGACGACCTTCTTGCGTTCTTCTTCCTGAAGGAGGTGGATCGGTTTGCGGCCGATGACTCCAAGGACAGGACCGGCTTTTCCTCGAATGCGAACCCGCTGTCCCGGAAGTATCTGTGGATCCCAACCTCCTATTCCGGTGAACGACAGGTAGCCGTTCTCATCGATATACGTGATCATCAGGCCGATCTCATCCGCGTGACCAGCGAGCATCACCCTCGGGTTTCCGGCCTCGTTGACTAGCGCGAACGAGTTTCCATGCACGTCCACCCAAGTGCGGTCAGCGAATCGGTCGGCTTCCTTGCACCAAAGGCGGGAGGCTTCCTCTTCGAACCCAGACGGACTGATTGACTCCATGTAGCGACGCAGGAAATCGAAGCTCTCTTTCTCCATGACGCCTCCACTTCTTTGAGTTTGGTGGTGACAGTCTAACTGCTGCGAGCCAAACCGTCTAGACTTTCGGTGGATGAAGACCGGAATTCATTCACAAGGGGAAGAGGACAAAGAAGAAGCCGCTCCTTGATGGTTGAAATTTTTTCAGTATACTGTAAGGCTTGTGGAGAATATCGGTCGGGGTGTACGCACTTTAAGACAGCGAAAGGGATTGACTTTGCAGGAAGTCTCTTCCCGTAGCGGTCTGTCCGTGAGCTTTCTCTCTCAGGTGGAACGTGGTCTTTCTTCGCTTTCACTATCCTCATTAGGTGCCATCTGCGAAGCGCTTGAAGTGCCGGTGACCTATTTCTTCACCGCTCGTGGAGACGGCCCCGTGGTTCATAAAGCGGATCAGCCGCGACGTCGCATCCGGATTGAGGATTCTCAAGTGACTTACAACCTGCTTTCTGCTCGCATGCCTGACCGCGTGCTCGAAGCGTACATCGCCGATTATCCTCCGCACTACGACCATCCGCTGATTACCCATGAGGGAGAAGAGTTTGGCTACGTGGTTGAGGGACGACTGATCCTTCAGATTGGTGATCAGGAACATCTTTTGGAGCCGGGTGATAGTTTTCACATCTCTTCTGCAGAACCGCACACCATTCGCAGCAAGTCGGACCGCCCCGGGAGGATCTTGTGGATTCAAACAGAAAAACTCTTTGAAGTGGAGGTGATGCAGGGGACGATCTAAAACGCGATCCTCGCCGGTTTGATTAGAAGAAATGAGCCAAACGTGTGAAAGGGGTAGGGATGTTCTACTACGACTATGAATTAGGAAAAGCGACCGACGTTCTGGTCAACGAACTGTTCAAATTAAAGGAGGGTGAGACGTTCGTGATCACCGCGGATACGGAGAGCGATCCGACGGTGGTCGATGCCAGTGCCCGGGCGGGATTCGCCGCTGGTGCAAAGCCGATGGTGATTTGGCTCGCCTCACCTCTCGGTGTGGGAAAGGCCGCTGACCCGATGCTGCCGGCAGGAGCACTCACTGCCGTGTTGAAGGAAGCCGATGCGTGGGTCGAATACAATAACCAGTGGTTGCTCTATTCGACTCCCTACGACGTCGCGATGAAAGAAAATAAGAAGCTTCGCCATCTGTGTCTTGTAGGAATGAGCGCTGATATGATGGTGCGCTGCATCGGTCGAGTGAACTATCCGGTGTTGAAGGAATTTGAGGAAAAGATCACCGAGATGACCAAGGCAGCCAAACACGTTCGGATGACCACGCCTGCTGGTGGAGACGTGGAGTTCGAGCACGCAAGAAAGAACGGACAGCCTGATCCAAATTACGTATTTAGTGCCAGCCTCGGATACGCCAATGTGCCTGGTTCCCACATGATGGCCGGGCAGATAGGTTGGTCACCGGACCTTGACACGATCAATGGCACCATCGTCTTCGATGGTTCGCTCGTGCCCCCGTGCACCGGAAAGCTTGAAGCGCCGGTTCGATTGTCCGTCAAGGGTGGCGAAGTCGTCAAGATTGAGGGAGGAGCCCAGGCTGCGGAGTTTGAGGCTTGGGTGGACAGTTTCAACCATCCTCGAATGAGAAGAATGGCCCACGTCTGTTACGGCTTTAACCCCGGCGCCCGGCTTTCTGGAGACATCTTGGAGGATGAGCGCGTTTGGGGATGTACCGAGTGGGGCGTGGGCAACGTCGGCGCCATTTTAATTCAGCCAGACGGGATCCCTGCGCCCTCCCACAGCGATGGCATTTGCCTGAACACCTCTGTCTTCTTGGATGGGGAGCAGATCATGGACAAGGGAAAGGTCCTGGACAAAGATCTCCAAAGGCTGGCCAAGGAGCTCGGTAAAGAATAATCAAGGAGGGACAGTCGTGCCGAAGTATTATGACTACGAACTGGGCAAAGCGGCCACTACGCTGACCAAAGAGCTGTTCAAGCTAAAGTCGGGTGAGACCTTCGTCATCACGGCGGACACGGAGAGCGATCCCCAAGTTGTCGATGCCGCAGCTAGAGCGGCGTTTGCCATCGGGGCCAAACCGATGGTGATCTGGGTCGCTTCCCCACTCGGAGTCGGGAAGGATGCCGACCCCATGCTGCCATTGGAGGCGCTAACGGCCGCGTTGAAGGAGGCGGACGCCTGGGTCGAGTTCAACAACAAGTGGTTGCTCTATTCAACCCCGTTTGATATCGCCATGAAGGAGAACAAACGGCTCCGGTACCTCTGCCTTGTCGGGATGGACGCGGATATGATGGTGCGCTGCATCGGTCGGGTCAACTACCCGGTCTTGAAGGAGTTTGAGGAGACCATCGCCGAGATGACCAGCAAAGCGCAGCACGTCCACTTGACGACGCCCGCTGGCGAGAACGTTGAGTTTGACAACGACCCGCAAAGGCCCGTTTCCTGTGAGACGGGCTATGCCGATACCCCTGGGCCGCACATGATGGCCGGTCAAATCGGCTGGGCGCCGGTGTTTGATTCGATCAACGGTGTCATCGTCTTTGACGGGTCTCTGGTGCCCCCGTTTCTGGGAGTCCTTGAGGAACCGGTCAAGCTCCACGTTGAAAAGGGAAAGATCGTCAAGTTTGAAGGCGGCAAAGATGCCGTGGAGTACGAGGCCTGGCTGAAGAGTTTCAATGATCCGATGATGCTGCGGATGGCCCATGTCTGTTACGGGTTCAACCCCGGGGCTCGCCTCTGCGGAAACATCCTCGAGGATGAGCGGGTTTGGGGTTGTACGGAGTGGGGGCTTGGACAGGTCGGTCTGATGTACGTGCCACCTGAGGGTATCAAAGGGGCCTCGCATACCGATGGCATCTGCCTCAACACCTCGGTCTGGCTGGACGGGAAGCAGGTCACCGACAAAGGGAAGGTTCTCGATCCGAAACTTTCTTCTCTTGTAAAACAGTTGGGTAAAGCGTAGGATTCTTTAGGACATCAAGGAGGGTGTACCGTGAACGAGAGGCTAGCCAACACATTCATGGAGATGGTGCGGATCGACAGTGAATCGGGGCAGGAACAGGAATTTATCGCGTACTTAAAGGACCTCCTCACAACAGAGTTCCAGGCAGAGTGCACAACCGATGATTTCGGCAATCTCATCGCGACCATTCCTGCCAAGAATTCCACCCGCACCGAGCCGGTCTTCTTCAGCTGTCATGCAGATACGGTCAAACCGGGCAAGGGGATCGAGCCCCTCCTGGAGAACGAGGTCATTCGCTCGAAAGGCGATACCATCTTGGGAGCCGATGACAAGGCCGGCATCGCTGAGCTTGTGGAGGCGTTAAGGACTGCCGACCGGCACCCCCCGCTGGAGGTTGTGGTCTCGAGGGAG
>Ga0209636_10001976_pt1 | contig 20735 bp, 19 predicted proteins | sample DeeMarSWOR152_54_FD_187464 | JGI IMG/M metagenome (GOLD analysis project Ga0209636, IMG submission 187464) | Marine sediment microbial communities from White Oak River estuary, North Carolina - WOR-1-52-54 (SPAdes) (version 2) | ecosystem: Environmental > Aquatic > Marine > Intertidal zone >...
AAGCGATTGATGTTGCTTGGTCAGATTGTTCTATCTTTTCCTTGCGACTCCCTCAACTCTCTTAGAGCTTCAAACGTGGCATTATTTAGTTAACGCGTAGAGTTAACGAAAATTCAAATGTTGATATGTTGAGAAACCTTTAACGCGTGACGCAATCGATGAAGCGGTGAGCCACGTATTTTCTGCCCTAACCTTTAAACAAATTAAATCTCTAAACACCTTTAAAGGCAGCGAGACACACCCTCTGAAACTCTGTTAGTGGTATGTAGCGCTAGGTTTTAAAAGCTAAACATATTAGAGCCAAATCCCGACTACTGCACACCGCTTTTGTCCCAACCTTTTAAAATATTTAATCTCAGAACTCTGTTTAGCGCAACGAGGCATACGCTCTGAATCTCTCTTAGTGGTATATAGTGTAGTCTATTTAATATCCGTGAAGGTTTTGGTGTCGGGACTTTCCAATCTTTCTGGTTACACGTGCGCGCGCGCACTCATATATCGTGTACTTCTATAGAGTACCCTTTCGGGGCATCTCTCATTTCTAATCCACACTTCTTGAGTATTGAATCAATCGAGTTCCCGATTTTATGCGCTAATTCTGGATTGTATTCTTTTCTTTTTTTATATAATTCCAACAGAATGTCATGAATTTGCGGTAAATCTTCTGATAAGAATTCGTAACCATCTAAACGGCTAAGCTCGACAACTCTATCTTTATGTTTAGCAACCACATCAGATAACGCAAAAACATAAGCGTAAAGAATTAGGACACTAATAACTCGACCTGTAATTAGTCTAGAAATCTCCTCAGGAGTGAGCTGCCAATTCCTAAACTTCCAAATATTTTCTTTAAGAAACTTAGATAAACTCGATAGAAAATTCTTCAGAGCTTCAAAATTACCTAGTTTTGGAGCATAATCAAATGTTATTCCTTCATTTCGAAGTGCTTCATAAACCTTGAAAACAGTCCTTTCCGCATGATATTCTTCCCAGATGATCCAAGCGTTACTAAACAAATATTCTTTTTTCAATTTTGGCACTGAACGAAATTTCTCCTCGCCAACAGCCTCAAATCTAAGCTTGTCGTCGATCGCATGAGTGAATTCGTGAATAAAAAGTCCTATTCGATCCAAACCCCCCACAGAATCCAACTTTTGAAAGAGTTTTCTATCCAATATCAAGTTCAAAGAAATTTTGCCATTCTGAAATTCTGGAATTGTCTTTGCGAAGGCAATGCCGTATTCATGAGTCTGATTGTAATCTCTCTTTTCCCACGAAGATTCATTTAGAAATTTCTTCACAGTTTCATTGAAATCTTTCGCGACAACTATTCTTCCAATTGGATTCTTTCGGTTTTTGAAGAATATTTTCAAGGCATCTTTGATCTCGGTCTCTATTTGATCTTTTTTATTACCCGGAATCCCTTCCAAATAAATTTCAGTCACAATAAATCACTTCGATTCAAATTATGTTTCTCGTCACTTTATTCTTATGGTCAAAGAAATCTATCGGAATTTCTATCGGAACGATAACAACATAAATCTATTCCGTCAAAAATACAACGTGAACGACGAAGGCCCTATCATCTATAACGAACTACCGTTGACCGAAGCCTTCATTCCAACTAGACTTCATGCATGCATGCATGTACTACTAAAAATAAGGAACGTTACGTAACAACGCAAAATCGTAACAACGTATTATATATAAAAATTGAAAGCATGCATACAAATCGAATAAAAGGTGAAGAAAATACCCTTCCTAGCTTTAGAGCAAAATGGGACCAGACACTATTCACTAGACTTGAAACCCACCCAATTTCGCCAACCTTGGTTCTGCAGGCATGCACCGACTCTACGAATCCACCAAACGCTTTGAGATCAATAACCTCAACCATCGCCAAACTATTCTAAACAAAAAACTCAGTCTCTCCGAAGCGCATTCTGGACCGCTCGAGAACTTAACCTCTTATGAGCTGCTTCATTTCCGTTCGAGTGAAGAAGATGACAATCACAAAACATGCTAAGGTCACGCCATACTGGATGGCAAAGAGTGTTAGGGAAGGCAACTTGAGTGGAACCAAGAGATTTTGGATGACGACTCCCATTATGTAGGCTTCCAAAAAGAAGAAGAAAAAGACTCCGTATAGCAGAGCAACTCGATTTAGCTTAGACCCTTCACCTTGAACCACTCTTCTTTTCGCGTATCTGAGAAACCACACACAACCAAAAGAGACGAGGAATGCGAAGATTGTCAGGCCTACTAACCCAGATTGCCCATACTGCTCGTAAACTGGTCCAGCTATGGGACCGCCTTCCGTACCGCCAAACATTAAGGAGAACTCAGTTGACACCGTATCAGCCAGCGATAAGAAAGGAAGAATGAAGAGAACCTTATCGATTCTGTCCACTTCTAACCTATTCCCTCTTTGTTGTTCGACGTATCTTGCTATGATTTTTCCGCATCTCGGACAGTGAACGTGAGTTGTGGAACCTTCGGCGTCCCACCCAGAAACAACAGCGTCCTTCTTAGGCAAAACGTAACCGCATCTCTTGCAAACGTAGACCTCTTCTTTTCGGGGCATCTCCCTATCCAAAGCTTATTCGTGTTATATGGATTTTTCAAATTTTCTTTCCTGAACCAAGAACTTGTTGCGGTCAAAAGACACGATCCTCACCGCTACCATTCTGACGGGGACGCCTTTCCATATGAGGTTGTTGTAGGTTTCCTTCTGCTTGTTCTTCAGCTTGGCACTACGCCCACACTTGATTTCAACAATCTCTAAATCGCCTTTGACCACTGGAAGCTTCGAAACCTCCTTACCTTTCTTGTAGGACCTGCTTCTCGATCTAGCATTAAAAGGACGAGTGTTTTTCTCCACTCTTCTCTTGTATCCAGTATCCTGCAACTTCAGCAGCAAACCATCTGGCGTACAGTGGTTCTGCCCCAGAACAGCTACAACCATCGCATACTTTGACAATAGTTTTCTGTCAGCGTAGAAGCCGTGGGAATAGAAATCCTCTCTGAAACGATCGTAACTGAACAGCTTCTCATTCCAAGCTTTATTGCTTTGTTTGTAGTCGTTGCGGCTGAACACCACGTGGTCCCACTTCTCCTCTTCCTCAAGTTTTGGGGCGAGAGTGTTGCGGATGAAGCTTCTCGCCAAATGTTCGCCGATCACTCCCCTCAGAATGCCTAGCTCCAGAGACTTCAAACGGTACTCCAAGGGCAAATCTCCATCAAAAGGCAAAGACAATTGCTTTGACGACAGTGTTGATTATGGCAAACACGCAAAGTCCCTCTTCGGTATTCAAAAAACTTGAGGTTCACGGCGTGTATGGTGGAGGAGAGCCCCTTCAACTGGCTGTCCTGTTATCACCAAGATTGAGCGATGAACCTCAAGTGCAAAAAGCGTTTTCAAGATTTTCTATTTAACCCTTGGGAAGCAACTTACAATAGAAAAGTGGAGAGTCTGGTGAAACTGTGCATTTATGCTTCTAACTGGTTCTTTGATTGATTGTTTAAGAGAATATCTTTGTATTTCTCTTTCTTTTCTTGGTAGGAAAAAAGGGGGAAGATTTTCGGTTGTTGGTTTATAAGATTATTGGACGCCATATCAACCATGAGAATATTAGTGCATCAAAAATGTCTATGATACCGTCTTGGTTCAAGTCTGCTGCGGGACGCCATCTTGGATGTCCCGGCTCAGAGCCGAACGTTCCAGCTAGTATGAGGGCATCGAAGATGTCTACTGTCCCGTCATAGTTCATGTCAGCAGCAAGGGGATCATAGAGATCATATCCATAGGGATATATCAATGGATACCTATCCGTGTTGTTCTCATCTATGACGTATGGTATGTCTCCGATTTTGTCTCTACCTGTTTCATTCTGGTGTGGACCACTGTAAATGTCTGGAGGATTATGGTCACTCCAATAGTTGCCACCGGAAGGGTAACCGTTATCCCACGTGTTGTTGGATGCTGCAAGGTCACTAAATTGCCAACCGTTGTTGATGAAGCTATTGTGGTAGATAGTGCTATTGCCAGAATAATCTTCCAAGAATTGTATGCCCACATCATTTTCTATCATAGTATTGCCAAAGATTGTGTTGTTTGTCGAATTACTCAAATTAATGCCATACTGAGTATTTGTGACGGTGTTGTTAACAATATTGTTCGTGTTGGAATCGGCTATGTATATCCCGCCTCCTTCCAAACCATAAATCCGCCCACTATTCTGTATCGTGAACCCTCTGATAGTTACATTGTTAGCCGTTATGTGAACGACAGGAGTGATAATCCCCCCTCCATCAATAATTGTTGCGCCTAACAATGCAACTCTGTAATCTCCCGTAAGCGACACAGTCCTATTGACAAACACATGCTCATAGTACGTCCCCGCCCAGACGAAAATTGTGTCTCCATCACTGGCATTGCCTATAGCCCACTGTATCTTCTCATAATCATCTGGAACAATAATTGTAGTAGGTTCTGCTTCATTTGGTTGAATGTTAAATGCCAACGTTAACATACTTACTAACAGCAGTGTCAGCATAATTCCTGAAACTGCCTTAAACTTCATTTCTCCATAACCTTCAGTAAACAGTCTCCTTTTTCCACGCATATAAAACGATCAATCAACACTAATAAAAGTTTCAATAAAAAACCATCTAGTGAATCAAAAACAAATCTGTTTAGCTAGATTATTTTTCAGGTTGTACTAAAGATTTAAGAAAGAAGGCTACATGCAATTATGGATTTCTAGTAATGAGGATTTTATGCATGCATGCATTGCATGCGCGTAGTAGAACTTTTGTTCACAAATTTTAATTGTTTTGAGAAACAAAAGCGTTTGCATAAGGGGTGGGTTGGTTTGGTTAGGAAATCTAGACTTTTTGGTTTGTTTGTTCTGATATGGACAGCATCACTCGTATTGTACGTTTTTCCTGGAGCACTATTTGTTTTGGATGCCCCCAGCGGTTCAGGAATGGATTATCAAGTGCTTGGTGGTTCACATGGTTCGATGCGACCTGACCTGCCTGACTTGATTGTCGATGGAACTACAATTACTCTTGGAGGATACAAAGAGTATGATCTGGTCGAAGTCAAGAACAGCGGAGTAATAAGAGTTGACAATTCCATTGGTTGGTTGAATATTTCAGCAAGAACTATAGCGATCGATAGTACATCGGAGATAGACGGTGACGGAAGGGGGAGTATTGGAGGCGAGGGCTGTTTTGTTGAGTCAACATATGGACAATCGCCACCGTGCTGCGGTTCTGCGGGAGCGGGAACTGGAGGTGGAGCGGGAGGTTGTGGAGGAACAGGAGGTTGTGGAGGGGGACATGGGGGTGCTGGAGGGGGTGCTAGTAACAGCTATGGCGCTGAAAACTTGTCCACAATAGATGTCGGATCTGGTGGAGGCGGAGGTGGAGCATATGCACATTACATTGCATTCTATAGTGTTAATGCAAGGGGAGGTAATGGTGGTTATTCAGGAGCAGCGATACGACTTAGAGGCAGGGAAATAAATGTTTTTGGCACGATATCAGCCAATGGCTACGCTGGAGGGAGTGGCAGTGTATGGTCGAATAATCCCTATCCTATGGGTTCTGCAGGAGGGGGTGGAGGGGGATCGGGTGGAGGAATCCTGATAGAAGCTGAATATATAAACGCATCAGGAGCAACTCTTGAAGCAAAAGGAAGTGATGGGGGCGATAGCTGGCAAGATAATGGCGGCGGTGGAGGAGGGGGTGGCGGAGGTAGAATTAAAATATTTTGGGGCATCTCATATAATAACAATTCAATTCTTTGCGATGTTAGTGGTGGTCTAGGAGGTCAAGGTGCTGGTGATGGCCAAAATGGTGCCTCTGGCTTTCCAGGGACAATATATCAGGAGAAAACAGGAGCCGTTCACGATATCGCGGTATTCAACATGCACCCTGCCTCTACCGAAGTGATATCTGGCAAAAAGCTCAATGTCACTGTTTCAGTAAAGAACGAGGGTTTTGAGAATGAGACATTCCTTGTTGAAGCTTTTTATGATGTTCATAAGATTGGAAATTTCACCGTTGTTGATTTGCCACCGGTATATGCTGAGCATGTGACCTTCAGTTGGGATACTATTGGGGTCCCTCCCGGGGACTACACTCTCTCCTCTCAAATTGATGTTGTTTCTGGTGAGAATGAAACTGATGATAACTCCTTTGTAGATGGAGCGGTATCCATCGAATCTCTGGCGATAATCGAGGGATTTTTATGCGATAGTTCAGGAAACCCGAAAGATAATACGCCTAAAGAAGCTCTGGCATATTTCAAGATAGGCTTAAATAACACGGCAACAGAGCCCACAGATGTTCTTGTTACCTTAAATGTTTATGATAATCTCAGCAACGTGATCGGTCTTGCTTCATTCCAAGGGCCAGTATTGTCTGGCGAATCATCTTTCATTTTAGGAATACCAATTCCTCAATGGTCACATTATGGTGCAGCAACCGCATACGCAAACGCCTTCACAGATTGGCCCTTTGAAGGTGGGGTACCTTATTGTCAAGAAATCGCTACTGATTTTGAAGTATTAGGTTCGTGATATCTTGAAGATTGGACGTCTTACATTGCTTACTATTGTTGTCCTTTTTGGATTCTTATTTTGCTCGTTGATAAACGCATCTGGCACACTTACAGTTACTGTCATGATGAGTAAGACATCATACCCAGCTAATGAAGAAATTATCTTGTGGGGCCATCTAACCCATAGTAACTCGCCTGTTCCAGATTGGTTGGTAGCGATCGAGATTCGTAACCCAATCAATGACACCATAGTGACTAGAACCAGAAGAACTAACGGCAGCGGTATCTACGAGTTGGTCTTCCAACTTTCACAAGCTGCAATTCTTGGAACATACACAGTGCATGTGAGCTCAAGTTATTTAGGAGAAACTGCTATGAATACCACAAGTTTTGAATTTGGCGTGCGCGTTGAGATTCCTATTAAGGGAGGAGAAAATGCAACAATCACAGCTAGTGTTGAAATAACCAATGCCCATGTGGCAAAAAACACTCTTCATTTTGATGTTTCCGGGCCTACAGGATCAACTGGTTGGGTTAACGTCACCTTTCCCATGGTGAACACAACTGAAATCAAAGTTTTCATCAACAAAGAAAAACTCACTCCCCCACCTTTTCCGACAATCATCACCAATGGAACCCATTACTTAATCTATTTTGAGTTCACATTAAGCACGCATACCATATCACTTCAATTCGGGATTCTTGGCGATCTCGATGGAAACGGAGTCGTTGACATATTCGATGCCCTTGCACTAGCTGGTGTTTTCGGTTTAGAGGAAGGCGATCCAAATTGGAATCCAGATGCAGATCTAGTTGAGGACGGAGTTATCGATATTTTCGACGCACTTGTATTCGCAGCAAACTTCGGAGAAGGTGGTACCTAGCAACCAACCAAAGAACCAGTTTAACGCGTATGAATGCTTTATTTTTTGGTTATTTACTGAAACCATTCGTACTCAACAATTATTATTAGACGGTACAAATGTATGAACCACTGATGCCACGACCCGTCATAATACTGAGGGTTCGTAAGGGCTAGCGTGTTGATGCCAGAATGGATAACTTGATAAACGCTGGGATCTTCAATGTGAATACCCAAGGAAAGCAATTCATACTGTATTGTCTCAAATGAACCCGAGCTGATTGTTGTAACATCATTGAATTTAATGTCAAATTTGTGCTGACTAAAACCAATATCAGGTTTCAGTATGACTTCAATTTGCATGTCTGTAACGTTTCCGAAGGTTTGCTTTGGGTTGAACGCGAACGTAAATTCTGCTGGATGCCATGTGTAGGCAACACGGACTGGAGCTTGTTCACATTCAAACAAGACTATTTTTTCTGTTTCATTTCTGACGGTTCCAGATTGCCCTTGACTTGGCCAATTTGTTACGTTTACGTTCATTACACCAGGCCAGTTCGTTACGTTTACATTTTTTGTTGGGTTTCCTGAGGTGCCATAGACTCCTGCAAGTGTTAAAGCATCAAAAATATCAATTTCTCCGCTATCGTCCAAGTCTACCCAAGGATCATATTCTGCTGAGCTTGTTACACCCACAAGCAATGTTGCAGTCAAACAGAATGCAAGAAAAGCTGTAATTATGTATCTTTTCTTTAGCACGTTATCACCTCCTTTCTTATTTTGATGTCAAACGGTTTCTCCGTAGTTCCCTGCGAGTGCAAGAGCATCGAAGATATCAATAATTTCATCTACAACTAGGTCTGCGTCTGGGTTCCAATTTGGGTAGCCTGGCTCCGAACCGAAGGCTCCAGCTAATGTAAGGGCATCGAATATATCGACGATTCCATCAGCATTTATATCTCCTGGAATTCCAACGTAGACTGTGCTGTCGACGTGGGTGTTGTCGTCTGTGTCCACTTCACCGGGCACAGTGTCTGCCACAGCCTTTAAGGTGTAGTTGCCATACGGGACGCCGGTGGAAACCCAGGTGAACATGATGATCGTTGAGTTCCCATCTGATAGAGTTATTTCCCTTGTCTCGATCTCGGTTGTGTTGGCGTAGACGGTCACATTGAAGGTTTCTGTGAAGTTGCCTTCATTTGTGATGGTTACGTTTATGTATAGATTGTAGCCTTGTCCTACGACTGCTTTGGATGAGGTGACTTTTGTGGTGGCAATATCGTGGACTTTTACTGTGAAAGCGTTGTCTGAAACGTCTTCACTAGTATTCACACCGTCTGTAGCGATGACTTTGACTAAGTAGTTTGATCCTTTCTGCAGAAAGGTGGTGTCCCAGATGTAACTTGTTTGGTTCAAGTCAATTGCTAGAGGAACCCAATTTTCACCACCGTCTTCACTATACGCCAAAGTATAAGCAAGATTATCTTCATCAACATCGGACCCGTTCCAAGAAATTGTATAATCAATACCAGCAGTCAAAGCTTCTCCACCATTAGGAAATGTGACGTTAACAGTAGGAGAGTTGGAGCTAATGGATTTGCTTAATAAGATATGATCGGTAGCATTTCGAATCTGGATAACAGATGTTCCGTTAACATAAGGTATCGTAAAGATGAAGGGAAGAGTATCTGTTTGTGCTTCAACCATAGTTCCGTTCACCTCCTGAAAATACGTGAAGCTGGCATTGAAACCCATTTGACTGATCAACTGACTTTGATCATCTAGCAAAACTATCGAATAGTTTCCTGTGGTCCCTAGCACAAGATCTGGGATTCCCATGGAAAGATACCAAGGTTTGTCAGCTACAGCGGTATCGTTCTCAAATACTATGAACCTTAGTAGCATAACCTCCGGATCAGCAATTATTGCAAGTTGGTCGAAGAGGTTCCAACGCAGCAAAACCCCTGGGATAATTTCAACCAAGGGATCGTTATCATACCGTCCTTTATCAATCCAACTAAACAAGGGCAATGTTGCATTCATGAATGTAATTGCATCCCTCTCATAGTCTCGCTCTGCAACCCAAAAACGTTTGGCATCAAACACTGGAGGACCAAGATCATTTGGATGACACAGGTAATAGGTATGTCCGAGTTCATGCGCTACTAAATTCTCCTGCCATATGGACTCATCTAACACAATCACAGGAACACGATCATGAATCCACATTCCGATGGCATTCCCAGCCCAACCCGGTGTTAAGTCTTGGATAACTATCACAACTCTATCATAACCTGAAATTCTGGCTAAGGCTGACATATCGCGAGCCACATACCAGTAGAGCCATGAATCCAGGATTATAGGCAAGGGCGGTAGAGGTGGAGTGCCAGATATAGGAATTGGGGAAAGATGATCGTGCCATAAGAAATGTTCGTCCGCAACCGGAAAAGTGCTACGCAAGTATTCTTCCTGTCTTTCCAGCCAAGTCTTTCTCGGTGTAAAAGGCGTTTGGCCAATGTCTGGAAAATACACTGGCACGACAAGTATTCTGAAGGGTTTTGACTCCGCAACTTTTTTCCCTGGAGTTAGTGTCATTTCGTTGTTGTTCGAATTCAATTCATCTGGCAGAGGAGTTATTGTGACCTTAATCATATTGTCAATTCCTGTCCTGGTCCATGTCAGAAAACCCTCCAGTTCCCAATCTTCGGTCTCAGGATGAGCGGGCTTCGCTGGTCCTCCTGGAATATAGACCCAGTTATTACCGGGATCAATAGGGACTCCGTTCCCATTAGGCCCTGTCTCTAAATATGATTTCGTTCCAAAGTCATATGTAACGTTGATGTTCACCCATTTTCGTTCAGAAAAAGAGCTATTTATATTCACACGAACAACGGTTTCTTTGTTCATGATCAATGCCTTAGCATCCAAAACAACTTGGATTGGCTCGATGCTTACAACGTAAATGTCATTGCTCGTTGTTAATCTTTCAAAATATTGCAAATTTCTAAGACGTGATACGTAGGCATCGCCCGGCGGATGTACGGATGGAGTCATCTCGAAATATTGTAGATTTCGAGTCCTTGACACTTCTACGTCTCCTAGATTGGCGCAAAGCAGCAGAGGCAAGAACAGTAAGAATACTAGTATCAGAACGGATAAGATAACTCTTAATTCCAAACCTCGTTTCAAGAGGAAGCCCTCGCAATATCATTTTCCGACAACATAGACATCGTCAAGATAGGCAGAGTAGGTTCCACTTAGCCATTCGACCTCTATCACAGGAATTCGAACTCTACTGGATTGATTTAGTGGTAAGGGAATTGCAACCTGATACCAAGTACCAGTAGATGGGCTCACATCAGATTGGAAGTAGACAACTTCGTTAATGTATACTGCTCCTCTATCGTGCTGAGTCCATCTCCCGGATAGAATTGAATATACTAAATACACTTCGTTTAAGGATCCGTTAGTGACGAAATCTTTGTAAAAATTACAATAACTGTCATATCTGTAATCGTTCGTAACTCTTAGGCTGTAGGGCCAGCTTCTATAGTAAGTATACGGTTCTGGTCCTGCGTATCCTCCAGAACCTTGTTTTTGTGCATGCCATCCTTGTGCTGTTCCATCATCGAAGTTGTCATTATGAAGCATAGTCCATGCTGGTGAGGTAAGATCTAGGAAATGGAACTGCACAGTAAAGTTGTCTTGGCTATAAAGATTTGTATACGAAGAGTCGTGATACGCTCTGACCACAAGGTTGATAGATTCTGTGATTCTTCCTTCTGGAATTGACGTAGGCTTTGTTCTATTGATATTGGAGTATGTGAAAGTTATAGTTTGATCAATATTAATGAAGCCTATGTAATAAGTTGTAACAGTCCAGCCGGTTGGTGGAGCTGTAAAAGATTCAATCAAGAACCAATAACTGCTGTTTTCGAAGTTCTGTATCTGCATCGCAATATGCATCGTCAAATAGTCGTCTTTCAAGTCGTTGATACATATGTAGTAGTCAGGAGTTTGATTGTTGTATGTGGGACAGAAGCCCATCCAACGAACACTGAAACGCGGTTCTTCTGAGTACTCTCCATTGCTTCTAGTGGACGGCTGCTCAGTTAGTGAAGATTGAAGTGCTGATATCGTTCCAACAAGTACCGATACAAGAACTATTGAAACTAACCCTAGCTTGAGTCTTCTAGATAGTACGATCCTATTTGTTTCTAAGTTCATCACAGCTGCATGCATACATGTTCTCTCTCCTTTCAGATTCCACAGCTATTCCATGATAGCGTATTTAACGTTTCAGAAAGATTCTTCTATTGAACCAAATTAAGACATATTGCATCATTTATTCACTAGTAGCTGATTTTCACAATAGAGTCGTGCAGACCCTATTCGAACTGTGTGAGGAAAACGTGGTGAATTGTATCAAATGCATGCATGCGAATGTGGACTCCATTAATGTTCCAAATATTTGCGGGCATGGCTATACAGATGCCTTTTTCATTTTTCCTTCAAAATACTCTGTATAATGCCATAATTGCTCTGGTTTATGAGGCGGTATCCCACCAACCACATGCGAAGAGTATTTGAGGGTTGTTTTGATGCTTATTTCACTGCCTGAACATGCTTCTGTAGGTATGTCTAATATACAAGCAAAAACTTGATTCACATGATCTTCATCATCTAAGATATATAATTGCTTCCATGAAAGGCCGTTCCAATAATGAATCGCCATAGGCGCTGGCAAGAGAGCACCAGCTCTTTTGTGAAATACTTTGAATTCCCACTTCAGACTGTCGAATGAGTTGGGGACCGCAAAATTCTCTATAATGTGGATTTCGAAGTCACCACCATGTGTTTTATTCCATTCAGCTTTAGTTGACCAATCACCATCAACACAGTAAGACCAAGGTGTCACCAGCTGATCTGTGTCTCCTTCACAAGAATAAGAAGATGCATCAATTTCCTCATGACGACTCGATGGTTGCATTTTGATAGCAAGGAAATATCCAATCATCAGCCCAGAGAATAGTCCCGCTGCAAGACCTATTGACAACGCCTTGTAAAATACTCGCATTCTAATCTACCCCTCAAATCAGAGGCGTACATGTATACGTAATCGCATACATGCATTGTATTTCTTGAAGCGAGTGCAAATAAATGCATGCATGCATTAATTATAAAACCTAGGGGTAAATCCCAATCTAATGTCTCTTCTGGATTCTATAGGCTTGCATGCGCGCGCGGAATTGTCATATGGGACAAACCAAATATTTGGTCGAGACCTTCTCTCTTGCTTAGGGTGTGTCGCTGTGCATGCATGCGCTCGTTGTTACGGGCTCTTGGTGAACAAGCTTGAAATACGAATAGCTACTGTTGACCTAGGTCGTTATATTTCAAAGGTTGCGGAAGAAGCGAAGATTTCGTGCAAATCGCAAGGACTTGCCATCCGTGTTCTTAGGGAAGCCAAAAGGAAACGAGTTGTTGCAGGCAAAGATCTAGTAGGACTAGCTGCTGCAGCCTTATATACGGCATGTTTGCGGAGTGGAGAGAAGAGAACACAGAAGGAACTAGCAGAGGCTGCTGGAGTGACTGAAGTCACTCTGCGAACTCGCTGCAAGGCTCTTCGTGCACGTTTGCGTATGTAGGGAGAAAGAACAGTTTTGGATCCGCTGGGGCTCCTATGAGAGTGATAGTTTATTATTTTGCAGTCGATCTCGGTACAATTCATGGAACACCTCTTGTGCCAATCCAACTTGATGTATCTCCTTCGATAGACGTGGGCATTCTGAAGTACATGGCGTGCTATGCATCAGACTTGATTGAAGACATGATGGCTTTGATGACGCCCTTGGAACCCACGCTCGAAGAGGCTGGCTACTTCAAATCTAGATGGTCTTCTTCCTCTCTCGACAAACTCGAGGTAGGAGATGCCCAAAGTCTTGTGAGCATGTTTGGCAGGCGCAGACTGGGTGAAGACCTGAAAGTAGGCGAGTTAGAGACGCGCAGTCTAGGGATGTCTATCGACATAAACTGGCTGAAAAGATGTCCAGTCTGTGGGCAACAAAACAGTCTTTCAAGCGCTAAAAGAGTCGTTGGGTTAGACAACATTCCAGACCTCGATGCAAATTATGTTTGCTCGAATTCTAGATGCAACGAGCGAAAGGTGAGCAAAAAGTTTGACATCAGAATTGCCCGCTGGCCATCAGAGTATGACACCGTATGCGTACTGCCTTTGATAACTTGTGTTTGGAATGGTGCTTCAAGATCGATAGTATATGGGAGCAAAACAGATCCACCCAAACCGTGCAAAATGCCGGGAGCAGAGATACCCAAACTATCTAGGTCAGAGTATTGCCGTTGTAGGGCGATAAATCCTACAGATGCACACTATTGTTGGAACTGCGGAAAGAAAAACAAGAATGTGCAACCGAAACCTCCAATTTCGCTTCCGTATGATTTGGATGATTTACGGGAGCAAGTCAGACTGAGGGGACGGAAAGCCCAATCAGAAACAGTTGCACGTAGCGTAGCATTTGTTGAAGAACTTATGAGGCGCAAAGTCGTTGTCGAGATTACTCTCTGCACACACTGCGGAGCACAAAACGAAGCTGATGCAATTCGTTGCAAGAGGTGTGGCAGAAAAATATCGGCAGATCGAATAATCAGAAAACATGAGAGACGAAAGAAGCCTTGGTGGAAGTTCTGGTGATATACCGTGCACACGCTGGAGGTTTCAAGGTTCTTGAGCGCGCACTTAGCACTCGCCCATGCAATCAAAAGACCTTCGCGCGCGCGCGCGCAAAAGTTAATAAGAGCGAAGTCTCACTTGAGGTTTGGTCGGTGAAAGGCGATGTTGCTACTACCCTTTGACGATCCACTATTTGTCTAGTGGCAACCATCCCGTCGCCCGAAATCCCGCCTTTTAGACCCAGAGACTTGTTAAGAGGTGATTTCTTGACAAGTTCAACTATTCGATATGTATACACACTCCTGTGCAAAAGAAATATTCCGATTGCAGTTGGTTTCATAGCTCTAGCTCTACTAATCTCACAATTCTTCACTGCAACTGCGTCATCGACCGAGTACATGCAATTGACTGGTAGGGGAAGCAGCATGTACCCAACGATAAAGGAAGGAGATCGCCTCACAATCCAGCTCTGCACTGATGGAAATCTGATCAACATCGGAGACATAATTGCATACTCAACCATCGCAACCGGCAAATCCCCTGACTACATGTGGATTGGCCACCGTGTAGTTGACAAATACACGAAAGATGGCAAATGGTACTTCCTTACACAGGGAGACAACAACTCAGAGGCTGACCCTTGGGAAGTCCCAGAATACTGGCTCCTGGGCATTGTAGTTAACATAGAGCATACTGAAACTTCAAGCGTGCCCACGGATGCAGCATCTCAAAGGGACCTTTCGCAAACCAAATATTCTGAACCTTCCTTTGTGATAGGAACATCAACGTTGCTCATGATCTTCAGAGTCATAGTTTTGGGGACAGCGATAGCGCTTTCCCATCTTAGACACAAAAGGCAGGAGAACATTCTGAAGAAGGCTAACATCCTGTCATGCTACACTTGCAGATACTACCACATTCAAAGCTTTTACAGACCTGAGATGGTTGATGGGCGAGTTGGACTGCGCAAAGTGAAGGACCTCTCAGGAGGATTCTGCAAATACCTTAACCATTTCATCGGATACGAGCACTGGGGGCCATTTCCGAGATTGAACTGTGAACACTACAAACCGAAGACATTTAGCTAGACAGAAAAACCGAAAATGCGCGTCTCGGAGAGTTGGTCTAGCCCGACATGATGTGTGGCTGTCCACCATACGGCAGGGGTTCAAATCCCCTACTCTCCGCCAAATTGAGTTACTGACGCGCGCATTCGTCTTTTCTAGAGCCTAACTCAGCGGAAAAGCAGCTAGTTTGGAGCCAGCAGAAGTAACCGTATTCCAAGCATGCATGCATTTCAATCTCAACTACACTCGCCAGTGGGTTGCATTCATGCCCTTTCTTCTCTTGATGTCAAACGGTTTCTCCGTAGTTTCCCGCCAGTGTCAAAGCGTCGAAGATGTCGATGATGTTGTTGCCGTCTATGTCTGCGTTAGGATTGTATCCCGACTCTCCTGCTGGCTTTCCAAAAGCTCCAGCTAAAGTGAGGGCATCGAAAATGTCTACTAAGTGATCGCCCGTTGTGTCGCCTGGAATAGTGACTATAATCCAACCGCCTGTTAAAGTGTTGTCTGCTGTGTCTACCTCGCCTGGGACTGGGGTGGCGTTGGCACCTATAGTGTAGTTCCCGTATGGGATTCCTGTGGTGTTGCATACGAAGGTGAGGATAGTATTGTTTCCACTTGGCAGAGTGATGTTTGTTTTTGTGGCGATGATTGTTGTATTAGCGTCGACTGTTACGTTGAAGGTTTCAGTATTGTTGCCTTGGTTTTCGATAGGTACGTTAATGATGACGGAGTAGTTTTGTCCCACAATGGTTTTGGAAGGCAGAAGATTCCTTACTTCTATGTCATGAGCCAAAACTAAGCGTCCATCAGGTTCCAAGCTAACGTTTTCAGAATATTGCCCATCTGGTGTGGCAGTGCCATTCCAAGTATCATTATCAAGAATTGATCCATTAACAGCGGATTGCATAGTGATTATAAATGATCCAGTTTCTGTACCAATTGCTTGTACGATATAAGTACCTTGTAGAGGGTTAAGAATGCATATCTCTTGTGGTTCAGTACTTGGACCAGAATAGATTGCATTAGGGATTTCATTTACAACGGATTGGGTTTCTGGATCGTAGCCTACTCTTCGACCAATAGGATCTGTGACCAACAGATTTACTGGAGAGTATGCGGCTAATCTCAGGTTAGCCGGATCATCTGAAGGATCTAATGGATCGGTTTCACCGGGATCAACTTTTCCGTTCCTATTAAGATCCTCCAAGCCATCCATGACGCCTCCATTGTCGCTATCACTATCTAACTCGCAACGCAAACCATCATTGTCTGAATCTGCCTCTCTTGAGTCACCAGAGTCGAAGCTTCCATCTGCTCGAAAAGTGTAACTAATAATCTCTTCCTTATCAGGAACTAGATCGCTATCACTGTCGGCTTTGTTAGGATAGGTTTCGAACCTATTGTTTTCGTCAAAATCAATTACTCCATCGCCATCAGCGTCTAGACTTAATGAGGGCTCATCCGATCTTGCTGTTGCGCCAGCGGGAGGGATCATTACATAGGCAAATGAAAGATCTGAATATGACTCCGTAGTTTCATCACAATAGAAAGGGTCGATTACATGTAACGATGGATTAGCCCCATCATCATACCCGTCAATTACTGTTGCATGCCACACATCCGGACCAGTGCTATGCACACGCAACACTGGTCTACCCGAGTCTATTGCACTTTTTATTTGCTCAAAAGTAGGCTTGCCATATGCGTGGAATATACCTGTGGCGCCGTTCAATGCCCATGATAAGGCATCTTTGGTCTCGAAGTAAGAAAATCCTTGTCCATGACCTAGATCACTTTCGGGATTCAGATTATTACTTCTTTCATGAAAGACATAAAATGAAATCCGATCTTGACTGAGATCCCCTCCATAATACGAATTTATCATCGATATGCTGGCTCTCACGCAATACGAATCACAATGGTCGCAACCTGTACTTACATGCTCACTGTCCCAAGCATGATCACCAGTTAGGGGATCACCTTCAAGACAAAGCATTCCCGTATCTTTATGTTGCAATTTCGGAGCGATATCTAAATCATTAGTTTTCCAAACTGTTGGACCAGAGTGTGGGGGTGAGCCTAACGAAGGATCATAAACTACAAATTCCCCATCGCTGAACTTGAAGAAGAAGTCGTGGGTACCCTCAGAAAGCGTCGTCTGATATCTATACCATCCATTAGAGTCAGACCCGCTGTATAAACCCATCTGGTGCCAAGAACTCCCGTCAATACAGACTTCTTTCTGCGTTGGAGGGTCACCATCAGGATCGGAGTAATGTACATAATAACTAAAGGTTTCCGAAGTGTAACCTGGGTCTGGATCCACGTAACCATTAGTAAGAACTGGCTCTTGATTTGGGGGGGCAGGTGGATAAAGGTTGTGCCTAATTTCCCAAGGTCCGTACTCGTAATCTCCGTTTTGCTCAAGGTTCCATTCGTCGTCATACAGACGGATGAGTGTCTTAATTCTAACGTAAGGAAATCCTTCTTTCGGCTCGTAACCTTCTGGGATGTTGAAATGCATTTCTGGGCTCCATTCAAGTTTATTCACTCCACCCGGTGCACTTATCTGCCAATCCACTTGAATTTCTGGAGTCAAAGGAGTGTCGTCATAACGGTCATACATTCTTCCGATGGCATGGACGGTTATCCATTCATCATAATGATGCGTACTAGCGTCAATTTGGACCTTATGAGAATCTTGGTAGCCATCACCGTCGTCGTCGTATTTCTCCGTGTAAGACGGTGGTATAACCATCCATTCCGCTTCAGCAGTAGCCTTTATAACAGGCAAGAAGGTTGAAATGAGTAACGAAAGTATTATCGAGATGGTTAGAACTTTTCTCATCATTTCGTTCTCCTAATTGCACGGAGTTTAGTGCTTTAAGTATTGTAGGTATTTAAGACTTGAGAAAGAATCTTCTATTGCCAAATCAAAGCTTATTTGAATCACTTATTCATCATCAATTGATTTTAACAATACAGTTGTGCAAACCCCATTACACTGACGTAAGGGAAGCGCGGTAGACTGTATCAAAGCAAACATTCAATGAAGATGGCTTATTCCTCTGATTTTCGATCTAAGCTTATAGAACTTCTCTATCTCTTGATTTTTCAAAAAACGCTTGTGAAATCCCTATTTTTCGTTACGATTTTTGAAATGGCATGTTTTTTATAAGTTAAATTATACACAATGTTTTTACGATTTGTTATCCAAACATAGTGCTATAAACTTAATCCAAAAACTATAAATATAGCTCTATAATCTTATTTTTCAGCGATTTCGTCATGCCTAAGAGACATAAGCCTCCTACGCTTCAACTACGAAACAGTCCCATCGAGACCGTTGAGGATTTTGCCGCAGCTCTTTTCTGGAAGAGTCCCTCACGGCAGATTGCGGGGGCGGAAGTTCTCAAAAAAATCAAAGACAATACAATAAACAGGCTTGACATGAAAGACCTGGCTAAAGAACTTGATATAAAGCTTAACGATTTCTACGCAATCGTACGAGAACTGAAGAGGTTCGGCGTAATCTACAAAAAAAATGGGCTAATCCGTTGGAGTGTGCAGTTTCAGAACAAGTTAGCGAGATTGAGCGAGTTTTATGCAGGTTATGCGGGGAAGAAGAATCCTTTTCAGAAAGCATTGGATAAGTGGGAAAAGTTAGCGGAAGGAGACATAATTATCAAGCCTAAATACGAGGAGGATTAGAATTGGAGATTTCCAAACAAACAAGAAAGTCGAGAATTCTAAGTGTAGTGTTTTACTCGGACCGTGGGTTATGTGTTGAGCTTGGAGCCGAAAAACTAGATAATGATGGAATCTACGGATATTCACCGACAGAGGATTTCGTGAAGGCGTTGGAAAAAGAGATCGCATTTCAAATTGAAAACGCAATTAGCGGACGCAGAACACATTCGACACTAAGAAACGTGCATAAGAGGTTTCAACGAGCAACAGCACATTATAAGGAATGTGGACAATAGGTGAAGTAGTTGAAGAAACAAATGTATGAGCTTATCAACGGTAAGCTGAGACGTACTCAACCCTTTTGCCCCAGATGTGGAAGAGGTGTTTTCATGGCAGATAAAGGCGATTGGTGGTCTTGTGGCAAATGTGGTGATCGTTATAGCAAAGAGACTTTCGGAATGTGAGTAATGAAATTACCTTTTAACCCGAAAGCGCTACACGAATTTTATGAACGTTAAATTAAAGAGAATAACATTACAGACAAAGAACAAAAACGTAAGATTTGGTGGGCTATGTTCTATCGCGCCAAAGAAGGGAGAGAATGGAAAGAAAGACAAGAAACGTTTGGATAGACGCACATGTAAGGAGCTAAGAAGATGAACAAATGGCATATCGAAGTACAAAACAAACTGAGAGATGAACTTTCGTCATTTGTTAAACGTGGATCAAAAAGACCAATAACCAATCCATTCAACCCATCAGAAAAATACGACTATAGTCCTGATCTACTTCTAGAAAAAGACGGAAGAACAATAGTAATCGAACTAGAATCAACTTCAAGAACCACCAAAGTGATTGAGGACTTGCTATTTTCGTTTATGGCGGAAGTTGATGAATTAGTAATTGTTTTTAGTGATATAATGCGTCGCAAACATGTAAAAAAACGAGGTGAATACCGAGTCAAAGGAGCAAAGCGATTGGAATCGATAATAAGAGGTCGTTTTCGAAAGATGAATATAGAATTACCCAAAACGAGGATTCTTTACGTAGTTGATGAAAACGACCAGAAACTAGTTGATCTATGTTCAAGTCTACGAGATGGTGGAAAAAATGTCAATATTCCAAAGTAAATCTGCTGAGATGTTGGTCTCTAAGCATCTGCTTGGCAAAAAATACGCAGTTTACATACCCCTCGCTGACGTTGGCGTGGATCTTATTGTTGAACCTCCAGAACCGAAACGACACAAGTTTATTGGCATACAAGTGAAAACCTCGTCATATCAGCGAAAGCCTGATTGGTGGGCATGGATCATCACTAAAGATGATAGACGCAAAAACAGTTCTTTTTTCTATGTGTTATGCTTTGAAGACATCAATGAGTTACCAAACCAAATTCGTGACAAACGTGAGGGTGATGTGCTATGTGCTGTCATTCCTTATGAAGAATTAGTTTCTTTCATTAAGGGAAGACCAAGAAATAAATGGATTGAAAACGGCAATTTCAATCTGTGTGCCAAAAAGAAAGGTGTTGTGTTGGAATTCTTAATGCCATATTTGAATAATTGGGACATATTAGGATGATTTCGGAGAAAGTGAATAATGAGTTAATGCAAGTGTGTGATTTGGTGAACAAACACAAGAGTCTTTTAATAATTTACGTATACAGTTTGGTGGGCGGGTAGGTTTTGAGCATTCGCAGGATAGGGATTCATAAAAATAGGTTCACTTACTTATGGATTAACAAAGATTTTGAATGTAAGCCGCTGGGGTACAGGCGGTTAGCCGCCGTGGGACACTGGAACTAGAACAATTTCGTCGTCGTCCTCAACCTCGGTTTCAAGTCCCTGTAAAACG
>Ga0209636_10001978_pt1 | contig 20722 bp, 15 predicted proteins | sample DeeMarSWOR152_54_FD_187464 | JGI IMG/M metagenome (GOLD analysis project Ga0209636, IMG submission 187464) | Marine sediment microbial communities from White Oak River estuary, North Carolina - WOR-1-52-54 (SPAdes) (version 2) | ecosystem: Environmental > Aquatic > Marine > Intertidal zone >...
CCGATAAATACGCAGATCATCCGTATCGCCCTCACGACCGATGTGACCAAGATACTCGTGGGGATGTTTGCAGATGAAGATAAGTCATTTTTTGAAAATGTACAGTATGAATTTGAGGAAGCCTGGAAGGCTGCTGGCCTCGAGATTGATTACTATAACTTTGTGAAACTTCGGGTAGGATATTTTATTGATACAGAGGGTGCCCGCAAGGGATTCACGTATGGTGGTGGTATTCGGGCAGGTGGTTTTTCTCTTGATGTTGGTGTTGACCAGTCAATATACGACTTTGACACAACCAATCGAAAGTTTTCTCTCTCCTATCAATTCTAATCTGCATCAAAGATAACTCCATATTATATTCGCCATTGATGAGGACTGCTAATACATATCATAAGATATTGTTATCAAATCGGTTGACTTTAAACCCAAAACCTTTACATCAATACACTCAGGAGAATGAACTCACCATAATATTATGCTCCTGGTAACCGGCGCAACTGGTTTCATCGGCAAAAATCTCATCCCAGAGCTTATCAAGCGAGGGAGACTGAGGATACTCGTACGCCACACCTCAAATGTTGCATTGTTTAGAGCTCGTAGAGATATCGAATTTGCATTTGGTGATTTAGAGCAGAATAGAGGAATTGATAAGGCATTGCAGGGAATCGATACAGTTATCCACTGTGCTGCAAGAACGATTGGTAAAAATTTCATGGAATATTACAAAACAAACACAATCGGAACAGCGCATCTTATTGAAGCAATGAATAAACAAGGCACAAAGAATATCTTATATCTCAGCTCGAACGCTGCCTGCGGTCCCTGCGGTGAGAAAAGACCGCTCAGAGAGACGGATTATCTAAGACCAATTTCGTCCTATGGTCAATCAAAGAAACTCGCTGAGGACATCATTATGAAAAGTGGTATTAATTACATAATACTGAGGTCAGCTGCCGTATATGGGCCATATGATAAAGAGATATTGCGATATATTAAGTTGCTTAACCACGGATTCTGTCCAATCATTGGGTTTGGTGATAAGTACATTAATCTTTTATACATTACTGATTTGGTTCAGCTCATAATCAGGTTCATTCAGACAAATAGGTTTGACAATCAGACATATTTCGTAAATGATGGACATTGTTATTCTTACCAAGAGATTCTGGAGCAGATCGCTGTCCTTTTACAGAAAGATAATATCAAGGTACATATTCCACAGCAAATAGCCCAATTATGCGGTTTGCTCAACGATATTTTCTTACCTCCACAAAGACGTCTTATTTGGCGCGACAAGGTCAAGGAGCTCGCAGAACATTATTGGTTATTCCAAAGCGAAAAACTAATAACCGCGTGTGGTTTCGTGCCCGGGTTTAGTCTTGAACAAGGTATGAGAGAGACTATAGCATGGTACAGAGAGCATGACTATCTTAAATAACCACTCCCTTCGGTTTCTCAGGCGTGCCCTTGACAAATCACTAAATTTCATTATAATAAATCATGATGAACTGGTATGCGACGTATACGCGGTGTAATCATGAGAGAGTTGTAAATAAGCTCCTCAATGAGAAGGGTATTAATACTTTTCTGCCCCAGATTATCGTGCCGAGTAGGCGCAAAGACAGAAAAATACTCATCAAGAGACCCCTCTTCCCAAATTATCTGTTTGTTGAGCTTGACCAGGTCAGGGATAATTGGATGAAGGTCTTCCGCACGCCTGGGTTCGTGCGAATATGTGGAAATGGCAGACCAACGCCTGTTCCAAACGATGCCATAGAGTCGATCAGGATATTTGTGAATAGCGATAGAAATATCTACCCACTTCCCTATCTCCAGATTGGATCAAGAGTACAGGTCATATCCGGACCATTGGCTGGAGCAATCGGCATACTGGTGAAGGAAGACCGCAAGAGGAGAAGACTCGTCGTCTCGATCGAGTTGATGGGACAATCTGTTGCAGCCACACTCTATGACGACGAGGTAAGACCATACTAAAAAATACGCAGTAGACGCAGGATCATCTCGCCACGAGGTGACGAGATTCGCAGTATCAATCACTACCTAACTTCGCATGATCGTCTTTGATTCGCAAGAATATTGGAAACGAATTCTGACAGCGTCAGAATGATACTGCGTTTTCTGCGAATGAAATGATACTGCGAGCCCTACCCATCACAGATAGGCAGGGTGATACTGCGGTATTATATGTCAGTGGAATGCCTTGATGCCGATTCTTTCGTAGATCTCACCCATTGTCTTTTCGGCAATTAACTTGGCCCTGTTTCTGCCATCTTTCAGCACATCATAGATATACTCTCGAGTGCTCCGCAATTCCCGCTGCTTCTTCTGTATCGGCTCCAATTCCTGGTACAAGTTCTCGAGTAGAATCTTCTTGCAGTCGAGACAACCAATTCCTGCTGAACGACATTCCCGAGCGCAATAGGCAATATCCTCCTGTCTAGAAAATGCCTTGTGCATCGTGAATATATTGCATACGTCAGGATTGCCAGGGTCTGCCCGCCTTTTCCTATTCGTATCAGTCACTGCGGTTGAGAGTTTCTTCCATAATTCTTCCTTTGTTTCATCTAGATATAGACAGTTATTGAGGCTCTTGCTCATCTTATTCACACCGTCGAGCCCTAAGATCCGCGTAATAGAACCAAGCATTGCCTTTGGTTCTGGAAACGTCTTGCCAAAATATGTATTGAATCTCCTCACAATCTCACGCGTCAACTCAAGGTGCGGAATCTGGTCATCACCAACCGGGACAACCGCTGCCTTATAGAGAATAATATCTGCCGCCATAAGCACTGGATAGTCGAACAACCCCATATTCACATAATCAGGATTCTCTTTGCTCTTTTCCTTGAATGTGGGCACCCTTGAGAGCCATGATATCGGCGTGATGGTATTCAATATCCAGGCAAGCTCAGTATGTTCAGAAATTGTTGATTGCAACATCAATATGCTCTTTGCCGGATCAATACCCGCAGCGACGTAATCCACTGCGCAATTGAAGATCCCCGACTCCATCTCCTTTGGGTCGAAACGGACTGTCATTGCATGGTAATCAACGATTCCGTAGATGCAGAAATAGTCATGCTGAAGTGCAATCATATTCTTCATGGCACCTACGTAATTGCCGACATGTAACCTGCCTGAAGGCTGAATACCGCTAAAGACAATCTTTTTCGCCATGGCCAAATGATATGCAAAAAAGGTAGCAAGTCAATACAGGAACTGACATTCTACCCTCATCTGCTTACTGCCTTCAGTATGAGGAGGTGATGCCTGACATATCCAAGAGGATGAATAATCTACTCGGCGCACGATCTTTTCCTCCGAAACGAGGCAATTGTTAACAAGTGTTCACAATCTCTTGTCTATTTCAAGGGCAGCCTTGAGGCCTTGTTCTTTTGTCGAAATCGTACCCTCGAGCTGCATATCGAGAAGCTCCTGGAGTATGATCTTAAATCGAGGACCCGGTTTTAACCCCATGGCAATTAAATCATAACCATTAACAAGCCGCTCAACCTTTGGCTTGGCATCATCTGCCCTCTTCAACTCAATCATCCTGGTAAATACCTTCTCAAGGTGCCGTGTCCAGCCAGCAGTAGCATATCCATCAGCCCAGGCGAGCATCATTGCACCAAACCAATCTTCTTCGAGGTCACGGAAAAACCGTCGGATAGCGCGGTCAGTCAATTCTTCATGAGTCGCAAGAAGATGAAGTCTCATATGTTCTTTCACTAATTTCTTAAGCATGACCACATCGACACGAGAGAGTTTGAGGCGTTGGTATCCTAATACATGAACAATCTTCGCCCCCTTTTGGTCATGTCCGTAAAAATGGACCTCGCCTTCTTTAAGGAGAAAGGTGTCGGGTTTTGCAACATCATGGAACAGACCAGCAAGTTTCACCAAGGGAATGCGCCGTTCAACAGCAAAATACCGAGAAAACTCTGGTTCGATCTCTCTAAAAAAGCCGCTGCGCATCAACTCCTCTATGGCTTGATAGGTATTGAGTGAATGACCCCAGAGATAGGAATCTTCAATTATCTTCCTCGCCTCGGGGAAGATTTCTTTGAACAAACCGAGTCTATCTATCTCTAAGACTGTTCTATAAGACGAAGGAGCAGCCATTATTTTCAGCAATTCGTAGCCAATACGCTCAGCAGCAACCTCCTTGAGAGTCACATCCTGTGCGCGTCTAAAGAAGTCTTTTGTGAGCCTAAAGTCTAGCTCCAACGAGAATCTGAATCCTCTTAAAACTCTGAGGGGATCGTCTTCTAATGAACGATCAGCCGTTAATCTCAGAATACCCTTCTTTAAATCCGTGAGCCCTTTGAATGGATCAAGAAATTCCATACTATCGAGGTCAAGTGCCATCGCATTGATGGTAAAATCCCGCCTCTCGAGGTCTTCATGAATACTCTTCTTGCCAATTCCAATAAAGTCGTATATGATCTCATCTTCAACGACGCGTGCCTCATCCTCTTCAGAACTCAAGAGCACCAAGGCACCATCTATCTTACGGGCAAAGGCCCTCGCAAAGTCCACACCTGAACCTGAAACCGCAAAGTCATAATCCTGTGGTTCAATACCGAGCAGGATATCTCTGATGGTTCCGCCGACAAGATACAAATCGCGCTTGCCCTTGAGGTTCTTAGCGTTCTGGATGTATTTATTCGCAGAGATAAAATCAGTCAAGTCTTTCATTCTGTTATTCTATTCGTAATGAGACACACTGTCAACCAGAGTACAATTGCACAATTCTACGTGCAGAGATGTGATCCAATTTATTAATTGCCCACACCTAATGACCAACGCAGGCTCCAGGGTTCATCAGTCTTTGCATACAAAGGAAAGTTAAAGGAGATAGGACCCAAGACAATCTTTGCACCAAAATCAACCGCATACTCGCCATAGTACCCATAGTCTGCAAAGAGTCTGATTGGATATTGAGAGGGTAATTCAAGATTAATACAATACAGCTCATCAGACTTGATGTGAAGGGTTTTGTAACCGAGCATATTTCCATCGCCTTGGATATGGAGATGATTCTGGGGCGAAAAATACCCTGCCTGTCCAAAGATGAGATCTGCCACCATGCTAATCCGCAGTGCACCACTCAGATAGAACATCTCCTGGGTTGGTGCATTCCCAAAAATTCTTCCTGCAAAGAACCGCACAGTAAAGGGAATGAATGCTTTCATCTCTTTGCTAACCTCGCAGGATGTCTTGAGATATTCAAACTCACTGCCAATGACCTTGTTGGATAAGGCAAGTCCGCACTGTATGTTCCATGTCTTATATCTGTAACTGAAGCGGCTATCAATGACAATATTCCTGCCAAAGTCCCAATCACTGCTGTCAACCGAGGCATAGGACCTCAACTCAAAATAGGACAGACTATGAGTCAAACGGATGCTCTGCATCAAGGAGAAAGGAATACCAAAGTTCAGCATGATGCCACTTCCTAACTTGTTTTCACCATGGGAATTCGAGCCTTTAAACATCAACCGCATGCGCAGATCTTTTCTGAAGATGATCGGTGTCTGATAGCTGAATCCTGGATAGAAGTTCTTACTCTTGAGACCATAGGTACAGCCTGCAGTCCACTGATGTCTGCCTTTTACAAAATCAAAGTCGGCAAATTGAGCACCAAATAGATAGAGCCCTGTCGTAACACCGTCGTAGTAACCATACCACACATAGGGTATATAGAGTATTTGGTAGGCATCAAAGGAAGGAAAACGAAAGATCGGCTTAATCGAAAGTCTCCTAGGATAGTAGTTGTTCCAATAGTTTGGCTCAAGTGAGTACCCATGAGGGTCAATGATTACTCGTCTAATCGTACCTGCTGATGCGGGCAGGGCAATAACATGGTTCTTCTGAGACCCTATCCTGAACACATGTGCTCCAGAGTCAGCTTCAACAAAGACATCGACTGGCATCTGGAAGGCACCATTATTCTCAATCTCAGCGCTATTTCCTACTACTCTCTTAACCGACCAGTCAGAGAAGTCTGTTGTGTTGAGAAACTGAGAAAAGAGTGGTCTCAGATTCTCTCCACTCTCCTCCTCACAGGTTTTGATAAAGTCTTCTGTCCTTGGGTGCTTGAACCGGTATTTCTGAACATACTTCTTCAAGATGCTATGAAATCGCTGTCTCCCTAAGATGCCCTCGAGATTAAAAAGAAAGAGGGCAGGCTTTGCATATGCACTATTTATATAGGAAATGGGTAGGTCAATGTATTTGTAGGCTGGGGTGAGGATAGGTACTTCAATGGAGTTTGTCTGATTCAAATAATAGATCACTTTGTAGAAGTATCGTCTTGATAATGGAGGAATAAAGGGAAGTCTGAACAGGGAATTATCTTTACCATATCTGTCCTCGCAGTACCTGATCTCGGAGTAGGTAGTAAACCCCTCATCGAGCCATGCCTCAGCTAGTTCATTTGAACCCACGATACCATAGAACCATTGGTGTGCTATTTCGTGAATTATTGTAATCTCGAACAGCCTGGTGAATTGCTCTTCTCCTCGACCAATGATCACGAGCTGAGGGTACTCAGTGCCACCGTGAGAGTATCCATTCACCACGCTTAAATTGCTGTACGGATACCGACCGTACCACTCATTGAATCGTTTTACTGCCTCCACCGCATAGAGACCAGCATTGCGCCACTTTTTTTCGTTCTGTTTGAGATAAAAGACAGATAAAAGAATACCATCAATTTCGTATTGCTTGACAAGGAAATGTGGGTCACAGACCCAGGCAAAGTCATGCACATTAAGAGCAGAGAATCTCACCAATTTTCTCTCACCCATATCAATTTTTCCACTGCGCGAGACAAGGGCGTCGACGAATCTCTGATCAAGAGAATCAATCCGTTCACCCGTTGCAGCCACTACATAATCGCCAGGGACTGTTAGTTCAACTCTATAATCCCCATACTCTCCGTAAAACTCGCCAATTGCATGGTACTGATCAAGATGCCAACCATACTCATCAAATACGCATACCTTCGGATACCAGTGTACCATCTCATAGTGATGAGCATGATATCCCAGTCTTGAGGAAAATTCAGGAATCTTTAGCAGATATTCAATCTTAAAGGTGATTGAATCGCCGGAGCTCAGGGTTCGACCTAAATTGACCGCCATTATCGTACCATCAATTATGTGCTGCAGCGAATCCTCTCCCTGGATGATATGTTCTATGTGAATGGAACCGCGTGCTTGCTCAGCCTTAAGAAAATCTGAATCGCCCAGTCGTCTCCTCTCTTGTGCATAGACTGTGTGACCATCCCTATAGGCATTAGCGTACAAATGCATATAGAGTGTATCGAATGCGTATGGGGAGTTGTTGTAGTACGTGAAGTGTTCAATCGCCCTCAATGAATGTTCTTCAGTGTCAAGGTCTGCCTTGATCTCGTATGATACCCGTTGTTGCCATCCAAAAAGAAAAAAAATGGAGAATACTACCATACATGGATTATATCTATATATGACAGCGAATCAAGGATTGACATTGATAGACTATCTGCTATACTCAAGAATGCTATTCCTCCCGATCTCACTCCTCTTCTTTCTCATTCTCATATTCATTCTACCGATCTTACTCATCTTTATCCCTATACAGGTAATGGGGTATGCCTTTCAGAAACTCGGACTCTCTGCGATGGCTGGTTTTTCCTTTTTTGTATTCTCATTGCTGGGAAGTACTATCAACATTCCCCTGAGACAAGAGATGTGTGATGAGAAACCAACGTTCTCACCGCTCATGAGACTATTATACAACCAGGTGCCTCGATTAAAACAAAAAAGAATATTGGCAATAAATGTAGGTGGAGCTGTTATCCCTCTTATGCTCGCAATCTATCTTCTCTTGACAAAAGCACCCCTCATACCAACAGCGATAGCAACTGCGCTTATGATAATAATCACTAAGTTTCTCGCCCGGTCTGTGCCCAACGTTGGGATCGCAATGCCTACACTGATTCCACCGCTCTGTGCGGTCATTTTGGCTTGGTTGCTCCACCATCAAAGTCCTGCACCGGTTGCTTATGTGTCTGGAGTTGTAGGGACCTTAATTGGTGCCGACCTACTCAATCTGAACAGAATCAAGAAAATGTCTTGTGGTGTAATGAGTATTGGCGGTGCTGGTGTTTTTGACGGTATCTATCTAGTAGGCATAATCGCGGTATTTCTCGCGTAACCTCCACGCCGCATCATAGGCGATTCTCGAATTTCTTCACAAAGGTCTTTTCTTTTAGTTCTTCAATCAATTGTGAAAAATACTTTTGAAGTTCTTGTTGCACAAGATATTGATAGATCTGATCACGCATCTCTTCAAATGTTAAGGTTTCTTCAGAGATCTTCTCTTTCACATATATAAGATGGTATCCATACGGTGTCAATAGTGGTTCACTCACCTGCCCTTGCTCAAGACCTTTCACAACCTCGTCAATAGGAGACGATAATTGATTGGTGACGAATTCACCAAGGTCAATAGTCGGGTCATCAGAGTATTTTAGGGCAAGACTATCAAAATCTGCACCATTCGCAACCAGTTCAGCCAGTCTTCTGGCAAGGTTTTCATATCTCAGTGTATCCGCCTCAGTTGCACTCACCGCGATGAGAATCTGTCGTGCTAAGACCCAATCCGGACCTTTATTCAGCACCTCGACAATATGGTATCCGAGTCGCGTAGGAAAGGGTTGAGAAACAACACCTGGTTTCAGGCTAAAGATAACATCCTCAAATTCCTCTATGGTCTCACCTCTTCTTATCTCGCCTAACATCCCTGCTTTATACTTCGTATTCTCATCATCAGAAAATTCTTCAACCATAACACTAAAATCGGCGCCAGCATAGAGTAATTTATATACATCCATTGCACGTTCAAATCCCCTTCTCAGCTCATCTTCACTCGGCCGTATTGCCAGAAGAATATGTGAAAGTTTCACACGACCAGGACGAATCGCGATAGAATCTTTATTCTCCTCATAAAATCGCCTCACCGCAATTGGTGAGACTGTTATTTGAGTCGCTATCTTCTTCTCGACAAGGCGCTGCGTCATCAATTGTGCCCTGATGTTATCCTCATTATATCGTTTCAATTCTTGTAAGGTTATGTTGTTTTCCTCTAAATCCTTAACAAAATCAGCCTCTGATGGATATCGTTCTTTTATTTCTTCAATTCTCTGCTCCACAATTGACCCAACCTGTTCATCTGCTACAGATATCGATTCATTCTCTGCTTCGATCAAGATAAGTTTTTGAGAAATAAGTTCATCGAGCACATAGTCTCTTAATTCAGTAACGTTGCTAAACATTTTCTGTGCTACAGGATCACTTGCGAGAAAGCTCATGTTCTCCCGAACTTCGCTTTCAAGAATAACATCGCTGCCGACGTATGCGGCAACCTGATCTGCCAGTGTTGAGAGAAGCACAATTAAGAAAAACATTGTTTCTTGATTAAGTTCTCTGTTTAGTGTACACTCAGATACTCATAATTGTTTGAGTGATGAAATATCGATGTTGATTTTGTACAGTGTTTTCAGACTATCAACATATTTTGACAAGAAATCTTGGTACTTCGCTGACAAAAGATAATTATAGATCGCAGCGCGATGCTTATCAAAATCAGCCTTTGCCACGACCTTCTTTTTATCAATCATCTTCACAATCAGGTACGTTCCCTGTATATAAGGGATTACATCAGAGACCTCTCCTGGTTTCATGTCATAAATAATCTCTTCGATTGAGAAATCAGCGATTGTCCCCCTCGGAAGGTATTCAGTTATCACTTTCGGATCATCGGGATTCTCAAGTCTCGTAAGCGAACGCTCACGCGCGAGCTTGAAGAAATCTGCCCCCGCCCTTACCTCTTCGAGTGTCCTCCTGGCACTCTCGTAACTCGGTAGAACAATCTGCCCCAATTTTACTGCATAGAGAAACTCATCTTTGTGCATGTCAAAATATTCTCTGATTTCGCTCTCGCCCACTGAATTCCCACCAAACTCTCGACGAACCAATTCCATCGCGAGAAAATTCTTTTTGTACTCCTCCAGAGCTACTCTAATTGAATCTTCTTTATCGATTTTCTTCTTCTGAGCCTCAAGATAGATAATCTCTTGTTCTGCCCACTTTTCACAAAATTCTCTGAGTTGTTCATCTGTAAGCTTTTTGTACTCTGCCTCTGGCAGATAATTTTCAAACTCACTCTTGGTTAGTGTCGAACCATTGACTCTAACCAACACATCGTGCGCTTGCTCAGTACACGATATAATAAGCAGTGGGATGATAAAAAATATTGTTTTCTTCACTTTTCCTCCTGCAGCAATCTCCTCAGTACTGCCTGGTTGACTTCAACATTGTATTTCGCATGCAGATCATCATATAGTCTTTGCCGTAAATCAGCTATTTTTGCATCTCGAATTGTCGTCTTTACTCTTACAAAGACATCTTTTAATTCTTTGTCTTTGTATTCGTCTTCATGTTCGTTGTAATAATCGACAACTTCCATCGAATCTATGGTCACCTTCTCCACCACTTCATCCGAGTAGAACTTCTGATGCAAGAGCGTCAAAAGAACAGCACGCAGCCGCCTCTTTATTTTAGGTGTGTTTTCAAGATGTTCCCTACTAGCCCTGTCATACATAAGATCAGGAACCAAAACCCGTTCGATCAATATCTCGGGTTGAATCCTCGACCGCTTATGCTGACGATATACCGCATCCCGGATTGTACTCACGTACACATATGACGTATCATATTTCTTGACTACCCATTTCGCCAAATCTTCCTCAGTTATCAGTGAATCTGGTTTTGTCAGAGCCTCCAGACCTTCTGGGTTATATTCGATCTTCGCCTCGTCAATTAATCTATTGACTAATTTATCACCCAGCTCAGTCGCCTTCTCCCGTAAGAGGTTATTCTTGATATTCTCCTTCATGTCTTCATATTTAGGAGTATCAGCCTTTTTGTGCTCGATCAATTTGAGAAAGTAGAAGTAATCGCCAAGATGTATTGCAGAAGAGACATCGCCTTCCTTCAGTTTTCTGATAGGTTCTAATATCTCAGGTGGTATTGACATCGCAGAAAATGCGCCTATATCACCACCTTCTGTCATGGTGTCGAGTGAGAATTGTAAAAGAGAATCAAATGGAATACCTTTCCTCAATTCCTCTTCGATATACTGAGCAAGAGATTCCTCTGAAACTACAATCTGTGCAAGATGATATTGGTCGATAATCTTTTCATAAGTCTTTCTGACCTCTGAATCCGAAACCTTCACTTTGTTTATGATCTTGTCTTCATAGTAGCTGCGTGTGAGAATGTCTTTCTTTTGTGCCTCAAGGGCAGTCTGAATAACTGGGTCTTCGGCATAGCCTCTTTCGCGCGCCTCTCTGGCCATAAGCATTTGGTCAATGAAAGTAGTCACCTTCTCCAACTTTGCTATTGAATCATCATCTGCCGTAAACTGGATTTTTTCTCTGAAGTCCGCGACCGTATACTTTTCGTCATCAATGCTTACCAAAACCTGATTTTCAAATGAGCATCCAACAACGACCATAAAAAGGGGTACAGAGAGATATTTGGTGTATTTCAATGTTATCTTCATGCCCCATTGTACACAGATCAACCCGAAAGTCAAGCCTTGATTTCATTCAGATGGCGGATATAATGGTCTGATGCAGAAGGTCGTACTCTATATCACGATAATCATCATTGCCGGATTCATAATCCTCTCAAAAATCTTTTCTCCGATATGGCTTTTGCTCCTTGTTTTGGCTCTGCTCTGGACCTACAGAAAAGAAAAGAATGTACGCCCGGTATTCATCTTGAGCATTGCCCTATTTCTCCTTTATTTCATATTCCATTATTTCTCGATCATCGTGCCTTTTATTATCGGTCTTGGTCTTGCATATATGCTCACCCCTCTGGTCACCCTTCTCGAAAAGCGAAGAATCCCTCGAGTCATTGCCATCTTGATCTTCCTTATACCGATTATTGCAATTTTCCCCTTAATTGTTTTTCTGATTATCTCAGGCTTGATCAATGAATTACAGGGGTTGATAGAGAAGGTCCCCTATGCGATCCAGCAGCTACAGGCATATTCAGGTACTGTAATAGACAAACTGATTGAATTGGGAATTAAAATAGATCCCAACATAATAGCCAATACAATCACGTCGCACTTGACAAACATAGTGAGCGGTCTCTTTACTACGGTAGGTCAGATTGGTAAAGGTATTGGAGGCATTATCATAGTCATCTACAATCTCGTGTTCATCCCACTCTCTGCATACCTCTTTCTCTCGGATCGGGAGGCAATCAAGAACTGGTTCAGAGACCTCTTCAGCACCAAAGACAAAAAACGGATCGATGATTTTATCAACAGACTCAATGTCTCGCTCGCACGCTTTTTCAGAGGAACATTACTCCTGATGCTGATTGTGGGTTTCATCGTTGGGTTCTCATTATGGATTCTTGGGATAAGATACTATCTGCTCTTAGGCATGATCGCAGGATTCTGCAATCTCATACCTAATATTGGTTATATCCTCAGCTTCATACCGGCTCTTGTTATTGGGTTGATAAGTCCGGCCCCACTCGCAAATCTCATAAAGATTGTCTCTGTCTATGTAGGTGAACAACTTATTGAAAATATCCTCCTCGGTCCAATCATAATTGGTAAATCAGCAAAGCTCCACCCCGTTGTCGTCATGGTCATACTCATTCTTGGAGGTGCCACATTCGGCTTCTGGGGTGTCCTTCTCGCGGTTCCCGTAACTATATTATTGAGGGAAATTCTGAACTACTTCCTTGGACTGCGTCTCTAAAACACAGTCTCCTCCCATCCTTGACTGACATCATTTTATCGCTATAATAGTGCTCATGGTAGTGAAAACACGCAAATTCACGATAGTCATCAATGAAGACTGGTGTAAGGGCTGTGAGATTTGTGTAAGTTTTTGTCCGAAAAAGGTCTTCGCGATGGAGAGAGGTAAAGCGAAAGTCATCGATGCCGACGCCTGTACTGGCTGCCAATTATGTGAAATTTATTGCCCGGATTTTGCGGTAAAGGTGATGAGAATAAATGAAACAGCCATCGAATAGAAACGCCAAACTAATGACAGGTAATGACGCCTGTGCCGATGCAGCGATTATTGCTGGCCTGCGCTTCTTTGCAGGCTATCCAATCACTCCCTCTTCTGAAATTGCCGAGGTGCTCGCCAAGCGACTTCCCCAGGAAGGTGGAGTATTCATTCAAATGGAGGATGAAATCGCCTCGATGGCGGCCATCATTGGCGCTTCCTTGGCTGGGGTAAAATCGATGACCGCGACGAGCGGCCCTGGATTCTCGTTGATGCAGGAGAACATTGGCTATGCTGCAATGGCTGAGGTACCGTGTGTCATCGTGAACGTCCAAAGAGGCGGGCCAAGTACTGGCTTACCAACACTCCCTTCTCAGGGTGATGTCATGCAATCCCGCTGGGGTACTCATGGTGACCATCCCATCATCGTTGTTGTCCCTTCAACCGTGCGAGAGACCTATGATTGGACCATAAAGGCATTCAATTTTGCCGAACGATTTCGTGTGCCAGTCATCGTCTTGCTTGATGAAATCATTGCCCATGTAAATGAAAAGGTAATACTCCCCAAGATAGAAGACATAAAAATCATCGAACGAGCGCGGACTCAAGAAACACGAGCGTCATATCTTCCCTATAGGTTTACTGATACAGATATACCTCAGTTTGCCGATTTCGGTACTGGTTACAGGTACAACGTGACGGGTCTCAGCCACGATGAGACTGGTTTTCCGACCAATGACCCCAAAAAGATTGACGACCTCTACCGACGTCTTAATCGCAAAATTGAGAGATACAGGGATGAGATCATAGAATTCACAACAGAGTCGCTTGACGACGCAGAAATATGCATAGTAGCATTTGGTTCAAGTGCGCGCTCTGCCTATAGAGCGATACGAATGGCAAGGAAAATGGGCATAAAAGTCGGCATCTTTCACATATTTGTCGTCTGGCCATTCCCCTATGAAGCCGTGGCAAAGTTATCAGAACATATCAAAAATTTCATTGTACCAGAGATGAATCTGGGTCAGATAGCACATGAAGTCGCATGCGCAACAAGCTGTAACGTGATGAAGGTAAACAGAGTTGATGGCGGATTAATCACGCCTGATGAAATCTTAGAGGCGATACACCATGTTCCCGTATGAGAAGTATTTGAGACAAGACAGATTCCCGCATATTTGGTGTACTGGATGTGGTTGTGGTATTATTATGAAAGCGATGTTACGGGCAATAGAACGTAGTAAAATTCCGAAGGACAGCATCGCTCTTGTTTCTGGTATCGGGTGTTCTTCGCGGACTCCTGGTTACGTTGATTTCAATACATTACATACTACACATGGTAGGGCAATCGCATTTGCTACAGGGCTAAAATTAGCAAAACCATTATTGAAAATAATAGTCGTAAGTGGCGATGGTGATGCAACCGCAATTGGGGGAAATCATTTAATCCACGCCGCAAGACGTAATTTGGATATGACAGTTATCATCTACAACAATCACATCTATGGCATGACTGGTGGGCAGGCTTCTCCAACGACACCGCCTCACAAAAAGGGGACAACCGCTCCATATGGAAGCCTTGAACCATCATTTGACATTGCTGGCTTGGCAATCGCAGCCGGTGCATCATTCGTTGCACGCAGCACCTGTTATCATGCAGTACAGCTTGATAAATTCATTCACAAGGCATTACTGAAAAAAGGATTTTCATTAATTGAAGTATTGTCTCCCTGTCCTACCTACTATTCCCGCCCAAATCGTCTGGGCACCTCTGTTGACATGCTCAGATGGTATAAAGATAACAGCATTCCCGTTGAGACCTCAAGAAAAATGTCGGATCACGAAAAAGCAAATAAAATAATTGTTGGTATCCTGTATGATCAGGAGAGACCTGAATTTTGTGAGGAGTATCATAAATTGATTGAGAGAGTAAAACAAACGAATAAAATATAGAATGAGGAGGTTTTCGTGAGTTTCAGATATGAGTTTAGACTGAGTGGTTCTGGAGGTCAAGGATTGATTCTGGCAGGTAAAATTCTCGCTGAGGCAGCAGCAATCTATGATGGTAAGAATGCGACGCAGAGTCAATCCTACGGTCCAGAAGCAAGGGGTGGTTCGAGTCGCTCTGAAGTTATTGTATCTGATGAAGAGATAGATTACCCAAAGGCAGTAAATATTGACCTATTACTCTGCTTTACACAAGAAGCATGCGATAAATACTACACGGATGTTAAGGATACCGGCATTATACTTGTCGATTCGAGCTACGTCACCAATCTCCCGCAGGGAAAATTTAAGATCTATACTGTGCCTATTACAGATGTAGCTGAAAAAGAAGTCGGTAAGGCATTGGTGGCAAATATTGTTGCTCTCGGGATTATTACAGAGTTGACCGACATTATATCAAAGAAAGCGGTTGAATCAGCAATCCTCTCACGGGTACCGAAAGGCACTGAAGAACTGAATCTTAAGGCATTTAATGTCGGTATCAAGAAGGCTCAACAAATAAAATAAAGATCGATAATACAGATGTGTATCCTGATTGGCTAAATTACGTAGACAGAAAAAGACGACTAAATCTTGTTCAAATCCTTCAGTGCTTGTCTCAGTTACAAGAAAGAGCAAACCTCAATTTTATCGTCATCGGCGCCTTGCCTTTGCTCATGAGAGGCTATCTTGCCTATAAAGTCTACTGGGATATTGATTTGTTATTCAGAGATGATACTGGCATGAAAGAATTTATGAAAAAACCAAAACCGAAAATGCTGAGAATTGTCGAATATGACGAAGCTCTCATGGTGAGTAAAAATATCACGAGCTTCCATACTGCATGGGCATTCGATCGCATATGGTTTAATGTCGACTACATTGTGCGCAAGGGTTTCTTCAACTTCTATGCCCACGATATCGGTCAGTTAATGCCATATACAGAAACTATAACAGTACATAATACGAATTTCATTATATGCTTGTATATGGCTCATCCATGGGACATCATTGTTGAAAAAGTAATATCACCGCGCACGACGCGAGATGTTGAATTACAGATTGATACGAGTATTGATCTGAGACACATTTTTGCTGTATACACAAGCGAGAAGACCAATTTGGAGTTCTGGCATTACATCTTTGAGAAGGCAAAATTACTCTGTAGTGAACATGAATTCAAGGCAAAATTCCTAAAGATACTCTCATCGGCAACAGAATTAGGATATGGCCATATAGAGATCTCTTCTGACTCAATAAAACTACTTCAAGGATAATGAAGGATTTTCTATTCCATCTCCAAGAAAAAACCACTCAGTTTGGCAATCACTATCGCAAGTATATTCAGGCGGTAAACAGTAACCTCGATCACCTTGTTCAGAGATTGGAGGAGGAAAAAAAACGAGATGAAGTACATATTCTACATCCAGCATATGATTTTGGTGCCGAACTCAAAATAGCTGGAAGTGTCGGCAAAAATACCGAAGAGAGACTAAACTTTTTGGGAACATATTTTGCCCTCCAGTTTCTGTTGAAGAATCAACAGGCAATCGACCTACTAAGAATGGACGTAATCGCCTCAGAAAATAATAAGTTTTCTGTTTACAAAAAATTCATGCTTGATGCAGGAAATAGTCTCCGCATGCTTACTGCGCACTATATTGATGAATTATTGCGTGTCTTTGTCGACAAAAAGGAATGTCCAAAGTTTGTCATCCTGGCAGTCGGCACAAAGTCTGATCAAGATGATATCGATGTAGGTATCATTGATGATGGAAAAAAGAATAGACAAGAATTCAACCGCGCCATTTCCCGCGTTAGCCAAGAAATGTTTAAATATGCAGTATTATTTCATTTCCACCTTTCAGAGCATATCGGTAGGCACTACTACTCCGCCTCGATCGACGAGTATAGAGACGTATTGAAACACGAAATAAGGGATTATGTCATCATTAATGAAATGTTGAGCGGCGCAGTGATTACAGGAAGTAAGCAGTTATTTAAGAAGTATCAAAAAGAGGTTATCGACAGGTATTTTTATCACTCTGTTGGTGATAATAAGTACCATGAAGGATATCTGAGAGGAATACTTGGCGAAGTAAACTCGTTGCTCGCGAGACCGATAGGTTCTACCCACATTAATTTCAAAGAAGACGCATTGCGTATGATAAAAGGCGTTATTTGCGCCCAGAAGACAATCCTCAATATCGATAAAGTGAACGCATGGGATATACTCGAAAGCCTCAGTACAAAAGATCCAAAAAAATATCATGAGTATAATGTCTTCGAGAGGGCGCTGACCTTTTTTGAGATTTTTCGATATCTCTATCAGCTATTTATAACCCAGGATGAAGAAATTCTGCTCGAGGATGTTGCCCTTAAGAATATACGAAAGGTTGCAAGGGTACTTGGCTATAATGACCTCGGCAAATGCCATGCTGAGGAGCACCTCTTGGTGCATTACTATGAACATATTCAGAGTATAAGAAGAACAATCCCCGTGATACTGAATGATGTAAAAAAACATTTAGAGGTGAATTCAATCTTTGTACCTATGTTCACCTCTGGCTATAAGGGTAATATCACCCAAGATTTCTTGAGAAAATTTAAGTTCTTTAGAGGAACATCGTTCTGGGACGATATCTTGGATGATTTTAAGAATGAAGACTTACTGAAAAGATTCGTGAGTGATTTGAACGCATTTCAGCCTGTAATAAGGAAGAAATTACTCAAAGGATATATAGAGTGGGTCAAATATGATTTTTATTCGCTAATAATGTTTCTTACCATAGTAGGTAAGACAAAGAGTGGGTTTCCCATATATAAGGATTTAAATAACTATTTGCTCCAGATAATGGACACCATTCCCGATGTCGTAAGGAAGATCGCTTATGTTTTCAACCGCTTTCCCCATCTTATCAATAGCTATTTATCACTCGGTGATGAGGAAGTCTTGAGATTTTACCTTGAGATATTGCAGAAGAAGGTATATGAGAAAGAAATTGTTGCTATCATAGATGAACTCAGATATCTCATTAGAATTCACCTTCAGAGCAGTCTGTTTTTTAAGAGATTTTTCCTAAGAATTCTCAATAAATATCCCGAAACAATCACACTATTAAAGAACCCAGCGCAACTCGAAGAATTTGCTGCTGGCATTTATAGCGATGTAGAATCTATGCGAACTTCTCAGGAAAAGAAGAAGAAACTCGGTGATTACTATGATTTTGAGATGATGCGTCTCGGTCTCAAGACCCTGCATGGTGTCTCTGTCGAGGAAACAAACACAGACTTTACGGAATTTTCTGACAGGTATATTCTCACTCTCTTCGATATATGTCGTCGTGAGATAGATACACAATATACAAGAAGGATTATAACCGACGACCTCCTGGCCGTCTTTGCGGCAGGAGGACACGCACGCGAACAGGCATATGATGATGATTACGACATCATTGTCTTACTAAACTCAGATAATCCCGAGATGTTGTCATACTGCAACAAGATCATCACAAAGATGAATGGAGAGATTATCAAACGCGGCACAATACCACATCATAGATTTGCTGATTACTTTGGCAGATATGTGATTCGTCTCAAGGAACTTGAACAGCTTTTAGGAGAAAAACGTCCCGATATATTTGTCGAGAAATCTCAAATGCTGGGAGCCCGTTTGATTGTAGGCTCTCATCGCTTTGCGAAGGAATTTGTTGATAGAATAGTGAAAACGTATATCTTTGATATGAAAAATGAATACATAACACAGATGAAGCAGGAAATCAGTGCAAGACATTCTGCAACCGATTCTGAGTTTCTCGATGAAAATAACATAAAGGAGAGCATCGGAGGATTACGAGATATTGAGATGATGTTGTTGATGATTAAGGCCAAATTTAATATCGTGGAGCCAGTCAATTCGAGACTCTTTAGGTATATAGCAGACACACAAATAGAATTGGAAGACGAATTAGTGCAACTCGCCGACGCCTGCCGTTTTCTCAAAAATCTACGTGATGTATATCGCCTGACTGCGGGTGCCTCAGATACCATATTACCCGAGGCACTGGAAACAAGTGCAAAGATTATGAAATTCAAAAGTAGTAAAGGACTATACAATAAATTCAAGAGGGTGCGTCGCGAAGTCAAAGAGATAATCGCACATTTAGTTGCTAAATTATGACTGACATTTCAAGGCTCATGACCTGGACCACAGCCCTTGACAATCCAATAATGACCTGATATAATCAACCATAAAATTGTATATTTTTCCTTTATCAGAGGAGGAGGGAAAGTATAGGATATAATAAGGCTATATTATAAAAGGAGGTTGTATGAGTATATTGCTGGTTCTTCTCCTATTATCTCCCAGTGAAAAGAGTAATGTGACCACCCCTCTTGAGCAATATATTTGTGTTGGCAAGGAACTTGCTTCCCAATCAGCACCGCTTCTTCCTGCACACTTCTTTGAGAAACACATTGATACAATTCCTTGGGTCTTTGTGGACGAATTCACCTTTTCTGAACCATTAATGAATAATGCCTCTTTTTCTCTGCACAACTCAAATTGGAGTATCGATTATTCTTTGACGCCCGAGACCCTCTCAACACTTGCCCAGATTGCACTCTCCTACGCACCGGTAGGGTTTCACAAAGAACTAATCGCTGCATTTCACCGGCTCGATACCTTACAAAATGTCTATGCCCAGCTCATCTTAGACACGCCGGCTAAATGTCTCGATGAAGTGACCTACCAAGTCTGTCATATCGGTCAGGAGATACTCTCATACCCAGAATTTGAACCGAATCTGCTGTTAACAAATGCCGAACTTTTATATGAAATCGATGATTCTTTGCAGTATGCTGATATTGTTGAATATTACGACTGCTCTCTGATTCCTTTCTCAACAGTGCGCTACAGAGTGGTGGAAGATGGTGACAGTATCTGGCTCGAACTACCACCAGAAATGTATTATGAATATATTGTCCATCCCATCATTTCGGACGAGTTTCCTGACATGAGTGAGTATGTCTATTCCAGGTTTTGGCGAGAATATCTCTTCTATGAATCTGATAGTGGCTATCCAACCCTGGGTGAAGAGATCAAGAATGCAAAGATTCTATGGAATCGTGAAAAACAGGTACTTCCCTCAGGCAGGCCATTTACCCCTGAAGACTGCGCCCTTGATGTGATCGGTAATTGGGCGACCTATACTGTACCGCACGCGGCATCGGGAAATAGGCCAATCCAGCCCAATATCATTGCGCATGAGCATAATGGGAATTGTGGTGAGCTCCAGGACGTATTGGCTGCTGGAGCACGTGCTTGCCTGGTGCCCTGCGTATGCACCATGGACCCATGCGAAGACCATGTTTGGTGTGAATTCTATGATGAAGGTTTCTATCCCTACCAGGTCGATCTCGGTTTCGGTGTAACCCATATTGCCGACACGAGCGTTGCCTATGACGAGCAGGTGGGTGGGAGCAAACGCGTCTCTGCAATCTTCAACTGGCGCAGTGATGGATATTGGTGGACGGTCACAGGGACCTATTCACATGTCTGCTCACTCTTTGTCTCTGTCTATGACTTGATGGGCAGACCAATCGATGGAGCAAGTGTGACCATTG
>Ga0209636_10001980_pt1 | contig 20704 bp, 18 predicted proteins | sample DeeMarSWOR152_54_FD_187464 | JGI IMG/M metagenome (GOLD analysis project Ga0209636, IMG submission 187464) | Marine sediment microbial communities from White Oak River estuary, North Carolina - WOR-1-52-54 (SPAdes) (version 2) | ecosystem: Environmental > Aquatic > Marine > Intertidal zone >...
ATGTTCCACGTGGAACATCTGGAGAAGTAGAGGGTTGTCTATGAAATCCGTTGAGACCGAAGGAAAGACCGTAAAAGAGGCTATTCAAATAGCCCTACAGAAATTAGGGGTTACCAGAGATAAGGTCAATGTGCAAGTCCTTAGCGAAGGACATCAGGGCCTTTTTGGAATGAAGGGACTTAAGCAAGCGAAGGTAAAAGTAACCTTAAAAGAAGAGAAAACCCACCCACATAGAACCTAAACCAAGACTTTTTATCTCCAATGTTAATATATAGTTACGCGAAGGCATACGATGTAATAGTCGTCGGTGGCGGACACGCCGGTTGCGAAGCAGCCCTGGTTATTGCCAGAATGGGTTTGAAGTGTCTTTTGTTAACCATGAGCTTGGATACAATAGCCCAGATGTCTTGCAATCCAGCAATCGGTGGATTAGCAAAGGGGCATATTGTGCGAGAAATAGATGCGTTGGGGGGTGAGATGGCAAGAGTCACTGATAGAACCGGGATACAATTCAGACTGCTAAATACAAAGAAAGGTCCAGCAGTTCAGGCCCCTCGGGCACAAGCAGACAAGAAATTATACCAATTTACTTTTAAGAAGGTACTCGAGGATCAAGAGAGTTTAGATGTAAAACAGGAGATCGTCGAGGAGATAGAGGTCGAGAATGGAAAGGCCTGCGGCGTAACTTGCCAAACTGGAATGCGGTATAAGGCGAAAGCTATAATTATAACTACCGGAACTTTCTTGAAGGGGCTCATTCATATTGGCCTGGTCTCATTTCCAGCAGGAAGGATGGGTGAATTTCCCGCTGTCAAATTGTCAGATTCCTTGGGTTCATTAGGTCTTGAAATCAAAAGACTTAAGACAGGAACGCCGCCAAGAATAAATAAAAGGTCAATAGACTTTTCCAAGGTTGAAATCCAGTATGGAGACAACGTTCCTGTGCCCTTTTCCTTTTCAACCGAACGAATCGAACAGGAACAGATTCCGTGCCATATAACCTACACTAACCTTGAGACCCATAAATACATATTAGGCAACTTAGACCGTTCCCCTCTATATAGTGGTAAAATAAAAGGAATAGGCCCAAGATATTGCCCTTCTATCGAGGATAAGGTTGTAAGGTTCAAGGATAAAGAACGTCATCAAATCTTCCTTGAGCCAGAGGGGTTAAATACCGATGAGATATATTTAAACGGCCTTGCTACAAGCCTTCCCCAGGATGTACAGATTGCTATGTTACGCACTATTAGGGGGTTAGAAAATTCTGAGATAATGCGTTTTGGCTATGCTATTGAATATGACTTTTGTCCGCCTACCCAATTAAAACCTACCCTAGAGACAAAGCTTGTTGATAATTTATATTTTGCCGGTCAAATAAATGGCACGTCTGGTTATGAAGAAGCAGGTGGACAAGGAATAATGGCTGGAATAAATGCAGTTTTAAAGATTAAGCAAGAAGCGCCGTTTGTTCTAGAAAGGTCTCAAGCCTATATAGGAGTTTTAATAGATGATTTGGTTACCAAGGGCACAACCGAACCATATCGTATGTTTACTTCTCGAGCTGAATATAGACTGTTATTGCGGCATGATAATGCAGATTTAAGATTGATGGAATATGGATTTGAATTTGGATTGATTTCAAAAACACAATATGAGGCGATGAAGAATAAAAAGGAGTTACTTCAAAAAGGAGTTGAAATTGCGAAAAAGAATCGCGGGGAAGAATTATCATCTTTTCCCAAGGAGGTCAGAAAACAGATAGGCATCGAAATAAAATATGAGGGTTATATAAAAAGGCAGATTAAAGAAGCGGAGCGCCTAAAGAAATTGGAACGATTAAGGATCCCCGGTAATTTAGAATACAAGAATATCAGAGGACTTCGTAGAGAAGCACAAGAAAAATTGGATAAAATAAGACCCGAATCCCTCGGTCAGGCCTCGCGTATCTCCGGAATTTCTCCCTGCGATATATCGTTAGTTTATATCTATCTCGAAGCCTTATCCAAACAAAGATCTTCCGTAACCTAATATCCAAGAAAAAGTTACTTGACTTTTTATAAGCCAGATATTAAAATGTTCCACGTAGAACAATGGGAAAGATAATATCTGTTTGCAATCAGAAGGGCGGAGTTGGCAAAACTACGACGGCAATTAATCTTGCTTCCTTCATCGCTTTCGCCGGAAAAAAGGTTTTGCTCGTCGATTGCGACCCACAAGCTAACGCAACATCTGGGATCGGATTTGATAAAAGACAGATTAAAGAATCGATTTACGATGTTTTAATAAATGAGAAACAAATTTCGCAAGTGCTTGCAAATACAAAGGTTACAAATCTTCAGCTTGCCCCTTCAAATTTAGAGTTGACTGGAATCGAAGTTGAGCTTGTATCCATAGAGGGACGCGAATTTCGATTGAAGAATGCGTTAGAGATTATAAGGCCATCATTTGATTATATATTTTTAGATGCCCCGCCAAGCTTAGGTCTTTTAACAATAAATGCATTGACCGCATGCGATTCTACATTAATTCCGCTTCAATGTGAATATTATGCATTAGAGGGGCTCTCCCAGCTTTTAAATACGATAAATTTGGTCAGACAAAATTTAAATCCCGTTCTAGAGATTGAAGGAGTTTTGCTCACGATGGCAGATTTCAGGACCAACTTAACGAGCGAAGTTATAAAAGAAGCGAGGGAATTTTTTAAGGATAAAGTGTACAACACCGTTGTTCCGCGTTCTATTAAATTGAGCGAAGCACCTGGATTCGGACTTCCCATAATTTTATACGATAAGAACTCCCAGGGAGCGAAGAGCTATTATGAATTCAGTAAAGAATTTTTAGGCGAAAGTCCGCAACCAGCGGAGGCAGAAAAGGAGATACAAGATGGAGAGGAAAGTATTAGGCAAGGGGCTTAAGGCCTTGATACCCGATGAGGCGGTTGTTAAAACTACCGATAGGACTGCGCTACTGAAATTAGATGAAATTTTATCAAGTAGGTTCCAGCCAAGGGAAGTTATAGATCCCGAGAAACAGAAGGAATTGATGCTTTCAATAAAAGAGAAAGGTGTAATCCAGCCGGTTGTCGTAAGGCCTAAAGGAAATGGATATGAATTAATTGCCGGAGAGCGAAGGTTAAGAGCAGCTAAAGAACTAGGATTTTCACAACTACCCGCAGTTATTAAAGATGTGAAAGATGATGAGGCGCTCGAGATTTCCCTCATCGAGAATATACAAAGACAAGATTTAAACCCGATTGAAGAAGCACAGGCCTATCAACGACTGATCGATGAATTCTCTTTGAACCAAGAACAGGTCGCTCAAAAAGTCGGAAGAGATAGGGCATCGATTTCAAATACCTTGAGGTTGCTTAGGCTGCCCGAGAAGATAAAAGATGAAATTTATTTAGGAAGAATTTCGATGGGTCATGCAAAGGCGATTTTGATGCTGGAGTCCAAAGAGGCGCAACTTGAATTATGCAATAAGATCCTAAAACGTGGTTTATCTGTGAGGGAGGCGGAATATTTTGTAAGGCGAAAATTGACTGGCCCGTCGAGAAGAAGGCTAAAAAAACGCAGCCCAGAAATTCACGCGATCGAAGAAGAACTTCAGAAAATCCTCGGCACCAAAGTTACTATAATGCACCATCAGAAACGCGGCAGGATTTTAATCGAGTATTATTCCAACGACGACTTAGGTAGATTATTGAATCTCTTCCGAGCTAGAGCGAGGTCATAGCAGATTACGAGCAAAGCGCAAGACAGGAGCAAAAGAGCCAAAGGCGTTGAGACGATAGGTTTGACGGGTTTCATCTTAGGAGCGTTTGGGCTTATTAGGATAATCGCTATCTTTGTCTGCGCGATCTTCTTAAGTTTATATTTATCGACGTAAGTTCGTAGCAGGCCATCGAACCCTCTTATTGGATCCTTCAACCAAATCAGCAATTTCGAAGATCTTATTTTATTTACGCGATAAGGCGGCACCTTAACCTCATAAAATGTGTGCAAGGCATTTGCCCTTCCAGAGAATGCCGAAAGCAGCCCTCCGATGTAAGTATAATTAGAATAGATGATATCGCCCCTTTCCGTGTTTTCGGTTATTATTCCAATCAATTTGTCCATATCTTTGTTATAAAGGCTTACCTCAAGGGGCCTGAAATGTTTTTTGTAAATTGGAAGCATGTTGACAATGGTCGAATCCCTTAGATAGAAAGATAGCTCCTTCTTTTTATGAGGCGGAAGGGGCGTGTTATAAAGCGAAATGGTAGGGCAGAAGAAGTTTATTAGGATGAAACAGAAGAAGAGATAAAATCCTACTGAGGCGGATTTAAGTTTTTTTGTTTTAAGGAATTCATGTAGAGAATCATAGCATCTTTCTAGGCCGATACCCGCGAAAAATATGATGGGCAGTAACCCCTCCGCGCTTATTAACCTATATCTGTAGTTTATAGCCATAGGTAAGAACCCTATAAATAAAGCAAAGAAGAATAGATTTCGACTTTCTATTCTTCGAACTTTTAATTTCAATAGTCCAATGAGAGCGAATAGATAAAGCAACGGGTAAAATTCGATCAATTCATTTTCGCCCACTTTTAAGCCAAGCACGCCCTCTAACTTATCTAAGTTATGGAGGATGTGAAAAAGCATCGGTGAAGAGAATATCAAAGTCAGAAAAAGAATCGATATAATTGATTTCATCTTTTCTTTCCTTAATAAGCCATAAGTTAAAAAAGTAAGGACTCCTATCCAGGGTAGGCCTAAGTGAGTATAGAATGAGAGAGAAAACAATATCGAACCGGCGAGTATTCTTTCTCTCTCCAGCGCATAAAACGTAAAGAGAATAAATATTAACGCGAGATTCGCCGGGATCGTAATCGCGGCCTTAAGGAAAAAAGTATATGGTATGCAAGCGGCTGTGGTTACGAAGAATCCCAATTTTTTCGAGAAAAGGCGGCCAATAGTAAAATATAGCGTAACTAAGGTAAGGGGAAAAGAGATGGTCGAGAAGAACCTTGCTATAAAGAGTAGATTAAAGCCGAGCTTGTAAGGTATGAGGAGTAACAGGTGGAATAGCGGCGGATACATATGAACGTATCCTACTGGAGCGAGTTCCCAAAAGTCATAGTTTACTATTCCGCCCGCTAGCTCAAAACCTCGCATCACATTTAAGTGATAGTATATGTCAAGAAATAGAGGGAACTTCTGCCAGTTAAACAGAAATAGCAGAGCGAAGAAGATAATGAGTATGGAAGTTAGAAGACCCCAATTTGGCTTAGGCATCGTTATCCGTTAATCATAGTGAATTATAGGCGCTTTAAATTCCGAAGTCAATTTTAAATATTTTATTACTCCATAATTACGCTTAGTACGCATAATAATTATCTTTGACAAATCGGACAGAATAACAATATAATATCTTAATCATGAAACCATTATACAGGGTGGTTATAATCTGTTTGATTTTATTCTGTATCTTCTCCGTGTATATTACCATTCCCTTTGAGGAGAAATTTGCTCAGACCGCAGATGAAGGATATTATTTTGTATTTGCGAGCATAATCAGCAAGGGGGGCATCAGGCAATTCCCAGAGCTGGCAAAAACCTACATGGACAATGAGGAAGCACGCTTGTTCCCCACCCCTTTAAGGGTAGGCCATATCCTCATGACGGCTTTGTGGTTTAAGTTGTTTCCGAATACGTTTGTCTCCCTGACCCAATTTTCGTTGTTATGTTTTATACTCTTTTTAATCATCTGTTTCTACTTCGCTAAAAGGAATTTTGGCGACGATATAGCATATCCATTTGTGCTGTTGCTCTCATCATCTCCGTTAATGATGGCTATGGGCAGGCGTGCCCTGTCGGACATCCACGGGAACCTATTCTGGGGTTTAGCGATCTGGCTCTTCTTGGATTTTTTAAGGCGGGAGAGCAAAGTTAAATATCTTATATTCTTATTGGTCTACACCTTTTCGATTACTGTCAGGGAATCCTCCATAGCATTATTGCCATTTTTTATTATATTCTATTTTATACATAAGTACTTATATAAAAAGAAAATATCCGATGGCTACCTTTTAGGTATCGCCACCTTGCCGATACTTTTGCTAAGCATCATCTATATTATCTTATTTCGAGGAATGGAAAATGCAATTGGCATAATCGGGGCTGTCTGGAATACCCATTTTGGCGTTCAGACCAGCAAGTACGCGTTGCTATTTTGCACCGGTCCCTGGTATAAGTATATCGTGGACTTTCTGCTTTTATCTCCGATAGCGACGCTCCTTTTCATAGGCTATTTTTGCTACGTCTTATTGATCAGAAGGTTTGAATGGAAGATAACATATTTTATGACATATGTTACAACCAGTTACGTAATACTCAGCAGCTCGAAATATTCAAAAGTGGTTCGCTTCGCAATAAATCTTGATATGGTCATCGCCTTATTTGCTGTGCTGCTTCTTTATGAATTATTTGAGCTGAAGAATGAGCGCCGCCAGGCACTCTTCGTTTTTATCGCAATCGTGGCCATATTTATCATAAATTATCTGAGCTTTATAGATATCTTTTGTATTAAAGGTATCTATGACCCTGTTAGCCACGGTCTCTTATCCGCTAAGCAGCTTATACCATAAGCCATTAGATAAAGAAGACGATACAATTAAAGAAATATGCGAAGCCGATGTTATTTCACTTGAAGAGAGGGCAAGGTTGGAGAGAGACAAAACGTTGAAGGTCACGCTTTTAATTCCCACCCTTAATGAATTCGTCGGCGTGAAGGAGATTATGCCGAAGATAAAGAAGGAGTGGGTTGACCAGATAATCATAGTCGATGGCGGCTCTACCGATGGCACGATGGAATACGTTAAAGAGAATGGTTATTTTGTTTTCGTTCAGAAAGAAAAAGGAATACGCAATGCCTATATGGAGGCATTAGAATATGTTACAGGAGATATCATAATTACTTTTAGTCCGGATGGCAATTGCATCCCCGAGGCGATACCCTTATTGGTAGAGAAGATGAAGGAAGGTTACGATATGGTGTTCGCCTCTCGCTATGCAAAGGGTGCTAAAAGTTATGATGACGATATCTTAACCGCTTTCGGCAATTGGTTCGGCACGGGCCTGGTGAATTGTCTTTACGGGGTGAAATATACCGATGCCATGGGCATTTTTCGTGCCTATAAGAGAAGCCTTATACAAGAGTTAGATTTGGATAAGGACTCAAGCTATTCCACCCCCGAAAGGATATTGCATACTAAGATAAGTTGGGAGCCGTTGCTTTCGATTAGAGCGGCAAAGAAAAAACTTAAAGTTGCAGATATCCCCGTAGATGAGCCCAGAAGGATAGGCGGCACAAGAAAACTGCAAAGGTTTAACTGGAGCACAGCGTATCTTTTCCAAATTTTAAGAGAAGTTTTTATTTGGCGATAATTTTCAAATGGACAAAAGATTATCGAACGTAATCGCGATTTGCTTAATAATAGTTACAGGTACCTGCGTATATGCAAATTCATTTAAGAATCCATTTATTTGGGACGACGGTGGTTTAATCGTCAATAATTTACAAATAAGGAATATCAGCAATATACCACGTCTGTTCGGGCAAAATGTATATCGTCAAGATATGGTCGGGCGGTACTACCGTCCGATTTTGATGACGAGCTTCGCTTTAGATTACAGACTTTGGGGGCTAAAGCCGTTCGGCTATCATTTGACCAACCTATTGCTTCATCTTGCCAATGCGCTTTTGGTTTTTTGCCTCATCCAGCTTATCTTCGGCCGTCAAATCCTTGCGTTCCTGAGCGCGCTGCTCTTTGTGCTCCATCCGATTCATACCGAGGCGGTTACTTATATCGCCGGCAGGGCAGATCCATTGGCGGCGCTCTTTTGCTTAATCTCGCTCATATTTTTTATAAAATATCTTAATTTCGCCGAGACCTCCAGGAGGAAATTCTATTACGCTACTTCAGTTTTGTCTTTTACCCTTGGCCTATTATCGAGAGAGGCGGCGGTTATCTTCCCTCTCGTCTTTATGTTATACGAAGTCTGTTTTAGGAAGCTACGGATTAAATTTAAAGATCTATATAAATATGTGCCATTCTTTGTCGTAATCCTCTTCTACGGATTTGTTAGAAATATCGTTTTAAGCGATGTAAAAGAGGCGTATCGCTTAAGCGATTTCATTCCGGTATCGTATCGGCTACTTACTATTCCCTCAGTGATTGTGACATATTTTAGACTGCTTTTATTTCCGTTCGACCTACATATGGAACACCTGGATTATATGACAAATCCGGTTACATCTTTGTTTGAGTTTAGATCTTTAGCCGCTCTATTATTCCTTATCGTTATTGGTATATTCATCTGGCAGAGCCGCAGGCGGTCAAAACTTGTCCTTTTTGGCTCTCTCTGGTTCTTTCTTAATTTGCTGCCCGTTTTAAATATTGTACCGGTAAACGCCTTTGTTGCGGAACATTGGTTGTATATTCCATCCATAGGATTTTTTCTAATTGTTTCAGCCGCGTTCATCAGATTAATCGGCTTTAAACCTATCAGGCCATTTGCCATAGTCCCTCTTATAGGCATCTTTATTTTGCTGATTTTTTTGACGGTTAAACAAAATTATATCTGGAGAGAACATATTATCTTCTACAAATATACCTTAAGACATTCCCCCCAGAGCTCACGATTGCATACAAACCTCGGCAATACGTATATCGGGTTTAAATTGTATGACGAGGCAGCCAGGGAATATGAAGAGGCCTTGAGGATAAGCCCTTCGGGCATCCACGGCATTTATGGTTATATGAACCTAGGGGTGTTATACGAACATTTAGATAAAGAAGATGAGGCTATAAGGATGTACGAAAAGGCAATAGAGTTAGATCCCACTTTTGCCTTAGCCTTTAATTATATCGGCAAGCTCCATCATAGAAAAGGCAGGTATCAAGATGCTATAAAATTTTATCGTAAGGCGGTAGAATTAGTTCCAAGTAATGCCAATTATTTAGAGAACCTCGCCGACGTTTACCTGAAGTCCAAGATGCTTAAAGAAGCAGCCGAGTCCTATGAAAGAGCTCTTAACATCTATCCCTATCTTGTTGGTGCCCGCATAAATTTAGGCGGCATATATGCGGAACTGGGCAATCCTAAGAGGGCATTGGAAGAATATGATTTCGCTTTGAGGCTATATCCTGATTCGGCTCAAATCTATTATAATATCGGTAACGCTTCCGCTCAGCTCGGAGACTTGGTTTTGGCAGAGGAGTGCTGGAAAAAGGCGCTGGAGTTAGACCCGAATTATGTCGACGCCAGAGAGAAATTGGACAGATTACAAGAATTAAGTTATTGACAATTTAATACTTTATTTAATAAAATATAAGTTTACTATGGTACAACAGACGTTGGTTCTAATAAAGCCCGATGGCCTTAAGAAGTCCCTTACGGGGAATATCTTGACTCGCTTGTCCGAGACGAAGCTGGAGATAGTCGCAGCGAAGATAATCCGCGTAAGCAGGCAGCTAGCCGAGGAGCACTATAAGCACATGAAGGATAAACCGTTCTTCGAGGAACTCATAAAATATATTCAGGGAGAGTTGCACGAAAGGCGAAAGGTACTGGCGATGGTTTATTGGGGTGAGGATGCGATTGGTAAGGTGAGGTCTATTGCTGGTTCTACAAATCCCGAAGAAGCCGACCCCACGACGATCCGAGGTGCTTACGGTCGAATAACGACCAAGGGCGTTTATGAAAATGTAATTCATACTTCGAAGGACGAATCTGAGGCTGAACGAGAGATAAAGCTCTGGTTCGAACCCGCCGAAATCATAGTGGATTTATATCCTGTAAAAAGCATAAATCTTAAAAATTTAGAGAAGAAAGCGTGGACATGATGCTTATCCGTTCAGAGGAGATTACAGCCAGTAATTTCTTAAATATCTTCAAGAGAATAACCGAACAAAAGACCGCCAGTGGCATAACGGCGATTCAAAATAATCCCTCAGATCTATTAGAGAGGGCAAGATCCTACGGGACTCAATACAAAAATGGAAGCTGGGGATGGACGTCGAATATCTGGAACCGCAGTGCTGCAGGAAGCGTCGTCGTGGAAAAGGACGAAGATTTAAGGTCAGAGCACATTCAGTTAATGCGCAGCGTATTAGAGCAGATGCTTTGCAAACCGATGATACAGGTCGACGCAAACTTAGGACAGCCTGACTCTAAGGCAGAGATGAGAAGTCGGCTTTATGTCGACCCACAATTTCCTGATATCGCCTATAGGTGGAAGCAATTGAATTTCCCCGGCGATCCATCGAAAGAGCCGGATGTCACAATCTTCTATATACCTCACTATTTAGAGAATCCAAACGTTCCCGGTTCTCACGAAATGCTTCGTGTGATCAGGTTCCCAAATCATAATTTTTCCATTATCACTGTCAGTTCCTATCAGGGGGAATGTAAGAAAGGTTTCCTTTCTCATTGGATATATCATGTCTACAAGAGGGGTGGGACCGGCGAGCATGCGAGCTTAAAGGAATTTACCGTCCAAAAGGCCGATGGAAAAAAGAAGAGGATAGTCATGGCGTGCTGGGGTTTGACCGGAAGCGGAAAATCGACCCATGGCATGTATACGATAAACAGCCACACAGCTCCTATATTTAAAGAGAAGTTCGGCGTTGACATATCGAAGTATATTTCTGATCAGGTCATAAAAAATGACGATATCGTTGGAGTATTTGAAGATCAAGTAGTAAGTCCAGAAAGAGGTTGTTGGACGAAGACCGAGGACCTAGATGAAAACCAGATTGCAATGTATCGTGCAGCTTCGGCGTCTGGCGCTTTACATGAAAATACAGAATGGGATAAAAGCGGAAATGTCAGTTTTGCCGGCAAGTTATTCCGATATCACGGCAAACCCAATCAGAACGCAAGGACGGTGTTGATGCTCGACGATACGGGTTTCTTCGGCGGAAATGTGGATTCAAGCGAACCGTTAAATATGGCCGTATTCATAAGTCCCGGCTATATTTCCGATTACGCTTGGCTGAAATTGAACGATGCTTCTTTTGCGGCAAAGGTTTTGGCGGACGGACGCACTACAGGACATCCTGCTCAAAGTAGGAAGGGTATAGGCGAGGAGAAATACGAGTCGAGGTACTGCCTTCCGTTTACGATGGGAGTCGGCAATGCCGCCCATGTAAGACGTTTTTACGAATTTGTCAAAAAAAGAGTGAAAACGGATAATCCTTTAGCGGTATATCAGATAAGCACTACCGGAAGGGTCGGAGCGAAATACGAATGGACAGAGGTCCGTTTAGGTAATAAAAAGGTAAAAGTGCCTAAAACTAAGTTTGAAGAGATAGGGGGTAAGATAAGGCCTGTCGGCGGGACGGGTCCTACGATCGAAGAGACAGAACTTTTTCTTTTTCAAGCAGCAAGAGGAGCGGTTAAATACGAACCGCATCCAATCTTTGGGAATAAGGTTTTGGTGCCGGTTGAAGTCGAGGGCTTGTCCAAGGAGAGATTGGCGGAATTAAATCCATTTAATTACCGTTCAGTTGCAGAGATGAGGCGTCTATTAAAGGCGCAGATAATTATTAGTAAATTTTATTTGAATAAACAGTGTCCCGGACTTCCAAAGCATATTTATACTGCGATGGACTTTTAAGAGGAGAATGAATTGATAAGAAGTATGACAGGTTTTGGGCGAGGTGAAGCAACGGCGCCCAAGGGCAAGATACAAGTTGAGTTAAAGACGTTAAATCACAGGTTCTTTGAGATATCGAACAGATTACCCGAAAATTTTATGATCTTCGATGATAAAATAAGGCTGGAGGTTGCCAAGAAGATTAAGCGCGGCAAGGTCAGCATCTCTTTAACGTATGAAGGTCCAAGAAAGGCGAGCCCAAAACTTGTAATAGACAACGAACTCGCACGCAAATACAAAAGATTACTTCTTGACCTAAAACGTTCATTGAAATTAAAGGATGATATCAGCCTCTCCCAAATAATCTCTTTTCCAAATGTTGTAACAGTTGAAATAGAGCCCAGAGAAGAAGCTAAACTTTGGCCGAACATTAAAGAAGCATTGGGCAAGGCATTAAACTCGTTAGTTAAGATGAGGGAAAAAGAGGGAAGGAGTCTGCGCAGGGATATCATCAAGAGAAAAGATGTTATATTAAAGGAGATATCACTGATAGAGCGCCGCTCGAGAACCGTTCTTAAAGAATACCGCGCCCAATTTTTAAAGAAAATCAAGGAACTTTCGGCTGGAAAAATCGATTTAGATAAAGGCAGGATTGAATTAGAGGTTGCGCTCTTCGCTAAAAATTCAGACATTTCGGAGGAACTTACTCGTATAAAGGCGCACCTGGGAAGTTTCGGCGAAACGCTTAGGAGAAAAGACGAGGTTGGCAGGAAGTTAGATTTCATCGCGCAAGAACTTCATCGTGAAATAAATACGATCGGTCAGAAGACCAGCGATTATAGGATAGCGCAGGTTGCTATTGCAATAAAGGGCGAAATAGAAAAGATTCGAGAACAGGTGCAAAATATAGAATAAAAGACACGATGTCCAAGTCTAAAGGCTTAATATTAATCATTTCGGCACCATCGGGATGTGGGAAGACATCTCTTATAAAGGCACTCTTAAAAAGTACGACGAATTTAACACGCTCAATCTCATTTACGACACGCCCTCCAAGAAAGAAGGAAAGAAACGGCGTAGATTATAACTTTATTTCTGAAGGCGAGTTTAAGAAACGATTAAAAAGAGGCGAATTTTTGGAGTGGTCTAAACCATTCGGTCATTATTACGCTACGCCGAAAGGCTTTATCAAAAAAAATATTAAGCGCGGCAGAGACGTTATATTGAGTTTGGATATAAATGGCGCTTCATTCTTTAAGAGGAGTTTTAAAAATGCGGTTTCAATTTATATTCTACCTCCTTCTCTAAAGGCATTAAGGAATAGACTTATCAGTCGCTCGGCAGAAGACCTAAAGGAGATCGGAAAACGTTTGAGGTTTGCAAAGAAGGATATCTCAAATTTAAAGAGATACGACTATGCAGTTGTAAACGATAATTTCAATGAAGCAGTATGGAGCCTTGAGGCAATTTTAACTGCGGAAAGGCTTAAGGTGAGGTAATAAATTGAGGCTTAAGGTCTATATCCCAGTGGAGGAATTATTGGACAAGACGAATTCGATGTATAAGCTGGTTATCTTAGCGTCAAAGAGGGCACTGGAACTGAACGACGGCAGTCCAAAATTGGTCGAGACCGAATCAAAGAAAATTTCAACCGTTGCCCTCGAGGAGATACGCCAGGGTAAGATAAGCATAAAGCATAAGAAGAAAGAGAAGTAGACGTATTAGACGATGGCGAAGAAAAAAGTAATTTTGGGAGTAACGGGCTCTATCGCCGCTTATAAAGCTTGCGATATTATAAATATTTTGCGCCGAAGCGGCTTCGATATCACCGCAATAATGACCAAGGAGGCGAAGGAGTTTATCTCTCCTTTGACGTTGCAGACCTTGTCCCATAACAAAGTCTATCTTGATATGTTTGAACTTCCAACGGAATGGAATCCGCTACATACTTCATTGGCCGATTTGGCGGATTTGATATTAATCGCACCTGCTTGTGCAAACACGATTGGAAAGATTGCAAACGGGATCTGCGATGACCTATTAACCTGCGTAGTGTTAGCTTCCAAGGCCAAACTTTTAATTGCTCCTGCGATGAATGAAAAAATGTATAAGCACCCAGCCGTTCAGGAGAATATAAAGAAATTGAGGAACCGCGGCGTTAAATTCATCGGGCCGATTAAGGGACCGCTGGCTTGTGGCCATGAGGACATTGGTCACATCGCAGAAGTAGATTCGATAGTAAAAGAGGTTAAAAAGTCGCTAAAAAGTTAAGTCGAATTAGTAAAAAGTTACAACCTAAGATACCCTTGCGAATATTAGTAACCGCTGGTCCTACGCGGGAATTTATCGACCCGATACGTTTTATCTCAAATCCATCTACCGGGGCCTTTGGTTATGAGATTGCCGATGCCGCTCTTCGCAGGGGACATAAAGTAGTTCTTATAAGTGGACCGACGCATTCGTCACCGCCCAAAGGAGCTAAATATATCCCCGTGGTAACGGCGTTGGATATGAAAGCCGCCGTAGAGAAATATTATCCGTTCGTAGATTGCTTAATCATGGTTGGTGCCGTTTCAGATTATAGGCCAGCGAAGTACATTTCAAGGAAGATTAGAAAAACACGCAAACGCCTAATCGTTGAGCTTAAAAGGAATCCCGATATCTTATTTGAACTGGGCAGGAGAAAAGAAGATAGGATTTTGGTCGGGTTTTCATTAGAGACCGAGGATTTAATTAAGAACGCGAAGCAGAAATTGAAGTTGAAGAATTTAGATTTAATCGTCTCAAGCCTATTTAATAAGAGAAATCCTCCTTTCGGAGATCAAAGGATTAGAACTGTTATTATAGACCGCGAAGGAAAGATCGAGAAGTTTTTTTATTCCAAGGATGTGCTATCAAAAAAAATACTTGCAAAGGTAGAAAGGATGTAGTAACTTAATAGATTAAGGAGGTGAGAGAGAAGATGTTTAGAAAAAAGGGTTTTACGCTGATTGAGTTGTTAGTAGTTATGGCTATTATAATTATCCTAGCGGGATTATTAATGCCTGCGTTGGGTAGAGCCCGAGAGCAAGCTAGGAGGACAACCTGCATTAGTAACTTAAAGCAATTTGGCAGTGCCCTAGCCTTATACAGTGCTGACTTTAACGAAGCCTATCCTGGTAGCCTAGGTATTTTGTATCCAAATTATATAGATGACGCCAGCGTATATGATTGCCAAAGTACCACAACTGTAGAGACGACAGCAAGTCCTGCGTATGGTTATACACAAGCGACGGCTGGTTCTCCTTCGACTTATGAGATAGCCACCGATACAAAGCATACAGGCGTGACGATAAGGCTCTACAAAGGCGGACACGTAAAAATAACTAGTCCGTAACGGATAAGCCATTAACGAGGACAGCAAAAAGGCACTTAAGATTAAATCTTAAGTGCCTTTTTAATATAATGAATCAATTTCATTTTATATGATAGGATTGTTAACAAAAGAATTTCACATCTCCAAATGGTCTTTGTTATCCGTCGCATTAATAAGCTTTATTCTTTTTATCGTTATATTTCTTAACGATATCTTTCCCCTCTCAGTCGATATTTATTATCATTTGCTAACAGCGTTAGGGTTTAGCAAGGCGGGGGGCGTCTCTTTCATCGACTTTTGGAATTATGCTCCTGTGGGGCGCCCAAATCTATATCCGCCATTTTTTTCATTAGTGGCGTCATTTTTTATAAAAGCAGGCTTAAACCCCATCGTCTTAGCTAGATGTCTCTGCGTTTTAGTATATTCTCTGTTTCTTATTACTCTTTGGGTTGTTATAAGAGACCGCCTTGGTGAAGACGTAGCTTTTTTTACCATCCTATCTTCAATATTACCTCATACCTTCTTTCTTTCCATAGTAAATCAGCTGCCGGCAGCTCTATCGCTTATACTTTTTCTTCTGATTTTTTATTTTTTTGAAAATAAAAAGTTCGTAATTACTGTACTTATCTTGGGCTTTTCTTTTTACGTGCATTTGACGATGCCATGGCTTACTATCCTGACCCTATTTTTTTACGGATTATTTAACAGAGAACGTATTAAAAGCGCTCTATTAACCGCATTTTTTGGCATTTGTTTAGGCTTGCCCTGGATTATAAATCTTTTACTTAACGCGAACTATTTTGACTTAAGTAGAATTGCTGAAAGCCGTATATTTGAGTTTTATCCCTTGGTCTTTTTGCTAGGCATAGGCGGTATTTTTATTGCATGGAAGGAGAAGGATATAAAGAAATACGCCTTTATTTTCGGTTCAACCGTCGCCATTTCCATCGTAATTTTTAGATATCCTTATCGGGTTTTTGGGGGAGAAGGTTTGCTGTCTTTAGTTATACTTTCAGGGATATCGCTCAATTATTTATACCAAAAGATAGCGCGCAAATATGATTATGGGATTTTTATCCCGATTACGATCGTCGCTGTTTTAATAGTATTCTCCCCTGTATTTTTGACCTGGACCGGTGCTGCCCCCCCAGCTGAATATAAAAGGGTACAGTTTGGACTGCATGGCTCTGTTTTGATGAGAATGACCTCCCATTATCAAAGATATATGATCGATAGTTCGTTAATAAATCCCATGGAAACGTCTTTAAGCTTTGAAGAAGTTTGGCAACGCTCCGCTTCAACTATAGAGAGCGAATCCAAAGAGGATGAATTAATCTATTCTAATATACCTTATCTGGCGGGCTTACTGGCAGTTATGTCACATCGTTTCATCTCAACCGGCATGCTTTATGAGGTCGTCCCTTATGTCGAAAGAAACCATATTCTCGACGCAAAATTGATTATATGGTTAAAGGGCCTGAAGGACGAGAAGGTAGCCATTCACGATCTAGAAAAAATATATAAATTTCAAAGGGTCTACGAAGATGGGTTACTTTACATTTATAAAAATGACAATCCCAAAGCAAGGGTTAAAATACGCAACGCCGATGTATCATATAAACAAGCCGCTTTATTGTTTCTTTTATTTCCGCTGGCGATTTTTATTGACAGTCTGTACGGTAGAAGGAAATAATTAGATGGTAATATCGCAAATTCTTACCTTTTTGTTTGCTATCCGAGAAAAATTTTGATACAATACGGTCAAATTAATGTCAAATATTGTGGCGACGTACCCAAGTGGCTAAGGGAGCGGTCTGCAAAACCGCGATTCACCGGTTCGAATCCGGTCGTCGCCTCCAAAGAACTAAATCAAAAAATTAAATGCCGGGATGTCGGAACTGGTAGACGATTCGGACTTAAAATCCGATGGAGTTTAACTCCGTGAGGGTTCAAATCCCTCTCCCGGCACCACTTTCCGTCCAAATTCCCTCTAATTACAAAAAAATCCTCTAAAATAGCAATATTTTTTTCTTGACAAATTTAGTTTTTAAAGGTATTTTATTTTAATGTTACCTTTGGGCTTATAGTCACTTGACAAGCCCGCCGATTTGTTGTATTCTAAACAAAAAACAAAGCCAAAAGAGAATATTGGGGAGGAAGGGGATTTTTTTGTAATTTAGTAAAAATTATAGTATATGAACGAGAAAAAAGTAGTAATAATTGAAGATAATCCTAAATTAGCGCGGATGCTTTCTGACATCTTTGCTAAAAAGGGATACAATACTCTTCGTGCCGTCAATGGCTTGGAGGGGATAGAAAAAGTCTATGAAGAAGGTCCCGACCTTATCTTGTTAGACCCCGCAATAAGCGATATCAATGGCTGTCACGTTTATAGATTATTGAAAAATGGCCCGAGGTTTATCGATACCCCAATTTTAATCATAATAGAAAATGAAAGAGATAGGTTCAGGCTATGGGGAGCAAAACCAGAAGTCAAAGAGAATATCATAAGATTTACGACCGAAGATGAACTCGAAGGAGATATCGATCGGGCGATAAAGGTATTTGAAAAGCAAATAGTAGTTAATAAATTTCAATCTCAGAGCGAACAATTTAAAAAAGTTTTAGAACGTCTTACAAAGGCGTATCAAATCAATCAAGATCTCGCCTCAGAAGGCTCCAAAGAAGTCCTAAGCGAACTCCTAGATAAAATCATGATGATGATAGATTCCGAACTTGGCTCATTGATGTTGCTCGAGAAACAAGCACAAGAACTGGTCATTAGAGCGGCTAAAGGGTTAGGTGAAGATGTAATAAATAAAACGCGCGTAAAATTAGGAACAGGAATCTCCGGCTGGGTGGCGAAGAGGGGAAATCCTTTACTAATACGCGATATCGAAAAAGATGAACGATTCTCCAGAAGAAATGATAATAAGTATTATACGAGATCTTTATTGAGCGCGCCAATTCGAATAAGGGAAGATGTGGTTGGTGTGATAAATGTCAACAATAAATCTTCTAAAGAACTTTTTACGGAATATGATTTAGCGCTACTTACTATCTTGACGAATGAGATATCGACGGCGATAGAATCTTCGCATTGGAAGAAAGAACTCCAAGAGGCGAAGGAGAAAATGGAGAAGCTTAAGAAGAGCAGGGAAACATTAGTAAATATTGCCCATTCGCTTGACGATGAACTATATGAATTGACAATTTCTCAAGAGGTTAGTAATATAATATATTCGAGGCTAGATTATAAGGAGATTGTAAAGGCTATTCTGGAGATCATCGAGCGTTCCATCGATTTCCAGGTGTGCGGATTATTATTTGTCGACGAGGGTAAGGGGGCAGAGATAATAGTCGAAATTAAATATCCGGTAACGCAAGACGAAATAGATAATTTTAAGTCAAAGATGACAGATACGTTTAATGAGTTAAGCGGGGGTACGCTTTTGCCGGAACAGGTTCGAATCACCCAAACTGACGGACCCGATATCATTGCGACTTATGTAGGAAGCAGAAATATTTTAAGTTCCTATCAGACAAGCCTACTGCTCGTTGACAATAAGCCCCTCGGCATGTTAGCCATTACCAATTCATTTCCAGACGCTTTTACCAACGAGGACCTCAGGGTTTTTTCTATTATAGCGCACCATTCGAGCGTGGCGATAAATAACACCCTACTTCATAAGAAGATAAAAGAGTTATCCATTCTTGACGGGCTAACTGGTCTTTATGTGTATAGATATTTTAACGACGCCCTTGATAGGGAAATTCAGAGGGCATTAAGATATCAACAGACCTTTAGCTTAATCATGTTAGATATAGATGGTTTTAAAAAAGTAAATGATACTTTTGGACACCTTCAAGGCGATGAGGTATTGAAGGAATTAGGTCAAATTTTAAAGATGATCTGTCGGCAAATTGATATCGTATCGAGATATGGCGGCGAAGAATTTACAGTCATTTTACCTCAGACGGATATAGAAGGTGCCTTTGTTCTGGCTGAGAGGATCAGGAAGGTCGTGAAAAATTACGCCTTTGGAACAAAAGATACCCCCATTAATCTAACGGTAAGTATTGGAGTAGCAAATTATCCGGAAAGTGCCACATCAAAGCTAGATATCATAAAAGAGGTTGACAAAGCCTTGTACAAAGCCAAGGCGGATGGAAAGAATAAGGTATGTCGCGCATTAAAGGAGATTAAAAATGAAAGTTAAAAGGTTTTTTTTATCTTTTAATGCGATTTTCTTAATTTCATTTTTCATATTTATACTTCCTTTATGCGCTCAGGAGAAGATTGTGACGCTCGACGTTGAGAATATGAATATAGAGACGGTTTTGAAGATGATAGCCGAACAGAGTGAGTTAAATATCTCCATAAGTAAAAATGTAATTGGCAACGTCACAGTAAAATTGGAAAACGTAAGCGTCTATAAAGCATTGGATGCAGTATTAAAAACAAATAATTACTTATATTCGATAGAAAACGGAATAATCAACGTTTATACCTATCAGGATTTATTTCAGGAGAGGCGATTTGTCAGTCTTCAAACGAGGGTATTTACTTTAGAGTATGCCGATGTCACCGATTTAAAGCGCGTTCTCTTATCGATGAAGACGTCACGAGGAAAAGTCGAGGTAAACCCAAAGAACAATCAAGTTATTGTTACCGACACACCTGAGAAGGTAATTGAGATTGAGAAAGCGCTTAAGGAATTGGATCAGAAGACGGAGTTGCGGAAATATAAATTGCTTTACGCTGAAGCAAAGGATATCGAAACGAAATTATTGCAGATAATCCCGAAAGAAAAAGGAGATATCTATGTAGATGAACGAACCAACAGCGTTATCGTGAGGGCGACCTCCGTGATTTTAGACGACATAGATAAATTGATCGAAGGTTGGGATGTTCAGCATAAGCAAGTGCTCATAGAGGCTAAGATTTTAGAGGTGACATTAGATGAGACTACAAAACTTGGCATAGAGTGGCAAGTTCAAGACTCCGATAGTCTTCACAATCCTTCTTTGGTCGACATCGCCTCAAAATTTCCTATGACTTTATCGACGACAGGAGGGATATTCAAAATTGGAAGCTTGACCGCCGATGAGTATGCTATAACTTTGGAGGCGTTGAAGAGCAGGGCAGATACAGAAGTTCTTTCAAGTCCTAGGGTGGTGGTTATCGATGGCCAGGAGGCGAATATCTTGATTGGCAGCAGCGAACCATATACAGTCGCTACGACCGATCCTGTTACAAAATTACTCGTTGAAGAAGTCAAGTTTGTTGATGTTGGAATTAAATTAAATGTTACCCCACAGATTGGTGAGGACCAGTATGTTACTATGAAGATACATCCTGAAGTCAGTACCGCAAGAAGGGTTGCCGAGGCTAGTAATTCAGTTGCCCGAGATACTACAGAAGCTGATACAACGATGATGGTCAAAGACGGCGAAACTATAATCTTAGGAGGGTTGATTAAGGATTCGAAGAAGAAGACTGTAAACAAAGTTCCTCTTTTAGGCGACATCCCATTGCTTGGGTTAGCTTTTAGGAGCAAACAGACAGAGGATGTAAAAAAAGAGATAGTAGTTTTTATAACGCCCCACATATTGACGAACGAAAACCGTCAGACCATATCGAGGAAGGAATTCAAAGCAACTATGGATAGGACAGGCAGGACACACGAGTTGATAGAGGAG
>Ga0209636_10001981_pt1 | contig 20701 bp, 23 predicted proteins | sample DeeMarSWOR152_54_FD_187464 | JGI IMG/M metagenome (GOLD analysis project Ga0209636, IMG submission 187464) | Marine sediment microbial communities from White Oak River estuary, North Carolina - WOR-1-52-54 (SPAdes) (version 2) | ecosystem: Environmental > Aquatic > Marine > Intertidal zone >...
ATGGGTTGGTTGCCCAGACCGGGGAGCCGATGTTTGTAGAAGATGCCTCCAAAGACCCCAGACTGACTCAAATGGCAGTGAGGGAGGAGAACATACACTCCCAGCTCATCGCCCCCGGGAAATCCAAAGGAAAGGTTATGGGCACCATTTGTGTGGCCATGCACAGCCACCGCCAGTTTCGTCAAGATGAAGTGGAATTGCTCACCGCTATCGGCAATCAGCTTGGCGTTGCCGTAGAGAATGCGCGCCTGTATGAGCAGGAGCAGGAAGTCGCGGAGCAACTGCGAGTATCTGAAGAAAGATATAGGGGCATATTTGAGAACGCTCACGATGCTATCTGGCTTCATGATTTGCAGGAAAAGGTTATTGCAGCCAATGAGTCCTTTGTTAGGCTCACGGGATATACTCTGGAGGAGTTGAGGAGTACAAAGGCAGGTGATCTGATCGCACAGGGTTGCGCAGACAGTGTCAAGGACGTAGAAGATGCGGCCCTCAGAGGCGAAGCAATCGGCCGCCTTTCAGAAGTGACGATGGTCAAGAAGGACAGGTCTGAGGCATCGGTTCAACTATCCACTAGCCCTGTGTTCAGTGATGGTCAACTTGTAGCCTTTCAGCATATTGCCCGGGATGTTACCCAGGAAAAACGGATGCAGGAGAACTTGCGCTTCTACTTGGGGCAGCTTACCAAGGCTCAGGAAGAGGAGAGAAAGCGCATTGCCCGGGAGCTTCACGACGATACCATTCAGGCCTTGGTCGTTCTCTCCCGTCAACTCGATGACATTGCCTCAGGTGGCAAAGGGTTGTCGGAAGACAAAAGACTCCTCTTGGAGAACCTGCTGCAGCAGACTAACAACATAATGCAAGGTGTGCGGCGCTTGAGCCAAGACCTGCGGCCTCCCACACTGGACCGTCTAGGCCTGCTGCCAGCGCTAGAATGGCTGGCCGCCGACATGTCAGAATACTCAGGAATAGCCACTAAGGTCAATGTAGTTGGTACCGCTCGCCGCCTCCGGGAAGAGGTAGAGCTGTTGCTCTTCCGCATTGCCCAGGAGGCATTAAGGAATGCTTGGAGGCATTCTCAGGCAACTAGGGCTGAAGTCATGGTAGAGTTCGACGAAGGAACGACCAAGATAGCCGTGAAGGACAACGGTAAGGGGTTTGACCCACCGGAGATAATGGGCGACCTGGTGAAGGATGGCAGGCTCGGCTTGGCTGGGATGCAGGAACGGATCGAGTTGCTGGGCGGCACCTTACAGATAGAGTCCAAGCATGGCAAGGGCAGCGAGGTAGTGATTGAGGCGCCAATATAGTGCCCTGGAGACAAGATAGAGCATCCTAACATCCATCTGCAGCCACCCGCTTACGAAGAAGAGCGCCCTGCTATGCGCTCCGATGCCACGGGCATAATAGTGAGTCACACCCCACAACTGATCTGAAACAGCGCTGCCACGCGAACTCCCACCGCCATGCTCCGGTAGCTCTCCCGCAGCCTCCTTTAGCACTCCCGTGGCAAGCAGGAGCAGAAGGTTCTGGCCTATTTTGCCAATGATCAGGGCCTGGACGCACTGGGTACCTGCAAGAAACGCCGTCGCCACATTAACACCACCGACCTGGGGTAGACAGAAGCTGAGGTAGTGCTACTGCAACGCGTCCTCACGCTTAACATGGACAGGCGAGTGCGCAAGCCAGAGTATGAAGCCGCTGGGTAACCTCTGATCGACAATGTACGAGCACTCAAGAAGACCGGAAACTCAGAGCGCGGTGCATCTTTGACTGGCTATCGGAGCGGTGATATAATTAAACCCTAGGTAGGTTGCCCAGCTAAGGAGGAAGTTAATGCCATTCCATATGGGCCCCATGGAAATCGGCCTCATCCTGGTTATCGTCCTTATCGTTTTCGGAGTTGGCAGATTGCCCCAAGTGGGTGGTGCTATTGGCAAGAGTATAAGGGAATTTCGCAAGGCACGCTCCGGAGAAGAGACAGAAGACAAGGATAAGGATGTTGCCAAATCGAGCGAAGCAGAAGCCGGCAACAAGAGCTGACCACCCAAGGCCAGAGCCTCTCGACCACTCCGACACGGCACCGTTAAAGACAAGCCCTGCTAAGGAAGTTGTGGCCTACTTTGTAAGTCAACGTTCTACCACGAACTAGAGTTAGGGGGAATTCGATGGACTTCATGGGCATCGGTCCTTTCGAGTTATTGCTTGTCCTCATCATAGGGTTCCTACTTCTTGGTCCGGAGAAACTGCCCGAGATGGCAGCCAAAGCAGGGCGATTGTACCGCAACCTCAAGAGAGCTACCTTTGACTTAAGCAAGACAATCACGGAAGACGTGTCAAGTGAAAAGAAGACAATCAGCGAAGACCTGTCGACCGAAAAGAAAACGCTCAGCGAAGACCTGTCAAGCTTAAGTAGGACAATTGCCGAAGACTTGTACCCCGAGAACAAAGCAGAGAATACTTCAAAGAAAGCTTCGGGATCCAGGTCCGACGAAAAGGTGAACGTAGGGAAGGCGCAAGAGACGACACTGCCATCCCAGCCAGACGACAATCTAGATGAGCGATGACACCAAACTCACCTTTATGGGGCACCTGGGGCAGCTGCGCTCCTGCCTGCTCCGGACAGTAATTGCCCTTATTGTCGCGCTGCTTGTCTGCTTCGGCGTAACGTACTATTTCAAGGACTTCGTCTTCGGAATATTGACGAAACCGGCCCTAGAACAAGTGCCTGAACTGCCCATCGTTTTCACCGAAGTCACCGAGATGATGGCTACCTACATAAAGGTGTCACTTTACTCAGCACTAATCCTCGTCCTGCCATTTATCATTTACCAGCTGGTGATTTTCATCCGGCCAGCTCTGACAAGGCGGGAGACAAGCTACCTTTACGTGCTACTACCATCGGTACTTGTATTGTTTGCTGCTGGAGTCACATTCGCGTACTTCATTCTGCTTCCACCAGCCTTCAACTTCTTGCTTACATTCGGCGATGACATTGCTGAACCTATGATAAAGGTGGGTAACTACGTCTCCATACTGACAAGGCTGATTTTCTGGATCGGCATGTGCTTCGAGATTCCTCTCGTCATGTTCTTCTTGACCAAAATCGGCGTTGTCAAACCCGAGTGGCTGGCGAGATATCGTCGCTGGGCCTATGTTGCGGCCTTCATCTTGGGAGCCATTATCACCCCGACCTTTGATCCCGTCAATCAAAGCTTGGTAGCTGTTCCTATCATTTTTCTATACGAACTTGGTATACTCTTATCCAAGTTAGCCCGGCGAAAAAAGACGGAACTTGCTTCAACCGGGAGTTAAGATACAGACGAGGGAGCGTTTGAGTCCCGGTGGGCTTCGCGGACTTCAAATCCGTCGGGAGGCATTAAGAGTGTCTTCGGTGGGTTCGACTCCCATACGCTCCCGCCAATTTTCTGCTTAACACTCCAGATATGGACAACGGATCGGTAGTCTTTTGCTATTAAGCACTTCTTATTCCTATTCCACACCTCACACGGGTTCATCTCTGCATTTTCAGGTATTGACAAAGCTCCAAGGCACGGCTATATTCAGGACACAACCTAGAATGGAGATGGTTTCTTAGTGGCCCTTGGTCTCTTTGGGCACACTTGCCTTGTATTGGGAGGTGAAGGCATGAAAAGGCTGTTGTTTCCAATCTTGATGATTCTAATGGTGACTATTGGCTGCACGGCTACCACCAATGAGCGACCGACTGCCTGTATAGATTCGATACGGCCCGTCAAGTTTTCCTTTGGGGAAACGGTAACCTTCACCGGCCACGGTACCGACCCTGATGGCGAGGTAGTCGCTTACAAATGGTGGTCGAGTATAGACGGGGACTTGAGCACTATGGCAAGCTTTGAGACCTCGACGCTATCAGTGGGAAAACATACGATTTCTCTCAAGGTTCAGGACAACGATGGCGATTGGTCACATGCGTTTGAAGCACCAATGAAACTGATAGTGTTACCACCCTAGGTCAGGCGACCATATCAGCCTCCAGACTACGATTGCCACGCCGCCTCTAGCGGCTCTACTAAGAGCCCACTCAAATGCTTCCGGGCCATGATGGAGTAATTGAGAATAGAAGTCCAGATTGTGTCATCCGGCCAACATCACTTCCCTATCCAATGTTGTGACTACTTCCCGCATGCCCACAGGTTAATCTCTGCAGTCCTCGTCCTAATACCTGCGCCGCACGCATACAGCTTCACCTCTACAGCCTCGGCTAATAGGGCTCCTTGGCGCGAAGCCTTCCGTAATACGGAGCTTGTGAAAGGTATAGCCCCATTACCGGGTTATGCCCGAACACCCGATCTTTAACCGCCAATACCGTCACTGGTACCTTACAATATTTCAGAAATAGGGTATCATGCCCGACGCATAACCCGAAGAGTATAGCTAATTCGATGTTCTCCGAGTTCATCAATTCGGCTTGTGTTATGGGGCTGCACATAACCTCAGGAAACCCAGGGCCCCCTATTTTCTCTTCTTCCTTTATTCCGATCCTCTCCTTGGGAGTAGACCCTGCTTTGCATGCGACCGAGACAACATCAAAGCCCTTGTTCTCCAGTACTTCGGTCAGCATGCCGGCCTCGTTGTGCAAGCCTGAGCAAAAGGCGATCCCCAACTTCTTGAACCCCATCCTTTTGGCGAATTTCACGGTTTCCTCGATTCGAGGCGTAACTGTGCGCACAGTTCCGGGCGAGCGCACCCCCCCAATAAACTCGTAGTTTTCAAATTCCACTACCGAGGCTATCCGGGCAAGCTCATGGATTTCAGGCTTCTCGTATTCCTTCAATGATTTCTCTATAACATTCTGTTTGGTTACCTGGGGACAATTTGCCGGTAGCGAGGTGCCTTTTGTTCGAAGGAGAGTACTACAAACCTTCTTCCCACACTTGGCACAGTGAATCTTAAGCTTTTCTTTCATCGATACTTTTTTGCTCCTTTCTATGCCGACTTTTTCGTCCTCAAACAAGCTGGTATCAGGCTGAGCGGTGTTCGCCTCTCTATCATCGTCCTGCGCCGATTATACTCCAAGCCAGAATGGAACAGAAGCCTTTTGAGCTTTAAGAAATCTAGAATAGTACCCTTCGCCTCGACCTCTCGTGAAAAGGGTGCTTAGGGGGAATTCTAGTCTGCTTTGGCCGGATGTATGGTCGAGGCACGCTTGTAGCTGTAGGCACACGGGGCACCTGTGCATTTCGAGGTATTAACAACTACTACTACTGAGGTGTAGAGTGGGCTAGTCGGACACGAAACAGGTCCACCCTTCAGCTCCTTGATTGCTTATCTTCATTCTACCACGAGCCTGCAACACCTAGGTTGTCACAGACCTATCGACCTATTTGAGCAACGGGAGATTTTCTTCGTGGACATCCTTCCTCTACCTGCCTACCGCCATAGGCGACATCTAGGCATGAATTACCGTGAGCTACTTCTGTCTACAGACAGGTGAAGCCAATGTTGAACCGACCCATTGTCCTGCATGGTACAATAGTCTGTTAAGCCGACTATCTGGGAACGGAGGCAACTATGGAAAGACTGAATTTCAGTTGGCTTGTTGAGGGAGAAATTGCGGGACACAGCGCGCCCATGTCGGAAGAGGATCTTCTCTATTTGAAGAGTAAAGGCATTGAGGCTCTTGTTAGAATCGTCGAAAACCGCAAGATGCGCGTGACTCCCACGCAAATTGAGAAGCTCGGCCTCGCTGACTGTCATGAACCTGTTCCTGATTTCACCCCTCCAGACCAGGACCAAATAGATCGGATGGTTGCTTTCATTAAGAAACAGGTTGCCGAGAGAAGGCCGGTTGGCGTGTCATGTGGCGCAGGCATTGGCCGTACGGGTACCGTTTTGGCGTGCTTTCTGGTGAAGAAGTGCAAAGCGGCTGAGGAAGCTATGGAAGAAGTGAGACGCAAGAGGGGAGCGAGCATCGAGACGGAGGAACAGAAGGAAGCTGTGCGCATTTATGCCAAGCGCATTGGACTTGAACTCTCCTCAAAAGGGGAATAGGGGAAATTCTATTTCGGTTTGGCTGGGTGTATAATTCGCAGATAACAGCAAGCCAGCTCGCTGAAAGGAGGAGGAAAAGATGGGAACCAAGGGACGAAAGAACGTGAAGAAGCCAAAGAAGAAAAAGGGTAAGAAGAAATAGGCAAACTAAACGAGCTTCCCGACTAATTGTAAGTACAGAATGGACGAAACGAAGTCAGACCTCAGCATTGATAGTCCATTGCCGATACTCCCTCCTTCTCCAAAGTTGTAACTGCATTCCGCACGCACAGGGACTCGTGCCTTCGATAGCGTTTCGACTAGTATTGACATAGAAACCTCAGCCGCCTAATCGTGTCCAGAAGAAGTCAATACTGAGTTTAACAGTCTAACAGGAGAGAACAATGGATAGGTTAGTAGTATTATCGGTGGGTGATAGGTATCACCTGCAATTTGGCAAAGACCGCATTGTATATGCAGGTATGCCATCTGAAAAAGTATATTCTATCGTGCAAATGAAATGGGAATTCTTTTATCGGGGATATGCCTGGAATCTGTTCTATCCCAAAGAGCAAAGTAAGATCACCATAGACGGAGTCAACATCCTGGTAGAGAACGTTACTCCAGATGAAATCAGATTCCGGGTTTAATAGTAAGCAGGAGGAACTTAAGAGGTATTGCTATGAGGGAAGTTGCTAAGTTGAGTGCCTTTATCCTACTGATAATAGGCACTATTGGTCTTCTGATGAGTGAGCTTGTTTTCGACTGGGGCAGAGTTACCACCCTCACATTTGGTGGTCTAAACGTCTTGGGACTAGCCATCTTAGCTTTCACAACTTGGGGTATCAAAAAGGAACCTCTATCTCCAAAGTCGTGACTCCATTCCGCACGATCAGGGATAAGACGACTAGGTTCGATTGTCACCCTTGGCCGGAGGCAGATGCGGTTGACGTCTAGGTTAATCAAGGTCAAGCGGGCTACGGCACTGGCGGCATCTCTTGGCCCCTCTGAATACCACATAACCGCAATGCGGACAGACGTAGCGCTTCTCTTCCTGCTCCATCCACCTCTCGGTTCCCAGTTCCCTCCATGTCGGTATGGCACGTAAAATGACTTTCTTGCCCACCTCGAAAGGGAAATCTTCTATCCACTGGCAGGGGAAATCAGAGCACTGATGACAGCCTTCAATGCCTTTTCCTGCACTGCAGGACCTGATGGAACACGTAAGGCAGAAACCGAAGGGGCTACTTGAGAGACATCCCTCGCAGGCAATTTCCCCGACCGGCACATTGTATACACTCGTCAGTCTTTCCTTGAACTTGACGTTGTTGTCTCTGTGCGCTATGTATACTCCACAGACCCCACAGTACAGGCCACATGGTGCAGCAAGTTCCTTCTTGGCTAGCATAGTCTCTCTCCTTGACGATGATTTAACTCATCCTTGGCAGTGTAGTCAACACAGATTATATGGCTAGCAAGGCTGGATAGCAAGACACTAGTTGAAATCACAATACCCAGATTGTGTCATCTGGCTAGTGTGAGTTGCCTCTCCAAAGTCGTGACTCCATCCCGGACGCACACGGGTTCATCTGTGCCATAGAGCCCATCTGGAGACCCGCTTAGCTACAAGAACCCGAACGGGTGTCTTTAGTTCTGCTCTTTCCCCGACAGGGACACGGGGGACAGTGGGTTACCAAATGGCTATGCCGCATGTTACAAAATGGCTATTCTAGTCCCCCTTAGCTGAGCGTATAATCAGGAGCAAGACATCGGAAGAAAGGACAACGCAATGGCTGAAAGTCAAAGATACCTCGGGGACACGGGGATTGCGCTCTTGCAAGGAGAGGAAGTTGTGGGGTCATTACCTTTCTCGAAAGGTAATGATGGACTAGTACTGACCAATAAGAGGCTATTCTGTGTGTGTAAGTCACGGAAAGAGGCAAAGATATTGATGGGTTCTCATAGGGATGTCCAAGCTTTTGAGTTTGTGAGGGTAAAGCGGAAAATCGTTTTCCTAGCCTTAGGAATAGTGTTGGCCGCGGCTGCCCCGATTCTTGCCTTCTTTGCTCTATCTGCACGTTCTGGTCTTGCACAAGGTGGTCCTGCTCCTGACGTTGCACAAGGTGCTCTTGTTCCTCTTACTGCCCTTGTTACTCTTGCTGCCGGCATTGTGCCAGTCGCTCTCACTGCTGCCTGCGTTGCATGCGCTTTACTAGCACTGACTTTGATTGTAGGGTATTTCTTTACCGCGGAAGCCAAAATCAAATGCTGTATCGGGGGTCAAGAAGCGGAAGGTCCTGTTTCAAGAAAGCAGCTCAGGAGTATTCCAGATTTTATTAATCGGTTCTACACATTGGTTGACCATCTTGGATACCGATAGATGTTGCAGACGGTGGCCTTCAGATGGCAGCCTCAGGTCTGCTACCCTTCATATATGATTGAGACCGACACATAGGCAATCATGTCTTGGAATCAGCTTCAAGTCCAAAAGAAAACTCCAGGCTATCTCGGTAGGTAACTGACCTAGTATATCTATCCACCATGCTCATAGACTCCCATCTGCCCAGCCCCATGATATGGGGACCTTCTACTCCCCTTCTAGCGAGGATTGAGGCAAATGCCCTACGGAGAGTATGAGCGTTGGATGGTAATTCGGTCTTGGCTTTGAGCTGTTTTAATATCTCCTTAGTACCCCATTCATTTATACCCTGGACACTGCCACTCTAACGTTCAAAGTCCTATCTGAGGACGCGCTCGTCGCCAACACGGCGCGTCAGTTTTCTTTCGTCCATGTGTTCTAGAAGCGCTGTGGCATGCTTTCGACTAGTGCCTAGCATATCCCGCACCTCGGCGAGGGTTACCCTGCCCCGCTCTCGCAGAAAAGCTGTAACCTTGTCCACCATTTCTTCATAGGCAGATGCCGAAAAGACCACGCCACCACCTACTTTCACCACCCTGTTCTGCTCAACCAACAAGTTGAGCAAATCGGGTTCAAGCTTTGTCTCCGCGGATGGGGAATAGGGATTCTGGTCCAGCGCGCGAAGAAAGGCATCGACTTTCGCCTGCTGGGCTTGAGTAAGTTGTACCTGGTAAGAAGGAAGGCGAATGGCCGTTCCTTCTTCGACCAGAACCCCATCATCGAAGAGCCTCTCTAGGGCGGCAGAATGTGGCGCCAGCCTCAACCTACTGCTCAGCTCCCCTTTGGGCATGCCACCCCGAGTGGGGAACTTTCGATGATAGTCTTCCACCACCGCCTGTGCTTTCCTAGCCAAACGCTCCCAGCCAGAACTGGTGAAAAGAAGGCGATGATCCCTTCGCCCTATTGCCACCACTTCCCCCTGTTCAACAAGTACATCCACTAGTCTACTGGCCTCGTCAGCAGATAGATTGCACTGCACTAAGAGAGACTCTGGCTCCAGGGGCTGATTCATTTCCAAGGTAGAAATTATGACTTCCTCTGCTGTCCCCTCTCCCCTGGCCTCCAGGCCTTCAATAACCGCCGGGCGGAACCGCCTATGTCGCGGGGCATAAGAACTAACAATGTAACCTCCGCCCAACGTATCCATCGGCGAACGCATAATGAAATGATCACCCTTAACCACAGCCACCCGCTTGACCAGGGCAAGCTGAGCCCAGGCAATATCTCCCGGACCAAGCTCCTCCTTTTCTAGAAGATGGACTTTGGCCATGACCTCGGCGGCTCCGGCATAGAAGCCAACAGTAGCCCCGTGTCGCAGGGGACGCTTCAGGTCCAAAAGCATACGAAGCCTTACATCTACCCTCGTTGTTGGTATCAACCAGCCAGGCTGGGTAAGCACGTCGCCGCGCTCCAATTGAGAAGTCGCGACTCCCACTAGATTGGCTGCCACGCGACTACCTGGACTGGCAGTATCGACGCGAGTCTTATGTGTCTGCAAACCCCGCAGCCTGGCCTTCAGCCCAGAGGGAACGACTTCCACATCCTGTCCGACCGACAGCGAGCCATCAATCAACGTTCCGGTGACTACAGTACCAGAGCCAGCTATGGTGAAAGCACGGTCTATGGCAAGCCTGGGTCTACCGATGTCTTTTCTCGGCACAGCAGACATCAGAAGCTCGTCGATAGCAGACACCAGGCTCGGCAACCCATCCCCAGTCATCGCCGACACGGCAACGATAGGAGCGGTAGACAAGCTGGTAGACCTGATTAGCTCCTCAACCTCTAGCTTGACCAAGCTCAGCAATTCCTCATCCACCATGTCCATCTTCGTGATGGCGACAATCCCTGTTCTTATGTCAAGTAAGTCCAGTATGGCCAGGTGCTCCCTGGTCTGAGGCATTATCCCTTCGTCAGCAGCGACGATAAGTAGAGCTAAATCGATTCCGCCCACTCCAGCCAGCATATTCTTGACAAAACGCTCATGCCCTGGCACATCAACCACCCCGACCTCGCGCCCGCTAGGCAGCTTCAGCCAGGCAAAACCAAGGTCGATGGTCATGCCCCGTTCTTTTTCCTCGCGGAGCCGATCAGGGTCTATTCCCGTCAATGCATGCACCAGAACCGATTTCCCGTGGTCTATGTGCCCCGCGGTACCTATGACAAACATCTTATTTGCTTCTACCATATGCCTATCAAGAGTAACTGAATAAGCGGTTTCGTCATACAGCTGATGGCAAAACTGAGGGGACAACTTGCATTGGTGCTACCTTAGGTTTTCAACTGCCTTGCTAAATGTCCGGAGCAAAACGTCATCCTCTTCAGGAAAAACAGACCTTGGATCGAGAAACAGAACATCCTCGCTTATCCGTCCGATAACTGGTGGATCCTGAGACCGCAGCCAATAAGCTAATGAAGCGGCTATGTTTTTCCCCTTCCCCTTTCCGCCAACGGCAACAAGCCTGGTGGGAAGCGTGTTACCAGGTAGGCTGCCTCCCCCAACCATGCTCTCTCCTTGAACCACCTCGGCCAAGCCAGTGAGAGCCTCTACCCAAAGCCTGGCTCGTCTCTCGACTTCGTCGAGAGGCATAGATATCATACGCCACACCGGGACCTTGTCTACTGCCTCATTTTTCAGGTAATGTACCAGCGTGGCTGCTAACCCGGCTAGCCTTGTTTTGTCGATTCGAAGCGCCCGCGCCAATGCGTGCTTCTTTAGCTTATCGACAAGGGGCTTCCTGCCCACAATAATTCCCGCCTGAGGACCACCCACAAGTTTATCCCCGGAAAAGAAGGCCAACCCAACGCCCAGAGCCATGCTCTGTTGTACCATAGGCTCTGGGTCAAGGCCGAACACGGTCGTGTCTAAGAAACAACCGCTGCCCAAGTCATCCAACACGGGGATGTTATGCTTGTCACCAAGCGACACCATCTCTTCAAGAGTAACAGAATGAGTGTAACCTTCCACCCTGAAATTGCTGGGATGGACACGCAATAGCGCTGCTGTTCGTGGGTTGATCGATTGCTCATAATCATGAGCGTAGGTGCAGTTGGTAGTGCCCACCTCGACCAGCTTCGCGCCGCTTTGTCTCATTACGTCGGGGATACGAAAGCCACCACCAATCTCTACAGCCTGACCCCGGGAGACAATCACCTCTCTTTTCTTAGCTAGAGCAGTAAGAGCTAACAGCACACCAGAAGCATTGTTATTTACCACCAGCGCCGCTTCAGCTCCGGCTAATTGACACAGAAGCTGCTCAATATGAACCTGGCGAGAGCCCCGTGCCCCGCTACCAAGGTCAAACTCCAGGCTACAATAACGCCTGGCAACCAGGCCCATGGCGGCTGCCGCCTCTTCGCTGAGCGGGGCACGACCCAGATTGGTATGGAGTATTACGCCACTAGCATTGATAACCGGACGGAGGCTTGGGTGTCCAAGCGTCTGTACTCGGGAGTACACAGACTCTACTATCTCATCAATTGAGGGACATGGTCTCCCCAGTGCAATAGAGTTGCGGTCTTGCTCCAAGCGTTCACGAAGCAGGTCTACGACCAAGCTATGCGGATAAGTCTCCTGAAGCTGCCGAATCCGCTCATCAGAAATCAACCTATCCACGCTGGGAAGACGACGAAACTCACCTTGCATAGTACTCAGATATTCTACTATACCTAGAACCAGTTTCAAAATCGCGCCCCTTGGATTGTTTTTTGAATTTTGGTCTGTCATTTCGCGTTTTTATCTTTACCTTTTGCATTCAGACCTTAAGACACCTTGCTGCTGCTCAGGGTAACAAGCAAACAACTCAGGGGCAACCACTTTGCTTCTTCAGCTTAGGCAATGCTAGAATAACGAACACTGCTGCACGAAGCATCAAGCTTCAGCGCATAGAGGAGACACATGGACAAAATGATACATCCCCGTCTAACGGAAAGCGTCAGCGGAGCCGGCTGAGCTTCAAAGTTAGGTCCGGGAGACCTAAACAAGGCTTTGTGTGGCTTGCCTCTAATACCTGACCAGAACGTGATTCGGGGCATGGAAAGCCTGGACGATGCTGGTGTCTACAAGCTAAGCGACGACCTGGCCATCATCCAGACTATCGATTTCTTCACGCCTATTGTCGATAACCCTTACGATTTTGGCCAGATTGCTGCGGCTAACGCATTGAGCGACGTTTATGCTATGGGCGGCAAACCCTTGACCGCCATGAACATTGTCTGCTTCCCGACAAAGTTACTGGATATCTCAGTGTTGAAAGATATCCTCAAGGGCGGAATAGACAAGATGCGTGAAGCCGGGGTGACACTCGTCGGCGGCCATACCATAGATGATGCAGAGTTGAAGTACGGTCTTTCGGTCACAGGCACCGTACACCCCAAACGCTTGGCGACCAATTCCGGAGCCGAGGCGGGAGACAAACTCATACTTACCAAGCCCCTGGGCACCGGCATAATAAACACCGCTCAGAAAGCAGGCATAGCCAGCGAGGAGTCAATTGCAAAGGTAACAACGTGCATGGCAGCTCTGAACCAGAGAGCTTCGGAGCTGATGCAAGAGGTTGGTGCCCATGCCTGCACCGACGTAACTGGCTTCGGACTTCTCGGCCATACTTGCCAGCTAGCCCAGAACAGCCAGGTAGGTATCAAGATTCATCTGGACTCGGTTCCTTTTTTCACCGAAGCGGAGGAGTTCGCCAAGACAGGGTTTTGCCCCGGTGGTTTGCATAGAAACGCAGAATTCTACTCCGAAATGGTGGATTTCTCCAGTCACGTGCCCGATTACATGAAAGATATCCTCTTTGACCCTCAAACATCAGGTGGATTGCTGATCTCACTAGCCCCTGAAGCAGCGCAATCGCTGCTGGACAAGCTACAAAAAGCCGGCATGCAGGATGCGGCAATTATCGGAGAAGTAGTCAGCAAGCCAGTGGGCAAAATACTCGTAGAGGGACAAGAATTCAGCGAAGTCAACCCTGCTTTTCGGGAAGGGTAAGCAAGACACGATACTCGTCCCCAGCTACTTTCTCCGCTTTGACAGAGTATTTCTTGCTTTCGGCGAGCCGAGATACATTCTCTTTTGAGACTGCGGTCTCAACCAACACACTTATCGACTGGTTCGGCTTCTCCTCAATGGCTTTCTTCGTCCTAACGACAGGGATAGGACAGGAAAGACCCCGGACATCGACCTCAATCACTGGTGCCACCTCCTTCTACATCACATATATGGCAGACTTCACTCCCGCTGCACAGATACTCCCTCATCACAGCCGGAAACTTCCCGATAATCTGCCAAATCCTTGCAGCCGGGGTAGCCTGAGCGAACTTCCCCGCCATGCGATTGACTTTAGCCGCCATCAACGCTGCTTAAGGCTTCACCCGCCTCCGGCAACCTTTCCCTTCAATCCCCGAAATGTGTTATCACTTTGCCTTCTACAAGACTACGCAGGCAAGATTACAAGCCCTGAACCAATCATAACCTTGACAATGCTGACCTGGCTCACGTAACTTGTATGAACTGTCGCCCTCATAGTGAGTTAGCAGGAAGAGCTAACCCGGCAGAAAGTAACTCGCGTAGTCACGGAGAGGTAAACGAATGACAACAGGAAGACCAGCCGTAAGGCCATTTGTTGCCAAAGTCGGGGAGGAAACCCTGATGGCAGATCTAGAGACCCTTCGACGCAAGGCATTCGAGCTGGGGGCTGCCGCAGCAGAAATAATACCGACCAGCAAAATTGTTGTGGACGAACGGGTGAGGCTCAAATGTATAGTACCGCGCTGCCTCCGCGCCGGGGAGACACCCAACTGCCCACCCTATGTTCCCGAGTTAGAGCTCATTCGGAAAGCCTTCGCCAAATTCTCTTGGGGGATATTGCTCAAAACCCATGTCACACCCATAGAAGACTACGCCCCAGGCACCGGAAAAAGCAAAGCCGGAGAACAGCGAACCCTCCTTTTCCACCAAAAGAGCGGCAAAATCGTGTACGAGATAGAGCGACTGGCTTACAAACACGGCTACCACCTAGCGATGGGCTTCGGCGGCGGTTCATGCAAGGACTATTTGTGCCGTGGCTTAATCTGCCAGTTTCTTGACAGTGGCAGATGCCGCTTCCCTCTCCGCGCCAGGCCAGCTATGGAAGCTATGGGGATTGACGTCTTCGACCTTATCAGCAAAGTCGGCTGGGAAGCCTACCCGCTATTGGATGAACTTAGCCAGGTTCCCTGCGCCACTTCGGTGGGGCTGGTCCTAGTACACTGAATGCGAGAGCAGCAAAAAGATGGCCAAAAGTGCAGTCGATATAGTGGAAGAATATTTGTCTGATGACCCGACGAGGTGGGCGAAACTAGCCAGCGAAGTGAACTGGCGCCGCCTGGAGCTTCTGCTGCTCAGAGAAATACTGCTAGAGCTAAAGAAGCTGAATCAGAGCGGGTTGGCTCCTTCACCTTAAACGCTCCGGGGCCGTTTTTCCTCTCTGAAGCTCCTCAGACACCATCTGAACCTTCTGACCGACAAGCTACAGGGCAAGAGATGGAAAGGCGAAGGTTCTTAGGGCAGCATCGTTATGGACAAACCTCGATTCCAATAGCATAGCCAGCAACCCATCTAGGATGCCGGCAAGGCTCGATAGTCTACCGGCGCTGCGTTGACCTCAGCTCTGAGAGATGTCCCTGTATGCAGCGAGGGCAAAGACGATAGCCAGCAAAGCGAATGCTATGGCAGTGAACTGATTGCCCGATTCTAATAGGGCGCCAGCTACAGCACCCCAAATTGATGCTGCCGCAGCAACAAGCCAGAGAATTTTCACCTTTAGTGATTGCCTCCTTATCCTTTGCTTTGTGCTACTATCCTTATGTCACCAGTTTCAGTATACACTATATGTCAAGTCCGTGACTGCACCCTTAATCCAGTGCCGCAATTCAAGTAGCCGCTCAAGGGTACCTTGTCATCCTATCCAATGGAGGCGCTTCCGTACAATCCTTAAAGACGTTTCTGTAGCCTCACCGATGCTTGGCTCAGTCAACAACCCCGATTTCGAAGAACACATGAGTCATCTGCTAGTGATTTCTTGAGGCAACCTCAATTTCGTGTTTTCATGGCTGCAGCTTCGCGCTTTCTGATATACTTTGATACACTAGTTACCACGTGGTTAGCTGTCCTACAAGAGGGAACCTGTGAATGAAACTAAGGAAGACCACCGTAGAGTAAATGGTTCTTGTATTGCCCTTTAGCATCCTCTGGGTCGCGCGAGAGCCTGAATTCTGACCACTCTGTGCTCTATGAGATGCGAGGACGCAATGCTAGGTATGGACTGATAACCATATGTGGCAGCGGTAGCACGGGACTGCATAGTATTCTGGAGAAGGAATGATAACGTCGCTCCACCCCTCATGGACTTACAAGCAAGCAAATACGTCAGACGGCAATAGCAGCGGATAACCCGCGGCGCCTTGTTAGAAAAGGAGAAGATTAGAATGATAAAAGATTTGATACTAAAGAACCGGAGCTATCGGCGCTTTCACCAGGAAGTTGCCATGGAACTTGAGACGCTCAGGGAGCTAGTTGACCTTGCCAGACTCTCAGCTTCAGCGCTCAATTTGCAACCACTGAAATTCTTGCTTTCCTGTGACCCCGAAAAGAACGCCTTGATATTTCAACACCTTGCCTGGGCTGGCTATCTCAAGGACTGGCCGGGTCCAGATGAAGGGGAAAGGCCGTCGGCGTATATAATCATACTCGGGGACACTGAGATAAGTCGGGGCTTTGGCTGTGACCATGGAATAGCGGCTCAAAGCATTCTTCTAGGTGCCACAGACAGAGGTTTGGGGGGCTGCATGATTGCCAATGTACAGAGACAACAGCTCAGCAAGGCTCTCGGACTAGCACCTCGCTATGAGATACTTCTCGTCCTGGCTCTCGGCAAGCCCAAGGAAACAGTAGTAATCGAAACGGTCGGGCCCACCGGAGATGTCAAGTACTGGCGCGACAGTGAAGCCGTGCACCACGTACCCAAGCGACCGTTGAATGACATAATCATCGGCTAGATATACAGCGAGCTTACAGCACAGGAATTCATACCAAGAGTAGCCTCCCAAGGCATAAACCTGCTGGAATGAGGAGGCTCTTTTTGCCGTAGCCATGTCCACCAAATCTGACCGTAAATGTCACTATCCCTGGGTCACACAGGACTATTTTCTTATACTCATAGCTACCTATAGGCTATTTACTTCAGCAACAAGACATAAGATACTGAAGCCACAGTTGATCAACGAGTTCACCTGCGGGTTTACCTTGAGGTCACGGAGGGGATATGGTGGCTAAGTCAGTCACCAAGGGTAGCTCAGGTATGGGATAGCAGATGACGTTAATCAAGCCGGAGCAGTTGACTCAGACTCCATCACGGAGTATATTGGCATGCATCACTCGGGGCCGGTAATTAAGGCGCTCAGAGACCGTACCGCAGGAGAGCCAGGGGAGCCTCGCAAAACCTATGGCTATAGGCAACGCGAAAAACGCCCGGAAGATAGGATGAATAGTCTATCGGCATCAAAGCTCCCAAGGCGCATCGAAGGGCTGAGCGAGCTAGCCTACAATCTATGGTGGAGCTGGCACATAGAGGCACGGGACGTGTTCAAGGTCCTGGATCGCCCTTTGTGGAAGGCTACTGGCCATAATCCGGTCAAGCTACTGCAACAGATTGCCCCCCATTGCCTAGTTGCAGCTGCGCAGGACCCTATCTTCCTGAAAATATATGATTCTGTTATGAGCCACTTCAGGACTGACATATCGGCATCTCAGACCTGGTTCAACACGAATTATCCTGATCTCGCACAGGAAACCATAGCGTATTTCTCCCTGGAATTTGCCATCCATAACTCACTCCCCCTTTATGCCGGTGGACTGGGCATTCTGGCGGGTGACTATTGCAAAGAGGCGAGCGATCTGGGTCTGCCGGTGGTTGGGGTAGGGTTTATGTACCCCCAGGGATATTTTCATCAGCATATCTCCGCCGATGGCTGGCAGAAGGATATGTACGAGCAGTTGAACTTCAATGAGGCACCCATTAGCCCGGCGCTGACAGCCCAAGGGCAGGCGACAAGGGTCGAGATCCCGCTGGATGCAAGGTCAGTCTGCGTCGCCGTCTGGCAGGTGAGTATCGGCCGGGGAAAGCTCTATTTATTGGACACTAATGTTGAAGAGAATTCACCGTCTGACCGCCATCTTTCCGGTCGTCTCTATGCGGGAGACCGGGAAATGCGCCTGCAGCAGGAAATAGTCTTGGGGATTGGCGGTGTCCGTGTTCTGCGGGCAGTTGGAATTGAGCCAGTCGTGTGGCATGCCAATGAGGGACATACAGCCTTCATGATGTTGGAGCGCACTCGAGAGTTGGTGGCAAAAGGCCTCGACTTTGCCGAAGCCGCCAGGAAGGTGCGAGCCACCACTGCTTTCACCACCCACACGCCGGTCCCTGAAGGCAACGATGCCTTTTCTATTGACCTGATGGAAAAGTATTTTCACCGCTACTGGGGCTTTCTCGGACTTGACAGGGATTCATTTCTAAAGTTGGGCGTGCAAGAATCGGATGATACAGTCTTCAATATGACCGTGTTGGGCCTGCGAATGGCGGACCAGCGCAATGGCGTCAGCCAACTCCACGGCGGGGTGTGCCGTCGAATGTGGCATTCCCTGTGGCCCGACACTGAAGAGAAAGATGTGCCCATAGGCTGGGTTACCAACGGGATTCATGTTCCCACATGGATGTCACCACAGACAGCCAGGCTATACGAAACGCATCTTGGTCACGACTGGCTGGAGAAGCATGATGACCCAGCTTTATGGGAACGTGTGCTGGATATTCCAGACGAGGAAATATGGGCACTGCGTCGATGGCTGCAGTACAAGCTGATTAGTGCGGTGAAGGATCGAGCGCGAAAACGCTGGGCTGAAGACCGTGTAGCGCCGGTGCAAGCATTGGCAATGGGAGCTTTGCTCGATACGGAAGTGCTTACTCTAGGCTTCAGTCGTCGTTTCACCGACTACAAGCGAGCAGCACTCATTCTATATGACGTTAGCCGCCTAAGGCACATATTACAGAACGAGTCTCGACCAGTCCAGATAGTATTTGCCGGTAAAGCACATCCTGACGACGAGCGCGGCAAGCAGCTCATCCAGGAAGTCCACAATGTGGCAAAAGACCCCGAGTTCGGTGGCCGAATAGCCTTCGTTGAGGATTATGATATGCATATAGCGCGCTACCTTGTCCATGGCGCTGATGTCTGGCTCAATACTCCCCGACAGCTTCGAGAAGCCAGCGGTACGAGCGGGCAAAAGGCAGCCCTCAATGGAGCCCTACATCTCAGCGTACTTGACGGCTGGTGGTATGAAGGCTATAACGGTGCCAATGGGTGGGCGATTCACGAGGATTCTGGAACGTTTGATTCACCAGACCAGGATAAGGCGGATGCCGAGGAACTCTATAGCTTGCTGGAGGGGAAGGTCGTTCCTCTTTACTACGACCGCGACATCCATGGTGTACCGCATGGCTGGATCCGACTGGTTAAAGAATCCATCCGCTCAAACGTGCCTTTGTTTAGCACCCGGCGGATGGCGAAGGAATATACCCAGCAGATGTATCTAACCGCTGCTCAAGCTGGCCAGATGGCACAGATGGGAGCGGGCCAGCCGTCTCCCCTATCTCTACCATCTGATTCCCTTCATGGCACGGGTCAGACAGAAGGCGGTGATTGACTTGAGTTTATGCAAAACACCCTCTCGTAAATACCACGATACCTCTATTCCTATGTACGAGGGGAGTAAGGTGCGAAAGATTGGTGTTCTCACCAGTGGCGGCGACGCTCCAGGAATGAACGCCTGCATCCGCGCTGTAGTCCGCACCGCGGTACAAAGAGGCATCGATGTCGTCGGTATCCAGCAGGGCTACAGTGGACTCCTCAGTGGAGAATTTGCCAAGCTGAACCGCCGCACGGTAGCCAACATCATTCAACGGGGCGGCACTATCCTGGAGAGTTCGCGCTGTGAGGAAATGAAGACTGCAGAGGGGAGAAGACAAGGAATTCAAATGGCGCAACAAGAAGGGATTGAAGGCTTGGTAGTTATCGGTGGAGACGGTACCTTCCGTGGAGCCGCGGCCATAGCCGAAGAAAGCCAAATAAAGCTAATCGGTATCCCGGCGACTATTGATAATGATATCTATGGTACCGATTATGCCATCGGTTTCGATACCGCCATCAACACTGCTTTGGAAGCCATAGACCGGATTCGTGACACAGCGGATGCTTTCCAACGCATCTTCTTTGTGGAGGTAATGGGACGATCATCCGGTTTCATCGCCCTTGAGGTGGGAGTCGCTGGGGGTGCTGAAGAAATAATCATACCCGAAAAAGAGACCGATTTGGAAGAGTTGTGTCACACCTTGAAGGAAAGCTTCAGAAGAGGTAAACGAAGCAGCATCATAGTGGTGGCGGAGGGCAATGAAGTAGGGCATACTGTGCAGATTGCCCAGTACGTCCAATACCGTCTCAAGGCTAGCTGCCGTGTCTGCATACTGGGCCATCTGCAAAGAGGAGGAGCACCAACTGCAAGGGATAGGGTCTTGGCCAGCAAACTCGGCATCGCCGCCGTCGACGGCCTACTCAACGGAAAGGAAGGACATGCGGTCGGGGAAAAGAAAGGCGAGATAACATATACGCCATTCCGCGAGACATGGGAGAGGAAAAAGGAGCTGGATACATATTTCTTGGAATCATCCAAGGTGCTAGCGATGTAGATAGCTGCCCCGAGTCATCTAGCACCGGATAACGGGAGACTAAATGGCTGCCGGCATCAGGATCTGGCATGGCTCAGAGGGCAAATTAATACCGGAGGTGTGGCAATGGAGATAGTCAAATGGTTCGAGGAACTAGGAAGTGGAGAGGTAGCTCAAGCAGGCGGCAAGGGCGCCAATTTGGGGGAAATGACCAAAGCAGGTCTGCCTGTGCCTCCTGGGTTTGTCGTCACTGCACAGACCTACGAGCGTTCTATTGAGGAGAGTGGACTAGCAGCTAAGATAAAGCGCCGATTGGCCGGGCTGGACGTAGATGACAACATTCAGCTAAGGAGGAAGGCAAAAGATATCCAGCTCCTCATCAGCCAGACCAAGGTTCCCCCTCAAATCCACGAGGAGGTGACCGGGGCCTACCGCACACTTTCTCAAAAGGATGGGGTAGACGCGCAGTTCGTGGCGGTGCGTTCTTCAGCCACGATGGAGGACTCCGAGACAG
>Ga0209636_10001982_pt1 | contig 20693 bp, 24 predicted proteins | sample DeeMarSWOR152_54_FD_187464 | JGI IMG/M metagenome (GOLD analysis project Ga0209636, IMG submission 187464) | Marine sediment microbial communities from White Oak River estuary, North Carolina - WOR-1-52-54 (SPAdes) (version 2) | ecosystem: Environmental > Aquatic > Marine > Intertidal zone >...
GTTTTTTCTTTGTTTGTTGCCTTGGCATTCCTAATATTGAGACAAATAGAACAGTTGGGGTTAAGAATTGTCATTCTTGTAACGGTGGGTACGCCTTTGCTTATTTTATTATTAATATTTGTGTTCACCGAAGTATTGAATCTGTCATGAAGTGAGACTACATGTATGCCATGTAGAAAGTCATCGGTGTTACCCTTGCTATATTTCTTTTACTTCACTACTTTTATATGCATGATAAAGAATAAAGAGAATAACAAGGATAATAATTAATGAGCCAATTATGATTACGTTTATTCTTACTAACGAGTGATGCTTTCTGCGAAATCTAACAGTACCTTATACGGGTCTTTCGCTTTTACAATGCCGCTTGCCACCAAAACTCCTTCTGTTCCAAGTCTCAAAGCAGCAGCCACATCTTCACCTTTTGTTAGCCCCGCTCCACAGAGAACCACAACATCAGGGTTTATTTGCTTAACAACCTTAACTGCACCCGTAACTACCTCTGGTTTAGCTTTAGCCACTGGAATTCCTGTGCCAATTAATTCAGGTGGCTCCACAGCGATCATGTCTGGTTTTAGTTCAGCTACATTTGCGCTCAGGGCAGCAGTGGCTGTGCAAACCACTGAAGTTAAGGTGGCTTCACGTGCTCTTGCAATAGTTGCGTCAATGTCGGCGAGCTTCAACTGCCTTTCTGAATGGTTGATCAACGTTCCCACTGCTCCAGTTTCTTTCACTGATTCGGCGAGAACGTGACCAGTGAAGCTGCCTGGCTTTATTGTGTCAATGTGTTGTGCAAAAACTGGCAGGGACACAGTGTTAGCGACTGGTGTTATATCGACGAATTGAGGGGCTAAGCCTATGCAAACTTCAGTTTCTAAACTGACTTTTTCCGCGGTTTTAGCAAGTTTAACGGCTTTTTTTCCAGTAGCCTGTGAATAAGTTTTGAAGTTCACGATAATTATGGGAATACGAATTTTAGTCAACATGAATCTCCGCCTATTGCATATGCTCTTATCAATTAAACAGTTTTGGCGTTCTTTGTTTTTTAAACTTGTAGAATTTCCTCCTACCGATGACAAATATTTAAGGTTTTATTGCTTAACACGTTATGCTGAAGAAAAATGGCAAAAGCTAGGGCTCACATCTTGGTGAGCGGAAGAGTTCAAGGCGTTTTCTTCAGAGTGGAAACTCGGCGTGAAGCAAACAGACGAAACGTTAGCGGGTGGGTGCAAAATCTGCAAGACAGAAGAGTTGAAGCTGTTTTTGAGGGAGAAAAAGATGACGTGGAAAGGCTTATCGAGTTTTGCCGAACTGGTCCTCCAGGAGCTAGGGTAAAACATGTTGAAGTTCGATGGGAACATTACATGGGTGAACTCAAAGGCTTTAGAATACGTTACGAATATAGACGCATACTCTGACACAGTTTATTCATTGCGCAAAGGTTTATTTTGAAGGAAAACTTCAAAGTCAAGTCCAAAATGAGCGGTTCATTATGCATACTATCCTGTTAATTAATGATGATGGAATAAAATCCATCGGTTTAGTCGCTCTAAAACAGAAGCTAGAAAAACTAGGCGAGGTGATCATTGTTACTCCAGAAAAAGAGCGAAGCGGCATCGGAAAAGCCCTAACCACACTTGATTACATAAAAATCAAGGAAAAACAACTCAGCGATGGATCAAACGCATACGCTATAACTGGCACACCTGCCGATGCCTTTCTTCTAGCTGTGAACAAAATTCTGAAACGTTCTCCTGACCTGCTTGTAGCTGGGATAAACTTGGGTCCAAACCTAGGGATTGATGATTTTTTGAATTCTGGCACTTTAGGCGCTGCGCTGGAAGCCGCTATTCACGATGTTCCCGCCATAGGCGTTTCTTATTGCGTCCGAAAAATTCTGGAAAGACATTCATGGAAAGACTCTGTTACATCTGAAGAGTTAGAGTTAACCGCCACTATCACTCAAAAAGCCGCTGAATACGTGCTGAAAAAAGGCATGCCACCTGACGTGGATATTATCTCGATAAACGTGCCTGAAACCGTCAAATCAATGGATGTGGAACTCACTGAGCTATCGTATAAAGGGTACCACGACATCTACACAGAGCGGAAAGAAGGATACAAAATTGGAGGATGGGTTCTATCCGGCTACCCTGATGATAAGCCGGGAACCGACATACATACAATAAAGAATGAAAAACGCATATCCATTACACCCATTAGAGTTAGGTTTCCTCATCACAAGAAAGCGCTGAAAGACTTTTTAGAAGCTCTTTCAACCTAGAAGAGACTGTAAACATTGTTCTGTGAAGTTTGTTCTCTTCCATGTCATTTAGGAACCCGAAAATGCGACTCCTTCCCAGCACTAATGTATTCTCCACCATTGTCACGAACAATAGCAGCTATTTTCGCAAAATTTTCCGCCCCTAAATATTGACGTGGCTTAATCATAATGTAATCTCCAGCATCATCGAACGTTAACATTTCCTCTAAATCCTTAGGAAACCACGTCTGGACACTTTCAATTGTTTGCACTTCAGCGGGTGCAGCAGTAGGGGCAGGGGTAGGGGCAGGAGCACCGGTTTCCCTCAACGCCTTTGTTATGTCTGTGAGGTCTCTGGAGATCATGTTCAAAACGCTGAGAAGTTCATCGATTCGCCGTAGCAGTTCTTCTTGACTTAACTTTTTTTCGCTCAATAAACATGCCTCCACGCATAACTATTTCATTATGCTCCTTCATTTGTTTTGTCCTTTACGTCTTATCTTAACGTAGAAGAACCTTTAAACTAGAGCAGAGACTGGTCAATTCTAGAGGTTTAAGAGTGCTAGAGGTTGACGGTAGCCAAAAAAGCGGCAGCGGAACCATCCTACGCTTATCCGTAGCTCTAGCTGGCATCCTAGGTGAACCATTGCATATATATAATATCCGTAAAAAACGTCGTCAGCCCGGTTTACGTCCTCAACATCTTGAAGCTATACTTACTGCTGCTAAACTCTGCAATGCAGAAATAAAAGGCGCCATACTAGGCTCTCGCGAACTCTGGTTTGAACCCGGCGAGGTTACAGGTGGCGAGATACGAGCTGAGATAGGTACTGCTGGCAGCATACCCATGCTACTGCTGACTATTCTGCCTCTCTGCGCCTCTGCTAAACACTGCTGACTATTCTGCCTCTCTGCGCCTCTGCTAAACACATCGTACGTATCCATGTGGTTAAAGGCGGTACTGACGTTCGCTATGCACCTACAATAAATTATCTGAAACACATTCTTCTTCCCATGCTTAAACGAATGGGCTTGAATGCAAACCTGACCATTCAAAAACATGGTTATTACCCGAAAGGCATGGGAGAAATTTCCATAGAAGTTCAGCCATGCCAGAAACTAAATCCGCTACGTCTTGAAGAACGTGGAGCTATAGAGGAACTGCGCGGAGTTTCCGTGTGTACTTTTCTAGCAGATCGGAAGGTTGCAGAACGCCAAGCCAAAGCAGCTAAAGAGTATCTTAAAGCTCGCGGTTTCGACGCCAACATCGACGTGGTTAATGACACGTCTAACCTCCTCCAGAAAGGAAGTTCCATAGTGTTATGGGCAAAAAGCAACACTGGCACTCTTCTGGGAGGAGATGCTATTGGCGAACTTCGCAAACCAAGCGAAACGGTGGGGTGTGAAGCTGCTGAAAACCTTTTCAAAGAGTTAAAGACTGAAGCTACGGTGGACGTGCATTTAGCTGACATGCTGGTTCCTTACGTTGCGTTGGCTGAAGGCAACTCCACCTACATTGTTCGTTCCATGACTGAGCATCTGGAAACAAATCTCTGGCTCACTCAGAAGATTCTAGACGTAAAGTTCAAAGTTACAAGAGTTGGCAATCTCTTTAGAATAGAGAAGAAAGGAACGTAAAAAGGGCGTGAATCAATAAATCACTAATAGAAATGCGCGCAAAAGTCGCACCTTTGTGTTCTTCACCAGAAATTGGATTTAAAATTTGTGCTAGTCGGCGTGCATGCACGATTGCTTATAAGTCGCATAAACTAGCAATAGCAATGATATTGACCGTGCTCAGACGAGATGACGCGGATGTACGCATCGAAACGATTGCTTGGATATTGTCGGTTCTGCCATGCATTTTTTGAGATAGAAGTGAATGTGTGGCATTTGAGAATGCAACAGGTCTATTGCCCTAAGTGTGATCGATATCTCGGTTATGTCTACAGAGAAGTGGACGGGCAACCTCATTTTAAAGCAGAATAAAGGAGCATTTCTTCATCTTGATTATCTAGCATTTTGGGTATACATACATGCAAAAGCGCGCGTATTTCGCATTATTTCTGTGACGTTGTGGTCCATTTTTTGTAGAAGAGGTTGAGAACGTAAAATAGTAGGGCAATGAACATGGCTTCTGACACCAAGTGGAGCAGTTGGCTAACAAGGTAGGTTGTTTCGACATTTGAAGTCCTAAGCAAAAGAAATTGTAGTATGTCGAAGGTTTGGAAAACTACTACTATCAGGGGTAAGGGTGCAAGGATTTTGAATGAAGATTCAAACATGGCTCCTTTAAAGAATTTTAGAAGGCAGTATCCGTAGTAAGACAGTCCCAAAGAAAAGACGATTATTACCAGATTGAAACCTACACGTAATAACTCAATCATTAACTCGCCACCAAACAGTTGTTTTTTCTTTATTGTATAAATCAATGCGTGCATAAAAAAGCGATACACACCATTAAATTGCGCGCGCCATGAAGTAACTATTTAAGTATTAGATAAAACCCGACTGCTTCAATTTTTTTATTGTAAGCCTTCCGTTATGTAGAGCAGTAGCTACCAGCACGCCAGATACTCCCATACTTCTCAACATTTCCAAGTCTGTAATGTCTCGTACGCCTCCACCAGTTAACACTTCAACTCTGGTTTGTTCAAGAATCTCCTTCACTATTTCCAGATCAAGTCCTTTATTCATTCCAACCCTTGCTAAGTCTAAAACAATAATTTGAGCCACATTCATCCCTTGGAAAGTCTTTGCGAGTTCCACTGGACCTTTCTCCTTTATGTAAGAGCATCTGCTTATGACTTTTCCTCCCTTTAAGTCAAGGCTAACGATGACTCGGTTCTTACCAAAAAGCTTGACAGCTTCTTTAACAAAGTCTAGTTTTTCTAAGGTTTCAGTGCCTATTATGATCTTTGAAACCTCGTTTTCTAACACCTTTCGCGCCTTTTCAAGATCACTTATGCCCGCGTCAACCATTAAATTTACATCAGTTACCGCCTTAACCTGTTTATAGAGGGAAAAATTTGCATTGTTGTTTAATATCGCATCTAAATCCGCCACATAAAGCTCATCAAACCCAAGTGACCTAAATGTCGAAGCTATGTTCACTGGATCAGAAGATGCGCACAAAACGCTTTTTACAGGATAATACTTTTCTCTTTTACCCCCAACACCATGAACCACTACACCATTTAAAACGTCGAGGACCGGAATAATTTTCATGGAACCCCTCCCAATATTAGATAATGCAGAGGTAAAAATTTGAAACTTCTCATTTATGAACATATCACCGCAGGAGGATACCGCGGTAAAAAGATTTCGCCAAGCATCCTAAGCGAAGGATATGGAATGCTGAGAACTTTAATCTCAGACTTCAAAGCCGCTGGACACTCTGTAACAACTCTACTTGACTCTAAACTCACAACCCTCAGCCCATCGCTTGACGCCGACAAAATAATCATCACTTCTCATAAAGAAGAGTTAGAAAAAACTCTAACATCGCTCTCCAAATCGGTTGACGCCGTTTATATAATCGCGCCAGAGTCAAGTCAAATATTACAAAAACTAGTGGAGTGTGTTGAGGCGGCTGGTGGAGTCTCCCTTAATTGTGCGGCTATCGCAATAGAGAAAGTCTCCAACAAATATACGCTTTACAATGAGTTGAAAAGAATTGGAATACGAGTGCCTGACACGTTGATGATTGACTCTTGTGAAGATTTTAAAATGATTAAACAGACTGTGAGTGAATTAGGTTTTCCGCTTATCTTTAAGCCTATCGATGGTGTAGGTTGCCAAGGATTAAGCATTGTAAAGAATGAACGCCAAATAAAAAGCGCCCTTGCCAAGCTGATGGAAGAATCTTTAGGCAGGTATTTCTTAGCCCAAAAGTTCATTAATGGCACAGCTTCCAGCGTTAGTTTAATCTCAACCGGAAAGAAAGCATACCCGCTAACGTTAAATGAACAAATAGTTACTTTATCGCCCCCCAACTCTAATTCAGCTTATACTGGCGGAACCGTTCCTTTTCACCATCCTTTGCTAGAGGAAGCCTTAGAAACGGCGCAGAAAACAGTAGAATTGTTTAAGGGACTTAGAGGCTACATTGGAGTAGACATGGTTCTAACAAATGATGAACCTGTGGTTATGGAAGTTAACCCCAGACTTACCACATCCTACATCGGCTTGAGAAAAGTCGTAAATTTTAGTTTAGCCCAAGCGATAGTCAACGCCGTGCTAAAGCATGAACTTCCTGAGAACGTGCAAAGCTCGGGATACGCCTTTTTTTCAAAAATAACAGTTCCTACAGTGCCAAGCAAAATCCTCCCTAAAATATGTGAGTCAGAGAAAATCATCTCACCTCCACTCTCCATTGAAGGTGATGAAACAGCCTATGCACTCATCATTGCCCATTCCGCCAAATTAAAAAGCGCTAAAACAAAGCTGTATGAAGCTACAAAACGTCTCATAAATATGTTGCCAGAGGATTGAAAACGTGAATGTTCTAGGTTGGGACATAGGAGGAGTAAACACTAAAGCAGCTTTGATAAAAACCCGGAAAGGCGCGGTTAGAGAACTTAAGACTGCAATAAAATATTTTCCAATCTGGAAAAAGGACAAAGAAAAGCTTCCACCCGTTCTTGGCAAATTGAAAAACCAGTTGACAGGTTCCGCTAAGTTAGACGGAGTTGGAGTTGCCATGACAGCTGAATTATCCGATGCGTATCAGACAAAAAGGAAAGGAGTCAATCATATCCTCGATAGTGTGGCACAGGTTTTCTCTAATACACCAGTTTTCGTCTTGGATGCAGAATCAAACCTGAAGTCAATTGAGGAAGCTAAGCAAGAGCCTCTTAAAGTCGCAGCTGCCAATTGGCCAGCCACAGGATGGATGGTGTCCCAATCAATTAAAGATTGTTTTATAATTGATGTTGGAAGCACCACAACAAGCATAATTCCAGTGATCAATGGAAAAGTTGTTGCAGCTGGTAAAACCGATCTCGAGAAGCTTATAAACGGAGAATTAGTTTACACAGGAGCCCTGCGTACGAATGTCGCTACTATTGTAAATTCCATCCCTGTTAAAGGCGGAATCGCACGGGTTTCATCTGAGTTATTTGCCTTGTCTGGCGACGTACATCTAATCTTAGACAACATTAACGAGGAGGACTACTCTATAGAAACCGCGGATGGTCGGGGAACAACAAGGATAGAAGCTATGGCTAGATTAGCGCGTGTAGTTTGCGCTGACATTGAAATACTGAACGAAGAGGAAATAGTTGAGATGGCTAACTACATTTATGAGGCACAGATCAAACAGATTGCTGATGGGTTAAGTCAAGTCTATGACAGGATGAAGTCTCGTATAAAAATGAATGTTCCTGTTGTAGTCACGGGTTTTGGTAGAGACTTTTTAGCTGGAAAAGCAGCTCAGAAAGCAGGTTTCAAAGAAGTTATCGACTTAGGGGAGCTACTTGGTGTAGATGCTGCCGTTGTCTCCACTTCGGTTGGTGTTGCTTTGATGGTGGCAAGTAAACTGGAGGGTAAAGTCGTAAGATGGTAGAAGTCGTAAAAATTGGAGGAAGCTTGGCTGAAGACTCTGAGAGTTTAATTGCTTTATGTGAAGAATTGGGGGCACTTGCAAAATCTTATAGAATGCTTGTGGTGCCTGGAGGAGGCAAATTTGCTGATGTTGTAAGAGAGTTTTACCGTAATTTTGGCCTGTCAGATACTGTTGCGCATAAAATGGCTATTCTCAGCATGGACCAGTTTGGGCTGTTCCTCTCAAGTATTACGCCGAACTCGCAAACCACTTATTTTTTGGAAAAGGCTGAGGGGCTTTCTTCTACTGGAATTTTACCCATAATTCTGCCTTCCAACTTAATGTTTCAAAAAGACCCGTTGAAACCTTCATGGGATGTGACTTCCGATTCCATAGCCGTCTACATTGCCAGTCTGTTACTTGCGAAGAAACTGATTTTAGTCACTGATGTAGACGGAATTTTCACAGAAGACCCTGAAAAGAACCCGAACGCTAGAATGATAGAGAAATTATCGGTTAATGAACTGTTAGATTGGAATAAGAGAACAAGTGTTGACCGATTCTTACCTAGAATACTTTTGAAAACAAAGTTAGATTGCTACGTGGTTAACGGTAAACATCCTGAAAGAATTAAAGCAATTTTGAAGGGTGAAAAAACCCTTTGTACACAAATTATATTCTAGTCATCTACTTTCATATTCGTTAATTAGTTTAGTAAACTCCATTACCGCTGTGCTCTGAACCTCACCAGCCACTCGATCCTTATGACTAAGAACAGCCCTTCTAATCCCAACAACGTCTGCTCCTAAGTTAAGGAGCCTCGGTACATCTTCCTTGTCTAAACCTCCTGCCAGAGCCACCATTAAACCGTGTTTATGCGATTCCTCAACAAAGTTTCTCAGCAGGTCGTCACTTAAGAAGTCAAACAGTTTTTTCTGACTTTTAACTTTCATGTCTATTAACACACCGTCTGCCTCTGTCTTACGTGCAACAGCCGGGAGCTCTAGGGGATTTAAACAGTTAACTTCTTGAAAATCAGCGTAACCTGCCGCAATCACCTTTAAGGTGGCATTATAATCTTTAACAGCCCTACAAACCTCGTTCATTAGACTCACTGCTTCTTCCACTTTTTTCACACCAAAAAGTCCCGCTTTAACATAATCAGCTCCTGACGCAGCAGCGCCCAAAGCAGCTAATGAGGCTGTTCCAGGAAGGTTCGGTAGGTCGCCTATTGTTGCGCTCATTTCTATGTTGTTTGGCACGATTTTTTTGACTTGTCTAATGATTCTGGGGAAATTGGCGCCTAAGGAGCCTTCTTTCGGATTTTTGACGTCGATTATGTGTGCTCCTCCTTTGACTGCTTCTAAGGCCTCTTTCTTGTTCGTTACGCTGACTAAGAGTTTCAACAACGTCACAGCACCATTTAGTCGCGGTAATTTACATGTGTAATCCAGTCTATCTTCAACATTTTTTGAGATAAATCCTTCGTTTAGGTGTTTATTTAACCTAACTTCTTGGTTATTTCCCTTAGGTCGTCAAGGAAAGCTTTAATGTGGGAAGGCTTTGTATGCGGCATAACTACTATCCGAATGTGGTGGGGGAAGCGGGAGATTGCCCAACCTTTCTTTCTCAGTTCTTTAGTTATTAACTGAACATCTATAACGTCTGATTTTATTCCAACAATGTTTATGGTGGGTTGAGTTACAAGGCTTACTCCATCAATTTGTCGAACTCCTTCGGCAAGCATCCATGTTAGCTTCATGCAACGTTTAACCACAGCTTCATAACCCGCTCTACCAAGATGCATTAGTAACGCCCACACAGCTATTGCAGAAGCTCCTGACCGAGTTCCCACTAAAGTGGTTAGATTCGTTTCTCCACCAGCCAAATAAGAGACTTTCATGCCTATAGGCTCCACAATCGACGAGTCTCTGAACAGTATCCCTCCAGCGGGGATGGGTGCAAATCCCATCTTATGTGGATCAATTGTAATTGAGTGAATTCCTGAAAATCTAAAATCGAAAGCTGGAGCTTGGAGCCTTTGGTTCTTAAGGAACGGAAGCACAAAGCCTCCGAATGCGGCGTCTACGTGGAGGTAGATGTCATTGGTTAGAGCAATTTCTGAAAGTTCAGGGATAGGATCGACCACTCCTAGGTCGGTTGTGCCTGCGTTTCCTATAATTGCAACTGTGTTTGAAGTGATTGACTCTTCTACAGCTTTGATGTCAATTTGAAACCGACTGTTGAGTCCTATTTTGATTAGTTTTAGACCTAGCAAGTCTGCTGCTTTATCGATGGAGAAATGTGACGAAACAGAAGCGATGATTTCTCGTTTTTTTCTTTTGGCAAGGTTTCGCGCCGTCCATAAAGCAAGAATGTTTGCTTCAGTTCCACCTGAGACAATGTGTCCATGCGCATTAGGGTTGGAAAGTAGCGAACCGAACATTTGTATAACTTCTTGCTCTAGCTCCGCTGTGGCGGGAAAAAGGTATGGGTCGCCCAGGTTCTTCTCTAAACATTGCATGTAAACTCGTTTGGCAAGAGAGTGCGGTTCAGTACACATGGAACCAAGAATTCTTCCAGACTTGTAGGTTGAGTCTTGCCGAAGTTTAGTCTTGAGTTTTTGAAAGAGCACATTTTTTGGTAAGCCTTTTTCATACAAGTTATTCACCCGGCTCTATTACTTTCTATAATTGTATTAAAGCATCTTGATGCCTCTGTTCTCTGCAATGCGGCAGAGGGTGTTATGCGTAGCTGAAGGGAAAATTGTTTGGTTTTACTGAAATCTGAAATTTTTTCTGTCTGACACTAAAAGTTTATAAGTTGTTTCTTTTCATCAGATTTCTGAGGAACAAGTAAATGAGCTTATGGAAACTACGATTCTCAATACTGGGAACACTAGCTATTATAATAGGTCTCTCAACCCTATTCTTCACAGTCCTCCTCAGCCTAACCGGCGCATTCAGTCTCCTAACACTAATCATCTTCGTTGTACTCTTCAACATCGCCCAATGGTTGTTCGCCCCCTACCTCATAGACGCCATGTACCGTGTGAAAAAGGTGTCAAGATCAGAGAACTCGAAACTGTATGGAATGGTGGAGGAATTAAGCAGAAAAAGCGGCATCAAAATGCCAAAAGTCATGTTGGCTAACATTCCTGTACCCAACGCCTTCGCTTATGGTTCACCCATAGCTGGAACCAGAGTAGCAGTGACAAATGAACTGTTGAAAACACTGGAAGACGAAGAAGTTGAGGCAGTGATTGGACATGAGCTTGGTCACCTGAAGCATAGAGACGTTCAAGTGATGATGTTCATCTCCATTTTACCAGCAATATTCTACTTCATCGGCTACTCAATGCTGCTCTCTTCCATGTTTGGACGCAGAGATGAAAGAGGCGGCGGCGAAGCAGCTGTAATCATAGGCATAGCAAGCATGGTCGTCTACTGGGTTCTCTACATATTCACTCTTTACCTAAGCCGACTGCGCGAATACTATGCTGACCGCCACAGCGCCAGCATTGTTGAAGACGGATCACGCAAACTCTCTGAAGGCTTAGCAAAAATAGCGAAATCCTCTAAGAGAATGAAGAAAGTTCGCAAAGACGTTAGCAACTTCAGCTCGTTCAAGTCTCTCTTCATTGCGGACCCGGATCGTGCTGAACTAGATTCAGCGGCTATTGCTCAAACGGGCGCACTCGCATCTGATCAGAAACTTGTTGAAAGCACTCTCAGACGAAAAGTGACCACACTTGACAGAATAGCAGAGGTTCTTTCCACACATCCCAACATAGTGAAGCGCTTGAGAGCATTGCAAGAACTGGCGTGAAGTGTGACCGTCTGAGTTTAACATCTCCATCTCTTAGACTCTTCTCCAAATAAGGTTAAGAGCAAACGGAGTTTCCAAATAGTAACGTTTATTATTTCCGTGGGCGTTTGAACTTTGATACTTCGAAGTGGAGCCACATGAATAAACAACAGCAAGAGCTCGCAGAGAAAATCCTTAAGCTGAAAAATGAAAAACGTGCACTCTTACTTGCCCACAACTATCAACGCCCAGAGATACAGGAAATCGCTGATTACATTGCAGACAGCATTGGACTTTGTCGAAAAGCCCAGCAAGAAAAGGATGCGGAGCTTCTGGTTTTTTCAGCAGTGAATTTCATGGCTGAAAGTGCAGTGATATTGAATCCAGATAAGAAAGTGGTGGTTCCTGATAAGAATGCGTTCTGTCCCATGGCAGCGATGCTTTCAACTGAAGAAATTAAATTAGCGAGGAAAAAATATCCCGACGCAGCGGTGGTGTTGTATGTTAATACTCGGGCAGAGGCTAAGGCAAGGTGCGATGTGTGTTGTACATCATCAAACGCTGTTCAAGTTGTAAACAGTTTGGATGAAGAACGAGTCATATTTGGTCCAGACAACAACTTAGCATGGTACGTTCAGCAACACACTGACAAAGAGATTATTCCTATACCCAAAAACGGATTTTGTTACGTTCACAAACTGTTTTCAGAGGGAGACATACTCCTTGCGAGAGAACAACATCCAGACGCGGAAGTGCTGGTGCATCCAGAATGCAATCCAGAAGTGCAGCGCATCGCCGATTTCATTGGAAGCACAAGCCAAATGTATACTCATGCTATAGAATCGCCGAAAAAACAATTTGTAATTGCAACTGAAAATGGACTCATCGACCGAATGAAGCGAGAACATCCTGAAAAAGAATACATCCCAGCGTATTCAGACGCCATCTGCAACACCATGAAACTTAACACGTTGGAGAAAATTCACTTGGCGCTAAAAAATGAAGAGCCTACAGTAACTTTGCCTAAACCAATTATGAAAAAGGCGCGCAAAGCAGTTGAAAGAATGACTGAAATCACTGGCCAATAAGACGTTTCAAAAATTAGATTACTATTACTTATTCACAAAACAAATAAACCAATCCCGCCAAACTATTGCTGATGCCATATGCGTAGAACAATATTAAAGAAAAAGCCAGGTTACACTATTGCTTTAGCGCTCTGTATTATAGGAGCACTGATGCTTCTTATTGTCATATGGAAAACGTGGGAAGATGGAGTTTACAGTGATCCCAATATTATCTCAGCCTTCAGTAATTCTCTTTTTGCAGCAACTCACTCCGACATTTCCCTAGGAGTTGGACTGCAACTAATACATTACACGATCTTGGGGTTCGTGTTGCTAATCGGAGGCGTTGCAATCTTAGTTGGTAGAAGAGAAAGAGTTACTGTCGTTGAAGAAGTGCCTGCTGTACTAGAATGCCCCTTCTGCAAGAACCAATGGAGAGAATCCCTGTCAAAAGCACACTTAGAATCTATGGGCTATCCAAAAGTTCGAACACTTTCCCGACGAAAATGTTCCAGCTGCGCCAAATTCATGCGTCCAAAAATCGTGAGCACAAAATAAACTCGGTTCACATGCTGAAGCGGCAAGGCTTAAATCACTTCACCATTCTACTATTTTCGCTTCTGTTGGAGAGAAAACAGTTTGAATTCAAAGTTAGAGTTTGAAATCCCCTCGTGGGAACAAATCTACGAGGAACTCTTACATCTTGCCAACAGAATTCGAGAAAACAACTTCAAAGCCGACGTGATCGTGAGCGTTTCCCGTGGCGGATGGCCTCCAGCACGAATCATGTCTGACCTGCTTGAAAACCCAGAACTTGCAAACGTTAGAGCTGAATTCTATTTGGGAGTTGCCAAAACCAAAGGCGACCCAGTGATAACACAACCAGTTTCTACATCTGTTAAAGGTAAGAAAGTTCTCATTGTGGACGAGGTTGCTGACACTGGTAAAAGCCTTCGCCTTGTGAAGTCGCATTTAGAGGAGCAGGGTGCAACCGAAGTAAAGACCATGACAATCTACTATAAACCTTGGAGCATCGTAGTTCCAGACTGGTATGCAAAGGAAACGAGCCGTTGGCTTGTCTTTCCATGGGAAAGAAAAGAAACCGTTAGGAAAGTTCTTGAAGAGTACAAAAATCAGGGAAAGCCTGTTGATGAAGCTGTGGAGAAACTGGTACAGTCTGGGCTAAGTCGAAAGCTGGTGGAGCGATTTATCCAAGAGATATTTGAGGAGTAGACTTGATCAAAAAACTGGAAGACTTTGATAGATATGTCGCCGCAGCTGGGTTCCGAAACGTTAAGGTTAATGATATTAACGGTTTTTTCAATGTTATTCGAAAAAAGGTGAAGGGTGCTAACGTTCAGTTTTTTGACGCTAGGTTGATCGCAGGCTGGAAGCACCTGTATTTTGCTGCCCTGAATGCCTTGAATGCCTTCAAAAACAAAACAAACATCTCAAACAGTGTAGCTGTTGAAACGCTTCTCTATGCTTCTGCTCAACGACAGATCAATAAAGCTGTGGAGCTACTGGGAATCAAACCTGAATCATCACAGGTAGCGGTTCTTGTAATAGCAGAAACAAAGCAAAAGACAGCTACAATTCTAGAAACAGTTTCCGAACTAATGTCAGGTAAGCGTGACGATAGTGTCATTGAATTGACCAGCGAAAAAGTTAATGGTGTCAAGAGATTGTTTGGCATTTCCAATCTTGAATTGGAGGCTAAGCTGGAGAAGAAAGGTTTCGAAAAGGAAGCGCTGCTGAACTTGGTGATTGAACATGTGGCTTTGTTAGCAACTCAACGTTGAAGGTTACATTCTCTCCTTCATCACAGACAAGATATCCGTGGATTCTACAACAGATATGCCGGTGAACCCGCCTATAACTTCAATGAGAACAATCTTGTCCGGACTAGTCATATTTACTTTTCTTTCAATGTTCGCCGCCGCAGCCTCCACCATATCTTTAGAGGAAATCTTAGTGAACCTTTTCTCCACAGTCACGCGGAATGTTTCATTTTCCTTTATTTTAGAAGCCAACTCAGTAGCTATTCTTTCAATTTCCCTCAGATCCGTGGGCACAACCTTTTCGATGGGGATAACTCTAAGCGTATAGCGGAAATCCCATGGACGTTCCTTTAATATACCTCTAAATTTCTCGATGATTTCGAAGGGACTGAAAGCTGATTTGACTACTATTAACCCCGTGATTCCTGTTTTGTCAACTGTGACGGCTGCGTTCCCGACCTCCCCCAACAAATTCAATATCTCAGCACACGTGTTATCCTCATTTCCCCGCGACGTGGTGATGAGCAGATTGAAGTCTTTCAACACTTTCTTTTCACCAAAGCATATTTTATGCATCATTTAATAAAAAGAACTTTCGAAATTGCACATCAACACTAAACCTTTAGAATCTCTTCCAAACATGTGGGACCTTCACGCAAAATTTTCGGCTTTTGCTGAGTGAAATCAACAACTGTTGATGATACACCGAGAGGAGTAGTTCCCCCGTCCAGAATCACATCCACCTCTTCTCTCAGCTGTTCAGCAACTTCCTGAGCCGTACACGGTGGCTTCGCTCCTGTTTTGTTGGCGCTGGTTCCCACGAGCAACCCATTAGACAAACGAATGATTCTTAGCGCCACATCGTGCTTAGGAATCCTAACGCCCACTGAGTTGAGGTTACAGGTAGCAGTTTCTAGAAGAGCGGGCTTTTTAGGTAAAACCAAAGTGAGTGGCCCTGGCCAAAACCTTGCTGCAATTTTTCTAGCTTTTTCCGACAGAAACGCTATTTTTTCAATACTTTCAACATCGGATGCCAGTATGGGCAACGGCTTGTCTCTCTCGCCCTTCACTTTGAAAAGTCGCTTCAACGCTTTGACGTTAAAAGGGTTACATCCTAACCCGTAAACTGTGTCAGTTGGATAAGCAACTAATCCTCCATCAGCAAGTATTTGTGAGGCTACTGCAAGATTATCTGCTGTTGCCCTCAAAATTTGCATGTTCTTCCCCGTACATTTTTTACTCATAAAATATTTTTGAAGCAGCAGTTTCAGCAGCCTTCAAGATCGGTTGTCGACATTGGGCAACAGGACATGCAGAGACAGGAACATTAACTATTTTTTCAACAGTGGTGCTGACAATGGGGGCACAAACAATGGCTTTAGCTCCTTCCTGTTGCGCCCGAACAGCTGCAACTATAACTTCCTCTAAGCTTGTAGCAGCATACTCTTTAAGTCGAATTTGGTGATCTTGAATTTTTATGTATCTTGTTTCGAGGACGTCAAGTGTGGGTCGAGCAGCGATGACAGCGATGAACGGTTCGGTCTCCTCAGCATCTTCTAACCTCTTAAGGGCCTTTACGATTTTGCGGTAGGTGGAGAGACGTGGATTGGCTCTTTCACCTGAGAGTATTTTGTAAAGTGAGCTTTCTGAGACTTCGGAAAGTTCGCTGAACCTTTTGGTGTCCATGCGTGCTTCTTCTAAAGCTTGCTTCAAACTCTTTCGAAACGCTTCATCAGACTTTAGACTCGACTGAACCAAATCTTCCCAAAGAGATATTTTACTCAAATCTTATCCTCCTATTGTATAATGAATAGCATTAAATTATCCTTATTGTACATCAATACAACACGTTTATAAAGTTTGTTGAGAAGATAAACAAGAGGCAACACATCATCACATGCAACTGTTGAAGTTAACAGGTGAAAAAATAATGGCTAAAACACTTACAATCGCTCACAATTATCAAGACCCTATTGTCCACCAAATAGTGCGCCAAAACAATGGAATCATCGGAGGGACAACCGCTATTTGTAGAGCTGGAAAGGAAATGTGTGATAAGAGCAATGAAACGGCTGTCATCTGCTCGGTGGCATTCATGATTGAAGACTTTGTCACGTTATCTGGTGGAGGAGTAAAGGCTCTCACCCCGATTGCTCAGATCAAGGATGGAAAATACTGCGTGTCGAGATGCCCAATGATAAGTGAGCAGGGAAGTAGCTTAGGAACATTAAAGCCTGAAGTAATAAAAAATGTTGCAAAGAAATATCCTGATGCACCGATAGGAGTTAACATAAACAATTGTGTAGCAATTAAAGCTCGTGAAGAAGTGTCATTTGTCTTTAATCCCACCAAAGCCATTCATGTGTTAGAAGAGGTTGCCAAGAAAAAAGTGTCAGATACAGTTGTGTTAGTGGGAAACACCAACGTTAATTTGTATGTACAGAAAATAATTGAATCAAAATTTCCCAACTTTAAAATTGTATCAGTGCCCAATAGTCTGCAATGTCCGCCACATTCACAAATTGGTGCTGGCGACCTCATGTTAGAATGGGAAGATGCTTTGCAGGAATTTGGAAAAGAAAATGTTGGCATAGTTGCTCATGCTGAATGTGACTCCTACCTTGTCGACTGGGTTCTAAAAATTGGAGGCGAAATTAGTGGAAGTGGAGGAATGTTTTCAGTCATCAAGAATTCTGAAAAACCCGTGCATATTGTGGCGACCGTGGAAGGGTTTCCGCAAAGGATGAGGAATGAAATTCCCGGGAAGACTATGTTATCTCCTAACGTCTTGTGTCCAAACATGAAATTTATTGGGCGAGATAACGGTTGGTGGGTCAAGAACGCTGTAAAAATTGCTAAAAACGATGGGGAGGTAGCTGGAAGACTGGTTGTCAAGAATTTAAGTTATCCTTATTACGAGTTTGAATATGTGGGCGGGGGGCGAGTGATAGAAAGAAGTGATGACAGTTTGATTCTGGGTCCGTGCGAAATAATTGTTGATCAAGCTTTTATTGATAAAGCTGCTGAGTCCATGCAAACACTTTTTCAGTAGGAACTGTGAATCTTGTGAGTGGAGTTGTTGAAGTCAGATAAAAGTCTCATATGAATGAGGGAGGGAAATTCTACAATTGTTGATTATGCCTTCTCACTGTCGTCAAGTAAGCATAATGGAAACTAGTCAGAACATTCTCAACAATGAGGAAGCTCTTAGAGGAATAGCGTTTGATAATGAAGTTTACGAAACCACGCAGTATCTTTTGGTTGGAAACGAAAAACAAGGGTTTGCAATATTAGAAGTGAAGAAAGAGAAGTCCCACAAGCTTTTTCGAAGAATTGTAAATGTTAAAGTTTTAGCCTTTGGAAATGAGTCTATTCTAATTGTTGATTCTAACGTAGATGTTTTAAACCCGAATCAGCTGGTGCCTTTAGCTCTTAAAACGTGGCAAGAGAGCGGAAAGAAAGCTACTATTGTGTTAGGTAAACATAGCCACGTTAGCTTCACATTGGTTAGCGGAGAACCGCAACTGAACAAAATTGAAGTTGTAGATGTAGTGCCGCCTAGACCCGGCAAACTGGTAAGCATGATAAAAGACGCTATGAAAGTCGGGTTGATAAACAGAGCAGTAGACATAGAAGTTAGAGAAATTAATCTGGTCGAATTAGCTAAAAAAACACTTGACAAAGGAGCTGAAGTCGTCGTTTTTCCATGTAGCGCGTCAGGTATAACTCCTCAATCTGTTGGTGCGGAGACTCTTTTTCTAGATAAAGAAATACTTCCCGCCTTAAAGAAGGGATCTGAGAGACTTGGTTTAGTGGGTTGCAATGTTTCATTTAAAGCGCTTCAACATCTTTTAGGAAGAGATTTTGATAGGTCAAAAATGATTTTTGAACAGATTTGTCCGGAAAAGGCTGTTCCAAACAAGCTACCATTCATTACGAAATGTTGTAAATTGAGAGAAGGTTACAAACCTATTCTAGAAGGAGGAACCTTAGGTGTTATCGTTCCTTGGGGAGCAAGATTAAACGAAGTTAGTGATGCCTTGAATTGGTTACTCCATGAAATGGCAAAGAACACTAAAGACTAAGATGCCTCGTTAGTTGGTTGCAACGTATAAGCCGTCTTCTGAGGTTAGTGCAGGCTAGTGGTGTGTGTTATTGTGGATGCTTCGGTGTTCTCTAGAGTTTTTCTTGGGGTTACAAAAGTATAGAAATGCTTAAAAAAGACTGTGTGGTCTTCACTAGAAATTATTGAAGAATATAACGTTGTAAAGGAGGTGAAACGCTGATGGAGGAGGAAGAAGAATGGGAAGAAGAGGAGGAAGAGGACGAAGAAGAGGACGAAGAATGGTAGTTTATGAGATGACGAAAACCCGATGACTTTTTTCTGTTTTTAAACAATTTACCAATTAAACTTAAGTTTATTATCTGCTTCTTTCATTTTAAATTAAAATTAACAAGTGAAGAGCAGCATGGTACGCGTTGCAGTATTAGATGAGGATCGATGCAAACCTAAACGTTGTGGAAGGATATGCTATCGATTTTGCCCACCCGTAAGAAGCAGAATAGAAGCTATTCGATTTGAGAACGACAAACCAATAGTGGTGGAGGCTCTCTGCGTAGGATGCGGCATCTGCGTCAAAAAGTGCCCATTTAACGCTCTTTCCATCGTTAACCTTCCAGACGAACTTGAGGAGGAATGTAGCCACAGATTTGGCCCAAACACCTTCAAACTGTTTCGCCTCCCCATACCCTCCTCAGGTGTGGTGCTGGGGCTACTGGGGCAAAACGGAATTGGAAAAAGCACGGCACTAAACATCCTCTCCGGAGAGGTTAAGCTAAACCTCGGAAGCTATAAAGAGCCTCCTAATTGGCATGAGCTTGTTCACCATTTCCGCGGGTCAATCCTTCAAGAATATTTTCAGAAGTTAGGCGATAACAACCTTAAGGTGATGCACAAACCGCAGTATGTAGACAGGATTCCGCGCATAATTTCAGGGAAGGTGGGAGAACTCCTCGAGAAAATTGACGAACGGGGCAAGTTGAAGCTTCTTTCTGAAGAGTTGCAGCTTCGCACTATCTGGGATCGCCCTATCAACGTTTTAAGCGGAGGTGAACTTCAGAGGGTTGCGATAGCCGCTACCATCTGTCGAGATGCAGACGTTTATCTTTTCGACGAGCCATCCAGCTACCTAGATGTGAATCAACGTCTTCAAGCCGCTAGAACCATTCGTCACCTCAAAGAGGACGAAAAAACTGTGATCGTAGCAGAGCATGACCTCGCTATCTTAGATTACTTGTCTGATCAAATCTGTATTTTTTATGGGGCGCCCGGTGTCTACGGTATTGTCTCTAATGTCCATGGAGTGAGGGTGGGAATTAACATATACCTAGAAGGATTTCTCCCAGATGAAAACGTTCGCTTCCGAAAAGACCCAATAATATTCCACGTGAAGCCTCCAGCTGCGGGCGGGGCAACTGGTGAAACCCTGTTGAAGTGGGGTGAACTAAAGAAGTCATACGAAGGGTTTACGCTGTCTGTGGAGCCAGGTGAGGCAAACCGAAGCGAAGTCGTTGGGATACTGGGTCCCAATGGCATCGGGAAAACCACTTTCGTTAAGCTTTTGGCTGGAGTTGAAAAGCCTGATGAAAAAGGTTCATCAAAGCATAAATTGGCTGTTAGTTATAAACCTCAATATATTTCGGCGGATTACCAAGGAACTGTTGAAGATTTATTAAAAAGCGTAGCCAAGAAAGATTTTGAGTCCAGTTGGCATCGAAGCGAAATTCTGCAACCTCTAAATGTACCTGCTCTTCTTGACCGCAACGTAGCTGAACTCAGTGGAGGGGAACTCCAAAAAGTCGCTATTACCGCTTGTCTTTCTCGAAAAGCTGAGTTGTATCTACTTGATGAACCCAGTGCTTATCTAGACGTAGAAGAGAGGCTGTCTATGGCTCGCACCATAAGAAGGGTTGTGGAGAGCCGAAACATAACCGCTTTTGTAGTAGAACATGATGTGGTGGCACAAGACTTCATTGCAGACCGTCTCATTATCTTCTCAGGGAAGCCAGGAGTACACGGTGTTGCCAGCCCACCCACGAGTCTTAGGGAAGGAATGAATACTTTCCTCAAGGAGATGAAGATCACTTTTCGAAGGGATCCTGTGACGAAGAGGCCGAGAGTGAACAAAGAGGACTCTAAACTTGACAAGTATCAGAAAAAGATTGCAGAA
>Ga0209636_10001985_pt1 | contig 20685 bp, 22 predicted proteins | sample DeeMarSWOR152_54_FD_187464 | JGI IMG/M metagenome (GOLD analysis project Ga0209636, IMG submission 187464) | Marine sediment microbial communities from White Oak River estuary, North Carolina - WOR-1-52-54 (SPAdes) (version 2) | ecosystem: Environmental > Aquatic > Marine > Intertidal zone >...
GCCCTTAGTCAAGTTCAAGCACAACCTTTACTTCAAACTTGAAAACTTGAATCCAACAGGCTCCTTCAAGGACCGAGGCTCCACCACACTCATCTCAGCCATACACGAGCAAGTCAAGGAGCAAGGCGGATTCATAGCTGAAGATTCGTCTGGCAATGCAGGCGCATCGATAGCCGCATACGCTGCCAGAGCACAATTAAAAGCCAAGATCTACGTTCCAGAAAACGTGTCAGGACCAAAAATCAACCAGATCAAATCCTACGGCATGCCAGTCATCAAAGTCAAAGGAACCAGAAACCAAGTCGCACAAAAAGCCCAACAACCAGAAAAAGGAAAACACTACATCGGACACATATTCCACCCCCTATTCCGTGATGGCATCAGAACCCTAGCCTACGAAATTGCAGAACAACTCAACTGGAAGCCGTCAGAACGCGTTTATCTGCCAGTTTCCGCTGGCACGCTACTGTTGGGAGTCATCAAAGGCTTCAAACATCTAGCCACTTCAGGCATCATCAACACAGTGCCCACAATAGTAGCCTGCCAGACCAAACAAGTCTCACCGCTCTACCACCGCCTAAAGAAACACAGCTACAAACCACCAGCAAAGATCACGTCAATAGCCGACGCATTAGTCAGCACCAACCCACCACTACTCAACCAGATGACCAAAGAAATACAAGAAATTCAAGGAGACGTAGAAATAGTGGACGAAGACGAAATCCTAAACGCCTTCACCGAACTCGCACACAAAGGCTTCTACGTCGAACCAAGCTCAGCAGTAGCCTACGCCGCACACCAAAAACAACTGAAAACCAAGAAAACGCTCCAAACAGACAAAACAGTCATAGTCTTAACAGGACACGGACTCAAAACCACGCCACAACTTACCTCATAGAAGGAACGCAATCTGCGCGCGCCAAGACATAATATCTTTTGAGCCTTAGATATCCATTTGGCGATTATATGAAGAAACCGTTCGCAAAAGCAAAGAACCAAATGATCATTCGATTGGGTGGATTGTGTGGCGTGGTAGGCTCAGTTTTGACTATAGGTATGGTCTATGCAGCCACCATTATCTCTCCATGGTTCAGCTGGGCTACAAACGCTCTGAGCGAGTTGGGCGTAGGAGAAGTTTCTTTGATCTTCAACAGTGCTGTGATGATTGGAGGAGTCCTCAACTTCCTTTTTGCACTTGGAATCCGCGAATATCTGGGTGGAGGGCGACTGGTTAAAGTGGGAGTTGCCTTAATCATGCTCGGCAGTGCGTCTTTAGTTCTTGTTGGTGTTTTCACAATAGCTTATCCTGCATTGCATGGTGTCGTTGCATTGGGCGAATTTGTATTAGCGCCTATCGGCTTTATTCTAATAGGCATCAGTGCAAAAGAAGGTACAATTAGAACGCTAAGCACAGCAACTGGAATTGCAGCTCTTGTTGCCATTTTAGTATTACCAGTTATACTTCTGGCCTTGCCATTCAAAGTTGGGTTCGCTGTTCCAGAGATGGCTGAGGCTTTGATAGTCGCAGTTTGGATTATTTTCATGGGAACGAAACTTCTTACGCACAAGCAACAATAGCGCGCGCATAGGGAGAATCCCTGATTTGCAACCAAGGGGAGGCTGAATTACCTGACACAGACACCACTTTCCGCCATGACAAATATGAAGAAGAATATATTGTTTCCTCAGTTCACTCAGACCGCGCCTGAACATGAGAACGCTCGCATCCATATTAACCTGTGTGCGCCGGCTTTTTCTGCTAAACGTCAGATGGTCGCACGCTGAAAACCATGTTCCAAAGCGTTTGACCACCCATCAACAGAGCTTTCTCCACGCGTTTTTCCAGCGATAGGCAAATGAGTCAAGTGTCTTTGTGCTTTTCGAAGTATGAGTCAATGAGTCTAGAAAGCTAGCATTAAATAAGTCATCTTCCACGTTAGACATGGTGTGCCAAGAGTGAGAGAGCAGGATACGGATAGGGCTGAGGTTTTTGATGCGTTGGGACACCCAACGCGTATTAGCATTCTCAAGCTGTTGTCTCATGAAGCGCTTAGTTTTGCAGATTTGAAGAAGAAAACAGACATAGAAAGCAGCGGGCATCTTCAACATCACTTGACCAAGCTGGATGGTTTGATCAAGACAGATGAACATGGAAACTATCGCCTCTCCGACACTGGTAATGACGCTTTGTTCGTTATGCAAACAGTTGAAACTGTATCTAGAAAAGGAAGACGAAGGCTCAGACCTAACAGCCGAAAATCCAGAATGATATTGAGCACAATCGTTGTAGTCTTAGCAGCGATTTTGGTAGTGTCCACTTGGCATCTGTCAAATGTCAATTTTAGTCTGCATGAAAATGCACTGCAGGCACTGAGCATTGCGCACAGTCAATATGTAACTAACTTAACTCAGTTCGCAGCTGAGTACTCGGAATATGCTGCCCAAGTTCAACATATTGCCCAGAATCAATACGTATGCGACATAATGACTGGAAGCTTGATGGAAAGGGACAGTATGGGGCCGTCAATGCTGCGAGAGCTACCACCTCAAGAATGGTTCAATTTCACGGCAGTCGTGATTTCAAAGCTTAACTTCACGGGTACTATATACCTTTTAAATAACAGTGCCACTGTGCCTTTCTTTTCTCCTCCCGAGCGTAATGATACGTATTACAGACAGGGCTTTCTAAGGTACGTCGTGACAGTCTTTGGACCCAACGGCGGCGATACGTACCGTCCTCACACGTATCCAGTTATTGGCCCTGACGGTTGGGATGGACAGGTTGTCGCACCCTTTCATGGAGAAATCCCTCCATACCCCACCGTGCAGACAGCGGGCGCTGGCGGCGGCACCTTATCTGGGGGACATCCATGGCTATTCAGGACAATTGTTCCCATAACCACATTCGGAAACTACACGTTCTCCTTGAGAAATGAGGGAAACACTACAATGCAAGTATCGTGGGCTATTGGAGTACCAGTCATTACGTTAGAAACAAGACCTCTGCAAGTTGGGGACTACCCAGCATGGTCGCCCCGTTTCGCTGAAGAGCGAATTGTTCGGATACGACAGCAGTCAGAGAGGCTTCCAGCAACGCCGTCTCTCCCTCCAACAACGCCACCATCATTACCTTTCCTTCCCGACACAGCAATCACTGCATTCAATGCCACAACACTGGCGATTCTGAGCACTACGATATTAGCTGGGGTCAGCGTACTCATCGTAAACCGCAGAAAAATGTAGCAAAACGCACATCGATTTGTCTTGCACTCTCACAAATTGGACTTGGCGAGATGGATATGCCCACCTTAGGCCATCTAGCCACTCTTACGTCCTTCACCATAGACAACGCAGTCTATCCGAACCCTAGAATCGCTTCGGTTTCGGTCTGGTGTAGATCTCAATCACATAATTGTCTGGGTCACAGAATGACACAGCGTAGTATCCCGGCTCAAATTGAGGATGCTCTTCACATGGAAATAGGGCTTCAAATCCTTTCTTCTTCATTACTCTCTCAGCCGCATCAACAACTCCCTTGTTCTGAACGAGGATCGCCAAATGATCTGCCACAACGAATTCTTCTCCAGTAGGCGCATCACGCTTAACCCTTGGTCTCCTTGACTCCGCCACCCAAACCTGAAAATTCCGATTAGAAAACCCCATTCCATCTTCACTGTCCATTATGACCTTGAAGCCAAGCCCTCCTAGCAATGTCTTGTAGAACTTCTTTGAAACGCTTAGATTGGAAACCTCGATTCCGACATGACCAACGATTGCTTGAATCGGTTTCTTTGAGACCATAATATCATGCCACGATAGAAACCGTTGAGCTTCTTTCGCTTAAATAAGTATTCGGGCCCTTGAGCCTGTTTGGGTAAATCAATGCGTAACGCTATGCTTCGCCGCTGTACCAGAGCTCAATGGGGCAGACTTCGATTATTGCGCTTTTTGCATTCTTCAGATTTTGGTGCGTGTCTTTGAGCCTGCCTCTTGCTGATCTGAGAGACAGTGAGCAGATTAGGGTGTAACAGAGCGATACTAGTGCAAATACAATGCTGATTATGAGGGCGAGACCGAACCAAGTGAAGTTCATGAACTCTGCTCCTCCAGGATTGTAGAATGCGTATATCGGTTCCAATCCTGTAATTGGACCTACTGAATAGACCACTGTGGCGGCTGCAACGAAATCTGCAATCGCAAATCCGATCCATAATGAGAATAGGGTTATTGCTGTGGAGAAGCGTCTTTCACCGTGTTGCACGTTCAGCCGTGCCAAATCCAGTGATTTCATGACTTCATGCAGCTTATTGACTGCTTCGCGACATTTCTTGGTCGCGGCGTCATCTTTTTCCGGCATTTCACTCAACTCGTTGGCGTAGAAGCACCTAGACTAGAGGAAGAGACATATAAAAGATAGGCAAATTCGCGCGCTTATCTCTGGGTTACTAAGTAGACTCCTAGGAAAATGAGAAGTCCGCCAACACCGATGGGTACGGTGATTTGTTCACCGACAAACAAAGCTGCCAACAAAACGGTTACAAGCGGTTCAGCAAACAAGATAGAACTAGTCACTGTTGCACCCACTCTCTCAACAGCGTAGAACCAAATGTAGTAACCGACTAACGTGCATGTAACCGCCAAATAAGCAATCGCCAACCAACTGGACAAGCTCATAGACAACGCCAAACGAATCGAAGTATCCGCCATTGAAAAAGGAAGCAGAAGCAAGCCTCCAAAAACGATCACATAAGTCAAGACCGTAACTGGATTGTACTTCTCAATGGTTCTCTTTCCCAAAAGAGTGTAGAAAGTCCAGAGAACCGGCGTTGCAAGAAGAAGAATGCTTCCATAGAAGAACTCAGGATTAAACTGCAGACTGACAGATCCGCCTAAAACAACGATTAACGTACCCACAGCGGCGAAACAGATTCCAAAGGCCTGCCCCCTGCTTATCCGCTCCTTCAGTAAACGCGTTGAAGCAATAGCTATGAGTATTGGCGAAAGCAAGCAAACGAAAATGGCTGCAATAGACGCGCCAGCCAACTTGATCCCAGTGTACTGCGCAAGAAAGAAAAACGTAACACCAGACAAAGCCAGAAACACCAGAACAGGCAAGTCCCTCCTTTCAACGAGAACTCTATCTCCAGGCTTTCGAATCCTCCTCAACACCAGCATCAAAGCAAACAATCCGCCAGCCAGCAAGAACCTAAACGTAGCTATTGAAACAGGAGTCAAACCCTCAGCCAACACCAACTTCACAACAACAAAGGAACTACCCCAAAAAACAATCAAAACAACCAGCAGAAATAGCTCAAGAGTCCCAACACGTTTGCCTACCATAGCGCACAAGATTCCAAAACAAACCTATAAACCATTACAAACTCAAAAAGACAGAGCTAATGCAGCCTGCGCGCGCCTCGATGCGGCGAAAGAATATAGAAAAGCCATTCTGCCATTCGCTTTCTAATTTCAACTTGCATTAACGATTTGTGGAGCAACATTTTCTGTTGCGTGTGTCACTCTCCGTGTGCCACTCTCAACGTGTCTCAGAGAGAATGTCAGTAAGACAGACAAAATGTGTGTGGGTATAGAAATTCTATCTTGCCCATAGATCCTAGGAATGTGTATGTAGACCACAAGGACGACATAATTAGCAGAATATTCAGATTCCTAACTGGTAGCGTTGTATTCTACCTGAAGTCTTGCACAGTCAACGTTGTATGTATCAGTAGCACTTGCTTTGAGGTAGATTTTTGCAGCGTCGATTTTAGCCCATGTGTCAAGCACTGTTGTTGCTGTGTAGTTTACCCAACCCCATGAGGAAGGCATTGCTTCAGCGCCTAAAGATGTCCATGAAGAGCTGTTCCAAACAAAAACCTCAAGTTGTTTGCCAGTTGCATGCGTTCCGTAGATTTGGACTGTGACGCTTGTTATTGTTTCCGTAGATTTTCCGCAATCCATGAAGAAGAAGTCGCCTTCAAGGTCGTTTTTGACATTTGTAGCTATCAAATTGGCTGGATGGTCAACGGCGTCAAGGTAAGGTTGTACTCCGATTTCAGCCCAGTTCATACGTGAAGTATCGTTAGAGTTAACGTAGAGCCATAGTGTGCCAGTGCCGTCACTCGCCACGATTGTAACCATTCCTCCAAAAAAAGTTGCCAAAATAGAAGCAAGCACCTGGGCTGAGGCAAGCACTCCAACAACTAGGAGAAACGCAAGAACTATCGCCCAAGTCCTCTTCAATTCAATTCACTTCGAATCTGAATCCATAAACTTGGTATAGGTTATGAAATCGAAATCCATATTTTCAGTCCATATATGCTTGAGCGCACGCTCTACGTAGAAACTATATAAAAACTACGTCTTTCCACAGCCACACCATTGCAGCCAAACGCACGAAATCGAACGCATTACATCACCGTTACCCAGCCATCCCTGAAAACAGGCACTACACCAGAATGATCTAGCTTACATGAAAACTCAATGTCCTTCTCAAATCCAAGCTCGACCAAATGCCTCGCATGCCTCGACTTCATGACATACTCGCCTAGAGCATCACGTACATGCTCAAACGACAGCACAGCCGCCAACGCCTTATCTGAAAAATCAAACCCACCAGCTGGAAACTTGGAGGCAATCGCTCCAGCGCAGAGGAAATCCTCCAACGAAAACAAACCTCTCTCACCAGCCAAAACAAACGAAACATCCACCCCACTCCTGCCGACAATCTCCACAGCTTTCTCAGCAACAGCCCCAGCGTTCAGAAACGCACCAACAAGAACATGCTCAGCCCCACGACACCGAATCAACGCAGCCGTTCCACTAGTCGTCGTCATAACCAAAGTTCTACCTTCCACAACTTCACGTACAAACTCCAAGGGAGAATTACCTAAATCAAAACCTCTAGGCTTACGCCCCTTCCTCTCACCCACCAAAAGAAAGTCAGAATGCAGTTCGCGCAACCTACAGGCTTCTTTCATAGTCCCTGCTGGAATAACAGCCTTTGCACCATTAGCCAAAGCACTCACAGTGCTACTGCTATACCTCAAAACATCAACCATGATAATCAGGTCTCCGCGCTTAACAGCCCTGACGGCATCCCTCGCCACAAACTCAACATCAACCCAAACAGCCACACTGCTTCACCGCACCGCTAACGTCTACATCAAAGATTCTTAACGCTTGCTCACACGCCCACAGCCTGCCATCCGGCGAAAATCAACATTCAGCAAATAAACGAGCGCGGGAAAAAAGGGCACACGCAGTCGCATCGTGCCAACTATAGAATCATGTGAATGTCAATCCACAGCAACAGCAATCGGTGCGTGCGCTTTGCTCTACTCTCGTTCGAGGAAGAGTTCAGTTGGTATTCTGCTTGGTTTTGTGCCAGCGTAGTTGTAGAGTATGGTCGCCATGCTCTTTTCAGCTCCTGCAAGACCGTACACTCTTCCGTAGCGCCCATTTGCTCCTTCGATGACATAGTATTCATTTGGGCTGTGGGCTCTTCCACCGTGACCTAACGCTGCACCTATGATGGGCAACTTCAATGGTTCGCCTGCGAACACGTAAGCTGGCCATGCAGGGCGGAATTTCTGCGTGGATGCGACGGGCGGATAAATTGCGTATTTTACCTTGAATTGCTCAAACATGGCATAAGTCGCTTCAGCAATGGCGGATTTGTGGCTGACCAATGCCCATGGATAGCTACCCAGATCCCTCATTTTCACGTCTTTGAAACCTTTGTCGTTCAAATGAGTTCTAATCTTTCTGCGCAGATCGCTCAGTCTTTGGTTCGGCACGAATCTTATGTTATGCTTGGATGTGACCATGTGAGGGACAAAGGTTTTAGAGCCTGGTCCTATCCAGCCTCCCCATATCCCGTCAAGATTGAAGCTTGTTCCGAAAGAAAAGCGTCTTATTATCTCCTCCTTGTCTGTGACATCGTCGATGAACGTTTTGATTTTGAGTGTCTTCTTTATGAGTTCTGGGTCGAAGACTTTTATGGCTGGTGTCGACTTCCTGTAGCCATTTCTCAGCAGTTTCAAGTCCTGTTTAGTTGGCACCTTGATGTCGTCATACCATCCTTTTATCATGACCTTGTTTCCGTCTTCCGAAACCAAGCTGGAGAGCATTTTTATGTGACGCCACGCTGGGCTGTCTATGACGAGTTTAAGGGCGCCGTGGACACCGAACTCCGTTGGTCCTCTGCCCCACTGCTTTCCGCTGGTCTCCAACTCTATGTAGAGTATGCCTTCAGAACCAAACGCAGGCTCAGCCAGCCCGTTTTCATCTTGACAAGACGCTGGAAAGAAAACAGTATCTGCCCTTTTCAATTTGTCAGCGTACTCTCGCACAAATTCAGGCATACTTATGCTGCCCTCTTCTTCCTCCCCCTCAGCTACGAAAATGAGGTTGACGGGCAACTCGTCGGCATCTCGCGCGGCTTCCATGGCGTTTACGAAAGCCACAAGCGGACCCTTGGTGTTTGTGGCGCCTCTCGCCATCAACACTTTTCTGAACGGAGCCATCTCAACTATCTTGCCTTCAAATGGCGGAACCTTCCACAGTTCAACGTCCTCGGCGGGTTGGACATCATACATCATGTAGATTATGACTGTCTTCTCAGCTCCGGCGTCGTATTCAGCATACACTATGGGCGACTTCTTTTCGGGGACCAGCCTAGCTTCCTTGCAGCCCAATTCCTTGAAGTAATCCTTTAGAAGCCCAGCGCATTCTTCGACTCCTTCGCCTGTAGGCGAAATGCTTCGCTGCCTGACAAATTCCTGAAGCCTCTTGATGTGAGCATTGATGTTTTCATCAATGTTACTGTAAACTTTCTCCAACGGATGCAAGTCTGAAACACCAAGCGAGCTATAGATGAATTCGAAATAAAACACTTATCACAAAGAGATTTCAAAGCGACCGAATAGTACGTAACGCCTCATTTCAGAAGCCTCACAGGCTAACTCTAGCGTTTTTATTATTCAAATGATGATCAACCCGCAGCCAAACAAAGAAGCAGTAGTCAACGTACACGCGGCGCAGACTACTACTTCTGAAAAAGAAGCCCACTTCACAACATTGCAGCCAACATCCAACAAGCTGTTGTAGCAAAACCTTCAGAGTCAACAACAACTCTCACACCAGCTACAGCACCACGAACAGTCTACGTTTCCGTGTTCAACTACAACTGTTCAAGCCAACACAGCCATTACATCAGCAACATCCGCTAACTTCACGCTTACCATGTTGCATCTCCACGCTAAACAACATAGAAGCGCACACTAAACCCAGCAAGAAACACCAATCAGAAACAAAAACCCAACCCAAAACACCAACCAGAACACCCGAAGCCCACCCTCAAAAAAATTCTCCAGCACCCATACTAATAGTCTCTAAGCCACACACTTCATACCTAACACGCCACATAGCCCATTATGGCTCTTAGTAACTCAATGAATTCCTCAGCCGTCAACTCCCTCATTTTCCGATGCTTTTCAAACATAGGTGTCTCAGCAGCCTTTTCCAACCCAAGGCGTATTGTATTACGCGTTAAACTATCCTCGTGATGCGTGGATTATTTATACCATTATCCGCTAAGGTTTTCTCGACTTGAGTTGGGAGAGACCTATCCCTCGGAGGCTGTCAAAGAGCTTGTTCTTCGAAAACTGAGACTGACGCCAGACACTCTAGGCAAAGACAAAGGAGATGTTCCCTCCGTTATCAGCGCGATCGGCGGCCTTCAATATGGAGGTCACAAAATCGAGCTATTCAACCGATTCAAGGATTTCAAAGCTGAATGGTTCGACTATTGGTATGAAAAGCATGCGTTGATCGAGGGCCACGTCTTACGCGCAGCCTTAAGAATCACAACCGTGGACGAATACCCATACTACTTCAAAGCAACAAGAACCGTTGCCAGCAAAAGAAAATACCAAAAATGCCCAGCATCTTTAAGCAGAAACCATCTCACCGCACTCAACCTCATATCATCAACCGGACCATACACACCATCAGAATTCGCAAAGCAATTCAACGCCAAATACACCCAGCTCAAAGGCATCTCAAAGAAGCTTCTCTACGACCTATACAATTACGGAAAAATCGCCCGAATGGGCAGAAAAAACCAAAAACCCTTGTTTCACGCAGTTGAAAAGCTACCATACAATCTAGACCTCTCAAACCTAAGCGAAGAGGAAGCAAAAACATGGTTATTCCAGAAATGCCTCAACACATTTGGCCCATTCAGCCCAAAAGATGTCGCTCACTGGGTTGGCTGGAACCTAACAGAAACCAAAGAAACCCTCAAACAACTCCTAGAACAAAAAAAAGTCGTAACTGTCAAGGTGAATGACTGCTCAGACACCCTTTACGCAAGAGCTGAAGACATACCTGAACTGGACTCACTTGAGAAAAATCTGCCCGAATACTCGCAAGTAAGGATACTATTCAATGATGATGCTTTACTGCTCGGATGCTACAGGCGTCTGAAACAACGCTTCGGCTACAACTGGACGTATCCCCAATTCAGCGAAGGCATAGTCTGGAAAGCAGCGATACTGTATGGGAGAGACTTGATTGGTGAAGCCATCGTGGATATGTATGCAAGTTCACCGACCCTCACGGTTAAGAAACTCCTGTTGCGCAAGGAGTATGCAGTCAAAAATGCCCTGAAAAAGATAACAGATGAATTTGCGCGGCATGCAGAATTTCAAAACAAGAACTTATCAACAGTTGCCCCTACAGCTACCTACTAGACTTGGCAGAGATTCCATTGCCATCTATGCGTCTTTCCTAAGCATGTTCTCGAGTATGCCTGTGAATTCATTCAGTCGGTCTATGCTGATATCTTCTCCAACCACATGGCCTGTGTGCCCTGGACCCATTATTGCAGTCTTGATTCCAGCCATATGATACAGATACATTGAGTCAGTTCTTCCCAACCCTATGCGCAGTTGCGGTCGATATCCAGTAACGCTTTCAGATGCCTCTACAGCCAGTTTAGCAACTTCCTCCTCTTTGTCAACGATGTAGGGCAGCTGGACGTTTGGATTGAATTCGCATTTCACGTTGACATCTCGCAGGCTCCCGAGCGCAGATCGAATGGTCTGCATTATTTGCTCTGGCTCCTCGTTGGGCAGGATTCTTCTCTCGCAGGTTATTTTGCATTCACCGGGCACTATGTTTACGGCTCTGCCCCCTTCGATGAGTGCGACGTTAACGGGCATTTCGCCCTCAAAATCACCCATACTGAACTTGCCTGGCGGAATCTGCCTGAGTGCGGCTATTACTTTGACCATGTCGTATATGGCGTTCTTTCCTTTATACGGAGTTGATGAGTGCGCTTCCCTTCCAACCGTTGTCACTGTGAAGGAAACTCTTCCCGTGCAGCCGAGGTTGACGGCCCATTTGTCGTCGCGCACTGTTGGTTCAATGTTCAAGCCATAATCAGCCCTGAGGCCAGGATTATTCGAGAGGAAGTACGGCATGCCAAGCAGTCTTTTTCCGCCTAGTTGGATTCCGTTGTCCTCGTAGTTCACGAACTGAACAATCAGTTTGGCAAATCTGCAATTGTCTAAACGCGACAGTGCAGCTAGAGTGGCTGCAATTCCTCCCTTAGCATCGGAAGCTCCAAGCCCAATCAACTTGTTGCCCTCCTGCTTTGGTATCAGCGCGTCAGTCCATTCGCTTGCGGGTGGCACCGTGTCAAAGTGCGTGTTCATGAGGAAAATCTTCTTTCCATCGAAGGCTCTCTCAGCTGTGACGTTGAAAAGTTCGTCCGTTTTAACCTGAAAACCTAGTGCTTCAAGCTGGTCTGACAAGTAATGGGCGCACTCTTTCATGCCTTTTTCAACCTTGTCGAGGGTAACTTGGTATGTGGGAAACTCGATGAGTTGCTTCAGAATCTCAACCGGCTTCACGTTCCTCTCATCCTCCTCCAAGCGGCATTCAAGAGTATCCTGTTGAGCGCAGATAAGTCTTGCAATAGGATGTTTGAACCCATTCTGGAATGATTTTAATAGTGGTTCAAGTATATCATCTGCTTCCAAATTCACAGGAGCCAACCAATTATGACCGGCAAACCATTAGCCTCCATTGTCTCAGCAGGCATGTCAAAATTCGGGCGACTTGACGGCATCTACTCCAGAGAACTCTTTGTCGAAGCAGCCAAGGACGCCTATGAAAAATGCCCAAACCTTGACCCAAAAAAAGACATCAAGGCGCTGATTGTGGGACAGATGGGCGAATCCTTTGAGCACCAAGGACACACTGGGCCGACTGTGGCAGACTGGATCGGGTTAACGCCAGTTCCAACAATGAGGACCGAAGCTGCCTGCAGTTCATCGGCAGTTGCCATAAGAGCTGGCCTCATGGCAGTCATGTCCGGCCTTCACGATGTGGTAATGGTAGGTGGCGTCGAGAAAATGACACACAGAAAGACATCCGATGTCACCGAATATCTTGCCATGGCCTGCGACTACCCGTTTGAACAGTGGCAAGGCGCAACCTTTCCAGGCTTATTCGCAATGGTTGCGAGGGCACACATGCACAAGTATGGAACAACTGAGAAACAGATGGCTCTGGTAGCTGTCAAGAATCATCACCACGGAGCAATGAATCCAAAAGCACACATGCAGAAGGAAATCTGCTTGGAAGATGCGTTGTCCTCGCGAGTTGTGGCTTGGCCGCTGAAACTGTACGACTGCTCATTGATAACTGACGGCGCCAGCTGCTTGATTCTGACCAAGCCGGAGATAGCGAAGAAATACACGGACGCGCCAGTTCACATTATCGGTTCAGGACAAGCAAGCGACACGATCGGATTGTATGAACGTGAAAACCTAACAAACTTGGATTCAGGGCGACTAGCTGGAGAGGAAGCTTACATGGTGGCGAGTGTTGAACCCAAAGATATTGATGTAGCTGAAGTTCACGACTGCTTCACAATTGCTGAAATCGTAGCGTACGAAGACTTGGGTTTCTGCGACCGGGGCAAAGGCGGATGTCTAGTTGAAGACGGACAAACAGGCTTAGACGGCAAAGTCGCAGTCAACACAAGCGGTGGATTGAAAGCTAAAGGACATCCTGTAGGCGCAACTGGCACCGCGCAAGCCTATGAAGTCTATCTGCAACTTACTGAGCAGGCTGGAAAACGGCAGGTAAAAGGCGCTGAAATCGGCTTAACTCACAACATTGGAGGCTTAGGCGCAACAGGAGTAGTCAACATTTACAAAAGGGGATGAGCCTATTGTCTGAAGTTCGACCTTTCACAATCGAGAGCTTCTACAAGTTCGTTGGCGACGGCAAATTAATGGCAGCCAAATGCAACAACTGTGGAACAGTCACTTTGCCACCTCGACCAGCGTGCTCAAAGTGCCTCTCCAAGGATTTGCAGTGGGTACCTGTCGGCAATGAGTGCAAGCTGCTAACGTACACCATGATTCACGTTTCGCCGAAAGAATTCGAATCAAAAGTGCCCTATGCCCTCGGCATCGTGAAGTTTAACGAGGGTGGCCAGCTACTAGGCATGATTCGGGGCATCGAACCGGACAAACTTCAAGTCGGCATGACATTGAAAGTGGACTTCGAGAGAACTTCGACAGCTCCAGCAACGCCTGCGCAAACGCCACCGCAATGGCCTCAATGGCCTAGATACTTCTTCAGACCAGCGTAAGCGCATTCGGTGAACACCACAAACTATATTATGTTGGCAGCATTGCTCTCTGCCCCAGAAACATGTCAAGCTTAGAAAGCGGTGATGCGCAGTGAATGTTAAAGCTGTTGTGTTTGACCTCGATGGAACAATAGTAAGCTTCAACTTAGACTACAAATCAGCACGTGCTGAAGTCATACAATTCCTTGCCAACCAAGGATTTCCTCAATCGGTTTTTTCGATGAATGAAAGCGTCTTTGAAATGTTGAAGAAAGCCGACATCTACATGCAAAACCATCGAGTCGGACCGAAGGATTTTTCGAAGCTTAAGAAAGACGTTTGGAATATTATGGAAAAATATGAGATGCAGAGCGCCAGATCAACGCAGCTCTTACCTGGGATACTTGAGACTCTCCAAGCTCTGAAGAAGATGAAACTGAGACTGGGGCTTTTCACAGTAAACAGCCAAAAGGCTACAGAACACATTTTGTCAACATTCCGCCTGAAACCTTTCTTCAAAGCTGTCGTAACGAGAGACTCGGTGAATTTTATCAAGCCCAACCCGATACATTTGGAAACAGTGTTGAAAGCATTGAAAATCAAGCCTGAAGAAGCCGTAGTCGTGGGCGACAGCGTGCTCGACATGAAAGCTGCGAAGGGTCTCAACGTCTTCGCGGTGGGCACAACAACAGGCTTGGCAACAACGGAGCAGCTTATCCAGGCAGGAGCCAACTGTCTGATAACTTCGCCAACTGATTTGATTTTGTTGCTAGAAAAGCTGAGTGAACAGACGCGGTCATAGATAAGCAGGAATTCTATTGAATGATCATGCTGTCCGAGCAGCAGAATGCCTAAAGAAATGCCACGGATTGAAGTTCATAATCTGAGTAGAAAGGTATATTAGTATCTGCATCAGAAAAGCAGAAATTACGGTGGATATGAAAGAAGAACCGAAACGCAAAATCCTCATTTTGTCATTCGCTCTGGCAGTTCTCGCCATGACTGTTGTGACCCTAGCCATTGGATATTTGGAGAGACAAATTTACTACCTGAGTGAATACTGGAATCCTCTCAAGTTCTTTTTCTACCTAGCTGCGTTTGCTTTAATATTCGCTTTTCTTCATGATTTTCTGTCTAGAGACATAGAGTTGAGTTTCAAAAGGAGGCTGTTTCTAGCACTTGGCCTACTTATCGCATCGACAGTAATTGCACAGTCGATTTGGATCATCGTAACGCCACGTTGGGCGTTTTCAGTATCCACGGACAAGTCCAGCTATGGGCTTGGGGAAAGTGTCAGGATCACGGCTTCCCTCAAGAATCTGGGATTTGTCACGCACTCAATTAGATCTGGAATCAGCGATCCAATAGTCATCGGCATAGAGTATCAATACAACAATCTGTATCCAACGGCAACTTACCAAGTGTGGTACAGCCAGATAAATAAGAACTCTGTGGAATTTTCAATCGGACCTGGGCAATCGCTTGAGAGAGACTTCATCTGGAACCAAACAAAGATTATAAACATCCACCGTGAAGGAACCGAAATCCAGCCAGGACGCTACTACGTGACGGCGGGAGTCTACGATGTTGACCGTGGTTTCGGCTCTCCTCTGTTTTACGCTTGGACTAGCATAAACATCACGGCATAATCCATTTTTCAAGAGCAACTTCTTTATTTCAGTAGAAGACATGCTTACTCTGGCTTCGCGGTGATACATGGTGAAGCTACAATTGCTTTGCGACGGTTTCTTCACCTTGGACAAGAGCTTCTTGGTCTACATGAAGTACATGGGGCAACCATATGAAGCCGCGGTAAAACCTCTCCTCATCACAAACGCAAACAGAAACATGTTGATTGACACTGGAATGGGTGACCTTCCTGAGAAATACCGAAAATTCTACACTGTAAAAAGAAGACCAGGGCAGAACCTGAAAACACAACTAGCCCAGCACAACTTGAAACCAGAAGACATCGACATTATCGTAAACACGCATCTGCATTTCGACCACTGCGGCAACAACTCCTTATTCCCAAACGCCAAGATTATCGTTCAAGCCGACGAACTGCGATACGCGCGTGCACCCGAGAGGTTCCAAGAAGCAGGATACATTAAGGAGCTCTTCGATGTCAAAGCTGACTATCAACCCGTTCAAGGCGAGTACAAGATTGATGACGAAATTTCAGTGCTTCCAACGCCCGGTCACTCAATTGGACATCAGTCCGTAGTCATAAAGAATGGTGAAAGAAAATATGTCTACTGCGGCGACGCTGCTCCCATAAGCGAATGTTTGGAGAGGCGGAATATACCAGGCGTGCTCTATTCTCCGCATGAAGCATTGAAGTCAATTGATCGCCTAAAAGCCATAGCAAATGCTGTTTACATCTACTCCCACGATAAAGAACAACTCACGATTTGATGCGGAGCATAAAGCCTGAAAATCTTTAATGGAATCTTTGCACAAACACATCAGCCATGGTGTTACTGAATGAGCAAAACATCTAGGCAACGCAAGTCTTGGCAAGAGAAGCTGGCTGATGACAAAGGCCTGCCAAAAGTCGAAAAGATCACCGACAAAATGAGCAAAAGATGGGGAACAGGCACAGTAGTCATTCCAGCTCCAAGAGAAGTCGATGAAATCATGAGAAAGATTCCAAAAGGCAAACTGATCACAACCAACGACATCCGGTCGACACTTGCTCGAAAACACGGCGCGACAATAGGCTGCCCGATAACCACTGGAATCTTCGCATGGGTCGCAGCTCACGTAGCCGAGGAAAGGGCAGCGGAGGGAAAGAAAAACATCACGCCCTACTGGAGAACACTGAAGACAGGTGGGCTAATAAACGAAAAATATCCTGGCGGATTGGAGGCTCAAAAGAAGCTGCTTGAGAAAGAGGGGCACAAAGTGATTCAGAAAGGCAAGAATTTTGTTGTCGTCGAATTTCAGAAATACTTGGCGAAGCCTTGAGAAGAGGAGCCCCGGGCGGGACTCGAACCCGCGACCTACAGCTTTCTTAGCTCATGAGCCTACAAGGCTGTTGCTCTACCTACTGAGCTATCGGGGCACACTCATCAACAACAAACAAACCCTATATTTTAAAATTTGTCCATTTCTTCAGTGACAGATCGCGTTTTTAGAGGTTCGTCAACTGTTTCATTCCCGAATTTTTCTGATCTCACAAAAGCGCAAGGTTCATCTGGTCTAGGGCACTTCAAGCCCGGATGGTACAGGCATTTTTCTCTTTTCATCGCGTTTTCATCTGCGTTCTATTGTCATTCATGGTGGTCTAGCTTAGCCTCAGCATTTGGCGGATTTGGTTCTGTATTTCATTCTTTCGGAGAAAAGACCGCTTACTCTGGACTTGCCCAAAAACCTTGCGAAATGTCTTGCTAGCAGGAATGAGATATTCATTACTTCTTGTGCGGACTTCTGCTTTGCCATCAATAACAGATAGCTCCATTTCACCTTCTATAACGATTCCCCAGTGAGGATAATCATGACTATGCTCTGGCACTCGGGCAGAACACTCCATCTCGAAGAAGACTAATTGATGTTTCTCGCATTGCGATATCCATGCTCTAATAATCTCAAGTGGAACGTTGCCTTGAGGCTCACCGACATCATATGACTCGGGAAACATTAATAATTGTTGCCGGCATCCAGAAACGCAAGGAGGAATCACTTATTGCAGAAAACAACCTAGTCGGACGCTGCGGCCTGTACTGTGGCGCCTGCACAATATACAGAGCCTACGAGGACAGCGGTGAATATCGAAACAGAGTTGCAGCGTATTTCAAGTGTCCGCCTGAGAAGGTTAGGTGCGAAGGATGCCAAGCGCTGACCCCTGAATGCTGGGGAAACGACTGCGAAATCGTGAAATGCACTACCGCTAAAGGCCTCAGTTTCTGCTATCAGTGTCCTCAATTCGATGACAAATCATGCATGAAGTTTGAAGACCTAGCCAAACGTTACATGGAAGATAATGTCGACGTCCGAGCTAATTTGTCCAGAATCAAAGCTGGACAGGTGAACGGTGGCTTCGTGAAAGTGAAGAACGGTTCAAATGCCCCTACTGCAAGAAGCCCCTAACAGAAGGCTCAACCAAATGCTATCATTGCAGAAAAACCTTTGAACACATGCTCTAAAGATGCAACCTCGTTTCCAATGCTTTGACGAGCCCGAGCGGAAACTCCTTCTCTCAACCCACGCTGTGAGATGCTGAGGTCCTGTTCGCTTTTGTCGATTCGAAAATTATTGACTGCGGTCTGATCAATTCGTCTTTCAAACTGGGATGTTTCCGAACTGCTTCCCAAGTCGGTTGGGGTTCAACAAGTCTTGATATGAACAAACCGCTTTTCGCGAGGGCAAGCGAATAATCGGTGAGTGTTTTGTGGAAAGAAACTGTTTTGAGCTTTCTCCTAAGCCTTTCCATATTCCATTCGATGGGATATTCGATCTTTTCAGAGCATCTTTCCGCCGCGTTTATTTGCAGGTTCGGGATGGTGCCGGGGGCGGGATTCGAGCCCGCGACTTCTGGACAGTTGGGCGTTTGCCCCTTTGTTCTCCAGATTATGAGTCTGGCGCCCAAACCAGGCTAGGCTACCCCGGCGACATGCTGTGTTTGTTTGCGTTGATTTGAGGTTTTCTAATGTCGTCTAGGCTATATTTTGATTTTGGACTGCGTGTAGTTTGCCCTCATTCACACACGCTTATTATCAGCAACCGACATGAAGAGCGCATCACGATGGTGGATTCGGCATGGAAGTAGAAGACATAATGGTAAATAAAGTAATTACAGTGGATCCAAACGCCACTGTGAACGAAGCAGCCAAACTCATGAACAAACACAAAATCGGATGCCTCATAGCAACCAAGCGAGGAAAAGCTGTGGGCATAATCACTGAAAGAGATCTGCTGAAGAGAATAGTTGAGCAGGGCATGAGTTCGAAGAAAACTAAGGTTCACCAGATAATGTCCAAACGCCTCATCGTGGGCACGCCCCACATGGAAATTGCAGACGCAGTTAGATTGATGCTAAGCAAGAAGATCAAAAAGCTACCCATAGTCGAAGACGGCAAGATGATCGGCCTGATAACGCTCACAGATATTGCACGAACAACACGCATCGAACCTCAAATGGTAGGAGTCATCAAAGAACTCCGCAAGACAGGATGGCTACCGCCAAAGCATATGAAGAAAGTACTAGACTTCTACGTGGTCTGAGAATCAGGGTTTTTCAAGCCGTCTAACAGCTTTACGCGTGCCTACATACACCACGTCAGCAACGCTCACAAACAATCCAGTTTCAACGACGCCAGAAATGGACCTCAGCCTTGCATCAAACTCTTTTGGATCAGCGATTCTTTTCATCCACACATCTAAAAGGAAATTCCCATTATCAGTAATAACTGGCCCAACTTTGCCTGTTCCCATGCGAAGAACAGGCTTGCCTCCCTCCTCTCGAATCTTTGATATGACCGTAGCAACGGCAAAGGGTAACACTTCGACCGGCACAGGATGATTAACTCCGAGTCGTCTAGCAAGCTTGGTTTCATCAGCAACGATCACGTTTAGCTTGGAAGCAGATGCCACGATTTTCTCTCTTGCCAAGGCACCGCCCATACCTTTAATCATGTTCAAGTTTGGGTCAATCTGATCGGCACCGTCTATTGTTAAATCGAGTCGGGGATGCTCATCTAATGTTGTTACTTGTATGCCACAGCCTGTAGCAAGCAAGAACGCTTGATGCGAAGTTGGCACTCCAAGAATGCGCCATCTCTTTTGACGAACCAACTTTCCTATTTCTTGTATGGCGTACGCTGCGGTGCTTCCGCTTCCGAGCCCAATGATTTGACCAGTTTTGGCGTGTTTAACCGACTCCAAGGCAGCGCGCTTCTTGGCGTCTTCAATCCAGTCAGCGCTGCTATGCTTCACCTTCAACCTCCATCTGTCCTAGCCTTTCAAGAACCTTCTCGACTTCTGCTCTGATCTCTTCGATCCTTTTCTCAGCGTCGGTTCTAGGCGCGGGTGCAGCCGCAGGTTTCTTCCGAGGCTTTTTCCTCGCCCGTCCCTTTTCCTTCCCCGGTTCCTCGACTTCCTCCAAGTCAGGCACAGAGACGGCAATCTTCGGAGTCACCGCCTCTTCCTCAGCAGCTCTTATCTCTAGTGTCGTTTTAAGTTCCTCAACCTTTTTTCCCAATTCATCGAATCGTTCGCTAAATAGCTGGATTAAATCTTCCTGCATGGATTCAAGCTCATGCAACGCCACAACTGATTCATTCTTGGATATGCTGTCTCTGATAGTTAGCATGCGATCCTTGTAATGTTGAGCGATTTGTTCCCGCTCTTGCTCGGTTATCTTGCCCTCTGCCTGTGCTTCATAGAGACGCCGAATAGCAAAACTCAAAATTTCCCTTTCAAGGTCAAGCGTCTTAAGTCTCTCTTTAGCCTCTTTCGCTTCTTCTCCTGAGATCGTGTGCTGTCCTGTTAACGCGAAACGTTTTGTCCATGCTTCTGTGGGAGAGACGCGTGGGTGCTCCTCAACAACTTTTTTCCTTGTTTTTCCCATCCTCGTGGCGTAGAGAACGATGAGAGCGGTTCCGAAGGCTCCAGCCGCTACCAGAGCATACAGTAACCACTCAGAATCTGCCACGAGGCTCCCTCAACTAACATCTTGGTTTTTCCTATTAGGTGGTATATAAGTCTGACATCACGGTTTCAGCGTGGCTACAAACAACTCAGCACAGCGACCTGAACTCGAACAGCAGATCCCAGGCAGTCTCTCAATAGAAACTTCTGAAAACACTCTTTTGGTGGCTTTGCGAATTAGGTCGAGGTTAAAACCCAGATGCAAGTCGCCCATTTCATCCCTGAACTCGGTGAAGGTGTGGGCGCAAAGATCGATTATCACGACTTTCCCCGTAGGTTTCAAGACCTGTCGAACACTTTTGAAAACCTTGTCTATGTCTGGACAGTGATGAAGCATGAGAGTGGAAAACACTGCATCAAACCGCTTAGGAACTGCGGCA
>Ga0209636_10001986_pt1 | contig 20681 bp, 18 predicted proteins | sample DeeMarSWOR152_54_FD_187464 | JGI IMG/M metagenome (GOLD analysis project Ga0209636, IMG submission 187464) | Marine sediment microbial communities from White Oak River estuary, North Carolina - WOR-1-52-54 (SPAdes) (version 2) | ecosystem: Environmental > Aquatic > Marine > Intertidal zone >...
TTCACCCTGTGAATAATAGAGAAAAAGGAAAGGCGCTTATTTTGAGGGCCGAGCGGGTCATCAAGAGGGACCTTGAAGGGGCAGTAAAAGACGGTGACTTTAACATGGTGGTGAGGCGTTCCCAGGAGGCAGTGGAGCTTGTGTTAAAAGGGGCGCTTATTATGTTAGGAATTGAATATCCGAAGATCCACGATGTAGGGGAAGTATTTGCTGATGTTGTGCAGAGAAAAGTCGGTACAATGGATAGTGAGATATTGGAAAAGATCATACATATATCTGCTCGGCTTAGCGAGGACAGAGCCCCTGCTTTCTATGGGGAGAGGAGCTATGGGGAGGAGGAGGCAAAAGAAGCCCATTGCGATGCCTTATTCGTCTTGGGCAAGGTAAAAGATCTGTTAACAGGGAGCATGGAATGAACTTGCCCTTTTTGGGTTCAATTCCCCCGTGTGTTTAAGTACGAAGTTGTAATGGATGGAAAATCCTCCAAAGTGATTTAGAAAATCTAATGGAATTTGAAGGGATAGTTAAGGCTGTTTTGAGAGGGAAAAATGGCTAGACGGGAAGAGGCCCTATTTAAACCATCGGAAGACATGAGGGATCTCCAGTTCCTAGAGGAATTGGAGAGAAATCCTGCTATTTCTCAAAGGGAACTCTCCCGAAAATTCAATATTGCCCTCGGGGTGACCAATGCCTGCATCAAGAAACTGGCGCGAAAGGGATGGGTTAAGGTTCGGGGACTCAATCACCGCCAGATATACTACCATCTCACTTCAGAGGGCCTGGGCATGAAGGCCAAATTGACCCTGCAATACCTTGCTTATAACGTAAGCCTCTATACAGACTTGAAGAATCTGTTTACGCGGAAATTATTAGAGATGGAAAACAAGGGGATTAAAAGGGTGATTTTTTATGGGGTTGGTGACGAGATGGAGGTTGCCTATGTTACCCTGCAGGGAGTAGATTTGGATCTAGTCGGGATCGTGGATGAGGATGTGGAGAAACAGGGGATGAAGCTCTTCGGCTACCGGGTGCAGAAGCCCAAGGCGATTCCATCCATGAAGCCAGATGGGATCCTCATTACCTCGTTAAACGATACGGAGACGATATTCCAAGGGTTAAAAAAGCTGATTGACGTCAATAGGATCCACGTCGAGCGGTTATGAAGCTTTTAAGCGAAATGAAAGAGGGAGGGAGCCACATTCCGGGAGAGATAGAGGAAGGGGCTCGAACGTTAGATCGATACTATATCCCCACGAGGTATGCTGACACCTTCGAAGATGGTAGTCCTTATGAATATTTTTCTGAACAAGATGCAAAGCGAGCCATTCAAATAGCTGAGAAAATTATAGGTTTTATTCAGGGGGAAATAGAAAAACATGTATAAGTTCAAGGTTAAAAGAGTCCAGGAACAAAATAATCTTTTTTTAAAGGCAGAGGAATATATCAAGCGTTTGAAGGAGGTTCTTGGTCCGATCTCCGCAGTAATATATGGATCCGTTGTTCGAGGGGACTTTAATATCGGAAGCGACATCGATATTGTGGTTATTTCTGATGCCTTAGTTAAGGATCCGCTGGAAAGAATGAAAGTGCTTTTTAGATACACACAGGGAAGTGAAGAACCAAAAGGCTACCGGTTGAATGAATTCAAGAAAATGATAAAACAGAAGCATCCCACAGTCATTGGAATAATGAACGAGGGGAAGATATTGGTTGATGATCTCAAGGTATTTAATCTAGTTTAAGGCATTTAAATGAATACCTGATCGAGGTACTTTCTCTATGATTTCAACGAAAATTTCTAAAAGTCTCGCAGCTAAGACTGAGTCGTCCTCCAGATTGAAATCCAAGGTGCCAGTGTTTGCCATCCGGCCTTCACATGGGTGGATATCCTTTGGACTACGCGAATTATGGGAATATCGTGAATTGCTTTATTTCCTCACGTGGAGGGACATCAAAGTCCGTTACAAACAGACGGCAATGGGGGCTGCCTGGGCCATCATCCAGCCGTTTTTCACCATGGTGGTATTTACCTTGTTCTTCGGACGATTGGCGAAGATCCCTTCGGAAGGGGTACCCTATCCTATATTCAGTTACACAGCTCTTTTGCCATGGACCTTCTTCGCCCAGGCGATGAATCAATCGGCGAATAGCTTGGTGGTAAGCGCTAATGTGGTAAGAAAGGTATACTTTCCCCGCTTGTTCATTCCCCTCTCCGCCATCCTTGCTCCATTGGTGGATTTCGCTATTGCCTTTACCGTGCTGATCGGGATGATGTTCTTTTACCAGGTCTACCCGACAAGTGCTGTTGCGTGGCTCCCGGTTTTTTTGTTACTGGCATTTGCCTCTGCTATCGGCGTCGGACTATGGCTGTCGGCGATAAACGTGCAATACCGGGATGTGCGTTACACAATCCCCTTTCTCACGCAATTATGGCTCTTCGCCACCCCGGTGATCTATCCCAGTAGTTTGCTGCACGGCCCCTGGCGGTTCATCCTAGGGTTGAATCCGATGACCGGCGTAGTGGAAGGGTTCCGTTGGGGGATTTTGGGCATTGGAGATGCGCCAGGAGGAATGATCTGGGCGTCGGTAGGGGTTGCGCTCCTTCTGATTGTCACAGGTGCTATCTATTTCAACCGAATGGAGGAGACATTCGCCGATGTGGTTTGAAAATGGTGGTCGGATTCCAAAGCTCGCTAAAGAAGAACTTGTGACAATTCACGATTCACTATTTACAAGGTAGTAATGACTGACGTCGCTATTCGTGTCGATAACTTGAGCAAACGCTACCGTATTGGGCAGCGGGAGCCGTATAAGACGCTGCGGGAAGCATTGACTAATATTTTCACTGGCCCTTTTAAGCGCCAGCACAGCAACTCGCAATTCATCTGGGCCCTCAAGGATGTCTCCTTTGAGGTAAGGTGGGGCGAAGTAATCGGCATCATTGGCCGCAATGGGGCGGGCAAGACCACGCTGCTGAAGATCCTCTCACGCATTACCAAGCCCACGAGTGGGTACGGTGAAGTCAACGGACGGGTGGGCTCTCTTTTAGAGGTTGGAACCGGCTTTCATCCCGAGCTCACTGGTCGTGAGAACATATACTTAAATGGCACCATTTTAGGCATGAAAAGGGCGGAAATCGATAAGAAATTTGATGAAATTGTGGGCTTTGCGGAGATCGAGAAATTCCTTGACACCCCCGTCAAGCGTTACTCAAGCGGCATGTACGTCCGCTTGGCTTTTGCTGTGGCTGCGCATCTTGAACCAGAGATCCTACTGGTGGACGAGGTGTTGGCGGTGGGGGATACGGCCTTCCAGAAGAAGTGCCTGGGAAAAATGGGGGACGTGGTAAAAGAAGGGCGGACCGTGTTGTTTGTGAGTCACAATATGGCCGCGATTCTGGCTCTTTGTAATGAAGCCTACCTATTAGATCAAGGTCACATCATGTGCCGTGGTGCTACGGAGGATGTCGTTGGCAACTATATGCAAAACATCCCTTCAACGGGAACAATTCCTCTTCATGAGCGAACTGATCGAAACGGCGATGGGAGAATTCGATTAACATCGATTTCAATTGATGGTGGGGCTGGAAAATCCTCAATTCAGTGCAGCGATGGCCTTCGGATAAGAATTGGGTACACTTCCACACAGGAATTATCAAGGGCAAATTTCCTGGTAGGTATTTATGATCAATTCAATCGGCCGATTTTTTTACTGGATAGTGGAATGGCAGGAGGGCTTGCGGATGTTCTGCCTGCATCCGGCTTTGTCACTTGCTTCACCAGCCCTATAAATATCACGCCTGGTCAATGCATTGTGAACGTCGCTGTCTCGATAGGGGGCGTGATGGCGGATCATGTAAAACATGCGTACGCATTTGAAGTTGAAGGGGATGACTACTATGGCACCGGAAAGCTGACGAACCGACAACTTGCTCTATCTCTACTCGGGCAGGAATGGCAGGTAGAGGGTGATCATTATGCAGGCGGAATGTGAACGAAGGTTAGCTCAAGCGGCCAAAGCTTGGAAAGCCCATTGGTCAAATGTATGGAAATGCTAAGGAGACGTGTGACCTTCAACATAACCGATCAAGTTCTCTCACTTTGTGCCGGGCAAAATAAGTTCTGTCCCTCTGCCAAGAATTTATAAAAAGTACAATGAGCCTCGTTATAAGAAAAGAAGAGATTCGATTTCTTCAAAAGAGGAAAAAGGATAATATATGCAGAGTGTTTAGTTGGAATGAACGAATTTTCAGAGGAATCTTCCCAAAACATGAACCTTTCGTTCGTTCTTTATTATCAACAGGATTCTTGGGTCAACTAGTATCTCAAAATTATTATCCCAGAACTTGGATCACAGATTACAGGATGGAAGATTTTTCTCTAATTATAGAACATGAAAGAATATGGCCAGTAGTTTATCCTCAAGAGTGGACATTTTCTATGCTAAAAGATGCTGCTATTCTTGTTTTGAGAATAGCACCCATAGCTCAAAACTATGGTTTTAACATGAAAGATTGTCATGGGCTGAATGTACTGTTTGAGGGTATTTCACCCAAATTCATTGATTTAGGGAGTTTTATCCCTGATAAATGTATTGGTTGGCGCCCTTATGAAGAATTCCTAAAGTTTTATTATTATCGCTTGAATATATGGAAACATAACAGCTTCCTTGGGAAATTAAGTATTCTTCCTGGAAATCTTACTCCTCACGAAACTTATTGGCAATATCAATATCCATTCCTTAGGTTCATTAGTCCAAGTCGGCTAAATAAATTTGTCAGATTATGTTTAACGCCTGAAGTTCTTGCAAGTTGCCCTTTTTCTGATTTCCAACGAGAATCTTGGTCAAAAATGTCTTTGCTTTATAGACTGGTAAAAGGAAGGATAATTCCAGCAAGAAATATGAATTTGAAAAGGCTTATACAAGCAATTGAGGGAATTAGACAAAATAAAGCTGGAAGTCCCTGGGGGAGTTATCATGAGAGAATTAAGGAGAAAGAAAAAAGGTTTTATAGGATTTTCGAAATTATAAATAACCTGAAAGATGATATTAGTTCTGCTGCAGATATAGCAGGAAATGAAGGTAAATTTTCTCGCTTATTAATTCAAAAAACTAGGGTAAGAAAGGTCGTATGTATAGATTATGATGAAGATGCCATAGATACAGGTTATGATAGGGAAAAAACGGTTAAAACTGGAAATATAACTTTTGCTCATTATGATTTTATGGCTCCCATAGTGAAATTATCTTGGATGCTTCCAAGTGAGAGATTCAAAGCTGATATAGCTATAGCTTTAGCTTTAACCCATCATCTGATTCTTTCCCAAAAATATGATATAAACGATGTTTTTAGGAATGTATCTGCGTATGCTAAAAAATATGTGTTTATAGAGTTTATGCCTTTGGGATTGTGGATTTCAGGTCAAGAACCAAACGTGCCTGATTGGTACACTCGTGATTGGTTTAGGCAGTCATTTATGAACTATTTTGACTTAGTCTTAGAAGAAAAAATAGCAAAGAATAACATCTTATTTGTAGGAAAAATACGCTCTAATTGATATGAGAGAACGAGCTAATATTTGTAGTTTCGCTAACTTTAGCAGAGGCACTCGCTGGCGAATGAAAAAGGAAGACGTGAAATATGGCGGAGTCTGTGCTTCTGGTCATTTGGCCTGGGATCGCAGATGAACTTGAGTTTCAAACGTTCAGTGTCAAGTTGCTAACCCGGACAGCGGATTAGTGAATTCTCAGAATACTGGTAGAGGTTCTCGCTAGAAAATGGAACATAAACTCTTTCAGTTTATGCATTCTTCATTGCATTTTTTCGGGAGGTTGTCTAAAAGATTTTCAACTTCCTTTAGATTGCATTGGAATTCTCCCTTTAACTTTCTAATGTATATGTTTTTTGACCCAGCAAGTATTAAAAACAAATGGTACAGAGAAATTAAGAGAACGCAGCTAGATGGAAGCATCCCGTTATTTGTGGATAGACAAAATGAAATCAAGGAATTCTTTAATGTTGATAATATTTATCTCTTAAAATACTATTTGAAGTATGGGTTTCCAAATACGGACAGATTTAAGATCCATTGCTTACGAACTCTGACTGCGGAAAATGTTGGACCGAATAAATTAAAAAAAGCATATGACGATGTATCTTTTAGCTATACTTTAAGATTGATGCTAAGCTATGAAAGATATTCAATGATTTCGGATTACCTTGATTTTATGATAAGAGATTCTGGTAAGAGTTTGGATGAATTCAAAGTTCTAGATTACGGGTGTGGAATGGCTGACATCAGCTTATTTCTCTCTTATTTTAGTGCTGGGGTTACGATTTGCGATTTGGACAACGAAAGATTTGACTATGTAGTATCGCGGTTTAGAAAGCGTGGATTCAATCCCAATATAATTAGAATAACTGATACAGAGATTTATCCTAATCTACCAAGCAATAAGTTCGATTTAGTAATTGCCACAGAACTCTTTGAGCATATTAGAGACCCACTTAAGTTATTAAAGAACTTCACGAAATCCTTAAGAAGTGGTGCATATTTATTCGATAGTATGGGGGGGAAATTTGAGAGAGATGATAGGCCTCATCATTTAAGAGAGGCATTCGAGATTGGTCGATCAAAGGAATATAGAGACTTCTACAACAATAACTATAAGCAGCTTTTCCCGGAAGGGCATTTGCGTTACATTTTTAAGAAGAGGTGAATATAAAAACAAGATTAAATATGGTAAGGACAGATAAATCGGATTTATGACTCGTACATAAGGATAAATAATGAGGGATGGCCAGTATGGATTCGTCTGCGCTTCTGCGTATTTGGTCTAGTATTACAGACGAACTTGCACTTCATCAGGATCGGGCACCTGGTGATTTTAGAGGTCAAGTTGTTAATCCCATCAGTGGAATGATATATGCCCGTGATACGGCATTCTCTGCGAAGGTTTTCGCTACAGAATATCGTCGTACGAGGGAAGAAAAGTGGCTCCTTAGGTCGAAAGGGGCTCTCGATAGTTTGAGCAAAGTTGACGTATACAGTGGTATCGATTATCCCATATGGACTCGTTATGGATGGGACTACGAGAAGGGAAGCCTGGCCCCAACGGGAATGTCACTTGATGCAATTTGGGATACTAAGAGTCTGTTAGGTCTCAAAGACGAAGGAAAAGAACAATGGAACCGTCTTTTTCGTTATCTTGAGGGTTGTTTAGTTGGACCAGGGCTTTTTGCGCATGCGTTAATGCAACCAAGGACTGATCCTCCTGCTATCCAGAACACGACAGCCATAGCACTTTATCTCCTAGAATATGCAGCATCGAAGGTTGGGGATGCTAATGACCTGGTCTTGAAAGAACGTGACTTAGCCTTACTTTCTTTGAGCAGAGGTCAAAGAATAGATGGATTCTGGCCTTACATATACCCTGGCCCGATGCAACAGTTTTTCTTTCGGTTTCCAGCCATAAGACCGTTCATTAGGCGTCTCCCTATCGTACGAAGATATTTCTATAAGGCGGGTGACAGATCTGTTTTTTTTGGCGATGTTGTCCATCACTGCTTGGTTTTCTACTATCTTGTGAAGAGCATCTTGCTCCGTGAGCCAAACTTTCCTTATGTGGCCGTTGTAAACCGGGGGTGGGAGTGGATATACAAACACTTGGTGGAAACCTCATATGGTGGCCTTCGAGTTGACTTTGATTGGGAACCTAAACCTTTGGTCCCTCGCTATTGTAATTTCCGTGAGACAAGTACCTATTTCTTGATTCTCGCTACACTACTGCTTTTGGCCCGGATGGGAGTAATCGGAGACGAGTTTCGTAGCATCGCTTCGGGATTGCTTATTCATATCGAGAATAGCTTGCTTGAAAACGAAGGAACTTTCCCTGGTATTAAACCCTACGAAGGGCCTGTAGCAGTGCTGCGGAACATCCTTCCCCGTGTAGGTGAATCTGTGGCGTGGAAGGGCAGTTGTCTTTGTCAACTTGTGCTTGCGAAATCTTCCTTAGGTGTATTCACTGCAACTGACTGATGCGAAATCACATGCATAGGTAGTGGGTGTTTTAAGGATTCGGTCAATGTTGGGGCTATCGTTAGGGAGATAGAGCTGGAAATGGAGACTGCTAAATCTAAAGATGAAATAAATACTCTATTCGAAACTGTCGTTGAGGGTGGTTATTGTATTGGCTGTGGAGCTTGTACCGCGGTTCAGGGTTCGCCAGTATCTATAAAATTGGACGAGTATGGTCGTTTTTGTGCAACATTGGACATCGGTCCCGAGCTAAAGGGCACAAAGGTAAGAGTTCTTTCTGTATGCCCTTTTTCTGATCAAGCTCTAAATGAGAATGTGTTAGGTCAACAGCTCTACGGGGAAAAGGCGGCATTTGACGATAGGATAGGGTATCACCTGACCACATATGCGGGTTTTGTGGCCGAGATGGATTTTCGTGGGCATGGGAGCTCAGGAGGGATGGGAAAGTGGATACTACACGAACTGTTTAGAGAAGACCTGGTGGATGCAGTGATCCAGGTAAGGCAAAATACAGCTACTAGATCCAATAGATTGCTGTATTGTTACTCAGTGGCAAGCTCTTTAAGCGAGATAAGATCGGGGTCAAAATCAGTTTACTATCCGGTCGAAATGTGCGGAGTCTTACGGCATATCAAGGAACATCCAGGACGCTATGCTATTGTCGGTATTCCGTGTTTCATTAAGGCAGTTCGTCTTCTCACAATGCATGAGCCGGTATTTAAAGAACGGATACGCTTTTGTGTTGGCCTAATATGTGGGCATTTGAAAAGCACTAAATATGCCGATATGATCGCATGGCAATGTGAAATCGACCCTGGAAACCTTATTGCAATTGATTTCCGGAGGAAACTTCATGGAAGGAAGGCAAACATGAAGGGAGTCGAGGTTGTAGGTCTTAGGAATAATGAGAAGGTGAGTAGAGTTGGAGTTGTGCAGGATTTTTTTGGCACTGATTATAACTACGGCTTCTTCAAGTACCAAGCATGTGATTTTTGTGACGATGTAGTTGCGGAGACTGCTGATGTCTCAGTTGGCGATGCATGGCTGCCTGAATACCTAGAGGACGGTAGGGGAACAAATGTCATAATTGTCCGTCATCCAGAGATACAACATCTGATTGAACGAGGGATGTCATTAAGGCGTCTACATATGGAGAGTATTAGTCCCGATCGCGTAGTGAAATCACAAGAGGCTGGCTTTCGACACCGGCGTGAAGGGTTGGCCTACCGATTGTCCTTAAAGGATAGGGCAGGGATTTGGCGTCCTAAAAAAAGAATAAAAGCACAACATAATCATCTAAACAAAACGCGCAGAAGAATTTACCAATTGAGAGTTGAGATGACGTACAAAAGCCATGAGGCTTTTGAAAATGCGGTTAAAGCGGGTAGCTTTTCAGTTTTTCAAAATGAGATGGGTGCATTGCTTTGGAAATATACTAATTTGCCTGGAGACAAACCTCCATTGTGGCAACTTGTTTTAACATTTGCTTTGAGAAAAATTACATCCATGATGGGATTTCCATTGTTACACAAGATCCAATGGCCCAAACATAGCAATGACAACCCGAACCGTAAACACAGAAATTAGTTCAATTGATGGTAATCGTTCTCAAAAAATTTGCTATTGGTTAAATTGGTGGAACGATTGCACTGTAATGTTCCCACTGTTTGATAAACCATGATTATCGAGATTCATGGTGCCGGGTTTAAAAATAAAGGTGCGGAGCTTATGCTGCGCGCAGTAGTTGATCAGTTGAGTTACCATCTGCCTCAGTTTGAGCCTGCAATAGACCCAACCTACGGGCCTTTTAACTCACGATGTAAATTGAGAATGCGACAAATGTTTCCATTGCGATCGCATGTTGGCACCCGTGGTTTTTCTAAACGATTCCGAAGGCAGAGGTTGTTCGCATTATTAGGAGGTGGAAGATTTTTTCGATATATCGTAAGCGGCTGGCTAAGCACGTATGGTTGTGTGAGCTTATCAGATGTGGATGGTCTTATAGATATTGCGGGATTTGCATATACTGATCAGTGGGGATCTCAGCCTACGAAGGACTTGGCAGAGCTTACTCAATACTACAAATCTCGTAAGAAACCCGTACTTCTTTTACCTCAGGCCTTTGGACCATTTCAAAAAGATGAAACAAGATCTGCTTTCAGAAAAGTAATTGATAATGCTAGCCTGATTTTCGCCCGAGATCGCAAGTCCTATGAGTATGTCGTGGAGCTGGCCTCAGATCCCAATAAGGTATTGCGTGCGCCAGACATCACGCTTTTCTACCCAAGCTTTTCGAATAATGAAGTGCAGTTACATTCTGATTACATATGCATCGTACCCAATATTAGAATGATGGATCAAGGCAAACAACAATGGAGTGAAAAGTATGAGGTGTATTTAACTCTGATCGCACAAGAAATTATCAATCGTGGGCTTCATGTTCGTATCGTTGTGTACGATGCTTCAGGTCATGATTTAACGATTGCTCGAACGATTTTCAGCAAAGTTGCCTCGTCGTGCGTAACCATTGTGGATGAGCAAGATCCAGTTGCTCTCAAGCAAGTGATCGGTGGAAGTCTGATGATCATAGGGTCCCGTTATCATAGTTTAATAGCAGCATTTTCCAAGAAGGTACCTGCTATTGCCTTGGGTTGGGCGCATAAGTACGAAACGCTCTTCGAGGATTTTGGTTGTGAACAATTCTTGGTGTCATCTGAAACTCCTATCGAGGCAGTGTTGGAATCTGTCCATCATCTTATTGATGAAGGTGTGAATATGTCTTACAGGCATCAGATTGCAGAGCGATTTCAGAGAATGTTCCTGGTCAATCAGAAAATGTGGAAACGTGTCTCCGAGGTATTGACTTCTTCCGCGGATATTCGCTGAAGCGTTTTTTACATTATTTTGGCAAAGGATGGTGAAAAGTCTCGATGAGAGTTTCTTTCATTACTCACTACGAAGCGCTCTACGGTGCAAACCGATCCTTGCTAAATCTTATTGACGGCTTGAGGCAGTATAATGTCTCAAGCTATGTTGTATCTCGTGAGGAAGGTGAGATAACGAAGGTATTACAAGATCTTGGCGTACCCGTAGCGATAATGCCTATGCGACGGTGGATGTCAAGGCTCCCCTCGGAGTGTGGGGCCTTGAGACGTATTCCTCAACATATTGTAAGGAGGCTTTATACACTAGAAGCCTTGTATCGAAATTTCCGCTTACTTCCAGCACTAGTGCGGCAATTACGAGGGTGGGATATAGATATAATTTATACTAACTCCTCTGTCATACCTATTGGCGCACTGGCTGCGAAGTGGCTACGAATACCCCATGTATGGCATCTGCGAGAGTTTGGTGATTTAGATTATGGATTCTATCCTGACTGGGGAAGAACTATCTTCAGGCGTGTCATCGGCTCAGCAGATGCAGTCATAGCGATATCTAAAGCTGTTTGTTCCCATGTTTTGAGTGGAATAACAAGTGGGCGTGTTCACATAATCTATAATGGTGTGGCCTGGCAAGCCGATTTCGATCGCCTCCACGAGCTGGTTCAGGCCCAATCAGGGCGTCAACAACTATATTCTTTTGCATTAGTAGGTCGCATTGATCAAAATAAAGGACAAGAAACGGCAATTAGAGCCCTGGCAATCGTGGTCAAACATTTTCCTAACACGTGCCTTATCATAGTAGGAGGGGGTGACACAAGTAAACTCAAGCACGTGGCCACTGAGTTGGGTGTTGCAGACAACATCGAATTCTGGGGCTTCGTTAGGGATCCATACACAGCCTATCTGGCAGCAGATGCTGTTTTAGTTTGTTCTAAAAACGAAGCAATGGGCCGAGTCACAGTGGAAGCCATGTCAGCTTGTCGGCCTGTGATTGGGTACGACAGTGGAGGAACGGGTGAAATAATTGAACATGAACACACAGGTATACTTTATCTTAGCGGTCCTGAGAAACTGGCCGAGTATATGATTCAATTCATTGAAAACCCAGACTGGGCACGTCAGTTGGGTGAAAACGGCTGGCAAGTTGCCCGTAACAAGTATTCTATTGAGGCTTATGCCGAAAACGTCTATGCAGTCTTACGCTCAATCATAACCTGATATGCTACCGTTGAATTCGACTTTTATGATATGCATCGGTTAATTAAAAAGGAAGCCGAGTTTGAAATGGTCTTATTTACCCACGAAATTTTCCAAAAGTAATGCAGCTCAAGGAAGTCATGGAGATTCACGACCGGATTATCATTGCCACAGCAAGATTGAATAAGGTTAGTTTGCTAGCCGAAAATAGAATTTAAGTCGTGAAGGAGAAAAGATTGAAAAGAGCTTTAATAACAGGCATTACTGGGCAGGACGGTTCTTATTTAGCAGAGTTCCTCCTCCACAGGGGCTATGAGGTCCATGGAATCATGCGACGAGCAAGCACCTTTAACACGGAAAGGATCGATCATATCTATATTGATCCTCATCAACCAGGAGCACGTCTTTTCCTCCACTATGGCGACCTTTCGGATTCGGAACAGATTGCCAACATCATTTACAACATCAAGCCTGACGAAATATACCACCTTGGTGCCCAGAGCCATGTCAGGGTGAGCTTCGATACACCGGAATATACCGGAAATGTCACCGCATTGGGCACAACGAGGCTTCTGGAGGCAATAAGGAGAAGCGGAAAGAGGATAAAGTTTTATCAGGCATCTTCATCCGAGATGTTCGGTACGGCCCCACCCCCGCAAAATGAAGAAACACCTTTTTGCCCCCGCAGTCCCTATGCATGCGCCAAGGTATATTCCTACTGGATGGTTGTGAACTATAGGGCTGGTTATAATACCTTTGCCTCCAATGGCATCTTGTTCAACCACGAGAGCCCCCGACGCGGGGAGACCTTTGTGACGCGCAAGGTCACTCGGGCCATGGCTGCCATTTTAAAGCATCAACAGGATTATCTTTACTTGGGCAATTTGGAGGCAAAGCGGGATTGGGGTTATGCCCCAGAGTACGTGGAAACGATGTGGATGATCCTGCAACAGGAAGCCCCCGATGATTTCGTTGTGGGGACGGGTAAGACCCATTCAGTAAAGGAATTCGTCCAAGAGGCTTTTTCCTATGTGGGCTTAGAGTGGGAAAAATATGTAAAAATAGACACCCGTTATTTCCGCCCTACAGAGGTGGAGGCATTGGTTGCAGATGCCTCCAAGGCCAAAGAGAGGCTCAACTGGTCCTCAAAGGTGGCCTTTTCGGATCTGGTAAAGATAATGATGGACGCGGATATGAGGAAGGCGGGACTGGAACAGGTGGGAGAAGGGGATAAGATCCTACGAGAGAAGTTCCCCCAACGGTGGTGGAGGCTGGATTAGTTGAAAGCTCATAGTTACTGGCTGATAGCCTATAGTATCGGAAAGAAGGGCATAGATTCGAAGGATATCAACTTCAGACGGCGCATGGATTTGATTAGAGCGGATTTGAAGGAAAGGGTTAGCGTGCAGAAAGTGGCCAAAAAATCAAATTAAGGACCTTTTGTCAAGAGAAGAATGAATAGCACATTTCCTCTCATCTCCATCATCACTCCATGCTTGAATCGACGACAATATATAAGGGAAGCAGTAGAAAGTGTACTGCGGCAAGATTACCCGCATATTGAGCATATTGTAATTGATGGAGGGTCCACAGACGGTACCTTGGATGTGCTCAGCAATTATCCCCATTTGCGGGTGATCAGCGAGCCTGATAAAAACTTATATGATGGCATAAATAAAGGTATCAGATTGGCAAAGGGGGAAATCATAGGTCACCTCAATAGCGACGATTTATATACGGACAACGTCTTCAGAGAAATCGTCAGTCTTTTTCAGGAGTATCCTGAAGCTGAAGCAATATGCGGTGGGGCTTGTGTCTTTGAAGATAATCCTGAGGGAAGAAATAGAAGGATAGTGTCCATTTACGAGGAACCCGAGAACCTAATTATATCTATAAAAAGCGTGACACTCCTTCCTCCTCTCACTAACGCCAAGTTCTTCTACAAGTCTGTTTACCGGAAAGCCGGATTTTATGATACCTCTTATTCAATAGCTGCTGACAGAGAATTCCTTTTGCGTCTTGCTATCAAAGGCGTTAAGACGGTGAGCCTTGAGAAGGTTGTTTACAACTACCGCCAACACCCCGGGTCGCTAACGATACGAGCTTCTTCACCCCAACATGCATTTAGAAAATTGAAAGAATATTTGCTTATATCCGAAGCGTTCTTAGAGGACTATGGTTCTTCTGAAGGAGAGATCCCGTATCCTTTGAGGAGATGGCATACCGTTACTTCTCTGAAGCTCTTCTCTCTGTTGATGAGTCAAAAGAGACATAGAGAGGGTTTGAGCTTAGCAATAAAGGGATTTAAATATGATCGCCTATGGCCAATGTTTCTCAGTAACTATTTGTTGCGATATGTTGTTGCCAGATTATCGAGATTGTGGAGAATATAGTGGCTTTTGCAGGAAAAGAGCAATTAGTGACCGTAATAATCCCCACTTATAACAGAGGGGATACTTTGAATAGGGCCCTTCAGAGCACCATCAGTCAGACTTATGACAATCTGGAGATATTGGTCGTAGATGATGGTTCTACGGATGGAACAGAGGACATAGTAAGAAGTTTCACTGATCCCAGGGTCCGGTATATTCGCCATGACTGCAATCGGGGGCCGGCAGCGGCAAGAAATACCGGCATAAGAAAATCGAAAGGCCATTACGTTGCTTTTCTTGACTCTGATGATGAGTGGATGAAGGAGAAAATCGCGGTTCAAATTGCTGCTCTGATGGAAACAGGTGAAAAGGTTATAGCTGGGTGTACAGGTTCTTATCGGATTCAAGAAGATTATATAGAGACTATCCGACCCCCCAAAAACGCTTCTTGGTTTAAGCTCATCCTTATGAGATGCGGTCTCGGTCCAGGGTCTACTTTAATGGCGAGTCGGATAGCCTTTGAGACCGTCGGTTTTTTCGATGAGGAGTTTTCCCGATTAGAAGACTGGGATTGGCTTATTCGCTATACCGAAGGTTGTCCTTTTGCTTGCGTCAGTACACCGTTGGTCAGAATATATACAGGGAAACGACCAAAGGCAGCTAGTGTAGAGAGTTCCATTCAATGTTTTATCCGGAAGCACAGGAAGAAGTTTTACAGCTTTGGGACTTGGTATGGGAGAAAGATTTTGTCCCTCCAGTTTCAGCAATTGGGTCAGTATTGGTATAGTGAAAGAAATTATTCAAAGGGCAGTTTTTATGTGTTGAAAGGGTTAGTTTTAAATCCGCTTCATAAACCGATGGTTTATCTTAGTTTATTAGATAGCATATTTGGTACTCGTATAGCTCTTTGGGCTTTGGAGTGCAGGCCCAGAAGATTCCAAAAGCTGGGATTATCAAAAAATATCAAGTAAATATGGAAAATTAGGCTAATCAAAGAAATGAAGGTGTATAATTGAAATAGCGGGGATATTTCGCTCAACAGGAGCAAATGGAATACCCTTCCAGTTCTGCGATATAGAGGTGTTATAACTACCTCTGAGACAGGAACTAAATTATGGAATAAATCTCATCAATTTGCGAATAAAAACTTATCAACAAAAACTCCTTTTGGACAAAGATATAATATTTGGGATAGTGCAAAGAGCAGATCCCCTATTAGATTGATCTATGGTTGGTAATCTTTACACAGAAAAAAAGAAGAGGATTCTTGCTATTGTGGGTGCAATTCCTTGCCGTAATCATATCTACTCAGGGATATTCACACTAAATCAGATCATAGAACTTTCAAAAATTGGTAAATATGAGATAGATATTATTTTCGTAAGGCCGATGTTTCCGAGATTAACAAACTGGATAGGAAGAAGAATTAAGAGGAATTTTTTAGCTCTAGACAGACCGATAGACCCTAAAACAGAAGGTATAAAAGTTCACCTAATACCTTATCTGCACTTGCCAAAATTCAATATGTCTATCATTATCCTAACATCCTATCTTTATATTCTAATTAGAAGGTTAAAATTTGACGTTATTCACGCATATTTTCTATTGTTTCCTGGCTATCTAGGTGTAAGACTTGGATATTTTTTTAAAAAACCTGTGGTTGTGACTGCGATGGGATCAGATGTGAACCTTTTATACGGTAAACCTATTTATGGGAAGACTTTTAAGCCTAGTGTAATTGAAAAGATTATGATGGCTTTGGAGAAAGCTGATGGGATAGTTGCAAAAAGTGATTACTTGAAAAAAAGAATTAAAGATTTGGGGATCTCTGAAAAAAAGATATTGGTTATCAACAATGGTGTTTGTAAGAAGAAGTTTCATATATTTGATATTGGAGATGTTTTATTAAGGCGGAGTAAGAAAACAATACTTTATGTGGGGAACTTGTATGCTGAGAAGGGTTTAAAAGAATTATTAGAAGCCATTGAAATTTTAAGTAGGAAAAGAAGCGATTTTTCATTGGTAGTGATAGGAAATGGTCCCTTTGAAAAGGAATTCTCGGAGTTAATACAGAGATTAAAACTTGAGAAATTTGTTAGGATGGAAGGGCAAAAATCCCATGAGAAGATACCACGATGGATTAACAAGAGCTATGTGCTTTGTTTACCTAGTCATAATGAAGGATTTCCAAATGTTGTGATAGAAAGTATCGCATGCGGAAGGCCAGTAGTAGCGTCAAACATAGGAGGGATTCCAGAGATCATCAATGATCCAACATTGGGAATTTTGGTTCCACCAAGGAATGTGGAAAAACTGGCCGAGGCATTGGATGAAGCGTTGGATAAGGAATGGAAGTGGGATATAATTGCGAAATCAGGAGCCAGATTTCATTGGGAGAACATCTTGCCTAAATTCAATGAATTATATGATGAGTTGATTTGAAAAATGGTTGTTTCTAATATGAATACCTCTTTTCAAAAATGTCGAAATTCGCCATGACGTGAATACATTTGTCCACATTATTTGTAAGGGGTTTCACGTTGCAGAACATACTGTTTATTGATGTTGATGGAGGTTGGGGCGGTGCCCCTAAGAGCCTGTTAACGCTTGTGAAGCATTTGGATCCAAATGCCTTCAGACCGGTCCTTTTAATTGGAATGCCTGGCCCAGTAGTAAATGAGTATAGAAAAAAAGGAATTTCCCTTCTTGTTGAACCTTTCAGTTCTTTTGTCTATTCCCTCAATAACCGGGGGTTTATTCTCAAGAAATCCGTCTTGATGGTACTAATGTTACCTAAGACGATCATGGCATTGAGGAAAATCATAAAATCAGAGGGGATAGATCTAGTACACATTAATTCGGTTGTCGTCCTCCCAACAGCCTTTTTATGCAAAATATTTTTTAAGTTACCCCTTATTTTTCATGTCAGGGAGATGCTCTTAAATAATTTAATCGGAAGTCTTCAAGGAAAGCTCATTTATCTTGTTGCGGATAAAATTATAACAATATCTGAATATGGAGCTGCGCAATTTCAAAGGGCAAGAAATAACGATAAGGTATTGATTAGGTATAACCCTGTTGACATTCAAGAATTTCAATTTAGTAATCGTGACCGGAAGAGGATAAGAGCAGAATTACAGGTTGACACAGAGACGATAGTCATTTCAACTATTGGCCTCATATGTCCAGGAAAAGGACAGGATAGAATTATTGACCTTGTAAAGGAAATCAAGAAAAAATATCGTGGAAAGTTTAAATTTTTAATCGTAGGGAAGATAGACTTTCCGAAAGAAAGAGGATTCTTAAGGCGATTAATGAGGGTTTTTTTCGGTAAAAACCCTGTACAGAAATTTCAAAGGGAGTTGGAGGAAGAAATTATCTCATCCGATCTTCAGGAGTATATTACTATCATTGAGCATAGAAGAGATGTTTGGGGGATCCTTTCAGCCTCAGATATTGTACTACGAACCAGTCGGCTCAATGATCCTTGGTGTAGGGATGTTATCGAATCCATGGTAGTAGGTCGGGCAATCGTTACAACAGGAAAATACGACGTGTTCTTGAAAAATTATGATAATGGTTTTTTAATCCCTCCGCAAAGGACAGAAGAGGAAACTATACGTAGGATTGTGGAAAAACTGTTACTCTTGATCCATGATAAGGAGCTCAGAGAATCTATGGGAGAAAATAACTTGATAAAAGGAAGAATGCTGTTTGATCCCCAAAAGTATGCCTTATCAATGGAAGAAATATATAGCGATATTCTTCATAAAAATCCGAACTCGCCGAGCTCATAGCTGGGAGTTGATAAGGCAATGAGGCGTCATCGTTCATGGGATGTTGGGCTATAAGAAGATGAACACGGAGATCTCCGTCATTATCCCCAACTGGAATGGTAGATCGCATCTGGAGAACTGCCTTAACTCCCTTAAGGATCAAGACTTTCCGAACTATGAGGTGATCGTTGTAGATAATGGATCGATGGATGGATCCGTTGAATTCATACAACACCATTCCCTTAAGACGAGGGTCATTGCCTTTAATGAGAACAGGGGATTTGCAAGGGCAGTCAACGAAGGGATAAAGAAGGCAAAGGGAAGATACATTTTGTTGCTCAATAACGATGTGGAGGCCGATCCACAGTTGCTTAGCCATCTTCATGAGGCTATCACGACTTCACGAAATGCCGATTTTTATGCCTGTCGAATGATGGACTTTTGGAGACGGGGGTTGATCGACGGCATCGGGGATGGTTTTCCGCGAAAGGGCAAGGCCTTCCGAATAGGGCACGGTGCGAAATATGGTCCTTCCTTTCATGGGAGGAGGAGGGTGTTCGGCGCCTGTGCGGGGGCTGCATTGTATAAGAAGGACCTGTTCAAAGTAGTCGGCCTCTTCGACGAGGACTTCTTTGCATACCACGAGGATGCGGACTGGAACTTCAGGGCCAATCTCATGGGGTATCGATGTTTTACTATTCCCGAGGCGGTGGTCTATCATGTTGGGAGCAGCACCACCGGAAGCCTCCACAATGAATTTACCATTTTTTATAACATTCGCAATATAATCAATGTAATCGTTAAGAATATGCCTGCGCCGCTTCTTTGCAAATATTTCCCCCGAATCATGTGGGGGCAGATGGAGGGCTTTTTGCGGTATTGTGTGGCGCTGGGATACTGGAGGGCTTATTTTGCCGGGCTATTGAACGCCGTCACATTGGCCCCCAAGATGCTGAAAAAGCGGGCTGAGATTAAGGGGAGGAGAAGGATATCAAATTTTCAATTGGAACGGCTTTTTCTCGCCTCTGAGAGTGAAAGAAAAGGCCAAATCCGGTAAGAGCAGCCTTCTGAGGCCAATGGCAATTGATATTTCCATCGTCATCGTAAGCTATAACGTCAAGGAGTACCTGAGGAATTGCTTGGAGTCGGTCATCCGGTATTCGAGTCCGCGGAGGGTGGAGATCATCGTAGTGGACAACCATTCCGAGGATGGGTCTATTGAGATGGTTCGGAGGGAATTTCCCTCAGTGAAACTCACCGCCAACGATGAGAACTATGGGTTTTCGAGGGCCAACAACCAGGGGATGAGGCAAAGCGAGGGGAGATATATCTTGTTGCTGAATCCGGATACCCTTTTATGGGAAGATACCCTTTCGGTTACCCACGATTATATGGAGAAACACCCCGAGGTTGGATGTGTGGGGATAAAGACCTACACCGCATCTGGCTCCGTCTTTCCGAATGGGAGCTCATTCCCGGCTGCCTGGAAGGTAATGGCCAAATTCCTGATGGTCAAAAAGATGCTTCCCAATAGGTGGATCAGGAGACATTTCTCCGGTTCCATGGGTAGGCTTTTCAGCTACTACGCGGACAGGGAAGTGGAGCGGGAGGTGGATATGGTAGGGGGTTTCTTCATGTTCATCCGGCGTGAAATTATTGACACGGTAGGGCTAATGGACGAAAATTATTTCCTGGAGGTCGAGGATAGCGACTGGTGTATGCGAATGAAAAGGATGGGATGGAGGGTAAAATATATTCCCTACGCATCGTTTACCCATCTCATCGGCAAGAGCATTGACCGATATCGATTTTCCCAATCGAGCTTCCTCAATGAATTTACCAACACCATGAGGTTTTATCGAAAATTCTATAACCCAGTTGATCTCATGGGACTAAGGATTACTATTCTGATGGGGATCTTCTTTCAGGTCCTCCTCACCCTTGTTTCGACCCCCATTGTCGGGTGGGAAAGGAATCAAACCGGGGAAAAGATGAGAGCCTTCTCCGAGATGATGAAGCGGGTCTTTTCCTTCTGATCCGTAACGTTTTGGCCATCTATGTTTGAAAAGACTAAAATGGACATTCAGCGTTATTATCCCGGGGATCTGAGCCTCAAGAAGGTGGTGAGGTTCTTCCTCAACCCCAGGAGCCAGCCCGTCATCATTCACCGGATCTCCCACTTCTTCTATGTGAAGAGGCTCAGGTTCTTGGCAAAGCTCTTCTCCATCATTAATTTCGTCATCTTCGGGACGGAAATCGCCATGGGGGCGGAAATCGACGGGGGTTTCTATATGCCCCATAGCCTGGGGACCATCATCAGCGTAAGGACGGTGGGGAAGAATTTCTCCTGTTATCACAAAGTGGGCATTGGTTCCAGTATGGAGGCAGGGGGGGAGGACTTGGAGAAAAACA
>Ga0209636_10001988_pt1 | contig 20660 bp, 23 predicted proteins | sample DeeMarSWOR152_54_FD_187464 | JGI IMG/M metagenome (GOLD analysis project Ga0209636, IMG submission 187464) | Marine sediment microbial communities from White Oak River estuary, North Carolina - WOR-1-52-54 (SPAdes) (version 2) | ecosystem: Environmental > Aquatic > Marine > Intertidal zone >...
CTCAATGGTACACGCGTCTGTTACTCTCACTTATTATGATGGGCGCTGGCGGTATGCATTCTTCTACCCCTTGAAGGAATTGGTGACCTTTGACGTGCCGACAAAAAATCTGACATCACCTGGTGCTTATCCTTACGTGTTTACGTTGGATGAACCGACATATGCATATCTAGGAATTCGACATTTTCTCTGGGCTTATAACGAAAAGTGTTCCAACCATCTGACGATACTGATTGATAACGAACCTGTTTTAGATGCACACTCCCCTAGAGTGGCAAGTCCGAATGGTTGGTATCCGGGAGGTGACGGAGTGCAGCTAGTCTATTTTGGGATGAGAACAGCCGGCACACATTTTATCACGATGACCTGCAACATTTCTGATTATTATGCAGTGGATTGGTGGAAAATTCTTCTCGTTTCTGCAGCCATTCCACGCAGAGGCACACGCTAAGCTAAAAGAAGGAATCAGAAGATATCTACAACGGAGCATCAATCTAAGCTAAGCACGGGGTCCATCTGGAGTCGTTATCCGACCTTATAGAGGGCATTTGTGCTAGTGCGCACGAATTCACGATTCATAATTCTAATTAAAGAGAATGGAAAACCAAAATTGGAGTTAAAATGAAGAAAATATTGAGAAGACAGAGATCCGGCTATGCGCTCAGCTTCCTTCTCTGGTCTCTTGGACTTGCCATACTTTTCTTTGTGTTATGGAAAACATGGCCTCAGGTTTCATCCGCCGAAAATCCTGTCTCTGTTTTCTGGACTGTTTTGTGGACTGAAAATCTGGGTTTTGTCCCAGGCGTTGAGTTCAAACTGATATACCTTATAGTTCTTGCAACAGCAATGTTATTTACTGGATTCATGGTATTCAGACTGAGTCGAAAACGGTTTCTACTTAGAGGTACAAACTCGTGGCTTCAATGCCCCTTCTGTAAAAAGCGGTGGAGAACAGGTCCCGATAAAGCGTTGGTTCATTGTCCTTACTGTCGTCAACTAGTTCACCCAGTGCTAGTTGAGGAGTAGGCAGTAGAGTCTTTAGTTAGGGCTACTTCATGGTGCAGTTACTATAGAGTTAAACAAAAGTTGCTTCTGGTTGGATGAGCATAAAAAAGTGGGTTTGCAGGAGATATCTACATAATGATCGAATTCGAGGTAATTCCTTAAGGTGTTAATCCAAGTTTTTTCCATATTTCTGCATATATTCTTAGCGCGATATCTTCGTCTTTGACGTTTTTTATCAGCATTCTCCCCCCCAGAAAGAGACTTACTTCAATATTCTCAGAGTATTGGAACACAACCACGATAGGAGATTTTATGAGTATTTTATAATGATGCCGCAGCTTCTTATGAAGTTGCCCAATAGCGGTGTTAATTAGCTTTGGCGGGTTCACGTTTACGGTATTGCTCCCACACAGCCATGTCAAACGTTCTTTTTCCTTCTTTACTTTAGCTTTACCTTTGCAGACAGGGCAGTTCGGTCTCTTGTGGATGTCTATGGTTAAAAAGCGCATATCGCTGAAGTCGCATACCATCAATTTCCCCTTAACAGTTTCTCCTATTCCTGCCAAAAGTTTGATGGTCTCCATTGCCTGTATTGTGCCAATAATCCCCGCTGTAGCGCCTAAAACGCCACGTGTCTCACATGTTTGTAGATAACGATCCTCAACGTTCGGAAACACACATTCTAGGCATGGTGTTTCTGGGGTGTGAAAGACTGAGACAGTTCCTTCTATTCCTATTGCTGCTCCATAAACATAGGGAACTTTATGCTTCGCACAAGCACGGTTAAGCAAGTACCGTGTTTTCATGTTATCAAGCCCATCCACAACACAATCCACACCTTCCACAATCTGGTCAATGTTGCTTCTTCTCGCATTCTCAGGAATTGACTCCACCTTTATTTCAGGATTTATCTGCAGGATTTTTTTTGCAGCAACTTCTACTTTTGGATACCTCAAATCATCAAGACCATACAGGAGTTGACGATGAAGATTACTCAGCTCTACAATATCCTGATCAACGAGACGGAGGAATAGATCGGATGCCAAAGCCAGATACAAGGAAGAAGCACTGCCCAATCCACCTAAACCTATAATGGCGACCTTGGAACGTCTCAACTTTTGCTGGCCTTTTCGCCCAAGTTCGGTAAGCACTATTTGTCTGCTATAAAACGTGTCAGAGTCAAAAGACACCAACTTTTGCAACCTCGCTTTTATAACAATTTATTATTTCATGTTAATTTAAGGATTTAAAACGCGCACCAGAAAACAATGTTTAACGGATATGCGCTTAAATATTTCGAGCACAACACATCGGTTGTTAGATGCTTGATTTTTATTTTCATCATGTTTATTTTTCCATCCCCTCCGCAAAAGAAAAACACTAATATTTTCATTTTGTTGTTAAGAAATCTTATAAGCGAAACACTAAATATAGCGTGAGCGCAATCTTGCAAAACACTACTGACTGGTCTTAACATGAAGTGCCCCTTTTGTAGTTCGGAGAATCTCAAAACCCTCGAGACGCGAGACTCTCTAGACAACGCGGTTAGACGACGCAAAGAGTGCACGAACTGCGGAAAACGTTTCACAACATATGAATACATCGAAAGATTCGAACTAATGGTGCGCAAAAAAGACGGGAGAACAGAACGATTCGACCTAGACAAAATTACACGGGGCCTTCAAAAAGCCTGCGAAAAAAGACCCGTGACTATGGAACAAATCCGTAACTTAGCAGAAAAAGTCCGACAAGACTTGATGGCACAAGGTAAAGAAGAGGTAACCTCGCAGGAAATAGGAGACCTCGTCATCAAATATTTGAAGAATCTCGACCGCATCGCATATGTGCGGTTTGCCTCAGTTTACAGGCAGTTTGAAGAGCCTGAAGATTTTCGGGCTGTACTTAAAGAGGTAAAAAAATGAACTATGTAAGAAAAAGAGACGGCAAACTAGCCCAATTTGATCAAGAACGCATAACAAATGCTATCTGGAAAGCTGCAAAGGCAGTTGGCGGCAAAAACAAAGAGCCAGCCAAACAACTAAGCAACCAAGTTGTAGCAGAACTGGAGAAACGATTCGGACCCGAAGGAGTTCCCACAGTAGAAGAAATCCAAGACATAGTGGAAAAGACGTTAATAGAAAATGGACACGCAAAGTCGGCGAAAGCGTATATTTTGTATCGAAAACAACATCAAGACTTGAGAGAGCTAGCGGCATTATTAAGCTCCGCAGATCTGGTGGACCAATATCTTGAAGTTGAAGACTGGCGGGTCCGCGAAAACTCTAACATGAGCTACTCGCTTCAAGGATTAAACAACTATCTCTCCTCCACGTTAGTAGCCAAATACTGGATCACAAGAATATACCCACCCAACATTGGAGAGGCACACATTTCCGGCGATATACACATTCATGATCTCGGCGTCCTAGGACCCTACTGTGTAGGCTGGGATTTAAACGGGCTTTTGCTCTCTGGCTTTGGCGGAGTATCTGGAAAAATAGAAAGCACACCTGCGAAGCATTTCAGGACCGCCCTAGGTCACGTGGTTAATTTCTTCTACACTCTGCAAGGAGAAGCAGCAGGCGCGCAAGCGTTTAGCAACTTTGACACCTACCTTGCCCCGTTCATTCGTTATGATGGATTGAATGAACGCGAAGTCCTACAGGCACTACAGGAATTCTTTTTCAATATCAATGTTCCCACTAGAGTAGGTTTTCAAACACCGTTTACAAACGTAACGCTTGACTTGACTATTCCAAACTTTATGAAAGATGAACCCGTGATAGTTGGCGGAAAAATGCGTAACGAATTGCGCGGCGACTTTCAAGAAGAAATGAACATGTTTAACGCGGCATTCGCGGAAATACTATACAATGGCGATGCTAAAGGAAGAGTATTCACTTTTCCGATACCGACGTACAACATAACTCCCACCTTCGATTGGGACTCTCCCATTGCTCAGAAAATCTTCGAAATGACCGCCAAATATGGCGTTCCCTATTTTTCCAACTTCATAAACAGCGACATGAAACCCGAAGATGTGCGAAGCATGTGTTGCCGCTTAAGAATAGACAACAGAGAACTGCGCAAACGTGGAGGCGGATTTTTCGGAGCCAACCCACTAACAGGCTCTGTTGGTGTAGTAACAATTAATTTGCCTAGAATCGGTTTCCTTTCAAAAAATGAAGACCAATTCTTTGAGCGGTTAGGCAACATGATGGATCTCGCACGAGACAGTTTGGAAATAAAAAGAAAATTATTAGAGCAATCCACGGATGTTGGATTATACCCGTATTCCAAGCATTATTTGCGTGTAGTAAAAGAGGCTTACGGGAGCTATTGGAAGAACCACTTCTCAACCATCGGCATAGTTGGAATGAATGAAGCGCTTTTGAATCTATTCGAATGCAACATAAACAACGATCATGGGCTTGAGTTTGCAATAAAAGTCTTGAAATTTATGCGAGAGAGGCTTTCGGACTATCAGGCGGAAACAGCAAACATATATAACCTTGAGGCAACACCTGCCGAAGGAACCTCTTACAGACTCGCACGCATTGACAAAAGAGTCTATCCAACTATCAAAGGTGCAAATGAAAAACTCTTCTCCGAAGGCGCCAAACCATTTTACACGAACTCCACGCAGTTGCCTGTTGACTTTACAAACGACGTTTTCGAAGCATTGGAACATCAAGATAAACTTCAACCCCTATACACCGGTGGCACGGTTTTTCACATCTACTTAGGTGAAAGAGTCTACTCATGGAAAGCTACTGCCCAACTGGTGAAGCATGTGGCAGAAAATTATCATCTGCCCTATTTCACGCTAACTCCAACATTTAGTATTTGCCCGACACATGGCTATCTAAAAGGCGAGCAGAGAAAATGCCCGAGCTGTGGAGCAAATTGCGAAGTCTATTCCAGAGTTGTAGGCTACCTAAGACCCGTTGACCAGTGGAACGACGGCAAACAAGCAGAATTCAACATACGAAAAACGTTCGACCAGTCAGTAATGTTGGCAGTTGCAAAAGCTTAGTGAACACCTTGATATTTGGCGGTCTACAGAAAACTAGTTTCATCGACTTTCCAGATAGAATAGCGACTGTTCTTTTTACGCCTGGCTGTAACCTGCATTGTCCTTTCTGCCACAATTGGCGACTAGTTTTAGAGCCTAAAGGACCCTTTCTGACAGAAAACGATGCATTTCAAATTCTGGAAACAAGAAAGCGGCATGTAAATGCTGTTGTCCTAACCGGCGGCGAACCCTCCATGCACCTAGATACTCCAAAATTCCTTGCAAAGCTCAAAGAAAAAGGATTCGCCGTAAAACTGGACACCAACGGCTTCTTTCCAGATGTATTGGAAGAAAGTTTATCATACTTGGATTACGTTGCGTTGGATGTGAAAACTTCCTTGGAGAAGTACACGCTTTTAGGCGGAGAAGATTTGGACAATTACTTACGGTCGATTGAAATTTTGAAGCAAGGAAATGTAGATTATGAATTTAGGACAACAGTGGTTCCAGGCTTTGTTGATGAGGAAGACATTCCAAAAATGGGTGAACTGACGAAGGGTGCGAAACGTTTTGTATTCCAACAGTTCATTCCTGGCGACACTTTGGAAAAAACGTTTAACAATGTCAAAGCCTATTCACCAAATGTTATAGCTCAATTTGCAGACGTTATGAAGAAATATGTAAAGGATATAACGCTCCGTGTTTAGTGTTCTTCGCAAAGAAGACATGTCTCATTAACTTAAAATGGAAGAATCTGTCAGTATGTTAGAGGTGTCAAGATGGATAGCAAAGATGAGGAGGAAATTGAGAGAATCAAGCGAGCAAAGTTGCAGGAAATGATGAGGAAAGCAAGCAAAAAGGAAGAAAAGCAGATTTTTGACAGACCTGTCACGGTTACTGATGCAACGTTTAGCAAAACAATTCAAAGCCATACATTAGTTGTGATTGATTGTTGGGCGCCGTGGTGTGGACCGTGCCGAATGGTTGGTCCCATTATAGAAGAGTTAGCTAGAAACTATGCTGGGAAAATCTTATTCGGAAAATTGAATGTTGACGAAAACATAGAAGTCGCTACAGAATACCAGATTATGAGCATCCCAACATTACTAGTGTTCAAAAATGGAAAACTTGCAGACAGAATTATTGGCGCCATGCCTAAAAACATGTTGGAACAGAGGATAACCATCGCATCTGATGCCCTGAAGGCTGACAAAATGGATGAGGAACCAATCAGAGAATTTCTAAACAAGAAAAACATAATCGCCGTAGTAGGAGCCAGCAGAGATCCTGAAAAGTATGGTTACCGAGTTTACAAGGACCTACGAGAAGCAGGCTACAAAGTGTATCCAGTAAACCCGAGTGCAGATGAAATTTTAGGCGACAAATGCTATTCTAGCCTCGAATCCTTGCCAGTAAAACCTGACGTAGTTGATTTTGTAGTTCCCCCAAAGGTTACGGAGGAAACAGTCAGAACCTGCAAAAGACTGGGCATCACAAAACTGTGGATGCAGCCTGGTTCCGAGTCACAAACCGCGATTAAATTCTGTGTAGACAACAACATTGACGTAATACATGGCATATGCATTATGAAAGAACGTGCAAAAAGACAAGAATAATAGCATATAAATTTGCGGACAGGATACATCAGCAAACTTGAAAATAACAATGTTGAATATGTAACAGGAGCCGTAATCTTTTGAAGCTGATTTACGTTGTTATAGACGGAATGGGCGACTTGCCAATCGAAGAATTGGAAAATAGAACTCCGCTTGACGCGGCTCAGACTCCTAACATGGATTTTCTTGCGAAAAACGGCAAAACAGGGTTGATGTACACTGTTAGAAAAGGCATTGCACCTGAAAGCGACGTAGCCGTCATATCAATTTTGGGATATGACCCCTTCAAATACAGCACTGGGCGTGGCGTCCTCGAAGCTCTGGGAGCAGAGGTTGCCATGAATGATGGCGACCTTGCATTGAGGTGCAACTTCGCAACATTGAATTATAGAAAGGAGATTGTTGATAGAAGAGCGGGAAGAGACCTAACAACAGAAGAGGCATTGGCGCTAAGCAATGCTGTTAATGAACAAGGGAAATTGCAATTTTATCCTGCTGATTTTGAATTCAGAAACACTACTGGACATCGAGGAGTTTTAGTCATAAGAAGCAGGAAGAAGCCGCTTTCAAGCCAGATAACAAACACTGACCCGGCTTATTCTTTGGTAGGGGGGCTGGGCGTTGCGAAAGTTGATGTTGAAATGGTTCTAAAAAAATGTGAACCTACGGATGGAACCGAGGAAGCAAAGATTTCTGCAGGACTTGTGAACGAGTTTGTAGAAGAAAGTCACATAATTTTGGATGAGCATAAGGTAAACAAAAGGCGCGTTACTGAAGGGAAGTTGAAGGCGAACGCCATACTTACCAGAGATGCAGGGCATCTTTTACCCAAGTTCTTTAATATTAACAAAAGATACTGCGTTAATTTCGTTTCTCTTACAGACATGCCGGTTGAGAGAGGAATATCCAAATTAGCTGGCATGCACGTTGCTGTTCTTCCTCCTCCCACACATGATCTTAAAAAAGACTGTACAATACGAGTAAAGAAACTACTTGAACTGTTGCCCTCTTATGACTGCTTTTACATACACATTAAAGGTCCAGACGAACCTGCTCACGATGGAAAATTCGATGCTAAAACACGTCTTATCGCAATAGTTGACAAATATTTTTTCGGAAAACTCCTGCAAAAAATAAAACTGGAAAATTACGTCATCTGTGTTACTGCAGACCATTCTACACCTTGCATACTGAAAGCTCACAGTGATGACCCAGTTCCATTACTCATATCGGGTAACAAAATCAAAGGTGACAATGTTAGCAAGTTTTCTGAAAAAGAATGCAAAAAAGGAAGCTTGGGCATTCTGGAACAAGGCCCAGAACTTATGCCAAAACTCATTAGTCTCCTAAAAACGTAGGCAAAGAAACAGCAATTTACATTCTTTTTTTTGAGGTATTAATGTATTTTCTTTATGATCAAAAAACCTTGTATGGTTGAGAAACTTTATCTTGAAAACGTTATATAACGTTGAGATGGTGGGTTAGGAATGAGTTTGCTGGATTATATTAATTCGCTCGGCGAATGGGTTTTGGCTAATCTTGATAAGTTGGTATTTTCAGCAATCACCATAATTGTTGTTTATATATTTTACAGAGTTGTAGTTCGGGAAATTAGAGGTCTTAGGAAAAAAGGGAAACTCGAAGAACACCTCACTCTTACCTTGATTCGAATCGCCAAATGGGCTTCCGTTCTTGTGGTTTTTTCCGCACTTCTTGCACAGTGGGGAGTAACCCTTGGAGTCATATCTGGACTATTGACTATCTTCGGTGGCACCATTATCGGTTTTGCTGCTATAAACACTATCGGCAATGCTATTGCTGGCTTAATTGTAATGACAAGTAGACCTTTTAGAGTCGGTGACAGGATCTTCTTTAACGGACAATTCGCTGATATAACATCCATAGAACTCATTTACACAAAAATGCTGACCCTTGACAATGTTCTAGTCTCTGTTCCCAATCAAGAGCTACTCAAAGCTGAAATAGACAATTATGGAAAGAAGAACATAATTAGGCGACATTGCACTGTAACGCCGGGTTTTGAGTATGACAGTGCATATGTTGAAAAAGTTTTGCTAGAAGCCGCGACTAAGGTTAAAAGTGTTTTAAAAGAACCTAAACCATACGTGTGGATAACAAAATTTCAAAACTACGCAGTTGAATACAATCTCTACGTTTTCATAAGTGACATAAAACGATTACCAGAGATAGACGCAGAATTGCACCGAAAAGTTTTGGACACATGCAAAGAGCACGAAATAGACATAAGCACGCCTCTTCTCCTTAAACAACTCAAAAACTAAACGCCTTTGGAGACATTTGGATTTACTTGGAGATTTGGAGTTTAGAACGTAACCTCAAGTCTTTAACATTTATATGGAGAGTTTCGGGAAATTTTAGATGTTCTGCTTATGCAGGTATCATTGCTTCAGAGATTCGCGTCCTCATTTCAGTACATTTGTCTTCGATTTCTTTCTTTATAACTCCAATTTCGGAGCGCAACCTTGTTTTGGATTCTGACACCAGATCCTTTGATTTCGTTATGTCTTCTTCCATCTTCGATACGTCTTTTTCTGCGGAACGTCGTATCTCTTCAGTTTTCTTTAACGCTTCTACTTTGACTTTTTCAATTTTCTCAAATTCCTTACGAACATCTGCAATTTTTTTGTACATTTTTTCTCTGATATTGTTCAATTTTTCCCTAATTTCGCGTTCAGAAGCGCCACCCATTGTTTAACACCACTCGATTGTTTTCGTTTATCGTAACTCCTAATAAATTTTATTACCTAACAATCACTGAATTCAACGGATGTTTTGTCGCAAAACTTCGAAAAGAAGCCTAAGCGTTCTTAGCCTTTTCAATATAACATAATGATTCGAAAAGAGTTTTTGCGGCTAATGCTGCTGTTACGCCGTTGTCATAATGAGGTGCAACTTCAACTAAATCCAAAGCAATTATTCGGCTGTCGCAAACTCCTTGCAAAAGGTCAAAGAAAACACTTGTTGACAAACCGTCTGGCTCGGGATTTTGAACTGCGGGTGCAAAGGCTGGGTCAAGCACATCCATGTCAATAGTTAAGTAAATTTGTCTGCAGTTTGCCAGTAATTTCTTCACAGCATCCAGTGTATCTGCAACTCCATTTTTTCGGATTTGTTGTACTGTAAAGAATTTGACGCCGCTTTTTTTTGCGTAGTTTAACTCCTCGCGACATACCGCTCTCGTGCCTATTTCAACTATGGCTTGTGGACAAACTTGTTCATTGATTCTTCGCATGAAAGTTGTATGCGAGATATTAAGGTTCATGTACTCATTGCGCAGGTCCAAGTGAGCGTCAAAACTTATCACAGCAAACTTTTCACTCAACCCTTTTACAGCACCTAACGTTATGGTGTGTTCTCCGCCAATAAAGACGGGAGTTTTCTGCGCTTCAAAAATTTCCTTCCTAACTAAGGCTAAACGTTTTAATGTTTCCTCAGTCTCGCTTGTCACATGCAAATCGCCTAAATCATGAATCTTCAATTCTTCCACATCCAAGTCTGCACGAAGACTACAAGTCTCAATATTAAGCGACGCGTCTCTGATAGCTAAAGGACCAAATCTTGCGCCGGTTCTGTAAGTGCTTGTAACATCAAAAGGTACACCTGCAACAACATAATCTGCCTGTTCAAAAGGAGTCTGAAAGCCACGAAAATACGGGGAACGAGAAACGTAAAGTTCGAGATAGCTCATATCACTCAGCTTCCATGTTTGCTCATAGTGGGAATGTCTCATTCTAAACGTTTTCGTTTTTCTTGAAAAACTCAATAGTAATGTACGTCGAAAAATGTAAAACTGAAAACGAAATAAGCCCCAAAAAATTAAAAAAGGCTGCGATAAGCATAAATATTCTCTTAAATAAAAAAAGAGGCAAAGAGATGGTTTATATGGCAAAATTGGAGTTAGCCGTCGCACCTATGCACCGAATATGCAAGAACGCAGGAGCAGACCGTGTTGCCGAATCTGCAGCAAAAGAACTTGCCAAAGTTTTGCAAGAGTTAGGAGAGAGAATTGCGAAAGAAGCTCTAGGGTATGCAATGCATGCTGGGAGAAAGACGATCAAGGACGAAGATATTGAAAAGGTAGCAGGCAAAGTCAGAAGTGCTATGGGACAAATTGGCAAATAACATTTCATCTTCATTTTTATTTTTCTAAAATGCGACATCATTAACGTAGGATCTATACTCGGAGTCTCTGAGATGACTTTAGTGTTTCCCCGTGCTTCTACAGACGTTTTCTACGTGGTTTTCAAAATTGGACACTTTTTCTGCTTCTTCTTGAAAAATTAGTTATTGTTTTCTTTTTTACAGCCTCTAAACGGATGCTGCTGTCTTAGCACATGCCCTTCGCGGTCGATTTCCAGATGGCGTATTCTTGTTGTAGAAATTGGCGCGTCATTCTCGGCAGGAACCATTTCTATGACAACAATTTCTAAGGAGCGAAGTCTCTTTGCCTCTCTTTTCTTGTTAATCTCATAAGCGCGGCTTTCGGTTTCGCGACTAACCACTATTCCTTCAAGTTTTTCACTCGTTAACGTAACACCGTAAGAATCGTGCAGAGGCACTATCGTAGCACGGTTGAGTAAACCTTGATGACGAAGAAAACCCTTCAGCTCTTCTACTCGAACATCAAAAGTTGCAACTATGTGTGGTTTCATTAATTTTTGAACTAAATCATCTGTGCAGACTCCGATTAGAACATGTTCTCCAACTTCGAAAGCTTTTACGAGCAAAACCCTATGTCCCTTGTGGAATTCGTCGAAGGTTCCACCTACAGCGATTAGTCTTAACTTTCTTTTGGAAGATTTCATTTCAGCAACCGTATGCCTTGAAAGTCGATTTTTCCGCAGAGAATGTTTTCTTTTGGTAGAACTTTCTTAAAAGCTTGAACAACGTTTTCCATATTATCCTCCGTGGTTAAGGCGTGGACTACTTCGCCAACCATGTTCTGTGCAGCGCCGACTGCTTCGGCATTTTCGGCGAGTTTAATAAGCTCTAGAACTCGTTTTGTTGCAAAACCTGACTTTACTGCGAACACTCTGCTTGCTTCCAAGAAATTTTCAAGAGAAGGACATGTTAAAATCTTGTCCACGGTCTCGCGACCACATTTATTGACCTTTTTTCTAATATTAGGTGAAGCTAGCATCTCTCTTGTAGGTAATGATCGAAAAACGCCTGCAACAATCCAATAATCAGGTGTTGCAGGTATCCTGTCTATAAGAGCATAGCCAGGAGCGCCCGGTTCTACGCTAATCACGCAACCGCCTAGCAATAAAGGACCTACAGTGCCAAGACCTGTGCGACATTTTACTTCTGCAACGTGTGCAATTCTGCCAAGCTGGTTATACGTAAGATTTAGCTTCAAAGCCTTACACAATGCAAACGCTGCTCCCAAAGCGCCGGCGGCACTTGAACCAAAGCCAGCACCAATTGGAACTTCCACTTTATGCTTAACCGTAACAAAATACGGCTGGCCACATCTCTGCAATAACATTTCTGCAACTGTCTTTGTCGTTTTCGCCTCTGGTGATAGGCGGTTATTGATGAAAATTTGGATGCGGGTTTTTTCTGCCTTTTGAATGTCGACTTCGGTTAGAACCCCTTTTTCAAAAGCGAAGCCTCCCCCACGGGCACCAACATGTTCTAAGTCTGATACAGGTTTTCCATCAGCTGTTTCATCGCAAATCTCGAAAAAACTAGAGATTCCTGCAGGAGAAAATGCCAGCGCTTTTATCTCCACCTATTCTGTGCGCTCCTTTTCTTTAGGCTTGAGAGAAGGATACGCTTTGTAACATGCCTTAATAATTGGCGGACCTATAAAAATTAAGAATGGAATTTCAGTCACGAAGGTCCAAATAATCCACAACAGGATAAAATAGGTGGGTGCGTACATGAATCCACCGGGTAAGGGTAGGAGTTGGCTGTAAAGCCATAACACAAAACCGATTATAGCGCTTCCAACACCCAAGCCTATAATGCAAGCGATTCCATAGTTTTTCCATTCTGGTCTAAAGTGCGAAATTGCAACAATAATGAGAATACTTCCCGCGCTAACACCTAGGAACAGAAGCATACTGTCAAGAGGCGTCAACCCGGTAACTCCAGTGCCTGGCGGCAGAAAAATTAACGGCACAGCGATGCTTAATCCAATGATTAATATTGCGGTGAAGCCCCAAAGATAACGATTTACTCCTATTTTAAGATGTAAAGCCGCCCAGACAAGTATTAATGAGAATAAAATGAAGCATAGACTGTTTAATGCGCCATTATAAAGCGCAAACTGGCTACTAGAATACCATGGGCCGCTAAAAATGCTACCACTGAAGATTGTCCAAGAGAAAAACAACATGCCAGCGAACAGTACAACCAGAACAAAAGACGAGCCTATATTGACTTTTTTCTCACTTGTTTTTCTGCGTGTTAAATAACCAATCAAAGCGAAACCTGCAAAATTTGAGGTCACGCCAGCAGAGAGACTTAGAAGAGCGTTTCCATGAAACATCATGTCTCTAATAAAAATGCCTATGGCCGCGCCGATTCCACCAGTCCATGGACCATAAAGAACTGCAAAAATGGCAGGGATAACCGCAGCTGGCCAAAAAGCAACCACCCCCACAGCGGGGGCGACTATGCCTAAATCAGTCAAACGACCTATAACAGCATATAAAGCAGCACACACACCGATCATTGCAACTTCGGACGCCTTCAAACCCTTCACCACAGTATTTTTTAGCGTAAAAAGACAAACGTTAGATAAATATTTTGTATGGTTTGTTTAAACATGTCTAATTTTCATGAATTTCTCATCTAACGCGGCTTTACACTTGAGGATGTCTGAGTAGATTTGACGAATAAATAATATGGCAGTACCTAAGATATTATCTTGAGTCGTGCAAAGTTGTTCTTTAATTCGATTATTACAGGAAGCATTTCTAGCGTCTCTATACCGCAATTATCTCTTCTTTTTTGTCTGGGAGCATTATCTGATAATTAAGTAGTGTGATATTACCCAAAATTGCCTCACTCTTCAACTCAGAATTTTGGGTCTCTAGTGGCATCAGAAAAAGATTTTTTCGAGCTCCAATATATCGCCTTCCAGTTGTTATTTTGTAAATCTCTACCATACTTTGTCAGCCTACAGTCTTTTCTAGAATCGAAAGAAGTCACAAAATCTTCTGTGAAATGTAAAGAAAAGGGATTTTGCAGGTGATTTCCCCTTTGAACAAGATACCAATTAAAAATCCTAATTTTTTATTTTACACTCGTGCCTTGCTGAAGTTTCTATTACTCCAATGTTTATTAGTCTACACTAACAACAAGTAATATGAGGATGCTAATTAAAAAATTCAAGTTAGATCAGCCGGAAACAGTTTTTTTCGTTGTTATGGTAGTTTCTGTTGGTTTTTTGGTGTATCCATTGTGGAATTATACCCAGTTTTATTTGGCTTTGTGGAATTTCGGCTGTGCTGTGTCAAATTTAACTATCGACATAAACCAGATTACGAATATTCAAATAGCAATCGAATTTTTGATCATGAATCCGACTGATTATTCTGGGTTGGGATTGACTTCCATCAATTGCGGCTTGGAATACATTGACGGTATGCATTTAGTATTTGATCCAACCTTGGCAGGTCATTGGGGAGGAAATTGGCGTCCGTCAAATGTTTGGGAATTAAAAGCTCAATATATTAGTTATAAGCGCCCCATTGCTGCGCACGCAAACGACACGGTTGCTTTGACTTCTATTATTAATCCACATGCCGGAAATACTTTCGAACAAAATAATGCTTGGAGTTTTATAGGCTTTCTTGAAACACAGCCTGACCTGATAGAGTGGAAGTTAAACTGTTGTTTTATTATCTCTTCATTTTTGGGTAGTTTTGAAGTTTGGCGATATCTTTCCTACGTAACACCAATGACCTATCAATAATATTGCGATGTATGTTGCCTATCGTCTAGTTACCTTTATTGTTCACATTCAAAAGTAAGCGTGTCAATAGAACCATACCAATTTATCTATTAACCAGCATGTGTTTTAATTAGAAGGGTAGCCATGAGCCCTTATATTCTACCTAACGGCATGCGTTATGCGAGTCTCGCTGAGCGCGAACTTTTTTATGGTCACGAGTTTGATTTAAGACCTGTTAAAGACTGGTTAAGACCATTTGAGAACTTAGGTCGTATTGTCTTTGCGGTGATTATGGGAAGACACACCCACACATTCCGTCAAGAATACGCCGAAGACGCTGACACCACAATCTTGATCGAAAATTACAAGAATTTAGAAGATGTGAAGACAGAGATTCTAGAGTTTTTGCCCGAGTCTATTTATTATGATAGAAACTTGTATGATGAAGCGAGAAATGTTATGGGGCAAGAATTAGCTTTTGACTTAGACCCTGAAAATTTAACATGCCCCATTCATGGCACACTGGAAGACAAGATGCAGAGACATCAGGGGCTGGGTTTCTGCGAAATAGAACTCAAACTCGTCAAAGAGGAAACCAGTAAACTCCATGAAAGATTACAGCAACTATTTTCTGAGTTAAAGATTGTTTATTCTGGCCGAGGCTTTCACATTCACGTCTTTGACAAAGAAGCTTTTCGCTGGAAGAAATGGAAAAGAAGAAAACTTGCTAAAGAATTGACGAGAGAAGGCTTTCTTATCGACGAATGGGTAACAAGCGGCGGGATGCGGCTTATTCGCTTGCCTTACAGTTTACATGGTATGGTTTCGAGAATAGCATTACCCATAACCTTAGACGAATTGTCCAACTTCAACCCGATCACTGACAAACGGTGTCTGCCAAAGTTTCTGCAGACTTAACGCTATTTCTTCTTTTTGACTTCCTCTGCTTTCTTTTCTTTTTTCTTGTAATAGTAGTATTTCTTTTTCTTTTCAGCAGCCATTCTCATAAACCCTATTCTCTATTTTCGTGTCTCTGAGGATAAATAAATTGTCATAACTTTCTTTACAAAGTCAAAAAGTATATTACAAGCATGGCTATGCCTGCGATTAACAGAACCAAAGCAGCTTTCGGAAAGCCTTCAGGTTTCCATTTGTCTTTCCTGAAGACCGTTGAGACCTCATAATCCTTATTGTAAATTGCGTCGGTTGCTGCCACTGTAGCGGCAGACCTTAGTGTATAGGCGTTTATTCCTCCACGTCCTGAGGCAAGTAATACACTTATGATTATGCAAAGTATTCCTTCGAACAGAAACCAGTCGTATGCTCTGATGCTGTTGCTGTGGGGAAGCAGGAAGATATTAATTGTTGCGAATGCAAGAATGAGAACGAAAACTTCGATAATAAGCAAAAGAATCAGTCGTATGAATATTTTGTTTGACATTATCTTCTAAATTTTAGAGCATACCCTAGCGTATAAATTGTGTGCCTAAAATGCTAGGTCAAAGCTAGCTGTTCTTTGTCGTGTGAAAAAATGAAAACAGCATTCTTGAAGCTTCGCAGTTTTTCAATAGAACGTAGGGCTTCATCTGCGCGGTATAAAACTCCGGGAATGTTCTGTGCTTCTAGATTCTCCTTTAAAGGAGCTGCGTCGCCGCAATAAACGTAGGTGTTTTCTTCATAGTTTGTTTTGACTGATTGATGACCTGGCGAGTGTCCAGGTGTTGTTATGATGGATATGTTTTCTGTGAGTTTGTAGTCGCCTTTCAGTTTTTCATATTCAACGTCCAAGTCGAAAAATTCACGTATGTAGGCGTTTTTTTGAAAACGGTCAGGCGAATATGCATACTGCAACTCGTCTGTTTGTACGTAGAATTTTGCGTTCTTGAAGAGTTTATTGTTGCCGCAGTGGTCAAAGTGAAGGTGAGTATTGATTATGATGGTTATGTCTTCTGGTTTTAGTTGATGCTTTTGCAACTGCATCTTTAATGCGTGGTTTGCTGCTTGTTTTATTTTGTAGAATCGTTTGTATCGCTCTGGCAATTCTCCAATTCCCGTATCTATTAGAATCTTTTCTTTATCATCAATGATCAACAATGGCTTTAAAGCAGCTTCGTAAATTTCGCCATAGTATTTTCCATAAACCAGAAAACCTTTGTCAAGCATGAAGAATCCATTATGAAGTAGGTGGAGTTTCAAAATTTCACGCGCATTTTTAGGAATTATGTTGGGGTTGCTTGGTTGAATTGGTGTATTAATGTGGGCAAATCTGTTAAAGAAGTGATTAAGGATGTTGCTCCTGCTCGCATTAACGCTTGAGGAGTTGACATCTCTGTTGGTATGCCGACTCCGACGGCTTTTAGGTCTGCTGCGCTTTTCATGTCAGTAACACCGTCGCCCACCACTAATGCTTCTTCAGGTTTTACACCTAGTATTTGTAAAACTGCAGCGAGATGTTGAGGGTCAGGCTTGACCATTTCCGCATCGTCTCGTGTAGCAACCGCGTCGAAGAATCGTTTGAGTCGAAGCTGTTTTAGCAGGTAGTTTGTTGCTTGGTTGCAGTTGATTGTGAAAAGGCCGAGTTTTAGGTTCATTTTTTTTAGTGCTTTTAATGTTTCACTGACGCCAGGTAGTAATTCTGTGTCTCTTGCGGCTTGTATTTCGTAGCGTTCGGCGAGTTTGAATATTTTTTCTTTTATTTTTTGGATTTCTTGTTCGTTTTTGCCGTTGTTTTCCATGTAGATTTTTGTTTTTTGGAGCATCGCGAATATGCTTTCGTTTAATGAGAATATGGATGCTGGGAAGCCTTCTTTGGTTAGCTGTTGTATGGTTTCTGCTCTAACTGTTTTGTAGTCGAGGTTGAATTTGACTATTGTTCCGTCGAGGTCGAAGATTACTGCTTTTATTGTCACTTGTTTTTTCTCGCCTTTTTGGAGTTTTTTGGCTGGCGTTTATGCTGAAAGTGGAGAGAAATATAGGTTTCGGTTTGTGGGTTTAGCTTTCAACTACATAGCGGTAAGCGATGTATTTACCTGCTGTTGGGCTGTTGCGGGTGATTTTTACGATGTTGCCGGGTTTGGCGCCGATTGCTTTTACTGCTGGATCTGAAACTTTTATGTAGGGCAGTTGATAGGTGTTTACTTTGTATTTCTGTAGTAATTCTTCTGCTTCTTTTTCTGAGAGAATTTCGTGTTTTGGCACCATTGTGTGGTCGAAGATGTTAAACGCTGGGAATATTCTTGGGATGAGTTCGATGTTTTTCTTTCTGGCGTTTTGTTTTGCTGCTTGCGTGTATCTTCCTCTAGTGATAACTATGCCTCTCTCAATTTCTTGATCTTTCATGATTTTTTGGAGCTTGTTGACATATTGGACGCCTATTGTTCCTCGGCCGGGTATGCAGTAGAGTAAGATTTTTCCTGCTTTTGTTTTTGCGATGTAGCCTGTTGTGCCGTCTTCGTTTTTTGTGCGTTTTTCTTTTTTGTACCCTCTTAATTGTATGAGAACTTCGGCTTTTTTCTCTTCGATTGTTGTGGTGGTTGTTTTTCGTTTTTTGGGCAAAATTTCTGCCTCGTGAGTGTTTTAGCCTACTGAAAATTGCGTATATAAGCCTTAAACTTTATGGTGGTGTGTGGTTTGGGAATTTTCTGTGCGATTCTTGACGCAAGCCTAGACCTCGTCTTGTATATGAGCCTACTAGGCTCCAAATATCATTCAAATCTCCTCAAACCCACTTTGATTGTAATTTTTGCGTGCGCTTCAGGGTTAAGATGATATATTGGACGTACCTTCATCAAATAGAACCCCGACTACGGGAAATTTCTCGAGAACATCGCTCCCATGTGGGGCTTGCTCTAATACATCCGTCAAATCCACACCAGCGCTGTGAAAAACTTGATGCACTCCATCTTTCCAGAGAAAGCTGCCTGATACGTCGTACACCTTCCCCTTGTATGTCACATACGATGGATTTCCGCTTTTCCCATTATACTGAGTGAGCACCTTTTTAGTAAACGTCTTCACACTTCTGACCCTTCCAAATCTCAAGCAAATATACAGTCCAACAGCATCATGACAACAAATCCAACTATTAGCCCAAAGGTTGCCTCTCTCTCAAAACCTTTCCTATGGCTTTCAGGTATCATTTCATCACTCACGACAAACAGCATAGCTCCTGCAGCAAAAGCCAGCGCCCAAGGTAAAATTGGATGAAAAATTGAAACCAATGTAATACCCAACAAGCCCCCAATAGGTTCAACCAATCCAGTCAACGTCCCATACACTAGAGATTTTCGTCTGCTATACCCCTCTCTCAATAAGGGGAGCGCAACTGCCAATCCTTCAGGCATGTTCTGAAGCCCGATAGCCGTCGCAACAACAAGTCCTGCAGCCACATCTCCGCTACCGAAACTGACTCCCACAGCTAACCCCTCAGGGAAATTGTGAATAGTAATGGCGATGACAAATAGCCAAACCCTTGATAGTCCCGAAGGCGGCCCTTCTGCACCCAACGCTGGATGAAAGTGAGGAATGAGGCGGTCAATTAAATGTAATACAAAAGCTCCCAAGACAACCCCAAAAACAACAACCCAAGGACCGCTCAGATCAATAGCGGGCACTATCAAACTAAATGAAGTAGCCGCCAGCATGACACCCGCCGAAAACCCCAGCATGACATCCAACAACCTATCTGAAACCTTCTTCGTAAACAGCACTGGCAAAGCTCCAGCGCCAGTGGCTAAGCCCGCGGCTAGGCTAGCCAGAGAACCAAGCAAGATTATATCCTCAATCATATTTAACACATTAATCCGGTGATACAGTAATTTGGAAATTTAAAAAAGCGGGGGGTGTGGAGATGGTTTACCTAAGGAACTTTGAGACGAACGGCGAGGTCTCACCTCTTCGCATAAAGTGACCAGACGGTCCCTCACCTAAGAATTCGGAGAACCAAGACTCATGCTCAATTTCTTCATTAAGAATCGCTTGAGACAAGTCGTAGGTTCGATGGTCCTTGCCCGCAGTCATATTACAGATGTGAGTATACCCTCGCACTGCACATCTCTCTGCTTCCACCAACACTGTTAACATTGCTTTGATGTCTGTTGGATCTTTTGGTAGTTTGGCAGGGGGACAGGCCGAGATATCATGAAACGCTTTCATATCCTCTGGCAGTTTGCCTCCTAGCTCATATATGCGGGGAACAAGCGCCTCAAAATGATTACGGTCTTCAATGCGAGCGGTTTCTGCAATCTCCTTGATCCCTTCTCCTTCGAGCCCTATCAGATTACATCGGAGGATAGTATAGTAGTAGTAAGTTGTAAGTTCAGCTGCAGCATTTTTGACTAGCAACTCAACTAACTGGCCAACATTGATGCCAGCCTTCTCCACCATTTCTCGCGCTACTTTAGCCGTATTATCACCTCACTTGCTTTGAGTATTGTAGGAATTTATTTAATTTTTCGCAATGAAAGTCATCCTGTAATAAGGGTTACCACGCGTGTTATGTAAAGAAAAAAGGTTGTTGATTAACTATGTTTTTTAGACTTTCTGTTTAATTAATCGGTTTTCGAGTTGATTTAACATTTTGATGAATTCTACATATTTTGTGTGAGCTTGTGTTAGCGAGATTTTGTTGAAGTATATTTTGTCGTTAGGTTTTGCTTGCGCCAATCGGGAAACGTCGGGCGTAGCGACTGTGGCTATTTTTGGGTAGCCTCCGCTTGTTTGGGCGTCCGCCATTAAAACGATGGGTTTGCCATTGCCAGGAACCTGAACTGAACCTATCGTGAGCGCGTCGGTGAGAGGTTCAGTTGCACTTTTACGTTCAATTGGTGTGCCATCAAGCCTATATCCCATTCTGTCAGCCTCGGATGTCACAGTATATACACTTGATAGAAAAGTTTCAATACCCTTAGCCATAAACACATCTTCTTGTGGTCCCAAAGTAACGTTGACGAAAAACTCTTTTTCATAATCGGGAATCAATTCTCGAGGCATGACCCGCGTGGTTTTTAGAAATTGTCGTGGCGCAAAGGTTCTAATCACGTCGCCTGCCTTCAATCTTCGTCCTTCATAACCGCCG
>Ga0209636_10001989_pt1 | contig 20649 bp, 16 predicted proteins | sample DeeMarSWOR152_54_FD_187464 | JGI IMG/M metagenome (GOLD analysis project Ga0209636, IMG submission 187464) | Marine sediment microbial communities from White Oak River estuary, North Carolina - WOR-1-52-54 (SPAdes) (version 2) | ecosystem: Environmental > Aquatic > Marine > Intertidal zone >...
AGCTCGGCGGCGTGCTCGATCGTCAGGGTGAACCCGTCCACGCGTGCGACGACATTCTCATGACCTTCCATGCCTTGGCGCATTGCCGCGCAACCCGCGAGCGTGACGCTGAGTAGCAAGAGGACTGCTGGCGATCTTTGTCTCTTCATTGTCAACTCGTGGTTACTGGTTCGTCTTGTTCTTCTAGCATTCGTTGCAGTGCTTCGATAACAATCGGCGTAACGTCCCGCGAACCGGACACGCGGAAGACGAGTGAGAGCGGCTGCAGCCGGCGCACCTCCACCTCGACCTCCAGCCCGGCCATCGCCTCTCGTAGCGCGGTGAGTCGCGGGACAACGCCGCGTCCGAAATTTACGCGCGCTGTGCCCACCATCGCGAGTACACGCTCGACGCCTAGCCGGGCCCCCAGAATCCTGATTCTGGAGCCGGCGAGTAGCCGCTGGACCTCGTCGGGCAGCTGGCCATAGCGGTCCCGCAGTTCGGCCGTCAAGTGCTCCAGCTCGTCGAGATCGCTGAGCTTCGCCAGCCTGCGATACAGCTCGAGCTTCTGCGTCACGTCGGGAACGAAGCCCTCCGGAATGTAGGTCGCACCCGAGATCGAGACCTCTGGCACCTTCGGGCGGGCCGCAGCGCTTCCTTCACCGCTCTTCAGCGCGGCCACGGTGTCTTCCAACAGGCGCAGATAGGTGTCGAATCCGACGGCGTGCACGAACCCGGACTGCTCCGTACCCAACAGGTTCCCAGCGCCTCGCAACTCGAGGTCCTTGAGTGCGAGTCGGTATCCAGCACCGAGGTCGGTGTGCATCTCCAGCAGGTGCAGCCGGCGCTGCGTTTCGGGCGGCAGATTCGGCGGCACGATGAGGTAGCAGAAGGCGCGCTGGTGCGAGCGACCGACGCGACCACGCAGCTGATAGAGCTGGGCCAAGCCGAAGTAGTCAGCCCTGTGGATAATCATGGTGTTGGCGTTAGGGACGTCGAGACCGTTCTCGATGATTGCTGTGGCGACGAGGACGTCGATGTGTCCGCGCACGAACGTGGCCATCGCCCTCTCGAGCTGGCGCTCGGGCATCTGGCCATGGGCGATCTCGACCTGCAGGTCAGGCAGTAGGCGCCGGACCTTGGCCGCCACCTCCTCGATCGTCTCCACACGGTTGTGGACGAAGAATACTTGGCCTCCACGGTCCACCTCCAACCGGATGGCGTCCTCGATGGTCTCATCATTCCAATTCACCACATGCGTGATGATCGGCTGCCGGTCGCGTGGTGGTGTCCCGATGACCTCCAGATCGCGCAGTCCACTGAGCGAGAGATGGAGTGTGCGCGGGATCGGCGTAGCCGTCATAGTGAGGACATCGACGCTGCGTTTGAGCGTCTTGAGGCGCTCCTTGTGAGTCACACCGAACTGCTGTTCCTCGTCGATGACCAGCAGGCCCAGGTCCTTGAAGCGCACGTCTGCCGAGAGAAGGCGGTGAGTGCCGATGACGATGTCGATGGCACCCTCGGCCAGCCTGTCCACCACCTGGTCCTGCTCCTTGAGGGTTCGGAAGCGAGAGAGCGCCTCGATCACCACCGGGTATTCGGCGAGCCGGGCGCGGAACGTTTGGAGATGCTGTTCGACGAGCACCGTCGTAGGTGCCAGAATCGCCACCTGCTTCCCGTCCAGCACGGCCTTGAAGGCGGCACGGATGGCGATCTCTGTCTTGCCGTAGCCGACGTCCCCGCAGATCAGCAGGTCCATGGGCCGCGGGTCCTCCATGGCACGCTTGACCTCTTCAGCCACGTGCTCCTGGTCGGGCGTCTCCTCGTAGATGAAGGCGGATTCCATCTCGCGCTGCCAGCGCGAGTCGGCACTGAAAGCGTGAGCCTTGGCGACGCGGCGGGCGGCGTAGAGTTCGAGCAATTCTACGGCCATTGTCTGGATCGCCTCCTGTGTGCGCTTCTTGATGCGCTGCCAGCTCTTGCTGCCCAACCGGTGCAGCCGCGGCGCGGGCCGCTGATCGCCATTCCCGTCCACCTCTGAGAGCCAGCGTTCCACCAGATCGGCGCGATAATGCGGGACGCGCAAGATGTCGCCGCCACGGTACTCGATGACCAGCGTTTCCAGCTGCTCGCCAGCGATCTCGACGTGCTCCAGCCCACGATAGCGCCCGATGCCATGATCGAGGTGCACGACGTAGTCACCGGGTGAGAGGGACGTCAGCGTCTCCAGGGCGCCACGGCTGACGCTATGCGGACGCCGCTGCGGGCGCCGTGCACGCCGAAAGATCTCGTGGTCGGTGAACAGCCAGAGCGGCGGCTCGGCGTTGTCGATGATGAACCCGCCAGCCAGCGGGCCCAGCCCCAAGGTGATCCTGCGGAGGATGGCGGCACCGGCCGCGTCTTCGAGGATTTCCTCGAGACGGTCGAGCTGACCCTCGTTGTCACAGAGGATGAGCACGCGGGCGCCGGCACGAACCGCACCCTGCAGCGCGACCACGAGTCGCTCGATGCGCCGATCGATCGTCGGTACGGGTCGGATGCGGAAATCGCTCTCGGCGTTCCCCGCGTCCGCAACGAGGCGAAGTCGTCCGAAGCGACGCAAGTGGGCCTGGACGGACCCCGGCGGATGTTGGTAGCGGTCCGGTGTCTCACTGCGCCGGCACAGCTCCTCCCAGCTGCGCTGGCGCTCCCTCGCCGCTGCGTCCGCGTCGGTTTCGAGGACCAGCGTTGATTCAGGCAGGAGTTCCAGAAGGCTCCCCGTTGCGCCGACCTGCTCCCCGCTGGCGGTCTGCTGCACGGCTTCGTCCCGGGCGGGGAAGCTGACCGGCAGCAGGCGGACCGTCTCCAATGGGGCGATGGAGCGCTGGTTCAGGACATCGAACGAGCGGATCGACTCGATGCGATCCGCCCAAAACTCGAGCCGTACCGGATCCAGTGTGGTGACCGGGTAGGCGTCGACGATGCCGCCGCGCACCGAGTACTCGCCTACGGCTTCCACCATGGGGACCCTCTGGTAGCCCGCGTTCTGGAGGGCGGCCGTGAGCGTGTCGCGGCCGATCTCCTCACCCAGGGCGAGTTGGATCTCCAGGTCGACCCAGCTGGCGGGCGCGGGAAAGCGCTCGCTCAGCGCCCGGCCGGTGGTCACGAGAATGCGCGTGCGCCTGGACAGCAGCCCTTGCAGCGCTTCGACACGGCGGGCCGAGATCTCGATGTGCGGGTCTTCGAGCTCGGGGTGTACCGACTCCCGCTGTGGGAAGACGCGGGCCCGGCCGGGCATCAGCGCTTCCAGGTCCGCCTCGAACTCCTCGGCGATTGCCGCGGTGGGGGCGACGAGCAGCAGTTGACGCGCGGCAGCGGCTTCGACCAGCCCGGCTGCCAGAACCACGGGTGCGGACCCGGCGAGTCCGGTCAGCGTGTGTTCCACGCCTGGTCCCGGCAACCGATCTATCAGGCGCTTGAACTCCGCTGTGCTGCGGAGACTTCCCGTGATCACTGTCGCTTCGTTTCCCTTCGCGGTCGACCTGCAGCGGCCAAGGCTGCCTCCCCAATAGACAGGACGAGAAACAGCACAACAAGGGGCCGCCACGCTGGGCGCCCGCGTCGCGTCCTGAAGATGCCCTGCTGCCAGCCCGCCAGACTCGTTTCCCGCTGCCAGGACCAGCGTGCGGCTGGGAGGATTCGCTCCAGCTCGCTCGGCTGCCCGGGTGTGAGGTCGGACTCGATGAGCGGGGCGTTTACCGAGAACGCCATGATCCTCCCTTCACCGTCGAGGACGGCGTAGTTACCGGCCTCTGCCGCTCGGTACCAAGCGCCGCCCTCGGCCGGCCTCCTGGATCCATCCGGTTGCTGGACCTGATCGGCCCGGGCCGGCAGCCGTATCGGAGCGAGCCCCTCGAACACGGTCGGTCCGATCCGGCCGCGTCGTGCCCAGTCGCCGACCAGAGCGTCCAGGAACGGCACCATCACGGCGCTCACGGGGAGCTCCGAGGCTTCCGGCGTGAGTGGAGACGCAAGTAGCAGGTACGCCGCACCGGCCGCCGTGGTTCCCCGCACCAGCCACGGTTCGGCGCCGCTCAGCTGCAGCAGCGCGGTGTCCTGCGTGAAGCCGCTGGGAATCAGGCGGTAGACCTGGCGGAACTCCAGGGCGGCAAGCCCCGCGACCGCCGCTCCCTCCGCCAGGTGCGCCACTCCCCTTCGTTCCTCGGACCGGTAGCGCCACGGTACCCGCGCACGGCCCAGACGGGAGTTCAAGCGCGGGAGGTCAATGGGGTCGGCGGGCGGCACGACGATGACGGATCGGCCCGTAGCCAGCCCGGCCTCGAGGCGCGTTGCAGCCGTCGCCAGCCAGACCTCGGCGGCGGCCGGTTCCACCTGCTGGAGCCGTCCGCCCTGCTCCAATGCGTCGAGGGCGTGGGTCAGGAAGCCGCCGGCGTCGCCCAGCACGGCGACCCGCGGCGCGGGCCGAACCTGCCAGGTGAAGTAGCGACGGTCATCTGCCGCGAGGCCGTGTCGGTCGATCTCCACATAGCCCTGCACCCAGCCGCTGTCCTGCGGCGGCAAGCTGAGGAGCGCCGTGGCGCCGAACGCCGCTTCCGCCATGACGATGGCGTCGTCGCCTTTCACGAGCCTGACCAGGCTGGACCCGGCGGGCATCTCGAGCCCAAACCAGTGCAGCGGCAGGGAGACTTTCGTCTGCAGGCCGACGATCAACGGCGCGACCTCGGGTTCGGCATCCCCCGCAGCTCCGTTGCCCTGCGTTGCGACATCTGGGGCGTAGACGATGACTGAGAGACTCCGGCCAACCTCGGGCATCTCTTCTGTCGGGCCGCTCGCGCCGGCTGTCAGCGAGACGCGCTGCAGATCGGTGAAGACATGCATCTCCCGAGCGCGCTCGCGCTCAGATCCGAGCCAGGCGGCGGCCTGACGGATCGCGCCTGGTAGGTCGGCTCGTGCGGCGGCGATGCGCAAGCTCACCAGGTACTCGCGGACCGCAGCAGCACCGAGTGCGATGGCGGCCTCATCCGACCGCACGGCGCTGAACAACGCGACGCGATCATCGGCGGTGGCTTGCTCGAGGTCGATCCGTGCCCGCTCCGCATAGAGGTCGAGTAGCCGCCGATCGCCGAGAAGTCGGCTGGCGCTCTGCGATTCATCCATAACGATCGCCAGGGCGGTCGGTCGGTGATCGGTCGGACCGCCGTGCCCGAGCAGTGGGCCCATGGCTGCGACCGCCAGCAGGAGTATGATCAGGAGCCGGGCGCTGAGCAGCAGTAGGTAGCGCAGCCGTAGACGCTGTGCGTGCCGCTGCTCCGCTTGCCGCAGGTAGCGAACGGCAGGGAAGCTGACGCGACGCGCTTCACGCCGGCGCATCAAGTGCAGGGCGATGGGAATCGCCACAGCCAGCGTCGCCAAACCAAGCAGAGGGTGGAGGAAATCGATCATGCCAGGCGCGAACGCGTGTGCAGGCACTCGCCGAGGGCAAGTGCTAAAGGCTGATCGGTAGCGATCGTATGGTAGTCGATGCTTCGAGAGCCACAGGCCCGACGCCACGCGTCGAGTGAGCGTGCCACAGCTGCACGGTATTCCGCTCGCAGATCCGCGGAGCGGGCTGCAACCTCGTCGCCGGTTTCCGGATCGACGAACACTGCGTCGCCGCTGCCCGACAGCTCCAGCTCACCAGGGTCGAGTATATGGAACACCAGCGGCTCGTGCCCCTGGTGGCGGAGCTGATTCAGTGCTCGGCGTGTCCGCGCCTCGTCAACCAACAGGTCAGAGATCAGCACGACCATTCCCGGGCGTGGTGCTGCCCTGGTCAGCTCCTCGAGCGTTTGCCCGGCCGTGCTGAGGTGCCCCGGCGCTTGGGCCGCGAGCTGCCGTACGATCTGCGCCCAGTGTGCGATAGTGCCGCGCAGTGGCAACCGGCTCATCACGCGTTCCGCGAAGCAGATCAACGAGGCGAGGTCGCCCTGCCGGATCAGCAGCAGGGTCAAGCTCGCCGCCAATCGCTTGCCGTACTCCAGCTTGGTCAGCAGGCCGTCCGCGCGACTCCGCCAGTCCATCGAGCGGCTGACGTCCAGACAGATGTGGGCCGCGAGGTTCGTCTCCTCCTCGTACTGCTTCAGGAAGAAGCGGTCCGAGCGACCGTACATCCTCCAGTCGACGAAGCGGAGGTCATCCCCGGGGCGATAGGCACGGTGCTCCGCGAATTCGGCGGAGAACCCCCGGCTGGGCGAGCTGTGCAGGCCCGCGACGAAGCCCTGCACTACAGCCCTGGCGATGAGCTCCAGGCCGCCCAGGTCGTCAAGCTCGGCGGGATCGAGGAGGTCGGGCCTCTTGTGACGCTCGCTCTTCATCGGACTGCAAGATTAGTCTTGCCACCCCGCTGTAAGGTTGCTTGAGCGCACATCGTGGGTTCGCAGCTCGCTCATCCAAACATAACCGGGTTGGATGTCGAGGGGCTATGTAGGGCGCAGCACAGCTGCCTCGGCGTGCGCCGTTGCCCTGCAGGTGCCGAAGCGGGTAAGATCGAGGGGTGGAAGCGGACTCGTGTGGGTCGAGACAGGGGGGCCGGAGGTGAAGGCAAGATACGGACTCTTCATCTGGCTGTTGGCGACAGCACTCTGGCTGGGTTGCCGGGCTGCACCGGGGTCGCCGGAACGGGACTATGACATCACGCCGAGCGATATGCGCGCTCGGATCTTCTTCCTCGCATCCGACAGACTGCGCGGACGTGACACGCCAAGCCAGGGGCTCGACATCGCTGCCGGCTACATTCGCTCGGAGTTCCAGCGCGTTGGCCTGGAGCCGCCCCGCGGCGGCTATGTGCAGCGCTACCCGCTGGTGATGAGCGAGATGGGTGCGGGCTGGTCGCTCACTCTACGGCGCGGCTCCCGCCGGGCAGTCCTTCGCCAGCATAGCGACTTCTGGGGCCTCCCCTGGGCGGCGGGCACGGTGGAGGGAAGGCTGCGGTTCGTGGGAGCCGAGCCGCCTGCGGCAACGGTCGCTGCCGGCGAGCCGGCAGTCTGGGTGGCCTACTTGCGGCCCGACGTGATGCCGCGGCAGTGGCTCGGCGCGGCGGCAGCAGCCGGTGCGGTCGGTCTCATCCTGGTCGCGCCGGCCGAGCTGGAGCCGTATCTGCGAGAGTGGTGCTGGGACGACGAGGTGGTCTACGAGATGGGCGACGTGGAAGCGAGCCTGCCGGGTGCGCTGGCGTCTGAGGATGCGATGGCCGCAGCCCTCGAGCGGCTGGGGCTGGAGACCCAGCCGGCGGGCGGTCCGCCGCTGCATGGTGAGACCGACGCGCGGGCGCAGCTATCTGCTGATCTCCGGGTCGAGGTCCTCGCTGCACCCAACGTGCTGGGGATCCTTCCAGGTCGAGACGCGGAGCTCGGCGAGCAGTACGTGCTCCTGAGCGCTCACATGGACGGTCTCGGTGTAGGCCTGCCGGTGGACGGGGACTCGATCTACAACGGGGCCGACGACAACGCCTCGGGCACTGCAGCCATTTTGGAGATGGCTGAAGCGGCGGCAGCGCTTGGCAACCGGCCACGACGATCGCTGGCGTTTCTGGCGGTGAGCGGCGAGGAGAAGGGGCTGTTGGGCTCTACGGCGTTCGTCACTCAGCCTCCGATTCCGCTCGAACGGATCGTCGCCAACATCAACATCGACATGATCGGTCGCAACTGGGAGGATACGATCGCGGTCATCGGCAAGCCGTACTCGACATTGGGTCTGTTGGTCGACAGCGTGGCGGCTGCACATCCCGAGCTGGGCATGACGGTGGTTGGCGATCTGTGGCCGGGCGGCGGCTTCTTCTTCCGCTCGGACCAGTTCAGCTTCGCTCGCAAGGGCATCCCGGCGCTGTTCTTCTTCAACGGCGTGCACGAGGACTACCACCGACCTTCCGACGAGGCACAGAAGGTCAAGTTCAGGAAGGCGGCGCGCATCACACGTCTCGTCTTCGAGCTGGCGCTCGCGATAGCGAACGCCGATGAAGCGCCCGACTGGGACCCACAGGCGCGGGTCCAGATCGTTGGTGGCGACCGTTGATCCGGTTCGGACCTGCCGGCTGGAGCTACCCCGATTGGCAGGGCGTGGTCTATCCTGATCGAGCGCCCAAGGGCTTCGATCCGCTCGCTTACTTGGCGCGCTACTTCGACACCATTGAGGTGAACTCCACGTTCTACCGACCTCCACGCCCCGAGGTGACGAGACGCTGGGTCCGCCGTGTGGCGGAGAGACCTGACTTCAGATTCACGGCCAAGCTCTGGCAGCGTTTCACGCATCAGCGTGAAGAGGCCCCGACCGCCGATCAAGTGGATGTGGTGCGGGCCGGCCTCGACCCGCTGGCAGAGCGTAACCGCTTAGGTGCAGTGCTGATCCAGTTCCCCTGGTCCTTCAAGGCGACACAGAGATCGCTGGAGTGGCTGGATGACGTCGCGTCCGCCTTCTCGGACTACCCCTTGGTCGTAGAAGTCCGGCACGCGTCCTGGAACCGGCCGGAGTTCTATCGTTGGCTGGGCGAGCGCGGCTTGGGCTTCGTGAACATCGATCAGCCGGTCTTCAACCGCTCGCTGGCACCCACGGCCGAAGCGAGTGGCCGTGTCGGGTACGTACGCCTACACGGGCGAAACTACGAGGACTGGTTTCGCGAGGGCGCAGGCCGCGACGCCCGCTACGATTACCTCTACGATCGTCAGGAGCTGGAACCCTGGGTCGCGCGGATCCGCGAGTTGGCGGAGGGTGGTAGCGTGCAGGATGTCTATGTCGTCACCAACAACCACTACCGGGGTCAGGCGGTGGCGAACGCCATCATGCTGGCGGCGATGTCCCGTGGCCAGCTCCAGAAGGCGCCTGAGTCCGTTATCGAGGCATTCCCCGAAGCGCTGGCGGGCCTGGCACACGCCGACCCAGGCCCGCAAACGCGGCTGATCTGACCTGTGGCGGTGGCCCGCCTGAGGTCGTTATCTCAGTATCCGGAACCCGTTCCCCAGATGCTGATCGAGAGGGCGGTGACCAGACCGTCCCCTCCTGCAACCCCCCAGCGTCCGATCGCGAAGTCGGTGTGGACCGGGCCACTGTGGATCCCCAAGCCGCCGGTGTAGGCGAGCTGGGAGAAATCAGTCGCCAGGCCGGCACGCAGCGGCAGGGCCGGGATCAAGCGCAGCTCCCCACCTACCGCGAACGTGCGGTCCCAGCTGGCGCGGAGTGTTCCCCCGATGAGCTCGGTGTAGTCCGCTGATAGGCTGAGGTTGCGGCTCAAGCGATACACGGCGGCGAGACGCAGACGCCTGGGTACTTCTGCCTCGTCGAGCCTGTCCATGACGCGCTGCTGTTCCTCGGCCCCGAGCTCGTGGAACGTGCGTGTCGTGTCGGTGAGGCTCGTGCTGTCGAAATCGGCCGTTACGGTATAGGAAGTCAGCTCGAAATCCTCCTCGTTCCAGGAGATGCCGGCGAACGCGTTCTGGAGCGAGATTCCGAGGGTCAACAGCGAATCGTAGTCCATGGCCGCCCCCAGATCGAGGGACCAGACGCGGCCGGCATCGGCATCGGTCGATGCCATCACCTCAGCCTCCGCGTCGAGGACCAGCGGATCCGCTGTGAGGAGGCTTCCTCTATCATTCAGCTGCACGAAGCCGTGGGCCACGCCGTACCTGACCGTCGCACCGACGGAGAACTGCGTGTCCAGCCAGTCAAGCGCCGGGATCGTGAATGGCTGGGCATAGGAGACAAAGGCGCTGCTCATCGCCCAGGCCTGCGCCTGCGATCCCTCCAGAGTGAAGTCGCCCCCGCTGCCGTCTTCACCGACGTTACCGAACAGTAGGAGCTCGAGCGCATCAGGCGACACCTCGAGTTCTCCCCCGCCAACCGCGCCGACGCCGAACGCGAATCGGCCGATGCTGGCCGCGACCGCGTGGGCACCGATGTCGAAGCTGAGCTCGAACATCCGGTCGGGGTCGTCCTGGCGGATGTCTGCGAGGAGCTCCGACTTGGTCGCGTCGTCGATGTACTCGCCGTAGAGATCGGCGATCTGGCCGTAACTGAGCGAGTTGTTGTTCACGTAGGCACTCGCCCCTGGCAATCCGATCGAGAAGCTCGGTCGGTCAGGCAACCCCAGATTCGCCGGGTTCCAGAAGGGCGCCTCGTAGCCACGTGCTCGCGCCATGTACGAGTTGGCAAGCGCGAGGCCGCGCGCACTTGGGGCCGGCGACTGCGCACCAGCTTCTCGGGCAGCGCAAGCCAGCAGCGCGCAAGCGATCGTTACAATCCGATAGAGTCTCATAGTCACTCTCCCGCTACCGGCCGACTCTGATCGTACTGGTCACCGTCAGCTCGGTGTCCAGCGCCAGATCTGGCGTCAGGCGACTGAGGTTGGAGCGGCCGAAGTCCGTCCGCGTGCCCCAGGCGACGCCGCGATAGCCGACGTAGACGGAATCGGGATTCGGAAAGTCCGCGATCCACTGGATCTCCTCCACCGACAGCTCGCCGGACTGAACCAGGTTCGGTGTGAACACGAGCCCGTCCAGGCGCACTTCCCGGCCCGCTATGCCGGAGAAGAGGTCCGCCTCCGAGGCGGCGATGGAGACTTTGAGTGTCCCGTCCACCTCCGCGTTGTGGATCAGCTTGAGCTCGTACACCGCACTCTGGACCCGCTTGGCGAGCTCCTCCCGAACGTCTTGTTCGACCTCGGCCCCGAAGCGTTCGTCCAGCGTGTCGGCGTCAACGACCACTGTCACAGCGGTGGCCATGATCGTGTCGAGTGATGCCTCAAACACAGTGGTCAGACTGTTGTCGATCTGGACCGTCTGGCCGTCGTCTGGAGAGAAGGCATGGAACACGATCCTGAATCCATCGATCAGTTCCGCGTCGTTGATGTCGAGCGTGCGCTCGAGACTGGCGCCGGCGGGAAGCGGGTCTGAGGCGCCGCTGACCAGGAGGCTGTCAATCAGAGTTCCGCTGCCGAGATCGCGCACGGCAAGGGCGACGTAACCCGGCGGATCGGCATTCGGCCTCAGAGGGTCGAAGTTGAGGTTGTTGTGCACCCGCAGCAGCAGCGCGGCACTGAGGATCTCGACCGAGACCAGGTCCGCGTCACTGAACGTCACCTCCAGGGAATCAGTGTACTCGAACGTGGGCACAGCCACCGTCTGACCTTCCCACGCCAGGCAGTCGGGGCACATCTCAGCGAGGCTGTAGGCGACGTTGTCTTGCTGGGCTTCGACGCTGAAGACGGCCTGCCCATCGACTGAGTCGACAGCGACCAGCCCGGGCAGGAAATCGACGATCGAGAGCGGATCAGAGCTGAAGGGGGCCATCACTCCGATGTCCCATTCAGGTGCCTCGGGCAACTCGCAGGCGGCCAGGATGGCCAGCCCGACGCCGGCCGCTGACAGCAGCAGGCGGCGCAGGCGCGACACGGCTGGCCTGATGATGGCTAGCACCGGAACCTCCATTGTGAGTGTCTGGGGAGAGGGCGACGCCGGAGCAGGCTGCTCGGCGGGACTGGCACGCATCGCTTGCCTGGCGGACCAGGTCCGCGCCGGCCTGAGAGTACCCCGCAACTCCCTTGAAGTTTCGGGCGCTCCAGATCATCCTCCCACGTCAGGAGCTGCCGCTCTATATTTACGCTTTGCATCGCCGTATCGAGTCTGTGTACCCGGTCGCGGTGGTAGGGGCTTGGCGTTGAGGTATCGTACTTCCGTCATCCTGAGCACTTACAACCAGCCGTATCATCTAGAGCGGGTCTTGTGGGGCTACGCGCGCCAGTCATGGCAGGACTTCGAGCTGGTGGTGGCAGATGACGGCTCGGGCTCCGAGACGCGCGAGCTTCTCGATCGCTGGCGGCGAGAGACCGGTCTGGATCTCAAGCACGTCTGGCACGAGGATCGCGGCTTCCGCAAGAACGAGATCCTGAACCGTGCGATACTCGCCACGGATGCGGACTATCTCATCTTCTCGGATGGCGACTGTGTCCCGCGGGATAACTTCGTCGAGGTGCACGTGCGGCATGCAGCGCCAGGACGCTTCCTGTCAGGGGGAGTGCTGTGGCTCTCGCAGCAGCTGACGGATCAGATCACGGTGGACGACGTTCGGAGCGGTTGCGCCATGGAGCCGAGCTGGTTGCTTCGGCGAGGCTGGCGCCCGCGCCATCGTCGGCTGCGGTTGATTCGGGCACCGCGTCTCGCTGCAGCCCTCGATTTTCTGACGCCGACTGCTGCAACGTGGAACGGCCATAACGCGTCGACTTGGCGTCGGCATCTGATCGACGTGAATGGGTACGATATGGATCTCGCTTACGGGAACGAGGACCGCGCGCTCGGTACTCGGCTCCAAAACTCCGGGCTTCGCGGAGAGTGCGTGCGTTATCGCGCGCCGCTACTTCATCTGGCACACGAACGCCCGTATCGTGATCGGTCGGTCATTGACCGCAATCGTCGGGTGCGCAAGCAGCTCGCCCGAAGTGGCGCGGTGCGCGCACGCCTGGGTATCGCGGAGCTCGGATAGCAGTTAGGACGGGCAAGCTGATTGTGACAGAGGCGCTAGCGGTCATGACGGCTTTGGCTGGAGAGAGCGCGAGGCCAGCCTTTGACCAGAGACAGAAAGTGGGGGCTTAAGGCGATGTCTGGCGTGCCGAAAGCTGACTGGGTCGTCGGGGTCGACATCGGCGGCACCAATCTAAACGTGGGTGTCGTTCCATTGGCAGGAGGGCTACCGATCACCTTTCGGACGGAGCCGACGGAGCCGCAGCGCGGCGCCAAGTTCGTCGTCGATCGCGTGGTCAAGTTGATCAAGGACGCGATCAGCGATGTGATGGAGGAGAAAGGCTGCGGGCTGGAGGATTTCGCTGGAGTGGGCATTGGAGCGCCCGGACCGCTCGATCGCAAGACGGGTACCGTGATCTCCACCCCGAACCTCGGCTGGCGGAACTTCCCGCTGCGCGACCTGATCCAGAACGCGGTGAACTTGCCGGCGACGCTGGACAACGACGCGAATGCGGCCACGTACGGGGAGTGGTGGATGGGCGCAGGGCGTGACACGCGCACGCTGGTGGGTGTGACGCTCGGTACGGGGATCGGTGGTGGGATCGTGTTCAATGGCGAACTCTATCACGGCACCTCCGACGCAGCGGCGGAGATCGGTCATATGACCATCGACTCTACGGGCCGCAAGTGCAATTGCGGCAACTATGGCTGCTTGGAGGCTTACGCCTCAGGGCCGGCGATCGCAGCACGTGCGATCGAGGGTCTCGAATCCGGTGCCGATTCGATCCTGCTTGAGCTCGCAGGTGATCTCCAGGACATCACGGCCGAGATGGTGTCCGAGGCCGTGGTGCGAGGTGATAGCTATGCGACGGAAGTCATCAATGACACCGCCAAGTTCCTGGGCGTCGGGTTGGCGAATCTGATAAATATCCTGAATCCAGAGGTGTTGGTGATCTTCGGCGGTGTGGCGCGAGCCGGTGACCACCTGTTCGTTCCGTTGCGTGCCGAGATACGTCGGCGGGCGTTCCGGGTGGCCGAGGAAGCTTGCCGCATCGTCCCGTCCGAGCTCGGAGGCAAAGCCGGAGTGATCGGAGCTGTCGCCTGCTTCAAGAGTGAGGTCTACGGTGCGCTATGACGGCGCTTGGCTGGTGGGCCTCGCATGTCCAGAAGGAAATGATTAGCTTGGGCGTCGGTACCCTCCTCGATCCGCTCCAAGCGTCAGGATATCGTGCTGCCGGGCCGGCGAATGCGACGGGAGAAGCCTCGTTCGGCCCTGCCCAGTTCTTGGCCCCTGAGTGTTAGGACATGCCCATTCTCGGGGTCATCGGGACGATGGTCTGGGACACGATCTGGCGTGAGTCGGGCGTCAGATCGCCGGTGGAGGAGTGGGGCGGGATTAGCTACGCGCTTGCGGCCGCCGACGCGGTCGCGCCGCGGGATTATCAGGTGAGACCTCTCGTCAAGCTGGGACACGATCTGGCGGAACGGGGGCGCCGGTTTCTCCAAGAGCTGTCGGTCATCGAGACGGACGCGACGCTTGCCGTCGTGGACGCGCCCAACCCGCGTGTGGAGCTCCGTTACACGAGCGGCGAGCGCCGTGGCGAGTGGCTGCGGGGCGGCGTGCCGCCCTGGACGTGGGCGGAATTGGCGCCCCGGATTGCGGGGTGTGACGCTCTATACGTCAACTTCATCACGGGTAGTGAGTTCGATCTCGAAGTCGCCCAGCAGGTGCGGCGAGCGTTCGGCGGCCCGATCTACGCCGACATGCATTCCCTGCTGCTGGCGACGGGTGCCGGCGGCCAGCGTTACCGCCGCTCGCTCGACCGTTGGTCTGAATGGCTGCGCTGCTTTGACGTGGTGCAGCTCAACGAGGATGAGCTCCGCGCTATCAGCGCCCATTGGGGAGACCCCTGGGAATTCGCCGCTGCTGTAGTCGGCCGCCAGCCCGAGCTGCTCTTCGTGACACTGGGACCGAACGGCGCGGCCTACGTGATGGCCGCAGACGCGCTGCCGCTGGGTCGAGCGGGGCGGAGTCGTGCAGAGAGCCGGGTGACACTTCGCACGGGTCGCGTAGCGGCAGTGGCCGCGGAAGGCGGTGACCCGACAGGTTGCGGTGACGTCTGGGGAATGACCGTGCTCCGAGCGCTACTTGCTGGCCGGGATGTGGAGTCGGCGATGCAGCTCGCCAACGCCGCTGCCAGCCGCAGCGTGGCACATCGCGGCGCGTCGGGGCTGAATCGCTTCTTGAGAGGTGAGATCGAGCTTGCCTAGTCGCTTGCAGTCGCCGAGGGGCAGTCGGTGACGACGCACGTGCTTCCTGTGCCGGAGACCCTGGATGATCGGGGGTTCGAGACCTTGGTCACGAGCTGGGTCAGCGTGGGGGGCGGCCGCATGTTGCTCGATGCTCGACATGTCCGCTGGGTGAGCCCATACGGGATCCTCGGGCTCCTGGCGGCCGGAGCGGCGTCGCTGAGGCGGTCGGGCGAGCGGCCGTTGCTGCAGCCGCCGGAGAGTAGGGAAGTCGTCAGCTACCTCGCTCGCATAGGGTTCTACGAGCAGGCGCACCGGGTGTTCGACTTTCATGAGCGCGTGAGGAGACGCCCTGCCGGCGAATCGGATGCTCTGTTGGAGATCACGCCGATCCAATCGCACCAAGACGTCCACGATGTGGTGGATCGCGTGCGTGATCGGGCCGCAGCGATTCTCGGCAAGCGGCTCGGTTATCCGCCGCCGGCGGTGCTTCACTTCAGCGTGATCCTCTCCGAGGTGTGTCAGAACATCGTCGAGCATGCCGGCGCCGATGGTTGGGTCTCAGCTCAGACCTACAACTGGAAGCAGAGGCTGGGACGCCAGGTCGTCGTCATCGCCGTGACGGACGTGGGTATGGGTTTCCGCGGCTCACTGGCGCGCGAGCATGCTCAGCGTTACGGTGATCGCTGGTCGGACGAGACCGCGCTGGAAGCGGCGTTCTTGCACGGGGTCTCCCGCTACCGCGACCCGGGTCGCGGCCAGGGCCTGCAAGGAATCCGCAAGCAGGTATCGCGCTGGAACGGTCTTTTCACTATAAGGAGTGGAACGGCACAGATCGCCGAGGTTCCCGACTGGATCGACAAGGAACCGATCGCGGGCGACCTGCCTGATTTTCCGGGAGCTCAGATACAAGTCGTGCTGCCGCAGATCATCCCGCCGGGCGGCAGTGGCGAAGGAGGGCGTGGGGATGGGTGATCCGGCGACGAGAGGAATGGCTGTGGGTGTCGAGACGGTACTTCACACTCGGGTGGCGACCCTGTACAGCAACCTCGTGACGAGGCCGACCGGCCGTGCGGTGCGGGTGGCGATCGAGCAGCAGATTCAGGACAGCGGTGGCCCTTGCCTAGCGATCCTCGATTTCTCGCACGTCGGGGTGATCGATTTCAGCTGCGCCGACGAGGTGATCGCCAAGCTGTTGCGGACCTACCGACGGCCGGACCGACCCTGTGAGGCGTTCTTCCTGGCGCACGGTGTCTCGGAGCATCACAGAGACTTGATCGAGGCGGTGCTCCAGCGCCACAACCAGCTGCTGGTGGCGGTGGAGTCGGGGCGGCCAGCGCTGTGGGGCCCGGCCCCGGCACGGTTGCGTACGGCGTGGGATTGTCTCAACCGGCTGGGCTGTGCGTTCAGCGCCGAGTTCGCCTCGGCTCGCGGCGTCAGCCCGCATGCCGCCAGCTCTTGGCTGAAGCGCCTAGCGAACTGGCGCGTGGCCGTTCGCGAGGCCGGCGGGCGTTTCGCCAGCCTGTGGGCCATCCTCGAGCGCCGTCCGGGCTATGGTGGGGAGGTAATGGAGATGAGTCCCTACGGCATCGCAGCGGAGAGGATCGCGCCGTATGGCCCGAAGGACGAGGCGAGCGATCGCGTTGCAGCCGGCGCCGAAGACGTGACCACCTTCCCACACGAGTCGGAAGAGATCGATCAGTTGCCGGCTTGGTGAACGTCTATCCGGATGAGCGGGAGTAGTAGTAGTCGGAGTAGTAGCGGTCAGCGGCGCGTTGGAGTTCAATCTCGTTCAGGACCGCGCCGACGACTCTAGCATCCACTCTACGCAGCTGCTGGATCGCCTGCCAGCCCGCACGCCGATCGGTCTCACCGGCCTTCACTACGAGCACTGCCCCATCCACCAGCGCGGCGAGCACCGATGCATCGGTGACTGCCAGTACCGGAGGTGTGTCGAACAACATCCAGCGGTATTCCTCGCGCCACGTGGCGAGCAGTTTGGCCATGGCCTGCGATCCCAACAGCTCGGACGGGTTGGGGGGTCGCTTACCGGCCGGTAGCAGGTCCAGGGCGGGGCGAACGGCTGGCCTGATGGCCTCGCGTGGGTCGAGTGCGCCAACGAGCAGGTCACTCAGCCCAGGTGAACGCAACAGGTCGAAGCTCTCATGCAGGGTGCCGCGCCGCAGGTCGGCGTCGACCAGCAGCGTCTTGTCCCCGCGGTCTGCCAGCAGGGCGGCCAGGTTCGCAACGCTGGTCGACTTCCCTTCGCCTGGGCCGGGGCTCGTGAAGGCCAGGCTGGTGAGCGGCCGCTCGCGGCTGGTGGAGAAGGCTATGTTGGTGCGCATCACCCGGTAAGCCTCGGCGGCGATACCCTCCGGGTCTTGGACGACGACCAGCGGGATGCGTCGCTGCCCGTTGTCAGCGATCTTGGGTATCCAGCCGAGCACCGGTACGCCCAGGCTCGCTTCCACGTCAGAGGTCGATTTCAGGGAGCGGTCCAGGTACTCAAGGAAGAACGCCGCTCCCACGCCGAGCAACAGACCGAGCAGACCACCGAAGATGATGTTGATGCGTCGCCCGCCACTCACAGGCCGTGCCCAATATGCGGGATCGAGCACTTCCACGTACGGCGAGATCTCCGCCTCCGCGATCTGCGATTCCTGGTAGCGCGAGAGCAGATACTTGTACATGTCGGAGTGGATCTCGACCTCGTTCTGCAGGCGCGCCAGCTCGCTCTCAACGGCCGGAAGCTGACGCAGCTCCGCCTGCAGGTCGGAAAGCCTCCCTGTCAGGGCGCTGATGCGCGTGTCCAGCGCGACGGCTGCGTTCTCGGCCGCCGCCACCAGCTGGTTCTGCGTCTCGCTGATGCGCTGGTCGAGAGCGACGATGACGGGATGGGACGGGTCCTTGCCGAGTGGGCCCAGCTGGCTGGAGCGTTCGTCGAGCAGCTGCAGGAGTTGGTCGTAGTAGAACTGAACGGTCCGGTTGACCTCCTCTGTCGAGAGCACGACGAACTGCTGGACATCCCCCGGGCGCAGCCCCACCGAGCGGATTCGATCGACCAGGCTCGTGTACACGCTCTTCTCGGTCAGCAGCCGCTCGATCTCGCTCTGGAGCGTCGCTATCCGCTCCATCACGCGACTCTCTTCGACCGTGAGGCTGATGAGGCCCCGGCGACCCTTGTAGTCCTCGACGGCTCGCAGGGACTCCTGGAGTTCGCGACCGGACTCATCCAGCTGGTCCCGGATGAAGTGCGTGCGTCCCCTTGCCCATTGGCGCACGCGTCGCACACCGAGGTCCCGCAGCGCAGCGGCAACCGCGTTGAGGATCCTCGGCACCAAACGTTGATCGAGGCCTGTGTAGGTCACATCGATCAGGTTGGTCTCCGGTCGGGTGCTGGCGGCCAGGCCGCCTCTGACCAGAGCCTCGGCGGCAAGCTGCGAGATCACACGCAGCCTGTAGTCGCCGGGCTCGACCTGCGGTCGCACGACGAGGGCGCCGGCGCTGAACGCGATCGGTTCTCCGATCTCGCCGCCGACCTCCGGGCCGCCCGATCCCGGCTCGACGACAACGCTGCCGTCACTGCCCACACGGATACGGTACTCGCCGCTTGCCGCCTCGCGGTCGATGCGGACACCCGTGAATAGAAGGTCGCGGGAGATATCTGGGGACTGAGCACGGAGCTGCAGGGTGTCGGCGACGTACTGGGCGACGGCCTGGGTTGTCAGCTGTTGAACCTCGGACTCGACCGGATCGGTCCAGAGCATGTTCGGCGTGACGTCGATATCGCCCAGCTGGCCCATGCGCCCCCGTGGGTCGCCCACCTGCAGCGTGAGCGTGGCGCGGTAGAGCCGCGGTCGGCGCGACGCGGCCCACGTGGCAGCCAGGAGGGCCACCAGCGCGGTCAGCAGGATCAGCCAGGCTCGCCGGCGCACGACACGCCAGTAATCCTCCAGGTGGGTGCGCTCGTAGCGGCCCAAGGACTCGCGTGCTTGGCTGGTGCTGGAAGGTATCACCGCTCGATCCTAGCGTCTGCCCCGCCGCCCCACGCCGGCTCCGGACAAGCGGTCTCCCGGTGGCGCGAAGGATCTTTCCACCGGCCTCAGGATAACGCGCATTCTATTTGCGCGCAATATGATGGCATCTGCCAAGTTGGCGGTCCGGGTACGTTGACCCGCTCAGGGCTCCCCAGTACATTCACGGGGCAATCAGCTGACGATGTCGGCGGGGCTCTATCGCGGAGATCAGTAATGGCGGCGACGTCCACCTGGGACAAGATCGAGGCGGTCATCGAGGGAATCCGGCCGGCGATCCGGGCGGACGGGGGTGATGTGGAGCTGGTCAGCTTCGATCCTGAGGAGGGTCGTGTCGAGCTACGCCTGGTCGGTGCCTGCCATAGCTGCCCTTACTCGTTGTTGACCTTGAAAGGGGGTATTGAGCACCGGCTGCGCAGTCAGCTGCCGGAGGTGAAGTCGGTCGTTGCGGTCTGAGCGCTGTGCGAGACCGGACGCCGCCGGCACCGGGTGTCCCTGTGCCGGTTTTTTTGTACTCGTTCATATCGGTGCCGTTCGGAGTCGCAGCATGACTGGCGGTGTGCGATGAGAACCTCAGACCCGGGGTGGCGATAGATGGCGGAAGGACATGACTTGTTGGAAGCGATTGTGGAGGCCCTCAGATCGGTTGTGCACCCTCGGTCGGGCCAGGACCTTGTGACCTCCGGCTCGGTTACGGAGCTCAAGCTCGACAGTCCGGGCCGGGTCAGCTTCGTCGTCGTAACCCAGCCGGACGACCCAAGCGAGATCGTTGAGATGGCCCGCGAGGCGGCGGAGTCGGTGCACGGCGTCGAGTCGGTGCGAGTCGAGGTCCGCCCGCAGGGCACGCGGCCCGGGACATCACGTCCGCTGCCGGTGGTGGGCCAGGGTACTCCGAAAGGGGAAGGTGCGGAGCAGCCGGCCGGTCCGGCGCCCGGCGCCGCACCCCCGCAGCCTCAGGCGGTGCCAGGGGTGCGTCACGTTGTCGCGATCAGCTCGGGCAAAGGTGGCGTCGGGAAGTCCACCGTCGCGACCAACCTCGCGGCGGCGCTCGCCGAGCGAGGCTACAAGGTCGGGCTCATGGATGCCGACGTCTATGGCCCCGATCTGCCTATGATGTTCGGCGTGTACAGCCGGCCACGTATGACTCCCAATGAGCGTGTGCTGCCGCTGGAAGCCTACGGTGTGAAGCTGATGAGCATCGGCTTTCTGCTGGACGCGGACACACCAGCGATCTGGCGGGGTCCGATCGTCATGGGAATCATCCGTCAGTTTCTACAGCAGGTGGAGTGGGGAGAGCTGGATTACCTCTTCGTGGACATGCCGCCAGGGACCGGCGACGCTCAGCTCTCGCTGGTTCAGCTGGCCAAGGTGGACGGCGCGCTCATGGTCACCACGCCTCAGGCGGTCGCAACCGCGGATGTATTGAAAGGGATCAAGATGTTCGAGCGTGTCGAGGTGCGGGTGCTCGGAGTGATCGAGAACATGAGCGGTTTCATCTGCCCGCACTGTGGTCAGCGCACCCAGGTGTTTGGCAGCGGGGGAGGTCGGAAGCTGGCGGCCACAGCCGGGGTGCCGTTCCTCGGCGAAGTGCCGCTGGGTGAAGCGGTGGTGGCAGCCAGTGATACGGGTTCACCCACCGTCATTGCTGCGCCCGACTCGCCGGAGGGCAGGGCGTTCCTCGAGCTGGCGGGCAAGCTGGCCGCGCTGCTGGACGCCGCCGGCGCCGAGGCGCCGAAGTCTTGAAGCCTGGGCCCGTGGCCGGCGGCTGACGGCGGGGTGTCAGCGATGCCAGTCGTCACCTTCCTCAGCGACTTCGGGACAGAGGATGGCTTCGTGGCCGCGATGAAGGGTGTGGTGCTCGCTATCGCGCCTGACGCGCGGCTGGTGGACATCGCCCACGACGT
>Ga0209636_10001990_pt1 | contig 20647 bp, 16 predicted proteins | sample DeeMarSWOR152_54_FD_187464 | JGI IMG/M metagenome (GOLD analysis project Ga0209636, IMG submission 187464) | Marine sediment microbial communities from White Oak River estuary, North Carolina - WOR-1-52-54 (SPAdes) (version 2) | ecosystem: Environmental > Aquatic > Marine > Intertidal zone >...
GCGTTCCTCTCCCAGAACAATAAGGAAGTTACAGGAGATGTTTTAATTGATTTTCTTTGCAATAAAGCACTCGTTGGGTCAAAGCTCCTCTACCATCTCGAAAAGCTCAGGAATACTCAGGCTGTGCTTGTTGTCTCCTGTGGGATAGGTGTTCAGGCCACAGGAAACATGATTGATATACCGGTTTTTCCGGCAAATGATACACTTTCGAGCCAAGGTATGCAGGGACTTTGGCCATCCAGTGAGCGATGTGCTGGATGCGGAACTTGCTATCTTGCCTACACCGGCGGAATTTGTCCTATCACAACATGTTCCAAGAGTCTTATAAACGGAATGTGTGGTGGACAGCATGATGGGAAGTGTGAGGTTGAAACAGATAGGGATTGCGGTTGGTACCTGATTTTTAAACGTTTGGAAGAGCTTGGTCAGCTCGATAATCTGAAAAAGATCCCTCCACTCCGGGATTACAGAAAGTTGGATGTCTCTGATAAGCAGAGACAGACGACGCGATGGGCATTTGAAAAGCGCATAATATATGAAGCATCAATGGAGAGTCCACAGAGGGAGAAGGAGGAATAGTATGAGCAAATTGCAAGAAAGTTTAAGGCAGGGTAAGTTCACTATAACGGGAGAAGTTGGACCTCCAAAGGGTGTTGATTTACATCATCTCTGGGAAGGGGAGGTATTATATATTAAGGATCGTGTTGTTGCAATCAATGTCACAGATAATCAGAGTTCTGTTATGCGAATCAATTCCTTGAGCATTTGTGCTCTTCTGGCACAGCAGGGATTGGAACCGATTCTCCAGATAACGTGTAGGGATAGAAACAGGCTTGCTATTCAGGGCGATATACTAGGTGCATACGCTCTTGGTATAAGAAACATTCTTGCATTAACTGGTGATCATAACAGCGCGGGGGACCACCCTGAAAGTAAACCGGTATTCGATCTGGATTCCGTAAGCCTTTTGCATGCAATGAACTCATTGAAGAGCGGGAAAGACCTTGCAGAGCAAGAATTGGAAGGGATTCCAGAAGATATATTTTGCGGCGCCATAGTAACTCCAGGGGCCGATCCAGTTCAGATGCAACTTATTAAAATGGAAAGAAAGATCGAAGCTGGCGCACAATTTTTTCAAACCCAGGCAATATACGATCCGAAGGTTTTTGAGAGTTTTATGAATAAGGCCTCGAAGTTCAAGGTTCCTGTACTGTGCGGTATTGTAATCATTAAGTCAGCTGGTATGGCAAATTACATGAATAATTTTGTACCAGGTGTTCGAGTTCCTGATAACATGATAAATGTGCTGAAAGAAGCGCCAAAGGAAGACAGATGGAAGAAGAGTATAGAGCTCATGGCTGATTTTATCAAAGAAGTAAAACCAATGTGCCAGGGACTTCATATCATGGCTATGGGATGGGAAAAATACGTTCCACCACTGCTCGATATGTGTAATTTATAGGTTCACCATATTTTGTACAGAGATTAAAAAACCACCTATGGATCAGGTGGTTTTTTTAAGTAAAAATATGGTTATCCCTTCGGGCTAGTGAGATTTGAACTCACGACCTCACGGTCCCGAACCGTGCGCGCTACCAAACTGCGCTATAGCCCGCTTCAAAAACACTCTTTGTAAGAGAAAGCAACATAAATTATTCACCAGGAACTTATTATATCACGTGCACTATAAAGAGTGCATTAGACAATTTTCTACCGGCATGCCAGCGTTTACGATGAATTTGGTTTTAAGAAAGCAACTGTTAGAGGAATAATTCTGTGTGAAAAGCATATCTGCCTGAAGCTTAATAAAAAAATGCGGGAGCGACGGGAATTGAACCCGCGATCTCCGGCTTGACAGGCCGGCGCGATAACCAAACTTCGCTACGCCCCCTCCAGTGTACCAGCGGTTAATTTAATGATAATTATCATGTATGTCAAGCATTTTAAAGCCTTAATGATACGGCAAGTCTTCCTTTATTTGATTTAACAAATGATTTATATGTTCCGATGAATAGAAAGAATAGGAGCGCCTATGAAAATTACAGTCTTTATGAAGTGTGTGATTTTATTTTCAGTTATATCATTGTTTGCTTTCTCATGCACCACAACGATGCAGCTCTCGAAGGATGGGGTTACAGCTCACAAGAAAGGGGTCTGGCACAGAGTAGAAGAAGGGCAAACTCTCTGGAGGATTGCAAAGACTTATAGGGTTTCACTTGAAGAGCTTAAGGAGGCAAATGATATCGAAGACGTGGTACATATAGCTCGCGGGGCCTGGATATTCATTCCTGGAGCTGAAAAGGTACTGTATGTTCAGGGAAATACCTATAGCTCGCCTCAGGAATATGCGAAATTTGAATTCTCATGGCCTGTCAAGGGAGAGGTAGTAAAACCCTTTGGAAAACATGAGAATGATTTTAATTATGGCATTGATGTAAGGACAAGGGGAACTCAAAATGTACTGGCCACACAGAAAGGTACCATTGTATTTTCAAATGTAATTAGAGGGTATGGGAACATAATTGTTATTGAACACGAGAATGATTTTTGCAGTTTCTATTCACGGAATATAAAAAGTTATGTGCAAGAGGGACAGAAAGTAGAAAAAAACACAATTATTGCCAGAGTGGATTCGGTAAAGAGTCCCCAAGGGGCTGTAATCCATTACGAGTTGTTTTATAAGGGTAAACCGGTAAATCCTCTTTATTATTTACCTTAGCCTCTTTATTCTAATATATTATATTATGTTTGACTTCCTGTTCAACTCATCACTGCGTGTGAACAAAATAAAGGGGAGTTTTCCAAGGAATGGATGTACATAATGATGAGCACTATGAACAAGTTCGCGATCATCATGAAGACGGTGACGATCCCCTTGCCTTTTATCTAAAGCAGATAAATAAAATTCCTCTTTTAAAGCCTGAAGAAGAAAAAAAATGTTACATTGAGGCTCGGTATTTTAAAGATACCCTCGAGACCCTGTCTAATAAGAATAAAACAGGTGAGATCGATGAAAAAAAATTTAAGAAGGAAAGAGAGATATATGATAAAAAGTTAATTGAGGTAAAAAATAAACTTGTGACTGCAAATCTGAGGCTGGTGGTAAGTATTGCAAAAAAATACCAGCACAGAGGTTTGAGCTTAATTGATCTCATTGATGAGGGAAACATCGGACTCATAGAGGCAATCGATCGATTTGATTATACAAAGGGTTTTAAGTTCAGCACGTACAGTACATGGTGGATACGCCAGTCGATAATTAAAGCAATTGCTGATAAGGGCAGGTTGATTCGTCTTCCAATACACATGCTGAACACTATACGTAAATGTTATTTTATAACGAAGCAGCTTACTCAAAAGCTAGGACGAGAACCAACCGCTGAAGAAATTTCTGAGCATCTCGGCATCCCAAAAGAAAAAGTGGTAAAAATTCTCCATATTGCACAGATGCCAGGTTCCCTCGAGGCTCCAATAAATACAGATGGGTCTTCTGAATTGGGCGACCTTATAGAATACGAAGAGAGCGGGGTGCATGAAGATACAGTATTCTTTATGGCTCTTCAGCAACTTATAAAGCAGGTGCTTGATAAGTTGAGCACCCGGGAAAAGAGAATCATCGAACTCAGGTTTGGTCTAGATGGTGAGGGTCCGTATACACTTGAGGAAACGGGAAATATTCTGGGAATAACCAGGGAAAGGGTAAGACAGATACAGAATAGCGCCTTAAAAAAATTGAAGAGCTTTAAGCTTTCAAAGGATCTGAAAGAGTTTACCTATGAAGAGTAGTGCTTCTGAACCACCATAGAAATCCAATATTCGTTATAAAACACGCGAGAGGAGAGGGTATGAATCTCAAAGAGTACATCAGAAATGTTCAGGATTTTCCAAAGTCTGGTGTTCAGTTCAAAGACCTGACAACACTCTGGAAGGACAAGCGAGCATTACGAGAATCTGTTGATATTCTTTACAGACGGTATAAGGATAAAAATATTGAAAAGGTTATAGGGGCAGAATCCAGGGGTTTTATAGTGGCAAGCCCAGTTGCCTATCTATTAGAGGCTGGATTTGTTCCAGTAAGGAAAAAAGGAAAGCTTCCATATAAACAGGTTGAAGAAACCTATGAGCTGGAGTACGGCACTGATACGTTGACCATGCATGAAGATGGAATCAAAAAGGGGGAAAATGTTTTAATTATAGATGATCTGCTTGCTACTGGTGGTACTCTGAAAGCGATGATCAACCTTGTGAAGAAACTTGGTGGTAACCTTCTGGAGGCGGCGTTTTTGGTGGAACTTTCGTTTCTGGGAGGAAGAAAGGGTGTTGATGTTCCTGTTTTCAGTATTGTGAAGTACGCAGAAGAATAGATAAAGATCATAACCGAAAATTGTTAAAGAGATATTGTCATACATCGATAAAAAATGTGAAGCCGTAATCAATTAATCAACACTTTTATTGCATTTATATAAACTTTTCAAACTAGACTTTTGAAAACTTCCATAATTGACGATATAATATATTAATAAACAGTAAAGAGAAATATAAGATTAAGCGACTTTGGTCCTGATTTAGAATTGTATTGACTTAAGAAATTTAATACCATATAATTTCAAGATTGATGGTAAAGGTTTTCTACGATGTTGGATGAATTCTCATTAAGTTCCTTAACGGTTGTTACTCCACATGAAGTAAAATCAGCCACCAGCATCCAAATTTCTAACGGAAAAATTAAGGGTTTTAACAGGTCAAAGGTTAAGGATTATGTGATTAGTGGGCCTTACATCCTTTTTCCAGCTATTATAAATCCCCACGATCATCTTTTTGGTAGCTATCATCCTAAAATAGGCAATGGGATATATATATGTTGGCTTCCGTGGGATTATGATTTAAAAAGCTCTCCAATCTATGAGGAGAGGAACAAAAATACTCCCTTCGAAATCTATCAGATTGGAGCGTATAAAAATTTAATATCAGGGGTAACAACAGTTCATGACCATATCCCCCATCATGTAAACGATCCATTTATCAGTAAGCTTCCAATCAGGGTATTAAAAAATTATTCTCTTGCGCATGAAGCCTCGGTATACGATCTTAAATGGGGAGATGGAATTGATGTAGAGCACAGGAAAGCGGTTGAAAACAATATACCCTTTGTAACTCACATTGAAGAAGGGTTCGATGAGGAGTCTTTAAGGGGAATCGACAGGCTCGATGATTATAAAGCACTGAGCGAGTATACAGTTTTGGTACATGGCATTGGGCTTTCTTGTGCAGATATGAAAAAAGTAGCCAAACGAAGGGCCCATTTAATCTGGTGTCCAGGCTCAAATGTCTATATGTTTCAAAGAACCGCAAAGGTGAAAGAGTTAATGGAACTAGGGGTAAATATCTGCATAGGAACAGACTCTCCTGCTACCGGTGAATTGAATATTCTCGATGAGATACGTTTTGCAAAAAAAGTGTACATGGAAATGTATGATGAAGACCTGGATGACAAAACAGTTGTACAGATGATAACGGTAAATCCTGCAAAGGCATTCCGGCTGCAGAACAGTCTTGGCTCCCTAGAAAAGGGGAAGCTTGGAGACCTATTGGTCATTACCGGGAACCCTAAGAAACCCTATACTTCTCTTGTAAATACCAGATTAAAAGACATCTCCCTTGTCTTTTTGGAGGGAAAACCTCTTTACGGGGACAAGGAGTTTGAAAATATATTCCAGGACCTTGGAACTCATTATAAAACAATAAAAATCCAAGGGAAAGAGAAGCTTATCATTGGTGACCCGGTTGGCCTTATGGAAAAAATGAGAAAGAATGTTGGTTTTCATAAAGAACTTCCATTTTTACCGATTTAGGATAGGATAGTGCCAGGAACATTAAGAAATTACAAAGCAGGTTCAGTTATCTATTTTCAGGGAGATGTAGGGGATAATATTTACATCCTGAAATCCGGTGTTGTAAGCCTCATATATCCCTCCATTGAGACAGGTGAGGAGGTGCGGGAAACAATTAGAAATGGCGAATTCTTTGGTGTCAAATCAGCACTTGCAAAACGACCCAGGGAAGAGACCGCAGTTGTGCTGAAAGACGCATATGCACTCGTTTTGACAAATGATGAGTTTGAATTCCTCTTAACAAAAAATGTTAAAATAATTACCAACTTCTTAAGGGTATTTAGTAATCAACTACGAAAAGTGGGAAAACTGGTTCATAGTTTTCTCGATCATGAGGAAGTTGGTGACAATCAGGCTGAGCTGTTTAAGATAGGTGAATACTATTTGAAAAAACACAATTATAAACAGGCGCACTATGTGTATAATACCTATTTGAAGCATTATTCCAATGGGAACTTTGCACCTCAGGCAAAGGAGAGGCTTGCTGCAATAAAAGACACGCTAGAGGGGAAAGGAACAGGGACCTACACGAGTATAATTGAAGAAAAATCCAAGGAGAGTGTCGTAAAGAATGAGCCGCAGCCACAGACCGAGGAGAAACCCGCAGAGAAAAAAGAAGGTATCGATATAGCAACGAAATACTATGATGCGATCAGTTTGTTCTCCCAGGAAAAATATGAGGAAGCATTTAAACTTTTTAAAACACTACATGCTTCTGGGCGCCTTGATGAAGGTGCAAAGGAGTATATTCCAAAAATCGAGTTTGAGATGGGAAGATGTCTGATGGCTCTTAAGGAGTACAATGAAGCGGTCACTGTATTCACTAATATGATAAAGAATTATCCAAAAGACGAAAATGTGAAAGATGCCCTTTTTAACATCGGGGTTGTATACAAATTGCAAGGAAACAAGGAGAAGGCTGTTTCTTTTTTCAATAAAGTATTGAAGATGCTTCCGGAAAGTCCGATTGACAGGAAGGCAAAAAAGGAACTTGCGAGTTTAAATCATTGATGTAGGAACGGGTGAAAGATGGACGCAAGTATGTTTGAGAAATTCGGTGTGAATTACCAGCCAGGTGATATACTATTCTGTGAATATGAGCCGGGCAATGAATTCTACCTCCTTCAGGAAGGCAGGGTAAAGGTAACAAAAATCGTATCTGATATGGAGAAGACACTTGATATCTTTCATCCTGGTGATATTTTTGGAGAAATGGCGATACTTGAGGACCAGCCGAGAAGTGCTACCGCAATTGCAGTGGATAAAGTAAAAGTGTTGAAATTTAATAAAGAAAATTTTAATCTGCTTCTACAGGGGAACCCTCAGCTGGCTGTAAAACTTTTAAAGGTATTTTCTAATCGGATCTATGATGCAAAGAGAAGATTGCTTATTCTTACACTCCCCGATATCGAATCCAAGGTATGTGATGTGTTCCTCATGCTGGCTGAGAATCAGAATATATCCCCGAAGATAACGACCCCTACAACATTTAGCAGTACTGTCGAAGAAATAGCCAACTGGTGTGGAGAAAAGCTCAATAAAGTAAAAGAAGTGCTTGTGACCTTTTCAAACACAGGAAAAATTCAGCTCTTTGAAGACAGGATTATCGTCAAAAACCTCTACGAAATGTTCCGCCTAGTGAGAAGCAAGCGAAAAGCCCAGGCAAAAGAGTAACCAAGACTCATTTCCATCCCAGTATCAATGTCCTATAATTAATAAGCTGTTTTTCAGAGTAGCTCTTTCTGTACCCATCGGGTAAAATAGTGATTCAGAGCTATTTTCTGAACATCCACTCAACACTCGCGTATTTTTCTAATTTCAATCTATCAGCAGTTTTGGATTCACGGGCTGTCAGTCTGCTGTCTTCAAGCGTAAGGTGTTTCCCGAACCCACTTTTTAATGCATTGAGTAGTTCATTTTCCTGAACTTTGAACCTCGATACCTGATTTAAGGAAGATGCGGATTTAAAGGATGGGCCATTACAGTTCAGATATTTTGCTATTTTGCTGTATGAATCCGTGAGAGGTATTGCTCCATGCTGCAAAACTATTCCGTCTTTTATAACCTGCGCACTTCCAATAAGTTTTCCTTCTTCCATGGATTCAATTTCATACTGTGCGGGTGAAGCAAAACAGTTCGGAGACTTTAAACTTCCCCTTGTTTTTTCTGTAATTTTTGAACCTATACCAAGAAAATTGAGGGAATCCATAAGGCAGCGAGCGATAAATGTGAATAACTCCCTTTTTTTAAAGGGAAAGAAATCTTCTTCGGTGAACAGTATACTATAGGTGAGCTCTTCGAAATGGAGAACAGCTCTTCCTCCTGTGAGTCGCCGTACAACTCTAATTCCGTCCGTTTTGCATTTCTCGAAGTTAATATCAGAGGCATTTTGAAAATATCCAATAGTAATTGTTGGGGGTTTCCATTTGTATATTCGGAGAACTGGGGTTGAACTGCGCCCCTTTAAACCTATCATGACGGCTTCGTCGATCGCCATGTTCATGTATCCGTCAATTGCATCTGTATAGATGAATCTAAAGGGTCTTGAGTGTGTAGACGGCATGGTAATAATATAAAATTAATTTAACGGAGTGTCTTCAGACTCCTCAAGAGAAGATCTATTATCGATATAGGTATCCTCTAAATTACGGTTGGGAACTTCGGATTCCTCACTATCTATCTGGGTATCCTCGAGGACGCTCCCACTTTCAAGACCCCTACGATCATCCATATTGACATTAGAGTCTTCATTGTATATAGGAACAGAACTATCATTTCCTGATTCTTCGATTGCATCATAATCGTAGTAATTAAGTATATCGGTATCAAAGTAATCCGAACTCTCTGGGTTTTCAAAAAAGCTGCTTGAGGATGTTTTTTTTCGTTTGAAGATATCTATATTAAACGTTTTGTCTACTTGTCCTTCTTTACATTCATAGCAGTATTCGGTGGGAAGCGTACCTTCCAAGAAAAGCTCGGTAATCGTGTTAGCACAGTATTTGGTGGGTAGAAGTCCGGATTCTTTGCATATTTTCATCCTGTAGACCCCCTCCGGCCTGGTATACCAGGAAGATGGCTTGTCTTTCAACGCATCTCTCATGAATTTTGCCCAGATAGGAGCAGCAACAACTCCTCCAGCCTGGCCTCTTCCCAGCGATATGCTGTTTCTATCCAATCCTACCCACACTGACGCCACAAGTTCAGGTGTGAAACCTGTAAACCATGCATCTTTCCAGTTCTGGGTCGTGCCGGTCTTTCCACCTGAGGGTTTATCAAATTCATTATCCGTTGCCGCACGATAACCTGTACCGCCGGGTCTTAACACATCCCTCAGCATATCGAGGATTATGTAGTTTGTAGTTTCCGGTATAATCTCTCTTTCACCTTCTGACATCTGCCTTTTTCGTAATTTTGCTTCAAAGTTGTCTATGAGATTCCCATCTCTGTCAAGTACATAGAGGATATCAATGGGAGTTACCTCTTTTCCCTTATTTGCAAAGATAGCAAAGGCTTTTGCCTGTTCATAGGGTGAAAGCTCTACAACACCAAGTGCAATAGAGTAGACTTTCGGGAACCTCTCTTTTATCTCCTCTGGATCAGTGACCCTTATAATATTCGAAGCATATTTGACCACCACATCCACACCCAGTCTGTCAACGATCTTTGCTGTAACAATGTTAATTGATCTTCTCAAGGCTTCCCTTAGTCTAACCTTACCCTGGTATCTACCTCCATAATTGTCAGGAATCCATTCCTCTTCCCCATCGTAAAATACCACAGGGCTGTCGAGAATGACGGAAGCAGTAGTGAAAATTTTCGTATCAATAGCTGCTGTGTAAATATACGGTTTGAAGCCGGAGCCCGTCTGCCTTCTTATTTGTACAGCCCTGTTGATTTGATTGTCCTGTGTAAAGGCGCTGCCTCCTACCATAGCAGTTATATACCCGGTTTTGGGTTCCAGAGCAATCATGCCTCCCTCAACGCGCTGGAATTCTCCAGCGCTCTTTTTTACCATATAGGAGCTTTCTACGATACGGCTAATGTGGGAAGCATCAAAGAAAAAGGAAAGCATGTCTAGCGGGGCAATAATATTATCGCTCAGATAGCTTATGATTCTCTCCTCATTCTTGGAAGCTCCGATTTCCATTTTTTCCAGATTAAAGAGAAGAGAGAGCATATCAAGGGAATCCAGTATCTTTTTGTCCAGGTTTTCTCTTATCAGGGTCATTGTCTTTGAATATATCTCATTTTGCCTTTCCAAGCCCTCTTGTAAATATTGCTCAGCGTATGCCTGCTGTGTGAGATCGAGGGAGGTGTAAACCTTAAGACCATCTGTATATATTCGCTTTGAGCCATAGAGCTTTTCCAGCTTCTGCCGCACGTATTCAACAAAATGTGGAGCCTTGTTTTCAGCAAGTTTGTATACAGATTGAGAAGGAGAGCGCATCTGAAGCCTGAAGTTAACCCAGAAGTCCTGAAAGGAGTTGTATGCATTGTCCGGTAATATCATCCTGTTTTTTATCATAGCCTCCATGACCAATAGCTGCCTCTTTCGAGCAAGGAGTGGATTTTTTAGTGGAGACAATCTGTTTGGTGACTGAGGAAGACCAGCAAGCAGTGCGCATTCTGCAAGTGTGAGGTCCTGTACATGTTTATTAAAATAGAACTGTGAGGCTGCCTCTATGCCGTAAGCCCCATGACCGAAGTATATCTGATTAAAATAAAGCGTGAGAATCTCATTCTTTGAATATTTTTTCTCAATTTTCAGTGCGAGCCATGATTCCTTTATCTTTCTTGTATAGGTTTTTTCTCTGCCTGTAAAAAGGGTTCTTGCCAGCTGCATTGTAATAGTGCTTGCTCCCTGGGTAATCCTTCCGGCTTTAATATTTTCAAGAAGAGCTCCGAATACTCTTTTAACATTGATTCCATGATGGGAATAGAATTGATCATCTTCGATTGCAAGAAGGGCGTTAATAAGGTGTTTAGGAAGCTGATCGAAAGTGACAGGCTCCCTCTTGACGGTGAATATTTCGCTTATCAGATTGCCATTTCTATCGTATATTTTTGAAGGGATTTCAGGCTTAAAGTCTTCAAGGCTTACAATGTCGGTCGTATCCTCGAAAGAAGAGATCAATATTCCCGTGCCTGTTCCTAGCACAATCGCGAGTAGCAGGAGGATAATTATGAGCGCTCTTTCTAGCTTTCTCACGGTCTTTTATTCCTGATTTTATATTTCAAAGAGGATACCATGTGGATTATACTAATTTGAACGTTAATAAAATGAAAAATAAAAGTCAAGAAGTAAAAGCTAATGCAGGATATTCATTGAAGTAATAAAAAAGACTAGCTTGCGCTAGTCTTTTCTGGTGCAAAAACAATAGTTAACTGGGAGGGGAACTAAATGTATTGCACCAACACACTTATTTTCGGTAAGGGGTCCTTTATACTTAATAGAGATTAATTTCTATTATTCCTATTTTTTTTCCCGATAATAAATTAACAAAGGCATATACTACAACAACTACCTGACTGGTGAGAGCTTTGAAAAGATTCTTTATAGCTTATATAATACTGATATACGCCTTGTTAGCTATCTACCGTTCTATTGCATTCTCTGGTTTTCCAACCCACGTTTTCGGCTTAAAAGAGAAAATCCTGAATGCATATCTACTATATGAGAATAAGAAAAGCTTTATCCTGGTGGGTGAAATTGTTGACCAATATCTAAAGAGATATGCAGAGATGATGAAAAGTTTTATTTCAGAGTATAACTGGTATGATAAACTAAAAAAAGAGGGAATCTTAGAAGGCATATACGTACGCTCGGGAATCACCAGTTTTACTGTAGGTTCCCCCTTTATTCCGCAATTTACCACTGAGGTTCAGTACTATATCGATAATGATAATTTTACCCATTATTCCTTCGCCGATATAGAGAGAGATGTTTTTCTGGATACAATCGTAGATTTTTCCTCAATTATCGGTTCTATAGAAGGTCTTTCGAGGGTTCCCCGGTGGATTGTGCTCTATGATGCAGCGGGAGGTACCCACAGTATTGTTTTCAATCGGAATGATGACGAGCCAGTCGATTTTGATGCTGATGAGATAACCACATTTATATCTCCCTTGATTACGGGTTTCAGCCGAGTTCTTTATGTGGGCCCTCTTTCCATTGCAGATGCGGAGCTTATTCTCGTCGCCAGTTACCCACTCAAATTGGGTCAAAGGTCAACATTATTAATTGGATTGATTTTATTGGTTCTATTAACTATATTATTAGTGTTCTTTACTCTTTGTTTTATTTTTTCCACTTCAAAGGATATGAAAAAGAAGAAGGTTGTCATAGTTGAGCAGGAACGTTGTCATAGTATAGTAAGCGAAATTGATAGTGCAATGTTTTCTACAAGGGATAGGACTCGCGGATTGGCCAAAAGCAAGGAAGAGGAAGCTGTAGAGAAGCCGAGGCGGAACCTTAAATACGATGGAATACATATAAAAAAGGCTTAATTTTTCATAGGAAATGGAGATATCATGAAAAAGCTTATAATAAGTCTTTCAATCACATTGATTATCTTCAGTACCCTTTATTTTTTGATTGAGGAAAATATTCTGCAACCTGAGAATGCACGGATTAGGAACATCATAGGAAAGTATATTGAAAAGGAATACACCGGGAAAACAGATCTCATGGAAATAGGGTTCAAGAGATTTGTGAGCATCGCAGAGAAAAAGCTGGATTATACCACACAGAAAGTTCAAAGTGAAAAGCTGGCAAATAAATCCGGAAAAAGAGAAATAGCCTCTGTTTTAAATCAATATATAACATCAGATCCTTACTGTAAGAGAATAAGGATAGTGAACTCGAGTTTGGAAATTGTGCATAGTACCTCAAAGAATGACCTTGTGGGATCTGTACTGAGTGAGGACCTTTACGGTGAGATTTTTGATAGTAATCGTGAAGGAATGAGTAGGCTAATCGTTGATCCTATTCTGGAAAACATTATTTATTTCAGCCCACTGATGGGCGAACAGGGTGACAGATATAGAATTTTATTCTATTTTGCACAGGGTATACTGGATTCAATTTTTATGGAGATTGAGTCTTTGGATTATAAAGGTTTCTTAATTACCACCGATAAAGTTCTCCTTATTAATTTTCCTGAAATTGACGTGAGTGATGAGGAAAATTTAGCAAGACTTGTGGAACTAATCTCAGAAAATGACTCGGGGGCTGTGAGGATTTCGCTTAGAGGTTTTGATAAAGTAATATACTATCGTCAAGTTACAGGGGATTATTCTGACTGGACCATAGGACTTACGGTTGATGCAGAGCGGCTGAGAATATCAAAGGTTGGAGCCTTCATTCTTATAATGCAGGCACTCGTGGTGGTCTCACTGGTTATATTTGTATTCATAAGTATCAGACAACGACGGGGACCTGAAGTCCTGGTGGGGGTGAAAGTAGAAGAAAAAGAGACCATCGCTATGGAAAAAGCGCCACTGCAGCCTGAAATTACTGCAGGCGTAGAGGTCAAGCCCTCAGAGGCTGAAGCCGAAGCTGAGACTGAGGTGCCATCACTGGAATCCGGTATACTTTCGTTGAGTGAAGTGGAGGAAGTGACTGAAGTTGAAGAAATCGGTGAAGCAGAGGTTGCGGACGAGGTTGAAGAAGCTGAAGGATATGAAGAGCTTGCGGAATTGTCAGAACCAGAGCTTGTGGAAGAAGAGGTTCAGCCAGTAGGCCCGACGATTGAAGCGGAAACTGCACGTGATGAAGAAGAGGAAATCTCAGAAGCTGAGAGTGTAGAAGAAATCGAAGGCGCATATGAAGAGCTGGGGGCTGAAAAACCGGTAAAGGGAATTATTGAAGTAGATGAAGAAGAGCAGTATGCTCCAACAGTTGAGGAAATAGAAAGAAAAGCCGGAGAGCACGGAAAGATCGCCTTTGAGTTTGAGAGGGCTACTGCTATAGAGGAAGAAGTAACTGGAGCTCCTGAGGAGGTCACTGAAGCCGAAGAGGTGGAGGCTATTGAGGATGATTTACAAACAGCAGTGAGTGGCGTTGGGATATCTGCGACTCACCTTCCAGAGCTTGAAAAACTTGTGCATGCAGGCTTTTCTATAGAAGAAGAAACTTCTGTGGAGGAAACCCCGCCATCGATGGAAGAGACCCCGCCGATGGTGGAAGAGACACCACCATCGGTGGAAGAAGCCCCGCCTTCGATACCTGAAGAAGTATACAAAGAGAAAGAAAAAATTCAAAGGGACGATGAGCTTTCTCATTTGATAAGTACAATTGAAGAATCTCCTCTTAAGAAGGCATTTAAAGATTTCTTGAAGAAAGCCCGTATAGCAAAAGGCGCAATTCTTATCCGGGATCCTGATGGAAGATATTCGCCCTCCGTAATTCATGGCTTAAGTGATGAATCAAGTACAAAACTTATATTTAGTGGTTATGAGAAAATATTTAGGAGCATATTCCAGAAAGGTAAGATGCTCTACATAGTAGAAAACCCGTTTTACGGTGAAGAGATGAGAAGTAAGTTTTCGGGGGCAGATATAGAGGAAATTGACAGATTATTTTTTGCACCAGTGTTTGCCCATGATGAAATTAGAAGTATAATTCTCATTGGGATGAAAAAAGACATACCTTTACCCGATACAGAAATGATAGAAAAAATAAAAGATATAAAAAAGATAATAATAAATATAATTGAATAGTTATTTAGCTTGACAATGAGGAGTATGCGTATTAATCTATTGTAACATGTAAACTTTCTGAAAGGGGAAAGAAGGTGGTGTATATAATATTTCAATATGCACTACCATCCCTCTTTCTTGGTGTAGTTATTGGATATTTTCTGCGCCGTTATATTGCAAAACTGAAGGTCGCATCCGCAAAAGAGACGGCGGAAGATATATTAAAAGAAGCGCAGAAAGAAGCTGAAGCGAAGAAACGAGAAGTAGTTCTCGAGACAAAGGATCAACTTTTCAGAGAACGAAGTAATTTTGAAAGGGAAACAAGAGAGAGAAGAAATGAGCTTCAGAGATGGGAAAAAAGACTTCTCCAAAAAGAGGAAAACCTTCATAAGAGAGTCGATGTTCTCGATAAAAAGGAAAAGCTTATATCCAACCGAGAGAGGGTGGTAGATACAAAAGAAACAGAATTAAGAAAAGCTCAAGAGGAGATTCGGAAAGAACTTGAGAGAATCTCCGGTCTTACTGGTGAAGAAGCAAAAAGCATGCTTATAAAGAGCATGGAGGAAGAAGCTCGCCGGGATGCACAGACAATAATCAGTATAATCGAAAATGAGGCAAAAGTTACTGCTGAGAAAAAAGCGCGAGATATACTCGTCTATTCCATTCAGAAACTTGCCTCCGATATTACCTCTGAAATCACAGTAACCTCTGTTTCTCTTCCCAATGATGATATGAAGGGAAGGATTATCGGGAGAGAAGGAAGAAACATTAGAGCACTTGAAACTCTGACAGGTGTGGACATCATCATTGATGATACACCAGAGGCCGTTGTGCTCTCGAGCTTTGATCCTGTGAGGAGGGAAATTGCCCGTGTTTCAATGGAGAGGTTGATTGCGGATGGGCGTATTCATCCCGCACGTATCGAAGAGGTGACCGCAAAGGTCACAAATGAGGTCAACCAGTTAATTCTTGAGGAGGGAGAAAAGGCTGTATTTGATGTATCAATACAGGGTATTTCTCTCGAACTGATCCCGTATTTAGGCCGTTTGCACTACAGGACTTCTTATGGTCAGAATATTCTCGCACACAGTAAGGAAGTCGCCAATGTATCAGGAATGCTTGCTGGGGAGATCGACGCTGATATTGAGCTCGCTAAGCGAGGAGGTCTGTTACACGATATAGGAAAGGCTGTGATTACAGAAGGAGAAGGTGGCCATGCACTCATTGGAGCTGAGCTCGCACGGAAACTCGGGGAAGGTCCTGAAATCGTGAATATCATTGAATCGCATCATAATGATAGGGAACCAACATCTATCGAGGCGGTGATTGTTCAGGCTGCAGATGCTATATCGGCATCCCGTCCAGGAGCGCGGCGTGAGTCGATGGATACCTACATAAAGAGGCTCGAATCTCTTGAAAAGATAGCTGAAGAGTTTGAAGGAGTTGAAAAATCTTTTGCGATACAGGCTGGGCGGGAGATACGAGTAATCGTAAACAATGACAGGGTTGATGATGAAAAGGCCAAAGAGGTGGCAAGGGAGATTGCGAAAAGGATCGAGAAGGAGCTGAAGTATCCGGGAAGAATCAAGGTTACCTTAATACGGGAAACCCGTATAGTCGAATACGCAAAGTAAATGAGCAATCGCAGAACAATTAGATATCCTTCCGGCAGGAATAGCATTGGATAAAGATCATGTAAGGGTATTGTTTATCGGGGATGTTATTGGTGATCCTGGAAGAAAAGCCCTCTTTCTCTCTCTAAAACAGATCGCTATAGAAAAAAATGCCGATTTTGTAATTGCAAATGGTGAGAACGCAGCTGGCGGTTTCGGCATTACCCCAGAAGTTGCAGGCAAGCTCTATTCCTACGGTGTTGACTGCATCTCTACCGGTAATCATATCTGGAGAAATAAGGCAGTATTTAAAATAATCTCAGAAGATCAACGCCTCATACGTCCTGCCAACTATCCAAAAGGCACACCTGGGAGAGGGTACACACTTGTTGAGAAAAATGGTGTAAGAATTGCTGTTTTGAATCTACTTGGCAGGGTTTTCATGGAGCCTCTTGACTGTCCATTTAGAACCGCCCAAAGAGAAGTAGCCGCACTGAAGAAACGCACAAGAATTATTGTTGTTGATTTCCATGGTGAAGCTACCAGTGAAAAGGTTGCAATGGGATGGTATCTGGATGGTATGGTAAGTGCGGTTATTGGCACTCACACCCATGTGCAGACTGCTGATGAGAGAATTCTGGACGGTGGGACGGCATATATTACTGATGCTGGAATGACAGGTCCATTCGACTCGATAATAGGTATGAATAAGGAATCTGCATTAAAGAAGTTTGTCACGATGCTCCCCTCAAAGTTTACCGTTGCTGAGGATGATCTACGGATAAACGGCGTTGTGATTACAATTGCGAGAGAAACGGGAAGAGCAGTGAGTATTGAAAGAATTAATGAAATGGTGACATTTAAATAATTTTTATTAATGATTTTCTGTGAAAATAAATATATTCGTTTCTGTGTAAAGTGAGCGTAAAGCATAAAGAAAGAAAAAAAGAACGGCTTGATAAGCTCATAGTTGATCGAAACATCATACATACCAGAGAGAGAGCAAGGGCATATATTCTGGGGGGGAATATAACTGTAAATGGTGAAAAAGTTCTAAAACCCGCGGCTCTCGTTGATAACAATTCTGATATTCGAGTCTGTCTTCCTAACAAGGGTTATGTAAGCCGGGGTGGAATAAAACTGGAAGGGGCGCTCGAAGATCTTAAAATCGATGTGCGTGATAGCTACTGTCTCGATATAGGTGCCTCAACGGGCGGTTTTACCGATTGTCTTTTAAAAAGGGGTGCGAAGAAAGTTGTTGCCGTTGATGTGGGGAAAAATCAGATAGACTACGGTTTACGATCGGACCCAAGAATTATAGTAATTGAAAGGTTTAACGCGCGGTATATTGACAGATTCAAACTCGAACAGACACCCGATATCGTCACAATCGATGTATCGTTCATATCAATCAGACTCATACTTAAGCCTCTCGGTTTTGTAATAGATGAAAAAACAAAGGTAATAACTCTCATCAAGCCACAGTTTGAACTTGAAAAACCGCATAAAGGTTTTCATGGAGTGATAAAAAACCAGGAGCTTCACCTGGATATTCTGAATGACCTGAATGCCTTCTTTTTTATTGCTGGGTATTCTGTTGATGGATATACCTTTTCGAAAATAAAAGGACCGAAGGGAAATATCGAATATTTTACATGCCTTAGGAAAGCACGGAATAGAGAAATTAAAGTCCCGTCTACCACGTGTACAGTAATTGAGGAGCTTGTGGTAAGCTCCCATAATTATTTCTCTAAAGATAAGAGTACCAAATAGCGTAATAAGAGCTAAAAATAGAGAAAGAGGTTTTGAGAATGACGAAATATATTTTTATTACAGGAGGTGTTTGTTCATCCCTCGGTAAGGGAATTGCAGCTTCCTCACTCGGTTGCTTACTGGAGAGCAGATCATATAAAGTGAGCATCATGAAAATGGACCCCTATATCAACATCGATCCAGGTACAATGAGTCCTTATCAGCATGGTGAAGTCTACGTTACCGATGACGGCACTGAGACCGATTTAGACCTCGGTAACTACGAGAGATTCACATCACAAAACCTGTCCCGGTTAAACAGCGTCACCACGGGGCAGATATACAGCACAGTCATTGAAAAGGAGAGAAGAGGGGACTATCTGGGAAGAACTGTCCAGGTGATACCCCACATTACGAATGAGATCAAAAGAAGAATCACGATTGTTGTGGAAACAGATAATCCTGATTTTCTTATTGTTGAGATTGGTGGAACGGTTGGAGATATCGAAGGCATTCCATTTCTTGAAGCAATAAGACAGTTCAGGCATGATGTTGGGAGGGAAAACAGTCTATTTATACATGTGACTCTCATTCCTATTGTGGGAGTTGCTCAGGAGTCAAAAACGAAACCAACACAGCATTCAGTTGCGAAGTTGCGGGAGATAGGTATCAGTCCTGATATTATATTGTGCAGAACGAGTGTTGAATTAACAGAAGAGATGCGCCGTAAAATATCACTCTTTTGTGATGTTGAAGATAGAGCAGTGATAGCTGCAAAGGACATTAAGTCGACCATTTATGAAGTCCCTTTAAATTTAAAAAGTGGCAATCTTGATGAAATCGTACTTGAGAAACTGGGAATGGATAAAAAACGTCAGGACCTTTCCCGCTGGGAAGGAATAGTGAACAGTTTGAAATCTTCGAAAGAAGCAGTGAACATCGCAATTGCTGGTAAGTATACAGATTTCCACGACTCATATAAAAGTATATATGAAGCTCTTGTACACGGAGGAATAGAAAATAGTGTGAGAGTGAATATTGTGAAGGTGAAGACAGATCGTGTGAAGCGGGCTAATTTAGAGGAAAAATATCGTAATATTCACGGAATACTTATCCCCGGTGGTTTCGGGGAGAGAGGAATTGAGGGGAAAATCCTTACCGTTGAATATGCGCGGATCCGTTCAATCCCAATATTCGGTATTTGTCTCGGTATGCAGTGCATGGTCATCGAGTTTGCACGGAATGTGCTCGATTTTAACGATGCAAATAGTACAGAGTTCAATATAGATACAAAACATCCTGTCATTAGTCTGATGGAAGAACAGAATGGGGTGAAAAATCTGGGTGGGACTATGCGGCTTGGTGCACAGCAAGCGGTGCTGGTGAAAAATACAAATGTCTCTAAGGCTTATAATACTGAAGTTATCCATGAAAGGCATAGACACAGATATGAGTTTACAAATAGATACCGAGATATCATGGAGGAGCATGGTCTGATCATTTCTGCCACTTCTCCTGATGGAAATCTTGTCGAAGCGGTGGAATACAGGAATCATGCCTGGGGAGTTGGTGTACAATTCCATCCTGAGTTTAAATCCAGACCTGTAAAAGCCCACAAGCTTTTCAGGGACTTTTTGAAAAAGAGCCTTGAATATAAGAGAAATACTACAGGTTGAATTGGGCAATGATAAGAAGCAATTTGCATGGCATCAATAAAAAAGCTCTCTGGTGGGCACGATTCATCACAGTCCTTCTTACGCTCCTTTTATTTCTGATGCCTGCGTATGGTGGAGGCATAAAAGACTGGAGCGCTTCAGATGCTTCAAAGTATCAAGAAAAAATACTTCCTGATTACGCACTTAAAAATGTAAAGCATTATCACTACGAGAAAGGAATCTTACGACTTGAGGTTACCTTTGAAGATGGAGAGTATTACTCGGCAGGACAGGAGTTACATATTGAAAATTGTAGTTTTCTATATTATGATATAGATGAAACACTTATTTCCAGAGGTCGATCAAAAAGGGCAAGGATTTTCAGTGAACAGTCATTGATAATAGCTGAGAATGATGTGGTGATTATTTCGGAAGTTAACGGCGGAGTTCTCGAAACCGAATATCTAGAATGGCATGGCCATGAAGACAGGTTTGTAACTGATAGACCAGTTACCATTACGCGGCGAAATGGAGACACCATATCTGGAAAGGGTATGATCGCTGATATAGCTCTCCGCTTCATCACTTTAGAAAGTGATGTGAGAGGTAGTTTTCGCAGTTCGGGAGAGTAATTTTCTCTCCTAACGGTATATAAGTGCAATCAATTGTGGATGGATTACTATTAATAGAGCTATAGCACTACTTCAATATCCGGGTATCTCCTTTGGATTCATCTGTAAATAACACAACTAGCTTCTTACCTTTTATCTTCACAAGAGCCTTTCACTGTGTCCTTATGGTGGTAATTATTTTAAGTTCCGGTTTAATTTCCAGACAACTAATTTTTGCAGATGCCTATATATCCGAAGATAAGGTCTATTATGGTGCTGACTCTTATACAATTGATTATGAGAGAGAGATAATTTATGCAAAGGGTCATGCGTATTTTAAAAAGGAAGATAGAAGAGTCCAGGCTGACAGGATTAAGATATATTACTCTCGGGATAAAAAGAAGGCTGAGTTTTTCAATAATGTG
>Ga0209636_10001991_pt1 | contig 20645 bp, 24 predicted proteins | sample DeeMarSWOR152_54_FD_187464 | JGI IMG/M metagenome (GOLD analysis project Ga0209636, IMG submission 187464) | Marine sediment microbial communities from White Oak River estuary, North Carolina - WOR-1-52-54 (SPAdes) (version 2) | ecosystem: Environmental > Aquatic > Marine > Intertidal zone >...
TGTCTCCGGCTGGTCCTTCCGGAGGGATCCATCCTTCAAAAAGAAAAACCAACTATACAGTCCTTGCCGTCGAAAGGAACGGATATCCCATTTTCCTCCATACCCATCTCACAAATCAGGTTGCCCGGTACCTCATTGAGAGGAAACTAATTCCACCGCTTGAGGGAGCAGAAATAGTAAAAGAAGAGGTTCTTCACGGCAGGAGCCGGTTTGATTTTCTTCTGCGGGAGAACGGGAGGGATCTGTACCTGGAGGTGAAGTCCTGCACGCTCTTTGGAAATGGTGTGGCCATGTTTCCAGATGCTGTGACAGAACGAGGAAAGAGGCATCTCCTTGGCCTTGCTGAGATGGGGAGAGACGGAATCAGATCTGCAATGTTATTCATTGTCCATTATCCCCATGTAAGATGGTTCATGCCCGATTTTCACACGGATTATGATTTCAGCTTGAATTTGCTGAAGGTGAGCAATGACCTGATGATTCTCCCTGTGGCGATAGAATGGAAATCCGATCTTAGCATCGGTCAGGAGGTCAAGATCTTAGAGATTCCATGGGACTATTTGAGGCAAGAGATAGAGGACAGGGGAAGCTATCTTTTGGTCTTACAACTGGGGAAGAAAGAGCTCATAGAGATCGGTCAACGGGGTAAGGTGATGTTTCAAAAGGGATACTACATCTATGTGGGTTCCGCAATGAGTAACCTGAGTGCCAGGATTAGAAGGCACAGCCAACAAGGGAAAAAGATGCACTGGCACATCGATTATCTTACCCAAGTTGCTGACGGTTCTGTCTCCCTGCCGATCAGATCCTCCCAGAGGCGTGAATGTGAGATTGCTCAGGCCCTCTCCTCAATCATGAAAAGCGGGCCTCCGGGGTTTGGATCCTCAGATTGCCACTGTTCAACCCACCTCTTCTGGAGCGAGAAGAATCCCCTTGATACAGGGTCCTTTCATGACATTCTTCAGAGATTCAGGATGAGACATCCTGACTACCTGACCGATAAGGACATCAGGTCAGTTGCCAGGATAAGCTCCCCCTGGTAAGTTTTCCGGCACTGGGTTTCTACGTCACTCCTGAGGCATTCTGGATAGAAATGGGTTAAGAGGAGTCTTTTGATCCCTGAGCGGGCAGCTATATCACCGGCCTGGGATGGGGTAAGATGCCCTTGTACCTCTTTCCCCTCAGGAAAGGAAGACTCAAGGATCAAGAGGTCTGCACCTGTGGCCAAATCCACAATTCCCTCACAATAACCGGTGTCTCCTGAATAGACAATAGTCCTCCCTGCCATGTCTTCTATTCTCAGGCCAATGCTCTGGGGGGTATGGTTTACAGGGGCGGATAGTATTATGAAGCCATCAAATTCTTTCTTGTCCTTTTCCCCCGTGTCCAATTCCTCTATCTTCATAAGACCAGCAGGAAGGTCAAGCCAGCTTCCATAGGGCCTTTTCAAGAGCTTCAAGAACTCGTTGAATCCTTTGGGCCCTATTACGGTAAAGGGTTTTCTCTTTTTGAGGATAGGTGGATGCCTTGTAGCAAAGATGAAATGTATGAGATCAGCGGTATGATCCGGATGAAAATGGCTGATGCCTATGTAGTCAATATCCTCGTGGTTAAGGCCCGCACGTGCGAGTTGTCTGACCGTTCCCGGCCCTATGTCTATCAAAAGGAATTGATCCTCAACGAAGATGGCAACAGAAGGGGATGCCCTCTCAGTAAGGGGAACAGTCGTGCCTGAACCTAAGATAACGATTTCCATAAATAATCTTGATACTTGATGCTTGAAACTTGAAACTTGATGTTTGGAGAAGATCGGTGATTATAAATTGAAATAACAATCATAAAATAAACTTCCTTACTTATCCAGTTTCCAGTTTCGGGTTTCCAGTTTCCAGTCACCCTCTCCACCTCCCAGGTATCCGGGTGTTGCAGAACTTACACCTGCCGGCGCTTATGTTGAATTCGGCAATAATATATCCTCTTCTTCTTATCAGAATCTTATGACAGTTATGGCAGTAGGTATTGTAGGCATCATGACCCGGGACATTCCCAAGATAAACATAATGTATCCCTTCCTTGAGGGCTATATCCCTCAAGAGTTCCAGTGTTTTCACCGGGGTAGCTTGCAGCCTGTTCAATTTATACCGGGGGAAAAAGCGCAGAAAATGCAAGGGGTAATCGGGCCCAAGTTCCTTGAGAATCCAGTCACACATTCTCTTTGTCATCTCCGGTTCATCCACATATCCGGGAACAACAAGGGTGGTCATTTCAAACCAGATTCCTTTTCTGTGAAGAAGCTTGAATGTATTGAGCACCGGCTGAAGCCTTCCGCCGTTAAGCGCCCTGTATATATCATCGTCAAATGATTTGAGGTTTACGTTGGCTGCATCCAGGTATTGGGCGAGATCCTCAAGTGGTTTTCTATTGATATAGCCATTTGAAACCAGAACATTCTTTATACCCTCTGCCCTTGCAAGCCTTGCGGTATCATACATGTACTCGTAATAGGAGATAGGCTCTGAATAGGTGTAGGCGATGGAGGGAATGTTTTTTTCCTTGGTCAACCTGACAACATCAGCCGGAAAGAGCTCGTGGTGCTGTACTTCCTCAGGTTTTCTCTGGGAGATCTCCCAGTTCTGACAGTTGAGGCATCTGAAATTACAGCCGGTAGTGGCTATAGAGAATACCCCGGTGGCTGGATAGAAATGGCTGAGGGGCTTTTTCTCGATGGGGTCAATATGAACGGCACATGGGTTTCCATAGGCAAGGGAGTAAAGCTTCCCTCCTATGTTCACCTTTGACCTGCATACACTCCTGTCCCCTGGGGTCAGGTAACATCTGTTTGGGCATACCATACACTGGACATCCGTCCCATTTGTTGTGTAGTGGAATCCTTCGATTGACCATTTCCAGAGGCTCTTGGGGGCATCGTTTTTAAAGACATGGCCTCTGATATCGGCCTTTTCCCCCTTTTTATTCTTGGGCCAGAAACAGTGCCCTTCTGTCGCTATGAGAAGGGAGAGAACCCCCATCTCTTTTAAGAACTCTTTCCTGCTTATAGATCGTTCCATTTGAAGTACTGTCCGTAGTCCGCTAGTTTGAATCGTTGGCCCTTTCAGTCCCTTGCAGGATTGTGTTTATACGGTCTGAAAGTTTTTCATTCGGGTTGTCAATTATGTCGTTGCCACTCATTTTTTTATCCCTTTACAATTGCATCAGGGAGTTGTCGAAAAATGAATCCCCTTATTTGCTCCGCGACTTCTACCGCTTCCTTTGCATCTTCAAACAAAGGCTCTTCAGATTCGCCATAACGGATTTATACAGCATATGGGGTAAGGATGCCAGCGTCTTCTGTAAGCCCGGAAAAGGAAGAATCCGTTTGAGTTGCAAGAAGAATCAGATCTTCAAGAGAATGAGTCCTGGGAAATTCGATTTTCTGCCACACCAGATAAGCCTTGAGATATTTTTCTCCCGCCTGTTGAGCATGAAAGCAGATTATGTCAGTAAAAGGTTCGGAAGAATCTAAACCGTTTTTTGCTGTTATTAAGTCTCGTCGTGCCTTCTCAAGCCAATTTCTTACAAGGTCAACATTGCTCTTTTTCATAAATCACCTTCCCTTTTCTGATGGCAGTAGTAATGAAAGCCTGGGGAACTTCGCTCCATTCTTCGATTTCTTCTGGTGTATATACGAGAATATCTTTAGGAATCAAAAGGCCTGCAAGACAACTGTAGATGGATATGGAGCGTCTGTACCGGGGGAGTTCAGAATTCATTATGACGAGGATGTCCAAGTCACTCTCGTCCTTCGGTTCTCCATAAGCGTATGAGCCAAATAGGATAATCCGTTCTGGCTTTACGGCATCTACGATCCTGTCTCGAATCTCCCTTAGAAGATCATCATCAACCTGGCCAGTCTTTTTCAGGGTAGTTTTTACCATTGCGTACACCTCACCTTATTTCCGCTTCTCAAGGCTATTAAGCCTACTTAGAGTGTCACAAACCTGTCTTTCAACTTCATTCATTATATTACTCCCTGCTGTTGCGACGCTCCGTTTCCGTGCGCGGTGGTATAATCCCAACTCCACTAACCCTTCAAGATCACAAAAGTGCTTGCGGTCTTTATCAATATCAGGGCAATGATAGCCGCCTGAATACCAAAGAGAGGGATTACCAAGGTTCCAATTGCAAGGGTGCCAGCGCCAGCGCCTACAAGGTCAGCGGCAAAGAGACCAGCTGCGGGACTCTCCTCCTCCCCAATTATCTCCGCGGCAACAGGAAACTGAAGCCCGCACAGCAGCGAGAAGGCAAAACCATACAAAAAAAAGACAATCTCCGGCATCACAGACGGGTAGAAGGTTACCCAGATCAGATAGGTCATAAGCAAAAGCAACATACCGGTCTCCGCCCTCAGGAGCATATCTTTACCCCTTTTTTTCCATCTATTTCCAAGTACCGCACCAGGCAAAAGACCAAGCAAGAAAAAACTAATTACAGCACCTACCTTAAGATACACATAGCCATAGGTTACCTGGAAGGAGAACAAGATTAACATCTCTACACCCATGGCAGCAAAGCCGGTAGAAAAAAGAACGTATTCCTCTTTTCTTATCAGGAGAAGGTAGATAATGAGGATCCCAATGAGGGAGGCAATAAACCAATTGGGTGAAGTCCCGTATTTCTTGAACCACTCCTTGAACATTATGTTTATAACCCTGGGCTTGAAGTCAGTGTTGATAAACTCCTTTGGATTAACCGATTCATTGATGGATTTTATCCTCTCCTTCGTAACATTGCCGTAATAAAAGCCATCGATGTAGGATGTGGTTATGGATCTTTTTCTCAACCTTTCTGGGATGTCAGCGGTGAGCTTTTCATTGCTTGCAAGGAAATAGACCTCTTCGCCTGGGATGAGGAGGACATTGTGAAAATATCGCTTGACAGTGTTGAATACGGAGGAGAGTTTCTTGACCCTGACCTCTGAAAGGTAATTGGGATTTGCAATGAGGGAGAAGGACAGGATCCCATCTTTCTTTAGAATCCTTTTGGCATGGGCAAAGAACTCTTTTGTGTAAAACCGATTTATCTGGAAGGTATCGGGCTCTGGCAGATCGAGGATTATTGCTGAATACCTTTTATTGCTGTTGGTTATATATCGCCTTCCATCTGCAGGGATGATGTTAACCTTCCCCTTATGGCTCAAAAGACCGGACTGGCTTGCTACTTCAATCAATGCAGGATCTAGCTCTACATAATCTATGCTGCGAGGGGCGTATTTCAAGATCTCGTCAAATGTTTCACCCATGCCCCCACTGATCAGAAGAACGTCGTCTATTCTATCAAGCTGGCACAAAGGATAGTGGACCTTTTCTTCGGCAGCGGTTATGTTGAAGGCGGAAAAGATAGGTGTTCCAGATTCCCAGAAGGTATATTCCCCTTTTTCTCTGGTTAAGACTATTCTGCCATAAGGCGATTCCCGGTAACTTACTATATTCGGACCATATTGGTTTGAAAGGGTAGAAAGCTCGAACCTCTTTTCAAGGGCAAGGCCAAAGAACAGAGCCACGGATAAGAAGGCTCCCAAGAAAACGAGATATCTCTTTAAACGGATCATAAGGGCAAGGGAAAGAAGGATTAGAAGAGAGGAGGTGAAGGCTATTATCTTAAAAGGGCTCAAGAAATATACCAAAATAAAACTGAACAAGACGCCGCCTGTTATATCCCCTACATTGTCGGTGATGTACAAGTCTCCTGCTGTAAACGCTCCGCCATTTGTCTTGAGAACAGCAAGCGAGTAAGGGAGTATAAAACCAATGAGGAAGGCGTAAGGGGCACTTAAGGCCAGAATGAAAAAAAAGAGGGGATAAAAGCCGGGAGATTCTCCGTGGATAAAAATGATATCTCTGAAAAGCCTTATTGCAGTTATCTGAATCAAGGGAAAGACGCCTGTTATGAGGGCAACGATGGAGTAGAGGATGAAGGATTTTTTCTTGAAGAATTTTGATGCAAGAGAACCAAGCCCACTAACCATTAACCAGCAGAAGAGAACAAGGGAGATGGTAATCTCGTTGCCGTAGAACTGGGAAAGAAATTCTCTTACCGTAATCAACTGAACAGATATGGATGATATCCCCGTCCCAATAATGGATGCTATTATAAGATTGGCAAGATTCATTGCGTACCGGGTCCCATGGGAAATCGGTGATGTTGTGGGATTCTTATCATTCCGATTTCTCCTCTTCAAATGCCTGAACCTGGTAGGTGGATACCTGGAGTTTCTCTGTCTTCCAGCTCTCGGCAGAAAGTCCCGCCTTCAGACAGAGATGTGATAAGAACTCTTTTTTGCTAGGAAGCTGTTCCCAGACCTGGGGTAGAAAGGTGGCTTCGTAAGGTCCCTTTTTTATGATGAGCCCATCTATTCCCGGTCTCAATTTCTTCAAAAGATCTCTGTGGTCTGCATAAGAAAGCTCCTTAGGGGATGTGAGGATGCTTATCTCAATCTCTATTCTGTCAAATTCCTCTCTCGTCAAAGGAGGGAATCTTGGGTCCCTGAAGGCCGCGTTGATGGCGTTTTCTTTTATCCCTTCAATCAGAGGCTCTCGAGGTATGATATGCCCGATACATCCTCTTAAGTAACCCTCTATGTTAATAGTAACAAAGGTGCCGAGTCTTCTTTGAAATATCTCCGGTGTGTCTTTCCAGTCAATTTTGGGCTCCTGTAAATTATACAATCTATTCTTGATAGTCTCTCTGGCGATCCCTAAGAGATGTTTCCCTTCGTCTTCAGAAAGCCATTTTGTTGTATCCATTTTCTCATCCCCCCCTTTTTTATGAACCGTTTTCTTGCCCCCTCTCTTTTGCTCTTTGTCACTCTTTCCAGGATATAGTCCTCCAAGACCAAGCGAGCAAAACAATAGGATAGCAATGGTAAAAGACAGGAGTCTTCTGTTCACCCTGTCAGAGAGAAGGCCTCGCTCGAATTTTCTAACAGGGTTTATCATTTCTTCGGCCATGGAAAGGTATTCTTGTTAGATTTTTAATATCTTGTATCATTTTAATAAATCTGTCAAAATCATTTTTTGCCCAGCATAACACTGGAGAAACATTATGTATAAAAAGAGGAGGAATTCAGGAATGTTGGCTCCAACAATAGTAATGGGACTGCTCGCAATTATTCTGCTCGTCATAGGCTACCACAAAGGACAGGGGCAGCACATTAGTGGCGTGAAATCAGGCTTGAATATGGCCGTTGAAATCCTGCCATTGTTGATTTTGGCGTTTATCGTGGCTGGCATGGTTCAGGTTCTTCTCCCTGTAAAGAAACCTGTGTTGCCTAACTACCTTCATACAAAATAGTGCCATAAGATCAAGGCAGAGATAAGAATATGTGTTGGCATAAGGTCATAGTTAGAGATATAAGGAGAGTGAAACAAGGATATGGCTCATTATCGAAAAAGATGTATCGGGGGTATCTGTGTTCAATGGACGATTGAAAAAGCCCGGGTGGCCACTACCGTTTCTGCTGCTCGTAGTTATTGTATGGTGCTCTTCGACCAAACCCGACACCATCCGCTCCCAGGGTCCCTATCAACATAGAGAGGCCCATCCCATTCCCCTTGGTCTCGGTACCTCCAGATCCTTGCATATCCCCGGCACAGATGCGGAAGGGACACATACCACAGCCCAGGGCCAGGGTCTCCTCCATCAGGTAAAGGCGGATTCAGATGGTGAGCAAGGCTCCCAGGAGGAGAGTGTGGGTTCAAGCATCTGGTTTACGCTCCTGGTACTCTTTCTGGGAGGACTGGCCCTCAACCTTACACCATGTGTCTATCCCCTGATCCCCATAACTATATCCTATTTTGGGGGAAAGAGTGAGAGCATAAGAGGTTATACGATAGTCCACGGGACGCTGTATATGTTTGGCCTGGCTGTGACCAATTCTGTGCTGGGCCTGTCAGCGGCTTTATCAGGTGGTATACTCGGCTTTGCCCTTCAGACTCCTCTTGTTTTGATCTTTGTGGCCGGCGTAATGGTTGCCATGGGGCTGAGTTTCTTCGGATTGTGGGAGCTCAGGCTACCCCTATTGCTGACACGCCTGGCATCAAAGAATTACGCCGGTTTCTTTGGAACGTTCTTTATGGGTTTGACCCTCGGAGTTGTAGCCGCTCCCTGTATTGGCCCGTTTGTACTGGGATTGCTAGTCTACGTGGGGCAAAGGGGAGAAGCCTTTCTAGGTTTCCTTTATTTCTTTGTCCTGAGCATGGGCCTCGGACTTCCTCTCGCGGTTTTGGCCGTTTTCTCAGGGGCTATAGCCAGGCTACCCAGGTCTGGGGACTGGATGCTGTGGATAAGAAGGTTGATGGGCTGGGTTCTTATGGGCATGGCAGGCTTCTTTATGATAGGCCCTGTGGTATCGGACCTTTTTGGAAGGCACTGGCTCTTGGCAGGAGTATCAGTAGCAGCAGGCATCGATCTTGGTTGGCTCGATAAGACAGGAGCCGCGCTCAGGGTCTTTCCCCATCTCAAAAAGGCCATAGGAACCGCCATGGTGTGCGGTGGAATCATCTACCTGGTGCTGACAATTCAGCACGTGGGGAAAATCGAATGGATTCCATACGACGAATCCGTTCTTGCAGGGGCCGTGGAAGAGAGGAAACCAGTGGTCATAGATTTCTATGCTGACTGGTGCGGGCCATGTCGGATAATGGAGAAGGAAGTGTTTTCGGATCCTGAGGTGGTAAAGCTAAGCCGTGATGTTATTACCATGCGTCTGGACGTGACCAGGGTGAAACCGTTTCATGAAGAGGTAATGAGAAAGTATCAGATCCGGGGTATTCCAACAGCAGTTTTCATAAACAGGCAAGGAGTCGAGGAAGGGGACCTGAGAATCTTTGGCGCTGTTGATAAATCTGAGTTTCTCAAGACTCTAAGGTGGTTAATCGAGAAATCGTAGCTCAGGTTAATGGATTCGGGAAGGCATATGAGACCTCATGCCTGTAATCGTGAATCTTCACTCATGGGTATGAATTGGGGTCACCCATGGAGGTGTGGGACGTTGTAGTTCTGAGCGCAAGATTGAATGTTTCAATCAGCGAAACGAGTCAATCAAAGACTTAACCGCTTCATGACCCTGGACCGGCGCACAGTGCCAGGCAGAGGGGAAAAAGATGAGATATTACATCTACTTTGACGGTTATGGACATTTAAGGCATGCGATTGCCGAGAAGGAATTGGCTGAAAAATACAATAATGATCCTGATGAGTTCTTGAGGGCAATGCGTAGTCTGGGGCCGAGCGCCATGGTCCAACAGGCGACCGGTCATGTTAGCACACTTGTATTTAGCGACGAAAGGGAGCTCAATGATTACCTCGAATCGGTGAGCGACGAGATAACAGGGTTTTATGAGTGTCGGTCAGAAAGTCGACCGTATAATTTTTGATGAAACGAGCATAGGGGAAGTTCCCAATACCATATCCTTCAGGGAGCAAGAAAGATGGTTTCGTAAAAAGTCGCCCGTGCTGTCATTGCGAGCGTAGCGAAGCAATCTCATTGGCTGTAACTGCTTGAAATCAGGAGATTGCTTCGTCGCTTCGCTCCTCGCAATGACCGGTGAAAAGACTTTTTACGAAGCCGTCAAGAAACATCATTAGAAATGAGCTAAAATCTCTACACGAAGTTTAGGGGGGTTTGGCTCAGCGCCCAGGAGATATGAGATCCGCTGTGCCTGCATTTTTTTCCCTCAATCGGTTTAACCTGAAGTAGATATTTCCCAAGGCCATGAGTTCCTTATGAGCACCCTCCTCAACGATACGTCCATGGTGCATGACAAGAATCTTATCCGCCAGTTGAATAGTGGAGGGTCTGTGGGCAATAATGAGGGTGGTCTGCCTTGTTGACAGCCTGAAGATAGAGTCCTGAATCAGCCGCTCTGTCTCCGGATCCACACTGGAGGTGGCCTCGTCGAGAACCAGAATAGCTGGATCGTATGCCAATGCCCGGCTCAGGGCCAGAAGCTGACGCTGGCCAGCAGAGAGGGTTGCACCTTCCTCCTTTACCTCATGATTGTAGCCCCCCGGCAGGCGTCCTATAAATTGATAGAGGTTTACCTGTCTGGAAATACCCTCCAGTGTTGCCCTTGTTATGTTTTTATCACCGAGGGATATGTTTTCCGCGATGCTGCCGGCAAAGATAAAGACATCCTGCATAACGAGGCCTATGCGGGAACGCAGTTCGGCTATCTTCCAGTCCCTGATATCAATGTCATCTAAAAGGATGTTTCCCCTTTCAAATTCATAGAATCTTTCCAGAAGGTTAATTATGGTTGTTTTCCCTGAGCCGGTAATGCCAACAAGGGCCACCGTTTGGCCCGGCCTGATTTCAAAGGTAACGTCAGCGAGGACGGGGAAGCCCTTCTCATAGGAAAAGGAGACGTTTTTGAACTGGAGATGACCTTCAGCCCTCACCGGCCTTTTCGGTATGGCTGGCTCCTGAATCACCTCCCTGTGATCCATAAGACCGAATATCCGCTCCATGCTAGCCATGGCAGACTGCATGATATTGTATTTTTCCGAGATATCCCGTATGGGCTTAAAAAACATCTGGATATAGCCAATAAAGGCTACCAGAGAGCCCAGGGTAAGCTGTTCTCCTAAAACCTCTCCGCCTCCATACCATATCAAGAGGGCGATACCCACGGAGGAGAAGACCTCCATGAACGGCATAAATACCGCGAAGATCCTGATCTGTCTCAGGCTTGTAAGGTAGTTCTTGTGGTTAAGCTCTCTAAAGCGCTCAAGCTGCACCTTTTCCCGGACAAAGAGCTGAATGATCCGGATAGCGGAGAGCCTCTCCTGGAGGAATGCATTAATTGCGGCGAGGTTTTTTCTTATCTCCCGGAATACCTCCCGTGCCTGTCTGCTAAAGAAGATTGTCAGCCCAAACACAAAGGGGAGGAGAGTAAAAGAGATCAAGGCCAGGCGCCAGTTCAGATGTACCAGGACTACTATAATACCTGACAGGAGAAATATATCCTTGAAGACGGTGACGAGAACGGATTTGAACATCTCATTGAGGTTTTCGATGTCATTTGTCACCCTGGTAACCAGCATCCCCACGGGGTTTCGGTCAAAAAACCGAATGGCCTGCCCCTGAATCCGGCTGAAGAGCTCCATCCTGATGTCCTGCATCATATTCTGTCCGGATCGCTCAAGGAGATAATACTCCCAATAATTCAAGATAAGAGACCCCCCGATCAAAAGGAGCAAGAATAGTCCAATAAGGAATAATCCCTTAAGGTCTTTATGTCTCAGTGCCGCTATCCTATCGGGAGAGACACCCTTCAATTCCCTGGCAGGTACATAGAGATAGGGGCCCTGTCCTTTTGGCACCTTTTCACGACTCAATGCCCCATGCTGATCAACTGCCTCGGCAGGGAGCCTGTAGAACCTTTCCCTGGAAATGAGCCCCTCCTCCTGGTAGCGTCTAAGATCCACAGGATCGATCTGTTTGAGCCTGGAATCTGAGATAAATCCCAATCCGGCCTCTTTTGTAGCGTCTGCAAGGTGGCCGTATCTCCGGTTAAACTCCTCGGCCAAAGGGCTGGAAATCATCTTTTGGTTGATCGGGTACCAGAAGGGTACTATGTATCTGTCTATAGCAACCTTGGGAAGGTAGGGAATAGAAAGATCAAAGAGGGTGATCAAGAGGGTTAAGACCAGGGCAAGGAAAACAGGTCTCCTGTAGGGCCTTGCATAGGGGATTAGCCTTTTCAGGAGGCCAATATTGTACGGTTTGCCAAGGGGGCCCTCTTCCATGTATCCATAATCAAAATGCATTACTATCTACCTCTTTCCAATTCCTCGCTCAACTGCTGCCTTTCATAGAGCCTGGCATATTCCTTGTGTGCAGCCAGAAGGGCAGTGTGGCCGCCCCTCTCTACCAGTCTACCGGCCCTGAGCACATAGATGATGTCTGCCCTCCTAATGGTTGAAAGCCGGTGGGAGACAATGATATTCGTCTTCCCCTTTCTCATCTCAAGGATACTGTTTAGTATGGTGGCTTCAGTTCTGGTATCTACCTGAGAAAGGGCATCATCCATGATTAGGATAGGCGGGCTTGAAATAAGGGCCCGTGCTATGGTCAGCCTCTGTCTCTGTCCTCCTGAAAGAGTTGCTCCCTTTTCTCCCAGGTGGGAGTGGATGCCCTGGGGAAAAGAACCGATATCGGCTGTCAATTGAGAGACCTCAAGGGCAGTGTCAATGAGATCCTTGCTGATTGCGTGTCTGCCAAATATTATGTTGTTTAAGATAGTATCAGAGAAGATATGGCTCTCCTGGGTGACAAAACCGATAGATCCCCTTAAATTTTTCAGGTCTATGTCATGGATGGGAATTCCATCAATTTGTACCATCCCTCCTTTTGTTTCCATTAACCGGGGGATTATCTGAAGAAGCGTGCTTTTGCCTGATCCCACTCCTCCCACAATCGCCGCGGTGTGCCCGGCCTCTATTGTGAGATCTACATCATTCAGGGCCGGATACGGCTCATTTGGATAATAGAATGTCACATGCTTTAGACAAATCTGCCCTCTCATAACCCCTCTGAATGGATTGGCTGTTTGATTGGTAATCTCGGGGACCTCATGTAATATCTCGTTTACCCTTCTCATTGAGACAGAGGCTCTCTGGATCAAGTTTGTAACCCAGCCAAGTGCCATCATGGGCCAGGTTAGAAGGTTAAGATAGCTGATAAAGGCAACAAAATCACCGGTCGTAATATCCCCCAGAATGGTCAGGCGTCCCCCAATCCAGATAACAACAGCCAGCCCGAGATTGGTAAACAACGTCATCATCGGAAAAAACAGGGCCAGGGTTCTGGCTAAATCCAGATTATTCTTGACATAGATTTCCCCCTGATCCTTTACTCTCCTGTATTCCCAGGGCTGGCGATTGTAGGCCTTGATGACCCTGATTCCGGCAAATCCCTCCCTGACTGATTCTGTCAATTCAGAAAAGGTCTGTTGTACCCGCCTGAAATCTCTTCCCATCCTGCGGGTAATAATGAGGGTGAAATAGACGATAAAAGGTGTGGGGATCAGGGAGATGAGGGTTAGTCTTATGTCGATATATAACATAAAACCCACAGTGGCCAGACCAAGGACGACTCCGTCTGTCAGGGCCACTAATCCCATTCCCGCTGCCATCCTTACAGCATCGATATCGTTAACAGCCCTTGCCATCAAGTCGCCTGTCCTGGTCTTCCAGTAAAAGGAGAGGGAAAGGGTCTGGAGATGCTCATACATTCTATTTCTTAGGGCCTCCTCCACCTTCCTGGAGTGACCAAAGACGAGAAACCGCCAGATGTATCTGAAGATGGCCATAGCAATGGCAATTCCAACTATGATCAGGGCGTACTTGAGCAACAGCCCGGAACTCGCCAGACCAGCGGTCAGGACATCTATTGACTTTTTGATGATTCGAGGGATGAGAAGTTGGAGAAAGTCTACCAGTAAGAGGCTGGAGAGCCCCAGTATCAAGGCTATCCGGTTTTCGATAAAATAGGTTTTAAGAGGCTCAAAATCCTTCAGCATGCTCAACCCACGCTCTGCGAAATCAAAAAGACTGAGAGAAGTCTAAACCATATAGGAAGACGGTAGGGATTTTCAAGCTGAAAGAGGCAGGGTGCTCTTACTTTTCCAATCAGCCCCACCTACCCACGAGCGGAGGGAAGATAAATGAATACGATGAATTAGCCTTTTCCCGCAATTAGTGCAGAAGACGGGGTTATAGTTGGCGATCTGATAGGCTTCTTCCAACTTGTCTATAGGCGTCGGCGGGAGGTTGGTGGGCCTGTAGGTACATCTTTTTCACATCCTGAGGATCATCATTTAGGGCGGGGATATCCATTGGGGAAAATTCTAGGGGTAAGCATTAAATCATTATTTGCCTATCAAGAGCAACTTACGCAGTTCTTTTTGCTTCGTATCTTATTGGTAAGAGTCTCTCTAAGTTCACGTGCTTTGAAGCGTCAACAATTTCAATACCAATGACTTTCTCATTCTCTCCTATATCCAGTACAATATCTTCAGAGACTCGCCTGTTTATGACATCTTGCTTTTTATCGTCTAAACGAATATAGAGTAAATCTGTCTTATCATTATAAAGAATGTTCATTTTCTCCCTCCCACTTTCCATAAAATACGTAAACAGTATCCGGAATCTGGTCAAGCATTTTCCGAACTTCTTCTTTAGCTGTACCCATGTTCACCCCCACATCACATATACACTCCTCGGGAATTTCCCCTTTTTATCTCCCCTATCATTTCGTCTATAGTTTGAATAGGGTTAACAAATTCTGTACATGCCCTTCCGACCTGCTCAATTCTATATTGTTTTCAGATGTAGGGATTAAAGCCGCATAGGTAGTAGCTCTTGAAGATGCCAGAGGTCTGCGAGCCCACCATGTATGCAAAGCAGAGATATGCCCATCCCTTATGTTCTTCTCCCTTGCAGACTCAACACTCACTTTTTTACCAGGGAAACTTACTTCTATAAATGTCTTCATGCACAATCCTTCAAATTTTTCAAGATCTTTTGAATCAGAGGTTTCACGTCTGGAATAACATCTTTGATGGTATGCCAGACAAGGTCGTACTTTATACCAAAGTAGAAGTGAATGAGCTTATCTCTCATCCCTGCCATCTCTCTCCACGGGATATTAGGCTGCATCTGTTTTAGCGATCCCTGGACATTCTTAGTTGCCTCGCCAATGATTTCAAACTTTCTTATCACTGCACTTGATGTTTTGTCGTCCCTCTTAAACTCATCAAATTCCATACCTTCTACGAACTTTTCTATTGCATCCATAGCATCTAGAATATCTTTCAAATAGAGCTTGGGGTCTCTCACAGATAAATTGCCTCCTTTAACACATCCTCCCTGATCTCTTCTCTTAAGGTATCCGATGGAACGAGATCAACGGGCAAATTGAGTTTCTCTTCAAGAAAGAGTGAAAGTCCAACAAGATGAAGAAGATTTGCTCCTTCTTCAAACTCAACCAGAATATCAATATCGCTCTTCTCATGCTCTTCCCCTCTTACAAAAGAGCCGAAAATTCCCTTTATGCGGGCTCTATAGTTTTGCTCAACTTCGCCGGTCACTTCTCTTAGAAGTCTTATAATTTCTTCTTCATTCATACTTTCACCCCTTTGTTTTTCCATTCCTCCAGGTGAGCCATGAAGCGAACCTCCTCTATCTTGTCGAATAATCACAGTATCATCTCCAGGGGTTCTCGGGTAATGAATTCAACGCAGGTACGAGCGGGGTCAGGCAACCTGGAGAGTAACGCTGTTAGGTCTGGGGCATCAGCGATCACGTGCCCGTGCTTCACCGCAATCCACTGGTCGGAATACCGCTCGAGCAGCGTCTCAAGGTTTTCGTTTACCCAAAGGTGATCTGCTTCAAATGCAAGCAACTCATCAGTCAATTGTCTATCCATTTCTTCCCTCCATCCTTCTGCATTTGGCTGCTAGCTTCGGATAAGGTTCCTAGCATACCTGACTCCAGATTTAAGGGTAGATCTGTGTGGAGTGCCACTAGGGCAGGGACCTCTTATGCTGTGTTATGCACTGTGACATGCCTATCACCATATAACCTTTAACCCTATCTCTCTCAGAATTTTATCCCGAGTTATCAAAGGAAAATTCAAATGCATTGAGGTAGCAGCAATTAATCTATCCCAAGGATCGGTGACCCTTTTTCTGGGAATTCTTTTACTTTGTTCAATTATCGGCAGACATAGTGGCTCTATCCTATAATTCTTCGACGAAGATACCATTGCAAGAAAGCTGTCAAAGTCAGCAACAATTTTTTTCTTTTCGATGAGATAGAGTAATTCAAAAAAGACAATACAAGGAATGAAAATATAATCCTGAAAATTATCCACTTTTTGAAAGACCTCTTTCGCCTCGGTGGAAAGTTTAGGATCATCCGTTATATGCCAAACTAAAGAGTGAGTATCAGTAACAAATGGCATTACCATTTCTCCTCAAGTTTCCTGAGCAGATCCCTTCGTGTCTCTTTAATATCTTCGTCTGTAATCTTTATACCTTTCCAAATACCACCCAACCGTACCGTGTTTAAATTTTTATTGAATTCTTCTAACTCTTCCATAAATGGCATAATATCGATGCCATAAATAAAACCTTCATCATCCCACCATAATTTAAATCTCCCCAATTCTTTTGTTGGTTTTTCCTTCAAGGGACGAAATTTTAGAACCAGTTCATCATTCGATGGAATATATGAAACTGTCTTCATTTTCCTCCTCCAGACACTAATAACAGGAAAGCAAGAAGCCCTCCCAAAATAAGCAAAGCCTTCTCTTGCTCTTGCTTTTTCAGCTTTAACGATTTCACATAAGCAGATAATTTGATCAAGGCCTCCTGATATTGGTAGGGATCGTATTCAATATATTCCCTCCCCTGTAATGCTGCTAAGTTGTTTGGGTCTATTCCTTTTTCTACCATAGGAATGACCGGTTTATTGCCTTGTAATGAATACCCTATTTCTTGTTGCACCCAATTCGACCTTATCCCATCTCGCGTTAATAAGACAACTACACAATCGGATTTTGCGATTTGGTCAAACACTTTCTTGTCTAGACGTTCGCCGGGGGCGAGATACCACTCTGCAACAAATACTTCTACTCCAAACTTTGAAAGTAAATTCGAGAGTGATATAACTAATCCCTGGTCCCTGGTGCTATGGCTTATGAAAACTTTATATGCCATTTCTACCTCCAGTTTGTTTAGGCACGGTATTGCGTAATCGCGGTCGGGATAGATCTGGGTCGCCCCTGCCCTTAGGTTGAGGGTTTCCAGCCCCACCCTCTCCCCTAACAGCCTTCCCCTTTGCCTCTTTAAGGCGTTACCTTTCCGAGGCTAACATTTCTATGGTTTCCTTCTCTACTTCTGGATAGATATCATCAATGGCTTTCTGGATTTCAATTGTCTTTTGAAGGGATGTTACAATCTTGCAGTAATGTTTTATATCATCAAGAGATAAGAATCTTTTCTTTCGATCTTTCAGCCACTTGTTGCAAACCTGATAAACAACAATTTGATACCTCCAGACTTCTTTTGTAACTTCCCCAAAAAGAGAACAGACCAAGAAAGGGCTGTAGATGCAGCTCCAGTGTCAAGAATCATATCCACCTTGACCAAGCCTTTAGGACCAATAATCTTAACATTTCTAACGACTAAGGGAGTACTAATTGGGAAACGCATAGACATCCTCGCTCAAAAAACCACCGCATAACCTTCAGGAACTGGTGGGCCAGCAAAGGTGATATAAACATCGGTCAGTCCTCGTGCCAAGAGTTCCTTATCAAGTGCTCGGCGGTCTTTATTATGCAGGACTACTTCCCCTTCTGGATTATCACTCTCTTAGAGCTACGAAAGGCAATCCACTCTCCTTGATACGGTGTTTTCGCTTTTTCAAGCTTCATCGTAATCACCTCCATATTCATTATACCATAAGGTCTACAATTTAGGGTAATGCTAAAGATTGCGCACGGAGTGGGGCGTAGGGGAATTCTGGATATCCCGCAGCGGGGTTGAACAAAGCCGTCTATACCTTACTATTGGCAGGCACGTGACATATACACTCCACGGGAATTTCCCTTTCTTATCTCCCCTATCATGTCGTCTATGGTTTGAACAGGTTAACAAATTCCGTGCATGCCTTTCCAACCTGTTCAAGCATATGACAGTCGCTGCCGCCTATGGAGTGCCTGAAGTGAGCTAAAGCCCGCCCTGGCCTCCGGCTCGTAGATCCTACGCCTCAGAGAGCACTATGCTTTCTAATTAGCCTAATAGGTCTATGAGCCAAAATGTTATCAAGCCAGCCTAGTAGGCCTATAGGCCAGCCTGCCCTGGCGCGACGTGCTTAAATCAAACTATTACGTCTATAAGGCGCTATGTGCTCTTACAAACCTATTGAAATTATAGGCCAGGTCTGGGCCAAGGGACTGGGCCAGGGTTACAAGTGCCTGAAGTGATCAAATCAGTTTGATTACTCAACAAACGAGCCGCCAGCACCAGGTAACTCGCAACTCGCACCAGACAATCCCTCATTCAAAATTCAAAATGCCTAGATCCCTCAATAGTCATCTATTTACATACTCTATCATCCCTTTGATAGCGTTCTTAATAAAGTATGATTCCTTTTCTCTGATGTCGGGTTCCAGTTCATAGAAGGAACTCACATGGGGGTCCCTGGCAAGGACCTCCCTGAAGATTTCCTCTTCATCGAGATTGAGACCCCTGTTCCGCCTCTCCTCTATTACCCTTAGCCAGAACCTGATCTGCTCTTCAGCGATTCTCAGCCTGGTGACTGCCTCCTCATGGAGACCATAGTGGCCGTAACATATCAGTTGAGGCTTCCTCTCGGCAACAAGAGAAATGGATTTCAAGGCAACTTCCTTTCTGAAGGGAGGTGGGGTAGCGGGCCTGATATAGGGTTTGTTCCCAACAGGGAGACTGACGCCTGCAACCTCCCCGGCAAAGACAAGGCTTCCCAAGAAAAAAGACAGATGATGGGATGCATGTCCCGGTGTTTCCAGTGGTTGGATTGTATGATCCTTCCAGCGGATATCACCTGCTTCGGAGCAAATCATTTCCCCGTTTACGGGGGAAGGCTGGCCGTAGGCCCGTGCCACATCCCCAAGAACATTCACCGAACCTTGCCAGAGCCTTTCTGGATTGGCAAGATGGGTAACTCCCTGAGGGTGGCAGACTATAACAGGATCTGGATAGCTCTTAATCAGATCTCCACATCCACCGGCATGATCAAGATGGATATGAGTGAGAAGAATATAATCAATCCCCTTGATCCCTATATCCCTTAGGGCGTTCCGTAAGGTCTTGATAGTGGCGCAAGGACCGGGATCAACTACTATAGCCCGATCTCCCTCCCTGACTATCCAGCTGCTTATGAAACGGGAGAAGCCTGTAACCGGTAGATCGAGATCAACAAGAAATATATTCTCGAGAACCCTATGTATAGCCATTCATAAGTGCCTAAAGTGAGCTAACGTTCAAAGTGCCTAAAGTTGTATGCGCCATGAGGGGCCTTTCTCACATATCACATCGCAATTCGAAATTCCATAACTCCGAAACTCATGAAATGAAGACTTCCGATCAGGAAGGGAATTCAAAGGTGGCCACTTCCCCTAACTCCTCCTCGATTCTCAAGAGCCTGTTATACTTACATATCCTCTCGGAGCGGCTGAGGGATCCTGTCTTTATCTGTCCACTGCCCGCAGCCACGCTGAGATCAGCTATGAAGCTGTCTTCTGTCTCTCCGGAGCGATGGGAGATAATCGTTTTCCACCCGGTCCTGTGGGCCGTCTCAATAGCCTGGAGTGTCTCTGTGAGGGTTCCTATCTGGTTGAGTTTTATCAAGACGGCGTTGGCGGAGCCGTCTTTTATACCCCTGGCGATTCTATCAGGAGTGGTAACAAAGAGATCATCACCTACAATCTGGATCTGGTCTCCTAATCTCCGGGTCAAGATCTTCCAGCTTTCCCAGTCATTTTCATCGAGGCCGTCTTCGAGGGAGAAGATGGGGTATCTTGTAACCCAGTCAGCGTAGAATTCTATCATCTTGTCTGAGTCCCTCTCCGATTGGTCAGACATCATAAATATATACCTGCCATCCTTATAAAAAGAGGAGGCTGCTGCATCAATGGCCAGAACTACATCCTCACCAGGCCGATAGCCGGCCTCTTCTATCCCATGCAATATCATCTCTATCCCCTGGTCGTTTGACTTGAGATCCGGCGCAAAGCCACCTTCATCACCAACGCCTGTTGACAGCCCTTTATCTGAGAGGACCTTGGCAAGAGAGTGAAAGACCTCCGAGCCTATTCGCAGGGCCTCCTTGAAATTCTCTCCCCCCTTGGGCACGATCATAAATTCCTGAAGGTCCAGATTGTTGCCGGCATGCTTGCCTCCGTTTAAGATATTCATCATAGGCATGGGGAGCCTGCACGCTTTTGTCCCCCCTATGTATCGGTAGAGCGGGATTCCTAAGGAGTCGGCAGCAGCCCTTGCTACAGCAAGAGAGACACCCAGTATTGCATTTGCCCCCAGTTTTCCCTTGTTTGGCGTGCCATCTAACTCGATCATTATCTTATCAATGAGGGACTGGTCAAAAGGATCCATTCCTGCTATGGCTGGTCCGATTTTGTTGTTAACATTGCCTACTGCCTTCAGCACTCCTTTGCCTGAATATCTTTTTGGATCACCGTCTCTCAACTCTAAGGCCTCAAACTCGCCTGTCGAGGCACCAGATGGAACAGCGGCCCTTCCCCATCCGCTATCAGATAGGCCCACCTCAACCTCAATGGTGGGATTCCCTCTCGAATCCATGATCTCTCGTGCAAAGACAATCTCTATCGTTTCCATGATATCCCTCCCTAAAAAGTGTCTGAAGTTCAAAATGAACTTGACAAGCAGCTCGTAACTCGTAACGGACAATCCCTCAATTCCTCAATCCGCAATCCCTCAATTCCTGAATTTCAGCTACTCAACCACTCAACAAACGAGTAACTAGCAATGAGCAAACAGTCCGTCTCAAATGCCCACAAT